>SXGS01205836.1_pt1 | contig 29288 bp, 23 predicted proteins | sample 3174681 | NCBI WGS metagenome assembly SXGS01 (sample SAMN11356861, study PRJNA531348) | freshwater metagenome | isolation source: freshwater sample F1-80 | place: China: Fuxian Lake, Yuxi | collected 2017-12-25 | reverse complement strand
TTCTGACCAGGAATCGAGACCAACGACGGCAACAATCCCGTTGCCAAAATCCAACACGAACTGGACCAAAAAAACCCGCAGCAAAAAACCGCTGCCGGGAAAAATGATCCGAATCCACTTTCAGAAAAAACTCACAGGCTCGACGCGTTAGCGAGGGAGTGTTGCCAATTCGCCCTCGCTGACGCGTCGGGTTAATGAGACTCGCGCCTGCACGACCGGAACAATCCGCAGGCGTTCGGGAAGTCATCCCCCTTTCGCTTTGACCAATGGGAAGGGCACTTCTATATTAGCCTGCCATCAAAGCCTTCCCATACGACTGGAACGAGTCCTCCCCCGCCGTTGGTCGCTGACGTGACAGGATGTGACGCCAGAGACTCCTGCCTTCCTAGGCGTGAGGTGCATGTTGAAACGCAGTCACACTGTCCCCTGCTTCCTGGCGAGCGTCCTGTTGCTTGCCGTCACGAGCCATGTTTTCGCTCAGGCCCCAGCGATTACCTACACGACGCCGTTGGGTCTGAAGCCGGGCGTGCCGAACGACCTGAAAATACAGGGCGGCGCTCTGGTCGGGCCGACGGAATTGTGGACGAGCTTTCCAGCTCAAAGCGTCCTCAAACCGGACGTGCCGATGAACGGCATGAACGCGGCCGAGTGCGTTTATTCCGTGACCGTCCCCAGCGATGTGCCGGCTGGCATCTACGGCGTCCGACTCGCGACGGCCAACGGTGTTTCTCCAATTCGGTTGGTCGTGGTCGACGACTTGCCTTCGGTCGCTCAAGCGGCAGGCAATGGTGTGCCGACCGGCGCACAAGCTTTGACATTGCCAATCGCCGTCGATGGGCAGGTCAGCAATTTGAGCCAGCATTACTTCAAGTTCACAGTCGCGGCCGGACAAGTCGTGACGTTTGATCTGCTCGCGCGACGAATTGGATCGACGCTCGATCCGATGATCCGGTTGCTCGACGCGAAGGGGCGCGAGCTGGCTTACAGCGATGACGTTCCCGGCCTGCGATCCGACAGCCGGCTTTGCTACACGTTCAAAGATGCGGGCGAGTACATGCTCGAAGTCCGTGACATTCGCTTTCAGGGGAGTGGTAATCACTTCTTCCGGCTGCGAATTGGCGACTACCCGTGCGTCACCGTGCCGTATCCGCTGGCTGTTAAGAAAGGTGCTCCCGGCAACGTGAACTTCGCGGGACTGAACCTCGATGGCGTCCCGCCTGTTGCCGTGAACTTCCCCGCCGATGCGGCCTTCGCGTGGGCTTCGGTCGGCGCCAAGCGAGCCAACGGAGCCAGCAGCGGATTTGCTCAGATCGCCGTCAGTGATCGTGACGAGTTCCTCGAAACCGAACCGAACGACGATCCGAAGGCTCCGAACCGAGTCGATCTTGCTCAAGGGATCAATGGCCGGTTCGACAAGGTTGGCGACATCGACCACTTTGTCTTCGCGGCGAAAAAGGGGCAAGCGATGACCTTCACCGGAATCACGCGACGGCAAGGCTCCCCCGCATCGCTGATGATGCGCGTGCTGAATGCAGCGGGCGGACAACTCGCAGCGAAGGAAGACTTCGGTGCGATTGATCCGACCTTTGATTTCACGTTCCCCGACGACGGCGATTACACGCTCGCCGTGCAAGACCTGCATCGCCAAGGCGGGACGCAATATGCCTACCGTATCGTGGCGACGCCGGTGCAAACGGGCTTCACGTTGTCCGCGTCGGCTGACACGCTCAACGTCGTTGCCGGTGGCACGACGATGATCACCGTCACGTCGGTGCGAAAAGGTTATGCGGGGACGATCAATGTCTCCGCGATTGACCTGCCGGCCGGAGTGACCAGCAGCCCGACCTTCATCGGCCCCGGCCGCGATACCGCCGTGCTGACGTTGCGATCGACTCCCGAAGTGGCTGCGGGCAAGGTTGCGCTCGCGAAGATCGTCGGGACCGCGAAGATCAACAACGCCGACTTCTCGTCGGTTGCTTCCGTGTCGCCCGCGTTGACGACTCTGTTCGCCGGGCTGCCGTGGCCGCCACAGAATCTGACAAACTCGTTCGCCGTTGGTGTCGCTCCGAAGATGCCGATCAGCCTGACGGTCGAGCCTGCGGAACTCGTCTTTGGTAAAGACCTCACTGCGACCGCAAAAATCAAAGTGGCTCGCCAGGAGAAGTTTGATGAAGCAGTCACAATCGCGGTGACCCCCGCAGCTCCGGCCGGTTTGCCCGCCGGCATCACCGCCGCCGTGAAGCCAATCGCCAAGGGGACCAACGAGATCGACGTCGTCTTCACCGCGAACGCTCAAGCCCCGCTTGGTGAGTTCACCGTCGTGCTGACCGGTGCGATCAATCAGAACAACGTCAACACGACGCAGCCGACTCCCGGCATCACATTGCGACTGAGATCAGCGTTTGAAGTCGCTGTGAAACTCGATGCCGAGAAAGTCGCTCGCGGTGGCACGCTGAAGGGCAAAGTGACCATCGACCGCAACCCGGCGTTCAAAGGCCCGATCACGCTCACATTGCAAAACCTCCCGAAAGGCGTCACCGTCGCTGCCGCGACTGTCGCCGAGGGAGCCGCCGAAGCGGAAATCGTCCTGACCGTCGCGGCCGATGCGGCTCAAGGAGCCGTCAACACGATCAACGTCAAAGGAGACGCGATGAACGGTGCGGCCAAACTGACTGGCACCTCACCGAACATCGCACTGACCGTCGAATGAATCCGAAACGCAGATTGCCACAAAGAACACGAGAGAACACAAAAGAAAATCATCGAAATTCTTCTTTGTGGTCTCTGTGATCTTTTGTGGCTAACTGAAACCATTTTTTGTGAGAGGTTTCGCCATGACTCTGCCAAGACTGTTCGCCAATGCTTTTGCGGCCGTGAATTTGATCGCCGTCGCGGCGTTCGCCGCCGATCCCGGAGCGATCTCGCTCGATCCGGGCAAGTTTGAACTGCGAGGCGTTCGTGCTCAGCAGCAGTTGATTGTCAGCGGCACGTTCAGTGCGGATGACATTCGCGACTTGACGAACTTGGGGGTGCAATACACCTCTTCGAATCCGGCGGTCGTGAAGATCGAAGGGACATTGGCTAAACCGGTCGCGGATGGGACCGCTCAGATCACGGCGACGCTGGGTGCGCTCAAGGCTACGGCGGACGTCACCGTTAAAGAGATGGCGATGCCTTCGCCCGTCAGCTTCAAGAACGAGATGCTCGCGGCGCTGACCAAGGCCGGCTGCAACATGGGTGCTTGCCACGGTTCCCCCTCCGGCAAAGGAGGCTTCCGCTTGTCTCTGCGAGCATTCGACCCCACGGTTGATACCCTGACACTGCGATCCGAGTTCATGCAGCGCCGCATCAATCCAGTGCAGCCGGATGAGAGCTTGCTCATCAAGAAGCCGTTGATGGAAGTGGCTCACGGCGGCGGTCGACGTATCAAGAAGGGCGATCCCGTCCATCGAGTCTTCCACGGTTGGATCGGCGAGGGCCTGCGAATGGACGCCGAAACCGTGCCGGACCTCGTGAAGATCGAAGTCTTCCCGAACAAGCGCGTCTTCAAACCGGCCGGCAATCAGCAGCAGATGGTCGTGATGGGCACCTACTCCGACGGCAGCGTGCGCGACGTCACGCCGCTGACGGTCTTCAGTTCTTCGAACGAACAAGTCGGCAGCGTTTCGGAAACGGGTCTCGTGACGAAGTCCGGCCGCGGCGAAACCGCGATCCTCGCTCGTATCCTCGACAAGATGACCACCGGATTCGTCACATTCCTGGAAGACGTTCCTGGCTTCGCTTGGAGCAATCCGCAGCCAAACAATTTCGTGGACAACCTCGTCTTCGAGAAGTTACAGCAGCTTCAGATCCTGCCGTCCGATCTCTGCTCAGACGAAGAGTTCCTCCGCCGAGTTTATCTCGACGTCACCGGCCGCTTGCCGACGATCGAGGAATCGACCGCCTACCTCAACAACCCGGCGGCCGACAAGCGTGCTCAGTTGATCGACTCCCTCGTTGAGAGCGACGACTTCGCCGACTTCTGGACCCTGAAATGGACCGACATCCTGCGATCGAACAGCAAGAAGGTGACCGCCATAGGCACGCACAAGTTCCGCCGTTGGGTCTACGACTCGATCCGCACCGACAAGCCGTTCAATCAGTTTGCTCGTGAGTTGCTGACCGCCAGCGGCAGCGTCTTTGAGAACCCCGCCGCGAACTACTGGCGAGCCAGTCGCGACCCGAACGACGCTGTCGAGACCACCGCGCAACTCTTTCTCGGCATCCGCATTCAATGCGCGAAATGCCACAACCATCCGTTCGAGCGTTGGTCGCAAGACAACTACTACGGCATCGCCGCTGCCTTCACACGTATCGCTCGGCAGAAGGGTGACACCGCCGACGAGGAGATCGTGTATCCGATGCCGACCGGTGAAATCACTCAGCCGCGCACCGGCAAGCAAATGAAAGTGCATCTGCTGCTCAAGGGCGACGTCGATGACGCACCCGGTCAGGATCGCCGCGAAGTCTTTGCCGGCTGGCTGACCTCCGGTGACAACCCATTCTTCGCTCGCGCTGCCGTGAATCGCATCTGGGGCCACCTGCTCGGCCGAGGCATCGTTGAACCGGTCGATGATTTCCGCGATTCGAACCCGCCGTCGAACGCCAAGTTGCTGGATGAACTCGCCGCGCAGTTCGTAAAGAACAACTTCAGCCAGAAATTCGTCGTGAAGACGATCCTCAAGAGTCGCACCTATCAACTCAGCAGCCGCAAGAACAATTTCAATAAGGACGACGAGATCTACAGCTCGCACTCGAACACGCGGCTGCTCTCGGCCGAGCAACTGCTCGACGCGATCTGCCAAGTCACGAGCGTCCCCGAATCGTTCGCCGGTCTGCCCGCCGGTACGCGAGCCGTCTCGCTGGCCGATCCTCCGACCGATCACTACTTCCTGAAGATATTCGGCCAGCCGCAACGCGAGATGGCCTGCCAATGCGAACGGTCAAACGAATCGAACCTGTCGCAAGCCCTGCAAATGATCAATGGCCCGACGGTCCATGGAAAGCTCCGAGCCGACACCGGCCGCATCGCGGTCTTCGCCAAAGAGAACAAGCCGGATGACGAGGTCATCACGACGCTGTATCTCGCCGCGTTGTCGCGCAAACCGACGCAGGCGGAACTCGACGCCGCGAAGAAGCACATCGCCGCTCAGGCTGACCGCCGCTTGGCCTTGGAAGATGTGGGGTGGGCAATCCTGAACTCTAAGGAGTTCTTATTCCAGCATTGATCTTGCCAGGAATCCAAGCGCGATCGTTCTGCCCTCATCATTCTGCCCCAAAGATTCGGCAGAACGATGGGGGCAGAATCATTTGGCAGTTGAGTGGGGACGCTGTCGATCAGTGGCGGATCGCGATAGAAAGTTGGCGGTTTGGAAGAAGTCGAGGTCGTTCATTCCGAGTAGCCTGAAGCATGTACGATCCCCAACCAGCTACGTCCGCCGAACCAACACCGCTGACAGTCACTCCTCCTGTCGAGATTGCGGTGGCAGCCGACACAACATCGGTAAATCCTGAGGCCTTTGTCGAACCCAGCGTGTCGGCAGAGACAAAACTCGGAAGGCCGCTCGAACAATTGGCTCAAGCCGATGGTGCTCCGGCAAGTTGGTTGTGGCTGACCAAGTACGACCAGTTTTTCGTGGGCGCATTCGTGGCGGTCTTCCTGATGCTCAGCGGCTATCACTGGGCGACGCTGGGCGGTTGGGGGATGCAGCCGATCGAGCTCGAACGGCTGCCGGAACGACAGTACGACTTTCGCATCGACATCAACTCGGCCAGTTGGGTCGAGTGGACGCAAATCGAAGGGATCGGCGAAGTCACCGCTCAGAAGATCATCGAAGATCGCCAAAACAACGGACCGTTTCGCAGCGTGAATGATCTGCTGCGAGTCAAAGGGATTGGACCGAAGAAGCTGGAGATGATGCGACCGTTTCTGCGTGAGCCGAACGAGCACGATTCACCGGCGAAAGTCGAGCCATGATTCCGCGCTGAGCGTCTTCTCGGTTCGTCGTTTTGCTGGAAGCTGGTGGCAGAACGATGGTGGCAGAACTATTCGAGTTTCGAGTCGTCCTTCGGTGGATCGACGGGCTTCGCTTTGGGTTCTGGTGGTGAGTTCGTCGAAGTGCGTGGTGTCTTCTTGCGTTGCTCGTTGTAGAGCTTTGAGAGAGTCTGGAATTGCTCCTCAGCCGCTTTCACTTTTCGATCGAGTTCTCGCAGCATGGGATTGTCCGCATCCGTGCCGTGATGTTGTTTCAAGAGTTCCTGTTCCACGCGGAGCAGTTTCCAGTTTGATCGGGCCAACGTGAGATCGTCTTTTGTCAGCTTGAGTTCGGTCGGATTCGACAGGTCCAGCGGCGGCTTCTCTTCGAGGCGGGCCTGGGTGGCGATCAGCAGTTCGTACAACGTCAGACTAAAAGCGCCTTGTTTCGATAATGACGTTGGATCTTCGCTCGAACCGTCGTCGGGCGATTGCTTCAGCAACGCTTCTTTGATCGTCGGCAGAGTCTCGGCGGCGTCTTTGCCACAGCGGGCCAGTGCGACGGCGGCCCACTGCTTGAACATGAGGGGCACGATCAGTGTTGCTTCGGCGTGTCGGCCGGCGGCGACGAGTTCGTCGCTCTGTTTGCGTGCGGATTGCAGCAGTCGTTCGGCCTCTTCGACGACGCTGATCTCGTCACGGTCGCGGGTGTTGAGCGTCACATAGCCGACGAGCAATCCGTTTTCGCTTTTGATTTCTTGCGGCCCGACGCTGTAGCTCAGCTTGGCGACTTGTGCGATCGGCACGTGAGCACCCGTCGAAGTTGGGACGAGGATGTGTTCCAAGTCATCGAAGCGTTCGCGCAGCTCACGCGGGTAGCGGACACGGATCGGATAGCGTTCGCGGCCTTCGACGGTGGTCGTCAGCCGCTCGTCGCCGATCGCGATCTCGATGACGTCTTGAATGTCACGGATACTGACTCCGTAGCGTGCGGCGGCTTCGCGGTCGATTTCGTATTCAAGATACGGCTTGCCGACCAGCCGATCGGCAACGACGTCTACCGCACCGGGCACCTTCTTCAAGAGCTGTTCCATTTGCAGGCCGACCCGTTCAATCTCCTTCAGGTCCGCGCCGTAGATTTTGGCGCCCATCATCGCGCGGAAGCCGGTTTGCAGCATGACTAGTCGCGTCTGGATCGGCTGCAACCACGTCGGCAGTACGCCGGGGATCGCGGCTTTCTGGTTCAGCTCTTCAAGGATTTCCGCTTTCGTAATGAGACGCTCTTCGGGCCAGATGATTCGCAAAGCGGGACGGCACCAATTGAGCCACGTTCGTTCGCTGTGCCAGCGCGATTGCGGCAGACTGCGCCACTCGTCTTCCGGTTTCAGCGTGACGATGGTCTCGATCATGCTGATCGGTGCGGGGTCTAGTGATGACTCCGCGCGGCCGACTTTGCCAACGACGTCGCGAACTTCCGGCACCGTGCGGATGGCGATGTCTTGCTGCTGGATGACCTCTTCCGCGATGGTCAGCGAGGCCGATGGCAAGACCGATGGCATGTAAAGGAACGAACCTTCGTCCAAAGGCGGCATGAACTCGCGGCCAAGGCCGGGGAAGGATTGTTCGAGACGCTGCCAACCGGTGGTCTTTGTGACGTCGAACCTGGCGAATCGGCACGTTGCCGAGATCGGTGTGCCGATGATGCCAAAGCCCAACCACGCGGTGAGCCCCAACGCCATCAAACACGCCGGGATCGTGAGGAACGTTCCCTTGTGAGTCAGCACCGATCGCAGTGTCGGGCGATAGACCTTGAAGATGGCTTGCGAGACGCGGTTCTCTTCCAATGCGATGAGTCGTTCGCACCCCATGCGATAAACCAACGCACCAACCAGGAAGCCGACCCCCAGCGCGGTCGGCCAGCCACTCCAGGTCGCGCCGAGATCAAGCCCCCACATGAGCGCCAACCGCAACGCAATCATCGCAGCCACGCCAGCCACAACGCCGAACAACATCGAACGACGACGCGACCATGCCGCCGGTTTCAACAAGTAATAGCTCAGCACTGGGACGATAGTGATGGCCAGGATCACCGACGCGGCGATCGCGAACGTCTTCGTGTACGCCAAGGGTCGGAACATCTTTCCTTCTGGCCCGGTCAATGCGAACACGGGAATGAACGACACAATCGTGTTGACGACCGCCGTCACGATAGCACTGCCGACTTCGGTCGCGGCGTCGTAAACCACATCGAAGTAGGGGCGTTTGCGATCGGTCGTCAGACGCCGATAGATGTTTTCCGTCATGATGATGCCCATGTCGCTGACGTCGCCGATGGCGATCGCCAGTCCGGCCAGCGACATGATGTTGCTGTCTACCCCCAGCCAGTACATCGCACCGAAACTCATGGCGAGCGACAGCGGCAGCGTCGGCAGCACGGCCAGCGAACTCCGCAGGTGCAGCAGGAACAACATCACGATCAGCGCCACCACGATCGACTCTTCGATGAGGTTGTCGCGCAGCGTGGCCATCGTTTCGTAGATGATGTCGGTGCGGTCGTAGTACGGGACGATCCTCACCGGCACCGCCTTGCCCGATGGCAGCGTGATACGGAGTCCGGGTTCAATCTCAGCGATTTTCTGTTTGACGCGATTGATGACGGCCAGCGGGTTTTCGCCGAACCGCATCAATACCACGGCTCCGGTTGCCTTGCGGCCGGCGTTGTCGAGCGTGCCGCGCCGGAACTCTGGGCCAAGTTGCACCGTGGCGACGTTCTTGACGTAGATTGGCGTCCCACCTTCCTGCCGGATGACGACGTTCTCGATGTCCTGCACGCTGCGGACAAAGCCTTTGCCACGGATGAAGAACTCGTAGCGATTACTTTCGACGACTTTGGCCCCCACGTCGATGTTGCTGCGGCGGACGGCTTCGTAAACGTCGGGCAAAGAGACGCGATGTGCTCGCAGCTTTTCGGGGATGACGTCGATCTGGTACTCGCGCACGTAACCGCCGAGCGTCGAGACCTCGGTCACACCTTCGACCGACTGTAGCTGATACCGGATGTACCAATCCTGCAACGACCGCAGTTGTGCGAGGTCGGCTCCGTCGGCTTGTAGCGTGTAGTAGAAGATCTGCCCGAGCGCCGTTGCATCCGAGCCGAGTGTCGGCGTCACCCCATCTGGCAGTCGGCCGGCGGAGACGTTCATCCGTTCGAGCACTCGCGACCGCGCCCAGTAATAGTCCACTTCGTCCTTGAAGATGATGAAGATCATCGAGAAGCCAAACCCAGAAAACGACCGGATCGTCTTCACGCCGGGCGTGCCCGACAGAGTGGTCGTGAGCGGATACGTCACCTGATCTTCGACATCCTGCGGCGAGCGACCCGGCCAATCGGCCAGCACGATCACCTGCTTGTCGCCGATGTCAGGAATCGCGTCGATCGGGATATTCGTCACGGCGTAGTAGCCGACGCCGAGCATCAACAACGTCACCAGCGTCACGAGAAACCGGTTGTTAAGGCACCAGCGGATGATGAGGTTGATCATGATGCGGTTCGTGAAAACGTGATTGTCGGATGACACCGCTGGCAACACGCATGACTTATTTCTTTTTCAAGAGTTCCTCTTTGCACCCGGCGCAGCAGATCCACACATACCGGCGATCGACTTCGACTTTCTTTGGCGGTCCCATCGTGCCGAGCATCTTGCCAGTCACGGGACAAACATGCTGCTTCTCGGCCGAGGCGCGATCGGCGGGCGAGAGCTTGGCCAACTCGGCGTGCATCTTGTCCATATCCGACGCGATCGGCTTTTCAGGGACGTCCTGTTTGCCGCCTGTGCCGTGGCCGCTGTGACCACCTCCCGCGCCAGCCTGTCCTTGCGGATATAGCAGACTCGGCATGCCTTCGATCTGACGCTGGCTGTCGAGCAAAAACCCGCTTTGCGAGACGACTTGATCACCTTCGTTGAGGCCATCGAGCACGACGAAGAACTCCCGCCGCTTGCCGGATGCATCCAAGGTATGAGCGCGCGGACCGACCCTCAATTCCACCAGTTCGTAAGCGCCTTCGGTCAATCGGTACGTGATCCGTCGTCGGCCGGTGTCGAGCACGGCCGAAACGGGAATGGCCAGCACACCTTCGTCAGAGGCTGCTTTCTTTGTCGAGGAAGGCTGGTCAGTGTGCCCTTCGTGCGACTCCGACTTCGACGCCTGCGTTGCAGTCGCTGGCTCTTTCGCGTGGGCCGAATGGTCCACTTTCTTGTCTGCCGGTGCATCGGAATTCTCCTTCGATTCGCGACTCCCCGGCTTCACCCGTCGTTCCGGCACCTTCTCCAACGGCATCTCGCAGATCGAGCATTTGCCTGGTTCGTCTTGCATGACTTCCGGGTGCATCGGGCACACGTGTTTCCCTTCGATGCCCGTGGGTTCGGGAGTGCCGTCGGGGCGCAGCCGCACATGAATCGTGGCGGTCGCGAACATTTGCGGTTTCAGAAGGCGGTCGGGATTCTTGATGTTCACGCGAACGCGGATCGTACGTGTCGCGTCGTCGAGGAAGGGGTCGATAAACATGATCGAGCCGGTGAATGTCTCGCCGGGAAACGCTTCTAACTGGACATCGACCGTCTGCCCGAAGCGGACCCACGCGACGTCGAACTCGTAAATGTTGAGGTACAGCCAAATCGGATCGAGGTCCGCGATGCGATAGACCTGGTCGCCGGTGTTGAGGTACTGGCCAACACGAACATTCTTCTCGATCACTGTGCCGCCGATGGGGGCGAAGATCGTCAGGTGAGAAGTCGGCTTTCTTAACGCTTCAATCTCGGCGATTTGTTCGTCGAGGATGCCCAGCAGCCGCAACTTGGTGCGAGTCGATTCCAACCGCGATTGGGCAAAGCTCTTGGCGGGCGGCGACGGCGGCCTTTCTTTTTCGACGGCATCAAGGGCGAGCAGCAATTCGTTCTGTGCGACCAGCAACTCCGGGCTGTAAATCTCGACGAGGTGATCCCCTTTCTTGACTTCGATGCCAGTGAAGTCCACGAACAGCCGATCGACCCGGCCGGTGATGCGTGACGAGATATATGCCACTTGCCGCTCGCTGTAGTCGAGCTTGCCGACCGTGCGGATCTCCTTGAAGAGTTCGCGCCGCTGGATCGGTTCTGTAAGGAGGCCGGCTCGTGTTTCCAGATCGCTGCGTGCGCTCGGCAGCTTTGAGATCGAAATCAACGGCATATCGCAGATTGGACAGCGCCGGGATTCGGCAATCGAAACTGCGGGTGCATCGAGCAGGTCCAGACTTCGGGGCTCGACGAGGCCTGTGAATCCCCGCGGGGCCACAAGGTCGCCACAGTAATCACCGCCGTCAGCGCGACCGCCACGATGCCGAAACGAATCGAGAGGTGTTTCCAGGACATGGTGTCCTCACTGCTCTAGGAAGTCCTAGTGCTGTAGCCACGCTCGCCAGAGCGTGGGTCTTCCGCGACTCTTCCCACGCTCTGGCGAGCGTGGCTACTTCTCCATCAGCCGCGCGGCGCTAGCGCGTTCCGGCTGATGGATCGCAGTAACTTGACGACTTCGATGATCGTGACCGGCGTCAGGGACAGCGCGCCGATCAGCAGCCATTCCCACGAGAGGTGCGTGGCCACCTCGAACACCGGCTGAGCGAACGGCAGCGTGACAACACTGAGCTGCAACAAGCCGGAGACCACAATGGCTCCGAACAGGTGCGGGTTCGTGAAGAGTCCGAGTCCGGGCATCGTGAGGCGGTGGCTGCGGCAGCCGATGGCGAAGAACAATTGAGAGAACGCACAGACGCAGAACGCGACGGCCCGAGCACGAGCCAAGTGCGTCTCGTCACCTTGGTAGATCAACCAGAAACCCATGCCCGCGACCGTCGCAATCAGTGTGCCGTGAAACAGAATCAGCAGCCCCCGCTTTTGCGTGATCACCGCTTCGAGCGGCGGGCGCGGCGGACGGGTCATGATGTCCCGTTCGGGAGGCTCCATGCCCAAGGCCAACGCCGGCAGGCCGTCGGTTACGAGGTTGATCCACAGAATCTGAATGGCCGCTAACGGGACCGGCCAGCCAATCAGCGCGGCGAAGAACATCAGCAGCACTTCGCCCGCGTTACACGACAGCAGGTAATGCACGAACTTCTGAATGTTGTCGAAGATGCCGCGACCTTCCTCGACGGCGTTCACGATCGACGCGAAGTTGTCGTCCGTCAGCACCATGTCGGACGCTTCTTTGGTCACGTCGGTCCCGGCGACGCCCATCGCGATACCGATGTCGGACGCCTTCACGGCCGGAGCGTCGTTCACTCCGTCCCCTGTCATGGCCACGATCTGGCCGCGCTGCTTCCAGGCTTTGACGACTCGCAGTTTGTGTTCGGCCGAGACCCGCGCGTAAACGGCGATCTGATCCACTTGGACCTTGAGCTGCTCGTCCGACATAGCGTTGAGTTCCTGGCCGGTGACGACTCGATCCTCGTCCCCTGCGATGTGCAATTCGCGGGCGATCGCCAGCGCGGTTTCCGGATGATCGCCGGTGATCATGACGGGGCGGATGCCCGCCGCTCGACAACGACGCACCGCTTCTTTCGCTTCCTCACGCGGCGGATCGATCATGCCGACCAAGCCAGCGAAGATCAGGTTGATTTCATCGTATTCGGTTCCCTGCGTCTCCGAATGATCGCGACACGCTAGCGCGAGCACACGCAAGGCACGGCCTGCCATTTCGGAATTCGTCCGCATGATCTGACTGCGGCGGTCGTCGGTGAGCGGTTCGACTCGGCCGCCGCGCCGCTCGGCAATGCACTTCGCGAGGATCACTTCCGGCGCGCCTTTGGAATACATGACGCGAGCGCCGTCCGATCCGCGCAGCACGACCGACATCGTCTTGCGTTCCGAGTCGAACGGAATCTCGAAGAGCACATGCTGCTCGCGGTCGCGGGCTTCGATGCCTGCCTTGAGCGCGGCGACGACCAGCGCTCCTTCCGTCGGATCGCCGATGACTTGCCAGGAGTCGGCCTCGTCACCGAGCGGGCTGACCGTCGCGTTGTTGCAACGTGCGGCGGTCGTCAGTGCGTGCATGAGGTCTGGTTCGTCATGCGGGTTGATCGGTTCGTCGCCGGGAGGGCGAGGCTCCTGCCGAGTCGTGTCCGTATCGGCTCGGCGGGAGCCTCGCGCTCCCTTCAGAAACTCCCCATGCGGCGCGTAGCCGCCGCCGGTGACTTGGAATTGTTGGCCGCCGGTGACGATCTCGCGCACGGTCATTTCGTTTCGGGTCAGAGTTCCCGTCTTGTCCGAACAGACCACCGTCACCGATCCAAGCGTCTCGACACTGGGCAGCTTGCGAACCAGCGCATTCCGTTTGACCATGCGTTGCAGACCCAGCGCGAGCGTCAACGTCACCACGGCTGGCAGTCCTTCCGGTACCGCCGCCACCGCGAGACTGATGGAGATCAGCAGTGTCTCCAGCAACTTGCCGCCTCGCGCCACTTGCATCGCGAAGATGATGACCACGATCACCAAGCAGACGCCCACCAGCACTTTGCCCAATTCGGCGAGCCGTCGTTGCAGCGGCGTCGGTTCTGGTTCGGAGCGTTGCAACAACCCGGCGATGTGTCCCAATTCGGTGTTCATGCCGGTGGCGACGATGACCGCACTGGCTTTACCAGCGGCTGTCACCGTTCCCATGTAAACCATGTTGCGACGATCCCCCAGCGGAGCGTTCGCGTTCAACACGCAGTCGGCTTCCTTTTCCACGGGGAGCGATTCGCCAGTTAACGAGGCTTCCTGAACTCGGACACCGAAGCCGCTCAGCAACCGCGCGTCGGCCGGGATGTTGTCGCCTGCTTCCAGCTCGATGCTGTCCCCCGGCACCAACTCGCGAGCGGGGAGTGATTGCAGTGCGCCGTCGCGGATCACCTTGGCCATCGGCGACGACATTTTTTGCAGGGCCGCGAGTGCGCGTCCCGCCTTCTCTTCCTGGAGAAAGCCGATGATGCCGTTCACGAGCACGATGGCGAGAATCGCTGCCGTATCGGCCAATTCTCCCATCGCGCCGGAGATGATCGCAGCAACGATCAGAATCCAGATCACCAATTCTTTGAACTGCCCCAGCAGCTTCTTCCAGATCGGCACCGGCGGCGCTTCGGCAAGCGTGTTCCAGCCGTGTTGCTCACGCCGCCGAGCGACTTCGTCGGTGCTGAGTCCGCGAGTCAGATTGGCTGCAAACTCTCGTGTCACATCGTCGCCGCGCAAGGCATACCAAATTCGTGATTCAGACATTCGACAACCTCAGTGAAAAACAGCAGACCCGGCGATCTCCGCTGGGGAAGTTTGCGGGTAGAGTAACGCACTCAGTGTGCCGATCGGCTATCGGAGTGTCACGTCGTTGGTGGCAGGCGGATCTTCTGCCAATGTGGCCTGCTGATTGCGTGCTCGCCATGAGGATCGACCTGCCGAGATCGAGGATTCAGCGCCATGCGTGCCATGCTGTTTGAGCAACCCAAGTTGCCGTTGAGATGGACCGAATGCGCTCGGCCGCAACCGGGACCGGATCAAGTACTACTACATGTGAAGGCTTGCGGAGTTTGCCGCACCGATTTGCATGTCTGCGACGGCGAGTTGACGCAGCCCAAGCTGCCGCTGATTCTCGGCCATGAAATAGTGGGGATCGTCGAAGCGGTCGGAGAGCGCGTCGAACGCTTTCAACTGGGCGACCGCGTCGGTGTGCCGTGGTTGGGTGGGACGTGTGGTGTCTGTCGCTTCTGCGAACGGGGCCAAGAGAATCTGTGCGAGGCGGCGCGATTTACCGGTTATCAACTCGATGGTGGCTACGCCGAGTTTACAGTGGCCGATCAGCGGTTTTGCTTTTCGATGTCGGCGGAGTACTCAGATGCGGAGGCGGCTCCGTTGCTGTGTGCAGGGTTGATCGGATACCGCTCACTGGTGATGTGCGGAGACGCGCGCCGGGTGGGCATTTACGGTTTCGGAGCCGCCGCACATATCGTGGCTCAGGTCGCGGGGTTTCAAGGACGAGAAGTTCTTGCATTCACACGGCCAGGCGATGTCGCGGCTCAGCAGTTTGCTCGAGACATGGGTGCGACGTGGGCCGGCGGATCCGACGAACGACCTCCGGAGTTGCTCGATGCGGCGATTCTGTTCGCGCCGGTTGGTGCTCTGGTCCCGCAAGCGTTGCGGTGTCTCGACAAAGGGGCCATCGTCGTCTGCGGTGGCATTCACATGAGCGACATCCCAAGTTTTCCGTATGAATTGCTGTGGGGCGAGCGAGTGATCCGCTCGGTCGCGAATCTGACTCGCCACGATGGCGACGAGTTCTTGCGGATCGCTCCGCAAGTCCCGGTGCGGACCGAAGTCCAGACATTTGCACTCAGCGCCGCGAACGAAGCCCTGTCGGCGTTGCGCGAAGGACGGCTGCGCGGAGCGGCGGTGCTCGTGCCTTGAGGAATACTCGGACGCACTTTGCACGCGACCCCTGATCGGTTCTGGAAACTTCCCGCGACTCGGAACGGCGTTCGCAAAGTCGGTTGGGGTTCCATTTCGACCTGAGCGGACCAGACCAGTCGGGATGGAATCCCAACCTACGGTGAGACTCCCATGAACGTTCAACGAATACTCTTTCCGACCGACTTCTGTGAACACAGCCAAGTCGCCGAGAAATCCGCTTGCGACTTGGCCGACCAGTTCGGGGCCGAGTTGCATGTGCTGCATGTGCTCCACGATCCCTTGTTGACCATGCCGATGACTGCCGCCGCGCTGCTGGTTCCACCCCAATCACTGGAAAATGAGATCAACTTCGCCGAAGAAGAAATTCAAAAAACTCCTTCACCGGCGTGGGCTGCTGGAAAGAAAGTCGTGCGAGTGGTTCGCACCGGGACGATGTTCGATGTCATTGTGCGATATGCACAGGACAACGCGATCGACCTGATCGTGATCGGGACTCATGGTCGCACTGCGCTGGCCCATGTGTTGCTGGGAAGTATCGCGGAACGAGTCGTGCGACATGCTTCTTGTTCGGTCTTAACTGTGCGCCCCAAACGCCTAGCGAAGGTCACGCAAGAGGCTGCACCGCAACCCATTCTAAAGACGGCGTGAGTTGTCATTGATATCGTGCGGCGAGTCTCATCACTCGATTCGTTCGTTCTTGTCCGACTGGAGAAAATCATGAATTGGCTTCCGAAGAAAACTGTGGTTGTGCCCGTGGACTTTTCGACCGCTTCCGCCGACGCGCTCAAGACCGCGCTGCTGCTGGTGGAGAATCCGGAAAGCGTGCATGTCATCTACGTCACGGCCCCTCCCATCGCGTTCAACTATGCCGAGGGTTGGGCGTTGGACGACCCGGCCATCCGGATGAAAGCCGCACACGAGCACCTGGCCAAATTCCTGACGAACCCCAACGCCGCCGGAGTAAAGACGATCATTCGCGAAGGGGATCCCGGTTTGTTGATCGCCGATTACGCCGAGGAAGTTCATGCCGACCTGATCGTCATGCCGTCACACGGCTATCACGGCGTGAAACGGTTGCTGCTGGGCTCGGTGGCCGAGCGTGTGCTGCGGCACGCGAACTGCCCGGTGCTCGTGTTGCGACAACCGGAATGACCAGAGTTCATCAGCCGAAACGCGCTACAGTCCGGTTGTCGAAGACGGAACCGAGCCGGACGCTAGCGCGTTCCGGCTCATCTTTGGGGACTCACATCATGACGACCATCAAAAAGATTCTGTGCCCGACGGATCTCAGCGACGAATGTCGGCCGGCGTTGGCGATGGCATGCGAGTGGGCCAAGCAATTCGGCGCGGAGTTGCATCTGCTGCACGTGGTCGCCGGGTTGTCGAACCCGTATCCGTATCTCGGCCCGCCGTTCAACGAGGCGATGTCGTGGGAGACCATGATCCGCCAGAAAGCACGCACCGCCCTGGACGAATGGCCGTTGCCGGAAGGTTTCGCGACGCTCAAGGTCGTGCGGCAACTGCGCAGTGGGTCGCCGATCGCTCACATCGTCGAGTACGCGCAAGTCACGGGCATCGACCTGATCGTGATGGGGACTCACGGCCGCGGCGGCTTCTCGCATGTGTTGCTCGGAAGTGTCGCGGAGAAGGTTGTGCGTCGCGCACCTTGCTCGGTGCTTACCGTTCGTCCGGCAGGAACAGCGAAGCCAACCGCGTGAGCAACTACGGAATTGGCCTGTGCTTCTTGCTCATTCCAGCGTGCGGCACCGCATGAGTTCGCACATCTCCACCCATCCGCGTCGCTCGGCAACACTCACGAATTTACGGAATCGTCGGAAAGGCTGCGGTTCAATTCCGAAGGCTGGTTTGTTCGGCAAGTTTGGCATCTTGATTGCAAAGCTTCGTATCGTTCACGCTCGTCGCAGTTCGTCCGCAGGGATGATCGACGAAGCTGTGAGTGATCAGGATCAAGTCAAAGGAGCCAATCATGCCAGGAACACTTACCAAAACTCGAAACGGCGGAATGCGAACTTGGTTTGGCGGAGAACCATTCTCCTCGTTCCGCAAAGAAATGGACGACGTGCTGTCTCGGTTCGGACTGGAACCAGAGAACTGGCCAAGCCTGGAACACGTTCCCGCGCTCGACATGTCGGAAACGGAAACGGCCGTCGAAGTGAAGATGGACGTGCCGGGCCTCAAACCGGAAGACATCGAGATTCAGGTCCGCGGCAACTTGCTGACGATCAGCGGCAAGACTCAGGATGAGAAGGAAGAGAAAGGCCGCGAGTTTCACCGAGTCGAACGCCATCAAGGGACGTTCTCGCGCAGCGTGACGTTGCCGTGCGATGTCGTCGGGGCGAAAGCCAACGCCGAGTACAAGAACGGAGTGCTGACGCTGACCATGCCCAAGACGGAACCGGTTCATGCAGAGAAGATTGCCGTCAAAGCCGCGACCTGAGCGATCCGGCGACGCTAATCTACGGCCCCCGCCATCATCGATGAGGGGCCGCTCTCATTTCTGCCCATGCGAAGGCCACGGAACGACGACATGACCATCAGCACCGTTAGTCCTCAAGAACTGGCGGCTCGGCACGAGCGAGGTGACGTGTGCGAACTGCTCGATGTCCGCACGCCGGTCGAGTTTCGCGAAGTGCATGTGCCGTTCGCGCGCAATGTGCCGCTGGATCGACTCGATCCGCCAGCGCTGCTGAGTTCACGCAACGGTGCAACTCAGCAGCCTCTGTACGTCATCTGCCGTTCGGGGAATCGAGCCAATCAAGCTTGTGAAAACCTGTTGGCCGCCGGGTTGAAGAACATCGTCAACGTCGCCGGGGGCACGATGGCTTGGGAGCAAGCCGGGTTGCCAGTGACTCGCGGGCAGAAGGGAATGTCGTTGGAGCGGCAGGCGCGGATCGTGATTGGTTTGATCGTGTTGACTGGCTCAGCACTGACTTGGTTCTACGATCCGCGCTGGATTGGTTTGCCAGCGTTCATGGGAGCGGGGCTGATCTTCTCTGGCCTCGCGGACTTCTGTGGACTGGCCTTGATCCTCGGACGGATGCCGTGGAATCAAGTGGCAGCGCCGACCAGCGAGACTCAGCCTTCATTGGGAGCTTGCTGCTCGATCAAGAAGCCCGGCGGATGAGCGGTCGCTCACGTCATCAGCGCGGGTTTTTGGGAATCCAAGAACCACCGATCCAGCACGACATGCCGAGTAAACCAACGAGTTCGCAGCAGCAGTTGGCCGAGCCAGATGCGCGCGGCGGACGGAAGCCAGTGCGACGGCGCTGCGACGTGTCCCATGTTCAACCGCGCTTGCAGCCGCGCGGCATACCGAGCACTGACCGTCTCCAGATCGCCGTTTCCAATCAACGCTGATGCGGCCAGCAGTCCCGACTCGATAGCCGGTCGAATGCCCTCGCCGCTGTGAGTCGATGCCAACCCCGCCGCATCGCCGATCAAGAGCACGTTCAATGCGGAGACGCGCGGAACGTGCGTGCGAAGTCGATACGCATGACCGTGGAAGCGTGTCGGCAACGCAAATCGAATTCGTTCGCGAGCGTGCAGGAAATCGCAGAACGCGGCGACCTGTTCGCTCAGCCGCGTCTCGTGTTCGCGGCCTAAGCCGATGTTGAGCACATTCCCTTTGCGGAAGACCCAGCCATATCCCTTCAGGTCGCGGCAGAAATACAGCTCCGGATGCGTGCCGGAGACGTCGCATGCGGCCTGCTGAGCATCGGTCATCTCGAACTCAACCTCTTGAGCCAGGATCACAGGAGCAGGGGCATCATTCGGCGAGGCCGTTTCGGAAAACTGCCGAGCCACCGGACAGAAGTGTCCCCCCGCGCCGACAAGCCACTTCGCCCGCACGGAATCGTTGACGAACCACTCGCCGGATTCTTGCCGAGCCGAATGAAACGCTTCGCCGAGCCGTAGCCGTGCGCCGCAACGCTGCAACAAGAAGTAATCGAATTCACAACGCCGGAGGCCATAGCTGACGGTGCGGTCGTACTCGGTCAGCACTGTCGAGCCGCCTATGGTCCCTGTCAGAAAGCCGGTGATCGGTTGCAGCACTCGGCCCTGCGCATACTCGCGCGAGTCGATGCGCAACTCATCCAACACGGCGGGCGTGATCCATCCGGCGCAGACCTTGTCGCGCGGGAACGCGGCCTTGTCCATCACGACCACATCGCAGCCGCGATTCCGAAGCGCCCAAGCACACGCGGAACCGGCCGGACCACCACCGACGATCAAGACGTCGCAGGAGTCCATGATGAGCCTCCGGTTGTATTGGCGAGCGGGGCGGCGTCAGCCCCCCGGTTGGTGGAACGGCCAAACGATTATCCACGAACCGAGGGGCTGACGCCGCCCCGCTCGCCTGAACGATAAATGTCTGCGCGAGTCCACGGTACGTCGTTGTTCTCTGCGTGAGAACACGTGACTTGGAAAAGCTGCAAGTCGCCGCTGAGAAACGCGGCGATCGAGGCACACAAATACAACCGCCACATCCGCACGAAGCGCACATCAAACTGGTGTTCGATGTTCTCAGCGGACGCCTCGAATCGCTGATGCCATTCTCTTAACGTCTTCGCGTAATGCAGTCGCAAGTTCTCGACATCCAAGATCGAGAGTCGGCCGGCTTCAAATATCTCCGTCATCTGCGACAGGCTGGGAGGCTCCGCACCGGGGAAGATGTATTTGTCAGCCCACGCATCCATGGGTGCCGGGGCATTTCGCCCAATGGTGTGAATCAATCCGCGCCCGTGCGGCTTGAGCGAGCGATTGATTTGGCGACCCAGCTCGGCATAGTTGTCGATGCCGACGTGCTCCAACATGCCCACCGAGACGAAGGCGTCAAACCGACCTCGAATCTGCCGGTAGTCGTCTTCGAGAAATTGAACGCGGTCTTCCAGTCCCTCGGCCTTCGCACGGTCACGGGCGTAAGCGACCTGCTCGTGAGAGATGTTGAACGCTCGCACGTGGACGCCGTATTGCCGAGCCATGTGCAGAGCGAGTGCTCCCCAACCACAACCGGCCTCGACCACGGTTTCTCCCGGTTGCAGCCGCAACTTGCGGCAGACGTGGTCCAGCTTCGCCACTTGAGCCTCTTCCAGCGCCAGGTCCGGCTGAGAGTAATAGGCGCAGGTATAAACGAGCTGCGCGTCGAGCCATTGTTGATAGAACTCATTGCTGATGTCGTAGTGGTGGTAAACGCTCGACTTCGAGTCCGCGAACGAATGCGGATGCCGAGTCCGTTGCCATCGATCGCTCAGCCGGCCGAGCCAATTCGGCGAACTGCGCGCGAGGGCTCGATTGAGTTCCAACAAGACTTCGACAAGGTCGCCCTGCACCTCAAGCATCCCCTCGGAATACGCCTCATCGAACGCGAGGCTGCGCTGCCAACAGAGTCGCGTCAGCACGGTGGGATGCAAGATTCGGAACGTGCCAACAGAAGACAACGTGGCTCCGGCGCGGAATCCATCCCACAACTCCAGGCTGAAGTCTGGGTCATTCAGTGATGCCATGAGTCGACGAGCCAGCCAACGTTCCCACGGCCGGGACTCACGCGTGATTGACGCAGGCATCGGTGCCATGAGGTGATCCGGCGACGGCATCAGTGCTGTCGGCCGATTCTGAGCGGTTCGTTCAAGCCTCGAGATGTTTGTCATGATGGCGGACTTCAAAAGGGGCGACGTCCAAGAGGACCACCGACCGCGAGCCAGCCATGCGGCTCGTCGTGTCACTGGCGATCTCATCAGGCAAACGGCATTCCAGGATCGATAACGGCGGCGCTCGAGTTGCAGAGTGCGGATCTTTGTTCGATTCGCAGCCACTTTTGATCGCGTATTCTCACAAACCGAACGACAATCACCCTAAATAAGTCGCCCGTTTGTTCGTCCAAGAGTTGATGCCAACCGCCACGCGACGATCATGGCCGTCGAGCGTGCTATCGTGTGCGGATCTGCGCAGATTCAGCGAGCGTTTCGGACCATCTCGCACGAGCGCTGACGAATGCGTGGATCAATCCAGGTAGCACGACGCGCGAGCGAGTGGTCAAATCGTCGCAAAGACAACCACTCGCTCGCGCGTCGTGCTGGTTTTGAAACAGCCTCTAGGCAACATCGACGTTTCGCAGATACGCGGCCGCCTCTTCGGGCAAGACCGTGTTGATCGACATGCCGCTGCCGAGTTCAAAGCCGGCGGGCGTCGTGAGTCGCGGAAGGATTTCAATGTGCCACAGGAAGTAATTCTTGTCTTCGTCGCCGCGCGGGACCGTGTTGATTGTCAGGTTGTAGTCGGGATTGTCCAAACCGGCCGAAAGCTTTTGCAGAACCGACTTAAGAATCTCTGCCAGCGGCCGCAGCTTCGATCGTTCCACATCTCCAAATGAGGCGTGATGCGACAGCGGCAGGATCCAAGTCTCGAACGGCACATGCGAGGCATACGGCAGAAAGGCGGCGTAATCGGAGTTCTGGACCACCACGCGCTGGCTAGCTTCGAGTTCGTCGTTTCGCAGCACGCAATATAGGCAGTGGCCGGTCATGTCGTAGTAATCCACCGCGATGCCGAGCTTCGTGCGCAACAACCGCGGCACGACGGGCGTGGCGATCAACTGGCAGTGCGGGTGACGCAACGACGTTCCAGCTCCTTCGCCGTGATTCTTGAAGAGCACGATCATCTGGAAGCGCGGATCGCGGAGCAGATCGTTGTGCCGCTCCTGCATTGTGCGCAGCAACGCTTCAATTTGTTCGACCGGTTGCTGCGCGAGAAAAACATCGTGATCGGGGGACTCGATGATGACCTCGTGCGCTCCGCAACCACCGCGATGTCGGAAGATCGGTGAACCATCGGTGCTGCCGTCGATCGGCTCTTCGATGCGCAGGGCGGGGAACCTGTTGGGAATTACGCGCACGCGCCAGTCGGTCGGCTTTGGCAAGCCCCACGCCGGAACGCGAAAAATTTCAGGCGGCGTGAGGTGTTCATTGCCAGGACAAAACGGACAGACCTTGCCCGGCGACTCGACCGTTGGCTTCGGACAAGCACCCCGAAATTCGTCCGGCCGACGTGCTCGAGACGGCGCGAAGATCACCCAATCATTGGTCGTCGAATCAAAACGGAGTAGCGACATGGCAACCTTTCACACCACGCAGAGTGTTCTCGCCGCCGTGACCATTTCAGGGCCTCCACAGAAGGGAGGCATTTGAAACGCGGTTTTCCAATCAACTGCATCGTAGCTTCGGCACCTGTTCACGGAGAACGATCAAAACAAAACCGCCCCGGACGTGACCTGCTTCACGTCCGGGGCGGGGAAGGAGACGGCCGGAAGACCGTCAGTGCTTTCCATTGAGATCGCTCAATCCACGGAGCCGGGTGCGGCTGTTGGGTTGTCTTCGCCGAGATCGCGTGGCATCGGCACCAATCGAGTCCCAATCACCGGTACTGTATCGTCCGAGAAGAGTTTGTCTTCGTGAGGCAGCTTGACCGGGGGAGCTGGCACCGGTTCCTCACGGTGAGACAGCTTCGAGTTACGCTGGTCGAGGATCGCTCGCGCCGCAGCGCGGACTTCTGGTTCGCTCAACCGCGTGAGGTTCTTCAATTGAGCGAGCGGTTCGAGAACTCGCAGGACGCGACCGATGGTGGTTTCCATCATGGCGATCTCGGTCATCGTCTGCCGCACTCCGTTGAGTGATTGCGTTTGCTGACGCAACTCTGTGCCGAGATCTGTGAGCAACTCCAGAGTTTCGATGGCGTTCGCGATGTCATGACCCGCCGATTTCAAATCACCCTCCAGCTTGCGAACCGAGTTCCAATTCTTCTGAGCAAGCTGCGTGTCTTCGGCATTGGCAGCCAGATCGTCCCGTAGCGAGAGCAGTTGCTTGGCATGCGTGTGTGATTGCTCGGTGCTGTCATCAGTGGTGCGGAGCGTATCACGCAAGGCCAGTAAGTTGTTTGCGGCCTCTTGTACCGAAGGGACATCGTCCGCTTGGCGGACCGTATCTTTCAAAACGATCAACTCGGCGGCGTTGCGCTGAGCTTGTTCGACCCCGGCGGAATTCTCGAGCACCTTGGTCCGCAGATCGCCGAGCTTCTGAACTTCGACAGCGGCGACTTCGGCCTCTTGGCCGGCGTCACGCACTTGCTTGTGCAACGCGGAAACTCGATTCAAGCTGGCGACTGCATCCTCCTGAGCCTGTTTCTCCAACAGCAGTCGCTGATGCAGTTTGACGATCTCCGATAGCACTTGCTCGACTGCCACAACCGATTCGCTCTGGCCGGCGACGCGCTTTTGCAGTTCAGAAATCCGATTCAGCGAATTGACTGCGTCACCAGTTTGCTGAGCTTCGGATTCGACGCTCTGACGAAACTCACGCAAGTCGCCGAGCGCCGCGCGAGCCGATTCCAACTGCTTCTTTTGAGTTTGCAGAGCGGACAGCAGATGGCTGGTCTCCCAAGCAACCTCTTTTACGCCGACTAAGTCACGCATGCTTTTTTCGACAGTGGCCAGTTCCCGTCTGACCGAGACCAGTTCCCGTACCAATGGCCGGCGAAGCATGATGTCCAATCCCAGGAACCCGATCGCGATGGCGACCAGGACCAACCCCCAGCGGACGATGGGTGCATTCAACAAATCTTTCTCTGCGGACGTCTGAGTGGTGTCATGAAGGGACAAGGCAAGTCCTCCTGAAAAGTCGGCCATCGCGAGGCCGGACAGCCCAAAAAAGCGGACGAGTCATTAGCAGCTTTCGTAATCGCTGCCACACGGATGCGTTCTCCAATATCGCCTGTCCGACCCCGCAGAAATTGCCAGTTCAGCGGTCCAATTGGCGAACGGCGCGGAACTCCGCCGGACAAACAAGACGCATCAGTCTCAGCAGTCGCGCCGGGCACAGCGGTCGTGACGAAAACGCTGCCGGGCTTTGTGCTCCACGGACGAGCCAGCCTGGGGACTTGGCACTGTGAAATGTCCGTCGTGCGAAGTGTCTTTGGGTGCAGAAGTGAAAATGGGATTGAGCAACATCGCCTGATTTGGGAGTATCCCTCGTCGGTGTCTGGGAGACACCCCAGCCGCGCTCTGTGGAGCCGGCGGCTGTTCATGGACTCAGTAAGGAGACTGAAATGCCCCGCCGTTTTCAATTGCTTGTTGCCGCGTCGTTCGTGGTGACTGTGTTCACCGCTTACTCCCACCGCGCTTGGTCCGGCGAGAAACATCGCCGTGCGATCTGCTGTCAGCCGATTGCGACTTGCCAGCCAAGCGGCCAGTTCGGCTTCAACTTGCTGCCAACCTGTGGCCGCCACGATCGCGTCTAAGTCGTCACCCATCGAATTGTGTGCCCATACGCAACCTGCCCCGCGCCGCCTGGCACCACAACCGGACTCTCTGGATATTCATCCGACGACGGACACGACGTACTGTGCCATGTGGATGTGGGCCGACTGGGGCTCCTTCAAGTCGTACTACGCCATCAATTGCACCACGAATGCGCCGTTGAGCATGGACGGCAACCTTTCGCCATTGCCGGGAGATTGCAATAACCTTGGCGGAGCGTGCAGCACATTTGGTTCGACTGTTGTTCCGACGGCATCAGGGGCAAGCGGCTCGCAACGTCCGACAACCTACGCACAAAAAGGAATCAAGCTCGCCCGAAAACACAAAGCGGGTGAGGAACCGATCAATTGCGCCAACCCCCAGGCGAAGAATCCTCGCGCGTTGACCGAGCGAACACGAATTGGGCAGCCGATCTTCGTGAAGTTTCCGCGCGTGCCAGGTTCCTCGGACTTCGTCCTGGTCGAGTTGCAGCGATTCTCTGTCAGAGGAACCGGCACGACCGGTCAAGAATTGACAGGGACGTTTGCGGTGGGAATGGAAATCGACCAAGCCCCGGCGGGAAAGACGGTCAAAGAACTGAGCCGCGATCAAGTGACTGTCTCTGACGACCACGTCGCACGGCTGGAGATCGGCAATGTGAGTTATGGCATCGTCACGGCCAGCAAACTCACACCGTAATCCCGGGTTTCTTTGGTGACCGCCACGCTCAATGCCCGAAAGTCCTCGGCCTCACAGCCGAGGACTTTTGCTTTTGGCACAACGAAAACCTACCTGCTCGCGCAACGACTTTCGGACAATGCTGGTCTCGGAACGGGGGTCGCTTTGGAAATGAGGATCGGTTTGAACCGGTCCGCCTCGAACAGCAACGACCGTGAGATGATCTTCCGTCAGCGCAATGCTTCGCGAAGGAATTGAAACGCGGGGTGAATGCTGTGCGAGAACAAACTCCGAAGCGTTGGAAAAGAGTCCCTGGACGGGCGGGTCAGATCGAGTTTGATCGAACTCTTTGAGTCCGACACTGGTCAACGTCCAAGCTTCCGCGGGAGGAGCGGTATCGCCCCAGGGGAAAAGCGTGGTCCGTCCGTTGGTGGCCGCGAATTCATATTCCTGAGAAGTGGGCAGGCGCTTGCCGACCATTTCCGCATAGAACACGGCTTCGTCGAAGAACAATCCGGTCAACGGGAAGTCTGGAGTCTGAAATAACTCGGCGCGGTTGCGGAGAGAGAGAGGGGCAGATCGCCATGAAATTCTCGCAGAAAGTCGCTGACCGTGACTTCTTTTTGATCCAACAAGAATGGACTCAGCGAGTGCCCGGATTCCGTGTTCCCAAGGAGCGCCATGCCGTGGTGATCGCTCTTGGGAATGGTGATTGGAAACCACGAGATGGCTTCGTTCGAGCGACGCTCCCAAGAACGGTGTGGATAATGGTCTGGCAACGCATCGGGATTGCGCGGCACATGCCGGTAGACCTCGTGGAAGCGGCTGTTGTCCAGAGCGGCCACGACGAGGTAATCGCCGGGCAACAGATCGATTACCAACGGGCTTTTCTTGGTCGATCGTTTGGCTTGGGAGAAGATCGGTTCGCCCGTCAGTTCGTTGAGCGGATAGATGACGACCACCGCGTCGGGTGGCTCAGTCACGACCGAGACCGCGAGAGTCGCGGACGGCGTCGCAGTTAAGAAGGAGAAGGCGAGCCCAATGGCAGCCACAGTGCTGACAACCGCGACGGCCATCGAGGTCGCCAGGGTAGGATTCCGGCGTGCCCAACTGACACAGTGCTCCGTCGCGCTGACAGATCGCGCGGTGATCGGTTTTCCCGCTAGAAACCGCCGCAAATCGTCGGCCAATTCTTGCGCGGTGGCGTATCGGTCAGCGGGAGCTTTCGCGAGACACTTCAAGCCAATCGTTTCGAGATCTCTGGGGATGGCCGCGTTAAGTAATCGTGGTGGGCGGGGCTGCTGTCTTTGAATCTGGTGGAGCAGCAGTGTGGAGTTGCCTTCAAAAGGGGGCTTGCCGGTCAGCATCTCGTACAACAGAACGCCGAGCGAGTACACATCACTGCGGCGGTCAACGGCATGGCTGTCGCCGCAGGCTTGTTCGGGGGACATGTACGCGGGAGTTCCCAGGACCAATCCGGGACCAGTCAACGTGATTTGGTCTCCGCTCCATTTCGCCAAGCCGAAGTCGGAGACATGCGGCTGGCCTTCGAAGTCCACCAGAATGTTACTAGGCTTGAGATCGCGATGAATTACTCCCGCTTCGTGCGCGTAATGAACGGCCTCCGCAATGGTTACCAGCATCTGAGTGGATTCTGCGAACGTCTGGCGATGATCTTGCATTAGATGGAACAGCGTCTGTCCGTCGATGAACTGGCTGACGATCCCCAGTTGGTCCTCTTCTTGATCGATCCCGCGAACCCGAACGATGTGCGGGTGCTCCAACGTGGCGGCGGCACGAGCTTCTCTCAGAAACATCGTCCGAGCGTGTTCATCCCAATCCGCAAGATGCGGCAACTTGAGTGCGACAATCCGTTCGAGTCGCTGGTCTTTGGCTCGCCAAACGATTCCAAATTGTCCCTCACCCATGATCTCCAGCAATTCGTAATGGCTGAATGTGCGAGGAGCCAGACGCGAACCGGGATCTGTTTTGTCTAAGCGAAACGAATCGCTGTCTTCCTCTGTGAGGTTGCCGCTTCGCGAAGAACGAGGAGCGGACGCGGAATCGGAATCGGTGAAATGCGGGCGCTTGAGGTGCATGGATTCGCCTCCCGGAAAAGCCGCGGGCCAAATGCCCTCCGGCGCGAGGCGTTCAGAATACTCACTCAGATGCGAAATTCCAGCCGTGCTTTCTCCAACCGAGAGCCTTTGTGAAAATGATTCGCACTCGTTCGGGAATTAGTGGAGCTATTGTCGAAAGTCGTTGATGAGTTGAATTGAAGAAGGCGGTGTGCTTGGGGAGAAATTGGAGTTGCACGACATCCCATTTCTTTTTCAGGAGCACACCAGCATGTCGAAAGTGATCGAGCCGTCGAACGTTTTACCCTTGCCCCAGGTCGTGGAGGCGGAGGTCGGCAAGGATTTGCTGACCGAGATCTTGCGGAAAGGGGCTCGCGAGTTGTTGGCTCGAGCGGTTGAGCAGGAAGTTCAAGAATGGCTGAGCGAACGGTCGGGCCTGATGGATGAACGTGGCCGGAAGCTGGTCGTTCGCAACGGACATCTGCCGGAGCGGACGATTCTCACGGGGATTGGCCCCGTCGCGGTGTGTCGACCGCGAGTGCGAGTTAATGTCAAATGTTGTGGACGAGGAGGTGAGTCAGGCGGCGACTTTGGGGAGGATGATGCCGTCTTGGAACTTGGTGTCTTTGGCGACTTCGATGAGGTGCATTGCGGCGTCGAGGGTTCGCCAGTGGTGACAGGCGGACTCGGCGAGCTTGAAGAGCATCGTCAGCGTGGCCTTGCGTGTGCCGTTGCCTTTGGTACGGCGGTGACGCAGGCGGATGGTCGCGAAGGTGGATTCGATCGGGTTCGTGGTTCGTAGGTGCTTCCAGTGTTCGGCGGGTAAGTCGTAGAACGTCAGCAACTCATCACGGTCTTTCTTTCTTCAGGCAGTCGCGAGCTTTGTCGTACTTCGCGCCGTAGGTTTCCAGGAAGATCTCGAAGGCTTTGATCGCCTCCGCGCGAGTCGGAGCCATCCAGATTTCGTGCAGCTTGGCTTTGGCGTTGGGTTGGAGGCTCTTGGGCAGGTGGTTCAAGATGTTCGCGGTCTTGTGAATCCAGCAGCGTTGTTCGCGAGTGCTCGGCCATTCCTCGCAGAGAGCGGCCCAGAAGCCCAACGCTCCGTCTCCAACCGCCAGCTTGGGAGCGATCGCCAAGCCCCGACGCTTCAAGTCGCGCAGCACCTCCAACCACGAGTCTTTGCTTTCGCGGAAGCCGGACTCCACCGCCAGCAATTCCTACTGACCCTCCTTCGTGACGCCGATCAGCACCAGCAAACAGACCTTGTCGTCCTCCAACCGCACGTTGGAGTAAATGCCGTCGGCCCAGACATAAACGTACTCCTTGCCGATCAGCGACCGCTTGGACCACACGTCATACTCCCCCTGCCAGACTTCCTTGAGCCGCACAATCGTGTTCGCAGAGAGTCCCGGACAGTCCGGTCCCAAGAGGGCCTGCAAGGCTTCTTGAAATCCCCCCGTGCTGATCCCCTTGAGGTACAGCCAGGGGATCAGTTCTTCGAGCGATTTGGTCTTCCGCAAGTACGGCGGCAGAATCTTGGACGAGAAGTGGACTAGCCCACGTTTTGCGTGCGCGCAACGTAGCGCGTATTGTGACGCGTAAGTAGCGAAGTTCATGTCAAAACGTCGAGTGTTTACGAGGGAGTTCAAGGTCGAGGCCGTGTCGTTGGTGTCTCGTCAAGGACTGAGTTTCGCGGAAGCGGCTCGTCGCTTGGAGATCGGTCAGAACCTGCTGCGGAAGTGGAA
>SXGS01279413.1_pt1 | contig 29290 bp, 33 predicted proteins | sample 3174681 | NCBI WGS metagenome assembly SXGS01 (sample SAMN11356861, study PRJNA531348) | freshwater metagenome | isolation source: freshwater sample F1-80 | place: China: Fuxian Lake, Yuxi | collected 2017-12-25 | reverse complement strand
GAGCAGATGCAGAAGTTGATGCCGAAGGAGTAGAGCCCTCAATCTTAAGCAAACGCCAAGAAGTACCCTCGTGATCGCGTCTGACGCAGCGTTCCCCGTACACGCATAGCGGTGGGTTTGCCGACGACAATGCCGACAACATCCTCCGCAGTCATCGACGGAGAGACAATGTAACTCGGTAAACGAAGGAATTGCGAGCGACTGAAGATGGCATCCGGAGCGGAGCCCATACCGAAGAGATAGCCCTGCTTGCCTGCCAATTCCATCACACGATCATTCACGCCCCCGATGGGGTACCCTATAGCGAAGATCGGCTTACCGGTCATTTCCTCCAGAATTGCACGGCTTTGGGAGAGCTCCAGCTCCATCTGCGCATTGGTGAGCGACCGCAGATCGTCACCGGTGTGACCACCCGACTGCACATCAAATCCATTGGCTAGGAGACTCAGGAGCATTTTCTCGGTAATGCCTGACATGCCAATCTCCGAAGTTTTGATAAAGAGCGTCGCTGAGACCCCTGCGGACTGCAGCGTCTGCGACACTTTCTGAATGTTACTCGCAGAAATATCCGACACCGCAAGCACAACAGCTTTGGGCGGCACGCGCTGATCGCGCTCCTCTTGTGCCAAGACGAGCTGGCGAAGATCCTTGAGGGTCCACATCGTCACACCTGCCTTCTTCAGAGCCGCAATATGACCAGGAAGCGATGCCAATGCATCGTCACCCGATGCCAAACGGTAGTGCAGTGTGGGGAGCGTATAGCTCTCCTGACGCACAAGGAACTGGGGCGAGAATGGTGAAAGATACTGTACGGCTACGTACCCTTCCCCTGAAGCAAACGGCACGCGCGCCCAAACCTTATCGAGGGAAATCGGGCGGACGAGCGCCTGTCCCGGAAGTTCACCAAGCTTTTCACTACCGGCATCAGGCGTCTTGCGAACGTTCAAAAATCCGAAATCGACAAAGTAGACACCTTCATATTTTTTGCGCTCGGCACTCAGCTGCTCCTCAGAAACCATCTTGGCGATGTAGCGTGTCGAAACATACCCCTGCTTTGCCCCCACCTCCACCTTCGCCCATGCGGCGTCCATGAAATCAAGCACCTTAAGCGTATCCCCCTGTGTAAGTCTCGTCACCTCGGGAGCCGTCACCCTCGGCTCGGATCGGACATTCACGTACGCATTGGTCACACGGTACATCTCCTCTCCTGTTCCCGATGGACCCGCACGCACTGCGTCGTAGGTTTTGGCGAGCGAGAGATCCAGTTTCGCTGGCTGCTTCATCTCTCCTGATCCTGTACCGGCCAAGCGAGGAACAGCGCTTACCGTATCCCCACTTCCCGTCTCGTCACTGCGGGAAAGCTCCCGAAATCTTGCTACGTCGTCTTCTGTAAACGAAAACACATCCTCCTCCGGCGGTGGCGCACCGCATCCGGCAAAGAGAATGCCAAACGAGGCGACGAGCAGAAATGCCACAAACGGACGAGTGGTGAATCCCGAGTGTCTGCGGCGCCTGTAGGGAGCAACGGATCTCTGGGACCTGCGGGGAGAAGACCGGACCATGGGAGAGAAGGAAAGAAGAAGTAAGGAAATACGGAAATCAGGGAAATAGGAGTTACATCCGATCAGGAACACGTAATGTGAGTAACTCCGCGCCGCACTTGAGAACGGTTGCCGTCAGTGCCGTGAGGGCAAGTCGCAGTGTTTTTTGTGGCTCTGGAGACTGCAAAATCGGTTCACTGCTGTAAAACGAATTGAACTGCTGACAGAGCTGGTAAAGGTAATGCGTGAGCGTATGCGGCAGATGCCCTTTGCGGGCCTCCTCCAAAGCCTCCGGAAATCGCAGGAGTGCCCCGACAAGCGAGCGCTCCGACTCTGTAAGAGAAGACACCTCTGTAGGAAGTGAGACATCGGCATTGGACTCAGCTTTCCTCAGTACAGACCTCGCACGCGCATGTGTGTACTGGAGGTACGGAGCAGAGTTCCCCTCAAAAGAGAGCATCCTGTCCCAGTCGAAGATAAGCTCACTCTGACGGTTCTGACTGAGAATACCATACACAACGGCACCTGTTCCCATCATATCTGCGAGTGCCTCAGGGTCATCTGTTTGAATGGAATCTCCACGGCTTTTGATCAGCTCCCCTGCCCGTTTCACTGCCTCGTCGAGAACTTCCTCAAGCCGCAAAATATTTCCCTTTCGTGTACTCATACTCTTGTCTGCAAAACGCATGCGACCGAACTGGACGTGCTCCAGCTTCGGCGGATCCCATCCGAGCATCCGTACTGCGGCAAATAGCTGGCGGAAATACAGCTCCTGAGCAATGTCGACGACGTACAAAACGGACTGTGGCTTCCAGGTATCCATGCGGTAGCGCACCGTTGCAAGATCCCGCGTCATATAGATGGTCGCTCCATCGGCTTTCACGACGATCGCCGGAGGCAACCCCGTATCTTCAGGGTACTGAACGACGAGCGCCCCTTTCTCCCCTGCTACAAATACATGCTTCTTTTTGCCCTCCTCGATAATGGGCTTCATTTTGTCTTCGTAAAAACTCTCGCCCTGCGTGTGGTCGAACTCCACATGCAAACGTGTATAAAGAGCGCCGAGTTCCCTGAGTGTTATGGAAACAACCTTCTCCCAAAATGCACGCAATGCCTTGTCTCCTTGCTCCAGTTTTCGGAATGCCTCCTGCCCCTTTTCCTCCAGTGAAGCATCTTTCTCTGCAGCATCATGGAATCGCACATACAGCGCGAGAAGATCCTCCACCGTACACTGATCCACGGAATCCTTGTTACCCCATAGCTCAAAAGCGATGGCCAGCTTCCCGAACTGCGTCCCCCAATCGCCGATGTGATTGACTGCAACAACTGGTGCACCGTTATGACGGTAGAGATTACCGATCACCTGACCAATAACCGTCGAGAGAATATGATGAATGCCCAGGGGTTTGGCGATATTCGGTGCGGAGTAATCGATGATGACCGGGTCCTCTTTTTTTGTGACACGCGCAGTGCATGCCGCACGCGTGCAGGAAAGCTCCCGAAGCAAAGCCTCCGGCTTCAGCCACACATTGACGTAACCTGGCCCCGCGACCTCGGCTTTCTCGACTGAAGAATCCTCCGAAAGTTTCTCTGCAAGGAGCCCTGCAATGATCTTGGGGTTTTTCTTCAGCAACCGAGCGAGCTGCATGGCAACCGGCGTCGCAAGATCGCCAAATGCGGCCTGATCCGGTCTCTCCCACAATACGGAACAATCACTGATGTCGTACTCAGCACAGAGAATCTTACTTGCCTTGGCTTGGAGAGACTCAAACATGGATGCAGCACTATCCGGATGAACAAAAAATATCGTCAGCGGACTGTGCGAAATGTAACACTAAAGAAGCGGTTTTCCACGTGAAACCATAATTTGATCTTGCGCACAGTTTGTACTCATGTTTTGAGCACAAAAGTTATACCAGATTCAACATTGTTGGAGAGCCAAGAATTCAGGTTTTTCATCCTACAATTTCCCAGCATTTCCTCAAAAATTCTCTCTTCTCCATTCGTGAAAAAACCGCTACAATAGAAGGAAATGCGAATACATCCGTTGATCATCGCAGGATGCGCAATAGGTCTCGCCGCATGCGGGAGCGGAGAAAAAGATGCACCAAAAAACCTCCCATCTACAAAGGGGGCTCTGCAGGGGGTGGTTGCGAGTGCAGTCCTCGCATCGGGTCTGACGGATGACAAGCGTCCAAGTGCAGTCCTCGGTATCTATGTCTCAGCCTATCTGTCCCAGGGAATGTTTCTGCCGGTACGCTCGGCAATTATCGGCATCAATGCAGGGCGCTCACTCATCAGTGGACAAGGAGGAGCCACAGATGAAACATTTACACTTCTCCAGGAGCTCGGCAATATCCTGCAGGTCGATGTAGAAGATATTCTGAACCGCAGCACCGAGCGGAGAAAGGCATTGGATGAATATCTTCAATCTATCCGAAATATCTTCGTTCTCTCCGAACGGAAAATCAGCGAACTTTCGACGACAGTACAATCGCTAGAAGAAGAAGAGCGCGAGAAGCGCAAAGCTGCTCAGGTAATCCAGCGCGAAATCGAAAAGGCGATGGAAAACGAGGACTACACCGCTGTCGGCTCAAGGCAACGCGATCTATCTGATGCCGAGAGCACACTTGCAGTGATCACCAGCAAGCGTGAGCAGACATCGGACATTGAGAGTCGATTTAGCGAACTCCTCGATATCACGAAGGAACGCATCATCGCCATTGAAAGTAACCGCGTCATTCTTATTGCCGGTCTGAAAGTCATAAAACTGCCAGGAATCGAGGATCTGCATATTCTTTTGGAAAAGGGACGATTTCAGAGAAATGCGTCCAAAAACGCCTTAGGAACGGATAATTTCCAATAGCTGGGAAATCCTTAGGGGAAACAGATATGTTGAACAAAACCCTGTTTTCTGCTACAATAATAGGATTTCATGGCTCCTGAAATACCTCCAAAAACGGCTGCTCCATCAACGCTGCAGATTCTCATTGCAGCTATGGACGATCTTCTGGGGCTACATGCCCAGGCACACAAGGCCCTGAAGAAAGTAACGCAGGAAACTCCAGAGGACGAAAAACAGGTGCTTCGCTATTACGAAGAGGGACTGCAGAAAACTCTGGATCTCATCGCGCCATCGGCGATGGAGGTCCGGAAAAATGAAATCATGCTCAATGAGCAGCACGTCCACACGCTCTTTACGTACAACTGGCCGAACTACATCTTCCCGAACTGGCTGTCGCCGCTTGTAAACTTCGACGCGCAGATGGATATCGCACAGTACATCTACCCCGCAAGCAGTAGGATCATCATGAAAATGCTCCGCAAGAAAGTAGCGGAAATGCGCAGCTCCATCCGCATGCTTGAGCAACGCGGCATTGTGCGCGATCCGATTCTTGAAGCCGCACTGCAGGATGCCGAAGAGCTCCGCGATCTCCTTGCGCGCGGACGTGAAAAGCTCTTTCAGTTCGGCATGTACGTTTCCATCTACTCCGAAGATCCGGAGAAGCTGAAGAAGTTGCAGGTGGACATCGAAGCGATTCTGGGAGGAAAACTCATCCTGACCAAACCAGCATGGTTCCAGATGGAGCACGCATGGATTTCTACTTTGCCACTCTGTCTCGACCAGCTCGAGATCAACCGCAACATGAACACGTCCCCTATCGCGACGAGCTTCCCGTTCAGCAGCGCAGACCTCACGGATGACCACGGCATCCTCTACGGTATCAACCGACACAATGACTCGCTCGTTATCTTCGACCGCTTCGATCTCCCCAACGCAAACGCCACAGTGTTTGCCACCTCTGGTGCAGGTAAATCCTTCACGGTGAAGCTGGAAATCCTCCGCTCATTGATGTTCGGCACGGAAGTCTTCGTCGTCGATCCGGAAAACGAATACGTAGAACTTGCCGAAACCGTCGGCGGCACATTCATTCCGATGTCGCTCCAGAGCAGTAACCGCATCAACCCCTTCGATCTTCCAAGAGCCATCCGCGGAGAGGACGCCCTGACGGGAGAGAATCTGCGCGCGGCGTCCATCACGCTGCATGGACTCTTCAAGCTCATGCTCGGTACGCTCACGCCAGCGGAAGATGGCATTCTCGATAAAGCGATCCTCGACACCTACGCCCTTAAAGGCATTACGCTCACGACCGTCGATCCATCGGCAATCGAGCCACCAACCATGCACGAGCTTGTCGACGTACTTATGACAACACAAGGAGGTGAGAACATGGCACAAACACTCAGGAAGTACACAGAAGGAAGCTACGCCGGACTCTTTGATCACCAAACGAACGTGAAGCTCGACAGTCAGATGATTGTTTTCCAGATCCGCGATCTCGAGGAGCAGCTCCGACCGATCGCCATGTACGTGATCCTCAACTTCCTCTGGAACCGCATTCGTGCTGAGCTCAAGCGAAGATTCCTCGTGGTCGATGAGGCATGGAACCTTCTGCAGCACGATGACTCTGCCCGCTTCCTCTACGGACTCATCAAGCGTGCACGCAAGTACTACCTCGGCATCACCACCATTACGCAGGATATCGAGGACTTCGTGAACTCGCCGTACGGCAAGCCGATTATCACCAATGCCGCACTCCAGATTCTCCTGAAACAGTCCGCTTCCGCCGTCGATAATCTCCAGAAGCTCTTCTACCTTACCGATGGTGAAAAATTCCTGCTTCTTAGTTCTGAAGTGGGACAAGGACTTTTCTTTGCGGGCAACAAGCACGTTGCTATTCAGATCGTCGCTAGTCCCGAGGAGCAGCGGATCATCACCACGAAACCAGAGGAAGTGCTTGCCATGCGAGCAGGAAGAAAAGCCAAGATATCCTCCGATGATCAGGGCAAGCCTCCTGCAGAAACAAAAACACCGACGGAACATAAAGAGCTCTTCAGTGGATTTTCCGGTGAAGCCACTGCTACGCCTGAAGTTGCAACAGAAATCAGTCCTGCAGCTGAGGTGGTTGAAAAGGATGCACCGGCAACACCCGACACACCCAAGACGGATGAGCCAACTGCATAGTGTCTAATCAGAGTGCCGCTCCGTCCTGATCATCTGGCTGCTCCACCTTCCAGCGAATCTCGGGCCTGAGCTTTCCCTGAAGAGCAAATCCAGCGGCTTTGCGATGCCCTCCTCCGCTGAACTTTGCCGCCATCGCAGAGACATCAACATCATCGCGCAACGTACGCAGCGATCCTTTTACTGTGCCGCCACGCTCTGAAAGAATGAGGGAAAACCGCATGCCAGGAACGGCATTTACGTAGTCCACTGCGCCGGTAAGCTCGGAGTAGTCCGCACCGGAAGCCCTAAAGTCCCCCTCTGTCACTGCGGAAATCGCTCCACCTTCATCGGTAATGGCAATTTTTTCCAGTACACGCCCCCAGAGCTTGAGCGTGCTGAGCTTTGCCGTACGAAAGACATTGCGCACAATCTCCTCCCGACGAGCCCCAGACCGCATCAGGCGTGCTACGGTACGGTAGACAGCCGGTGAGGTGTTGCTGTGGAGTAACCCACCGGTATCGGTAAAGACTCCTGTGAGCAGGCAAGTTGCGATGTCGGGAGTCAGGCTCCATCCAAGCGCGTCACTCAGCATCACCACAATCTCACAAGTGGACGCTGCATCTGGAAGAACAATATTAACCGTAGCAAACAAAGGATTGCGGGGGTGATGATCCAGTTCGATGGTCGGCATGGAACCATTGAAGAGCATCGGGTGACTCTCCACCATCTCCGTGAGCTTTGGCTCTCCGCAGTCGAGAATAATCGCGGCATCGCCGGTACGGTAAACATAATCCGACCGCATGCGTAGGACTCCTTTCAAAAACCGGAAGCTGTCGGGTGCAGGGTCTCTGCACTGGAAAAAGACATCCTTGCCTGGAAAGCAATGTTCAATGAGTTGCCCCATACCTAAAAGCGATCCAACGGCATCACCGTCCGGATTTCGGTGGCAGATACAGACGATGCGCGAAGCCGTGCGAATGATCTCCTCGGTACGCCGGACATCCGCAAAAGCAATCGTCATAGTGAAGGACGGAAGTGTATGAAGGGACGCTGCGCCCGGCAACGATGTCCTGTTGCACGGAGCCCGACGCTACGCTGTGATCACCTAATGCCAGATGAACTGGGCAAAAGAGTGCATAGTCACTGTCCTAACAATTTTTCAACCCTGCTCCCCCGCTCACTTCGGGGGTCGATACGAAATCGTAACTGCGGAATCCTGTGCATCTGTAGCGCACGCAGTGCATGTCGTAGATCCCGGTACTGCGTCTTCATAAATGCTAGCGCAAGTTCATTATGCTCAAGCGCACTCACAGAAACCGTAATGAGCGAACTATCGGGCGTAACGTCCACCTCTGTAATGGTCACGACTCCGCACTCCGGAGGACACATCCGCAATACGGGAGCGATAATTCTCCGGACTTCCGATGCAAGCATTTCCGGGCGGCGGGGCATGGATACAGCATAATGGAGAACATCCTTATTTGTTCATATTTTTGCTTCTTTGTAGATACACATTCGAATGCACAAAAAAACGGTACACTCGGTCTGTACATGGCACCCCCTATTCACATCGTCTTCGCCGGCACACCCGCTTTTGCCGTTCCATCTCTGGAGGCACTGGCAGCCAATGGTGCCTTTTCTGTGGATCTCGTCATCACCCAGACAGATAAGCCAGTCGGAAGAAAGGGCATCATCACTCCCCCTCCCGTGAAAATAACCGCCGAACGTCTGGGTATTCCCGTCTGGCAGCCTGAGAATATCAATGATGCTGCGACACATACGAAACTGGATGTCCTGCACTGCGATTACCTCGTCGTTGTCGCCTACGGACAACTGCTGAAAGAGCCGCTCCTGGCTCTCCCGAAGATTGCACCGATCAATCTGCATGCCTCCCTACTTCCGCGATGGCGTGGAGCATCGCCCATCCAGCACGCAATCCTCGCAGGAGACACAACTACCGGAGCAACCGTACAGCGCATGATCCAAAAGCTCGATGCAGGACCGGTGCTCGCACAGCAATCGCTATCCATCGACCCGCGGGAAACCTACACGCTGCTGCATGATCGCCTGGCAGTCATAGGAGCAAATCTTCTCGTACAAACACTGACCGCGGATCTAAAGCCGGTAGATCAGAGTACGAAAGACATGACGATCTGTAAAAAACTGACGCGCGCTAGTGGCATCATCAATCCTCGTATGATGACCGCAGAGGAAATTGACCGGCATGTGCGGGCGCTCAGCCCATGGCCGGGCGTCACAATGTCACTGGAGAATGGTGCAACGCTCAAAATCCTCAAAAGTGAACTCTGCAATGCCACCGATGCTTCACCACTGCTCTGCAAAGACCAAACAGTGCTCTACCTTGCTTCCGTGCAAGCACCGGGAGGAAAGCCAATCACGGGTAAGGAATGGGAAAGGTGCAAACGTTAAGGCAGGACTTCTGACTTCCCAAAGTAGTGCTCATCGCAGAGAATGGCTATGTGCACATCCTGGCATTCCTTCTCCTTGCGCTCCCGCTCGCCATTGCCGCTCCCGCAAATCCAGGAGACACGGATGGTGACGGCCTTTCGGATGCAGTGGAGGATGCCAATGGAAACACCATCATGGATGGCAGTGAAACAGATCGGATGAATGCAGATAGTGATCACGGAGGTGAAGCAGATGGCGCAGAGATGAAGGCAGGCAGAAATCCACTCATGAAAGAGGATGACTTCACGTGGGATAAAGACGGAGACGGGCTCACCAATGGCGAGGAATCAGAAAAGCGCACCAATCCGTCACGCGTCGACACTGACGGAGACGGAATCAATGACCGTGATGACCCCTTTCCGCTGGATGCACGCTACAAAGCTGACAGTGATGCCGACAAGATCCCCGATGAGTACGAAGCACTGCATACACAAAACACTGCACTCAATGACGGTGCAGAGGATGCAGATGGAGATACGCTCAGTAACCTTGAAGAATTCCAAAAACAGACAGATCCCAATAATGCCGATACAGATCTGGACGGGAAGACAGATATACAGGAGCTCACTGAAGAAACGGACCCGACTGTTGCACCGTGCATAACGACGGCTGATCCGAGCCCCCCTCCTTTTCCAGATGCTGTCGATCACTGGGCACAGTCACACATTGAATTGCTGCACAGCACGCGTACTTCCAGTGAAGGAAGTGCCATCGTAGACGGGTACCTCTTTAAGGGAAAACGTTACTTCCTCCCCGACCGCGAGATCTCCCGCTTCGAGCTCCTGAAAATTACATTGATGTCGACCTGTGTACCGTGGATTTCCGAAGGCTCCCTCCCTGCACGCACCTTCAGTGACGTACCCGCACTTGTTCCCGTGGACGCATCGGAAGATATGCGCCACAAAAACCGCGTGATCTACACAGGCCTTTCCCGTGGCATCGTCGAAGGCTACGACGAAGGTGACTTCCGTCCGGATATCGTGGTAAACCGCGCAGAGGCTATGGCAATGCTCCTACGTGCGACGGGAAATGATGTTTCGGGTACTGAACCGACTTCCCTTTCATTCAGCGATGTGCCTGAAGATGCATGGTACCGCTCGGCACTTTCCCTAGCAGTAAGCGAAGGCATCATCCAAGGATACGCGGACAATACGTTTCGCGCGGGAAATGCCATTACACGCGCAGAGGCGGCAAAGATCGTGGCGCTGCTGATGCAGAGGAATGCATCAGTTCGGGAATGAATTCTTGAAATATACGTGTCACCCTGAGTAGCCGCGCTCGTCGTGCTTCGATACATCCTTCGCTAAGCTCAGAACTACTCAGCATGACACATGCGCGGCGTGTCGAAGGGCGACACACCAAAAACAAATGTGTCTTTGGTTCGGCAGGCTCACCATGACACATTTGCTTAAGATGCAATGCTGTGCAATTTATACCTTGCTCTTCATTTCCTCGAGCGCCGCGATGAACTTCGGAAGATCCTCCGCATCGAACATGATTGTCGTCTTCTGGCCTCCGCGGGACTTCTCGGAGACTTTGAAGAACTTGCCGTTGCCGCTCTGCTTAAGATCGATATAGAACGTGCGCTGGCGTCCGTGAATAGTCACAGAGTGAATCTCGTCCGAGAAGCGCCCGCCAGCACTTGGGGCGCGAGGAGGACGGGGAGCAGCAGGGGCTGGCTGGTCATCGCCGAATCCACTGCCGGTACCGGTGAGTTCTGACATAGGATCAAACATAGTAATGGGTGAAAGGAATAGATATCCCCCTCCCGTTGCCGATGCCGTCGCCCGCGCATACTCTCGCTGCGTCCTTGCACCGCACTCAATAGGAAAGAGGTATAGCCAGAATACTGTAGAGCTATTTGCTTTTCCACTGTTTTAACTTTATTTCAACTGAGCAAAAAGGATTGCCGGATTCCCCACTCTCGTCCATTGCTTCATGCCCCCCCATGCCTGCATCTGTTCTGTAACAACAAAAGAGTTTTTGAGCATTTCCCCTGCGTACTCCACGCCAAGCTGCGTGCTCATCTGCTGAGCGGTGGAAGGCATAAATGGAAGGAGCATCAAAGCAATATGCCGAAGCTTCTCTGCAAGAGTTCCGAGAACAAACATTCTCTCTTCTCCTGCTAGAGTCCACGGCTTCGCTTTTTCCATATCCATGTTTCCAGAAACTGACAAAGCCACAACGGTTCCAATGGCTTTGGAAAGATCGAAAGCATTCATATGTTCAGAATATTGTTTCCATACATGGGAAATCTCCTTCGGCATTTCCTTGTCATCCTTCAAAGAAAAACCTCCACCATCTTTCTGCAAAAGCACTAAAACCCGATTCAAAAGATTACCGATCTTGTTACTCAGAACACCGATGTACAACTCTTCGATCCTCTTCCACGAGAAATCCCCATCATTGCCCACCGGAACTTCATGACTAAGGTAAAACCTCAGCGGGTCGGGGTTGCCACCAAATTTTGCAAGAACATCATCGGGAACAACCACATTGCCCGTGCTCTTGCTCATTTTCTGGCCCTCGCTCGTGAGATGTCCATGAATCAACAATCGGTCGGGAGTACGAACCCCAGCATGCTTGAGCATCGCCGGCCAGATGAGGGCATGAAACCGCGCGATATCCTTGCCGATCACATGCGTGACTGTGGCCCTGTCCCAATATTCCTTCTGCTCATGATCCGTAAAATACCCAAGTCCCGAGATGTAGTTCGTGAGCGCATCGCACCATACGTACATGGTCTGGCCTTCGTCATCCGGAACCGGAATTCCCCACGCCAAAGAAGACTTTGGACGTGAAAAGGAAACATCTTCCAATCCCTGATCGATGAGCGCCAGTGTTTCTTTTTCACGGAATGTAGGGATGATCTTATAGTCGTTCTTGAGTAATTTCTTCAGCCAAGCAGTCTCCTTGCTCAAGGTAAAAAACCAGTTTTCCTCCTGCACTTCCTCAGGGGGTTTGCGGTGATACTCACAAAGCCCGTCAACGAGATCTTTTTTGGTAAGAAAGCGCTCGCACCCAGAGCAGTAGAGCCCCGTATAGGTGTGCTTCTCGAGAACTCCGGCATCCTGCAGACACTCCCAAAGAGCAATGACAGTCGGCCAATGGCGCTTCTTGTCCGATGTACGCATGAAGACATCGCTGGAAATCCCGAGTCTCTGGTAGAGATCTTCGAAGAGCGGCACATTGCGATCGACCAATTCCTTTGGTGTGATCTTTTCCTTTTCAGCCGTCTGCTGGATCTTGATCCCGTGCTCATCGGTTCCGATCTGAAACCTCACCTCATCACCCCGAAGCCGCATCCACCGCGCACAGACATCGGCTAGCACCTTCTCAAGCACATGTCCCATATGCGGAGGAGCATTGGGGTAGTCGATTGCCGTAGTGATGTACTGCCGAGACATGCAAAAAGCCTAGCAGATGGTACTGCCAAGCAGAAGCAGAGCTCTTATGGTCCTACGACAGGAGCAACGCACGGCCAGGCTGCAGAGAGTCCAACCAGCGTTCCGATAAACGTATAGACAAACGACACGATGCTCTCTGCAAGAACAGCCCACACAAGGCCGATGAGTCCACCGATGATGATCTTCTTCCCGTTCTCTTTATTCCCCTCTTCGATGGCAGTGCCCTGCATGGTCGTAGACCCGTAGATGATCGCGCAGATCGAGGCAAAAGCTATAAATCTTGTAATGAACGTATACCATCCGCAGGCAAGCTCATTGAGAAAGTTTTGACCGAATCCAGTGGCATTTCCTGCTACAGGATTGCGGAACTTATCCCAGCGCGGATCCCACGTGAGTGCAAACACACGGGATGGAAAGAGTGCCAGAAAAAGGAATGATTTGATGATCATCCGAGAATATTGAATACAGCGTTGGCAAGAGCGCGCGCCAGGTTGACAACGAGTGCTCCTGCAATGGCGAAGCCCACGGCGCGCTTCGCCGTAGTGAACTCTTCAGGTTTGCCGCGACTGATAATGGCCTTCACACCTGCAGCCATAATGATGATAACAAAAAGCACATTCATCAGCATAAGAATGGTGTCCACGATGGACCGCATGAGATCCAGTAGTGGTGTCGGGCTTCCAGCCGCAACTGAAGCTCGGTCGTAGATGAAGTTCACAATCATCTGTGATCCGAGCACGAGTCCAAAACCAATAAGCGCCCACGTCATACTCGTCCGCCCGCGGGTAAACTTCCCTTCATCGCCGTTGGAGTACATCATCTGCAGTCCGCCAACAGCGGTGTAGAGAACCGCCAGACCTCCGCCACCGACAGCAAGGAATTCAGCAATTTTTACAAATGCGTTATTCACGACTAGTTCCACTCCTGGAGTACTCGTCCCACAGTGTGTGCCACCTATGTAGGTGCAAGGCTCGGCACCGGGATACGCAACCGCATACGCAGTTTTTACGTAAACCGCTGTAAGCAACGCACCAATAGAAGCAAAGACTTTGTTCATTGTGAAAAGAAATTGTCGTTGAGAACCACGAGGATAAAACCAAGAAGGAAAAGCATCAGCAGGCCGATGATGGCAGCTACCACATGCTCCTTCGCCTCCGTACGCTTGCCCTGATCATTTCCGGAAATCATGATCTGAATACCGGAAAATACCAACCAGAGAATAACGATACCCACAGCAACTTCATGAAGCCACGCAAGCCCTTCCGTGATGTACTGAAAAATCGGCAGTCCCGTACCGGTAGTGGTGATCGATGTAGTAGAGGAAAGTGACTGAATAAGAGGAACAGTGTTATTGACCTGCGCAGGCGGAGAGGAAGGTGCAGGTGCTGCAAGACAAACAGATGGTAGAAAGCCCAAGAGGACAGAAACTATGCGAAGAAGCATCGAAGTATTGTACCACAAAAGCCATTCTCATGGAATTTGCTATAATAGTAATATTATTATATAATATACAGATGCAGACACACCGCATCCTGCTCCTCAATCTCGGCTATGAGACAGGTCTCGACGGGTCGCTGCATAGCTACCTGACACAATCCTGGCGCTATCTCCATACCCCAAGCAGCGTCATCCAGTCGGTCCACGAAGGATTCCGCACACTCATACAAAACGTCCAACCGGATATCTGCTGTGTTCTCGAGACGCACCACGATCCCACACTTCTGAAAAACTTCGGCGCATACCGCTGCAAGCACATCGATCCGAAGTACGGTAAACGAAGCATGCTCCGGCGCCTGCCGTTCTTCCGAGACAATTGTAATGCGGTCTTCGGCATCGACCGACTCCCCTGCCGTGCACGCGAATTTCAGCACGGCACGAAAAAACTTCTCTACGATGTCACCGTCGGAAAGGATTTTTCTCTGCTCGTCGGGCACTTTTCGCTCCATGCTTCGGTGCGCCAGGAACAGTTTGCCGAAACTGCAACAATTGTTCAGGGGAGAAAACGGACAATCGTCTGTGGGGATTTCAACGACTACCGCGGCATGAAAGAGCTTACGCCCCTGCTCAAATCCACCGATCTGCGCATCATCCGCCCAGCGCACAATGCAACATTCCCAGCGTGTCATCCCCGCCGCCCTCTCGACCTTTTTCTCTGCTCAAAAGAGATTAAGCATGTGCACGCTGAGGTTTTAAGCGATGTGCATCTCTCCGACCACCTTCCGGTACTGCTGACGGTTACGGCGTAATCTGCCTTGCACGGGACGAAGCTCCTCCGTAGGATTTCTCGTGCGTGCGGATGTAGCTCAGTTGGTAGAGCGGCGCCTTGCCAAGGCGCAGGTCGCGGGTTCGAACCCCGTCATCCGCTCCATCCGGCTTCGCGCCTGTGGGCGCTATGCCGTGATTTCGCTCTATTCGATCAAGATGCCGGATGCCGCGGCGCAGTCGAGCATGAACGAGACGGAGCCGGGCAAAACACATTGAGCTTCTGCATCCTTCATTTACAATGCTTCAAGGTCTCTGCGGGATTAGTACAGTGGTAGTACGCGAGCTTCCCAAGCTTGAGACGCGGGTTCGATTCCCGTATCCCGCTCCAACTAAAAACATGTCTCATTTTTTTCCTGAAAGCAACTGTTCCACCTCATCCGCCGTTTTCTCGAGCGATGGAGCTGCTTTGCGAATCTGATCGAGAATCATGTGAATGCGTGGAGCATGAAGACGAGATAGGCACCTTCGATCCCCGCATTTCGTCCACGTTTCGTAGAGCCACAGCACTCCTGCAACCGTAGCAACAATGCCGGCAAGTACGCTTGCTGGTGGCATACGCTCATGCAAAAGAGCCGCTGCACTCGCAGCGATCGTCGTGCTTATGGCATTCAGCCTGTGAGTCAACACTGCATCTTCTGTCATATTTTGAACATACCGAACAGCAGCGTCATGGTCGGAGTCTCTACGGCTGACTCTTTCTAAATCCGAAAACTCCTTCAGTGTGTCGGTTGGGGGCATGGAGTACAGACTGTATGCGCCAGTCATGCAGATGCAATCATTAAGAGAAGAAAGTACCGTAATGGTGTGCCCGGCGGGATTTGAATGGTTCGACTATGCTCACCACAGGCCCACAACCTTCGAGCATACGATGGTGCCCTCGACAGGAATTGAACCTGTATTCCCGGCTTCGGAGGCCAGTGGTCTATCCGTTAACCTACGAGGGCTCTGCAGGAAGTATGAATCAGGATTTATCAATCCGGAAGGCCGAAAAATTGCATAGTATTCACCGTCGTAATGCGGTCGACTTCTTCAAGGGTCATTCCCTTCTCTTGAGCGATACACTTCGCTACCTCTACCACGTACGCCGGCTCGTTGCGCTTGCCACGATACGGCACCGGAGCGAGGTATGGGCTATCGGTCTCGATCATGAGCTGCTCTATGGAGCACATCCGGATTGTGCGGCGGATTTCCTCGGAAGCCGGAAACGTCGCGATGCCGGTAAACGAGAGAAAATGCCCGGCCTTCACGAGAGGTTCCACGTCCTCCCATTTCTCCGTGCAACAGTGGATGACAACACGCGGCGGCTGCACTTCCGAAATAATCGAACGAATATCGGCAATCGCCTCTCGACAGTGTACGACTGCAGTCTTTCCCAATGCTTTTGCAATCTGCAATTGCTCCCGGAATGCTTTCTGCTGGACCTCCCTGGGACTATGCATGTAATGGTAATCGAGACCAATCTCACCGACAGCTACTGCCTTCTGCGAGCTTTCCATCATAGTCTCTATGCTCTTTGCACTGAGCCCTGTCCACTCATGCGCAGTGTGGGGATGTACTCCGATTGTACAAAAAATTTGTTCATATTTTTCCGCTATTTTTAAGCACTTTTCTGATTCTATAAGTGAATCTGCTATGCAGATCATTCGTTCAATGCCAGCTGCACCAGCGCGCGCAATGACCGCTTCGAGATCGCTATCGAACTTTGCATCGGCAAGGTGACAGTGAGAATCAATCATATCCACAGCATACCAATACTCCCCCTACTTTCTTGACTCCCAAAAAATTATCTACAGAATGCCCGCCAATGTCTCAAGAACTCCCCTCACCTCCGCACGAAAAAGACCTCACGGCAGATGATGATCTTGATGAAGAGAGTGAGGAAAGCGAATCCGAGGAAGAGCCTTCCAAAGCACATTTGCGTCATGTAAAAGCGGAGATTGAGGAACTAGCAATTATTGCACTCCATCTTGATCATCGCATCATGAGTGGCTTTCCGGAGCATGTTCTTCACACAGATTGTGGTAAGGAAATGTTGGCAACGATTGGCGCACAGTACGTCTTTGCAGAGAAGCGGGGGCAGAACTCCGAGAAAGTTCTCAGGCGCGCTCTGCTTGCAATCGCTCAAGACAAAGGCCATATCCTCAGGAAGCTCTTTGAGGATTACTCTACGAGAGCAAATAGCCTTATGCAGGGGGCAAAGATCTGGAAAAACGGATCGAATGTAGACACGGCAAATATCCTTATGCGACAGAGAGACGGAACAGTGGATACGAGATTTGTGCATCGCAGCGCGGTACAAAAGCTTTGTCAGGTAATGGCAGATATTCTCGGTGACCACACCTATGACTTTCAAAAACGCCTTGCGATGCGTGAGGCTGTCGTTGAGGCTCATGCTACCTTTGGAAAGGAGTTAATGCTTCAGGTGCAACACCAAGAAGGCAGCGAAGGTGATGCGTAGTGCAGACAAGTCCTCTACACTACCCATACTCCTGGGTCGGTAGCTCAGTTGGTAGAGCAGTGCCCTTTTAAGGCATTGGCCGCGGGTTCAAATCCCGCCCGACCCACCATTCGCATGCACACCGCCCTCATTACCGGCGCCTCCGGAGGCCTTGGAGAGGAATTCGCAAAGCTTTTTGCACAGGACGGATATGACCTTGTCCTTGTTGCAAGAAACAAAGAGCGATTGCAGTCAATCGCTAAGGAGCTAGAAGCCAAGCACCGCATTACTGCGCACGTTATTGTCATAGATCTCTCTATGCCGGATGCAGCTGAGAAACTCCTTAAAAAATTACAAAGGAAAAATATTGCGATTCATACACTTGTAAACAATGCGGGCTTCGGTGCCTACGGTCTGTTTCATAAGACGACATACGAGCAGGAGAAACAATTACTTCAGGTAAATATTGCCGCACTGACCGATCTCACAAAGCTACTTCTGCCACAGATGGTAAAGAAAAAATCAGGTGCCATCCTCAATATCGCCTCCACTGCCGCCTTTCAGCCGGGGCCTCTCATGGCTGTCTACTACGCAAGCAAAGCATATGTGATGAATCTCTCTGTCGCGCTTTCTGAAGAGGTACAGGGAACGGGCGTGACCGTAACCTGCCTCTGCCCTGGCCCCACCAAAACGGGCTTTGAAAAGAATGCACACATGGGAACCTCAAAACTCTTTGAAAGAAAAGCCATGGATGCAGCGGCCGTTTGCCAGATCGGCTACAGGGCTCTGAAGAGTAAGCGGCCACTCGTTGTTGCCGGAAGAATCAATGCCATCGGCGCATTCATGACCCGCTTCGTTCCTCGCATATGGGCCGCGCGCGTTGCAAGACATGTGCAGGCTCCGCGATAATCCCCCCGTGCCCCACTACTTCTACCTTGCCCGCTGTAGCGACAACTCTCTCTACGCAGGTACGTGCATCGATCTTCGGGCGCGGGAGGCAAAACACAACGATGGAACCGGCGCAAAGTACACCCGAAGCAGACGACCCATAAAGATCATCTACCACGAGGAATTTTCGACGCTTGGCGAGGCGAGACACAGAGAGTCCGCAGTGAAAAGAATGGATCGAATTGGAAAATTGAAGCTGATCTCGGGAAAGTGATTATCCGGGTGAACGTTTGTCCACCTTGATTTTCATAGCTTCAATTCCTAGTGTCGCTCTATGCAAAGAAAACGGTTTCAGAAACGGCCTGCCAGAATCACGCTACGGGATGTCATCAATCATATGAGTCACATGGAGCAGCGATTGACGGCGCGACTAGATAAACATGATGGAATGTTTGTGGCACAAGGGAAACACCTTGATGCCAACACCGTAGCTATTGAAAATATCCGTAAGGCGGTTCTTGAGGTAGAAGAACATCTTACGAATCGAATACATGCCCTCGACGAAGACCTCACTGCAATCATCACGGATACTATCGTTATCCGCAGACATGTCGGTATGCCACTGCCCGAAGAAGTCTAGTACCCCGCACATAAACAAAACCGCCTCGTGGATTGCTCCAGGGACGGTGTTTGTTTTGATCAGCGGTCAACAGAAGTGAATCAATCAACCGATGACAATAATAGTATACCAAATATCCCATAGGAATGGTAGTGGCATTTTATTCAAAAATAACGCATCCATTAAGCATTTTAAGAATACAGAACGTTGAGGATTCGGCGAACTATGACTTTGCTACGTTCCTCACTCTTCTTCTCTCATTATCAGTAAGAAGCTTTTTGCGGAGTCGGATATTGAGCGGAGTGATCTCTACAAGTTCATCGTCGGCGATATACTCAAGTGCCTGCTCCAGCGTCATCGGCTGCACCGGTGTAAGCTTCGTCGCTTCATCCGTTCCCGACGCACGCATGTTCGTAAGCTTCTTCCCTTTCGTGACATTCACCTCCATATCCTGATCCTTCGCGCTTTCACCGATGATCATCCCCTCGTACATCACCGTTCCAGGGGTGATGAAGAGCTTGCCGCGCTCTTCAAGCTTCCAGAGATCGTAGCCAGTCGCGATGCCATACAGCATGGAAAGAATGGAACCCCGTGTACGTCCGGGCAATTCGCCTTTCCATGGTTCATAGCGGATGAAGGAGTGCGAAAGGATTCCCTCTCCCTTAGTCTCAATAATGAAGTCCCCACGAAGGCCGAGAAGTCCCCGAGTCGGTGCTGTGAACTCGATGCGCGTATGACCGTTTTCCGTTTTCATGTCTACCATCTCCCCTTTGCGGCGCGTAAGCATATCAATCACGGTACCGATGGCGGTTTCCGGAACATCGATGATGACCTGCTCCACCGGCTCCTCCTTGCCGCTTGCTCCATCACGGACGATGACTTCAGGCCGTGAAACCTGCAGCTCAAATCCCTCGCGGCGCATTTGCTCCAGAAGCACGGAAAGGTGTAGCTCTCCTCTACCAGAAACCTTGTAGGCATCTGTTCCGGGGATTTCTTCGACGAGAAGCCCTACGTTCGTCTCCTTCTCTTTGTCGAGACGAGCACGGATGTGGCGGGTGGTGACAAGCTTCCCCTCTTTTCCTGCAAACGGAGAATTATTTACGAGGAAGTTCATGGAGATCGTCGGCGGATCTATGCGCAGTGCAGGAAGTGCCTCAGCAGCTTCATCCGTTGTGATGGTTTCACCGACGTTGATATCAGCGATACCTGCGATGATGACGATATCACCGGCACTGGCAACAGTGATCTCCTTGCGTACCACTCCTTCGTTGCGGAAGAGCTTGCTGATCTTTGCTGTGCGGGTCGGTGCACCATCTGCCTTGATGAAGACTTTATCTCCTGCTTTAAGCTGCCCCTCGGTCACACGACCGACGGCAAGACGCCCGACATAGTTATCGTAATCCAGGCTCGCAGGCTGCATACGAAATGCTACCGATGTGTTTTGCTCTGCCTGCGGAACCTTTTCCAAAATGAGATTGAGAAGCGGTGTGAGATCTGTGGAGCTATCTTCCAGCTTTCTCTTGGCGATGCCTTCACGAGCGATGGCGAAGATATAGGAGAAATCCAGTTGAGCGTCTGAAGCACCGAGCTTCACGAAAAGATCGAAGACCATATCCACCACCTCCATAGGGCGGGCTGCGGGCTTGTCGATTTTGTTGATGACAACAATCGGCTTCAGTCCCATCGCCAGAGACTTCTTGAGCACGAACTTCGTCTGGGGCATCGGTCCTTCCTGTGCGTCTACAACGAGAAGCACGCAATCCACTGTCCCGAGCACGCGCTCCACTTCAGATCCGAAGTCAGCGTGGCCCGGCGTATCGACGATATTGATGCGGCAGTCCTTGTACGTGATCGCAGCGTTCTTCGCGTAAATCGTGATGCCGCGCTCCTTCTCCTGTGCATTGCTGTCCATGATGAGCTCCCCCACTTCCTCATGATCATTAAACGCCCCACCCTGACGCAAAAGACCGTCCACGAGCGTGGTTTTGCCGTGGTCAACGTGCGCGATAATGGCAATATTGCGGATATCCATAATCAAAAGACACGATACTGTAGACGTTTATAGGGTAGCAGCACAACCGGATTTGCTTGGTAAAAGTGCCTTTTATCGACAATACTGATTGTGATGAAAGTTGCCCTCGTCCATGAACTCCTGACCATGAAAGGCGGTGCCGAGCGCGTGCTCCGCATCCTTGCAGATATGTTTCCAGATGCACCGATCTATACGCTCCTCTACGACGAAAAGAAGCTTGGCGACTGGTTTCCGAAAGACCGCGTCCGTACCAGCAAGCTACAACCTGCATCCAGCAATCCGTTCCCCTGGAAATTCAATCACCACATGTACCTGTCCCGCTTCCCTGTGGCCGTTGAGGCCTGGGACTTCAGAGAATATGACCTTGTTATCTCCTCTTCCTCTGCCTTCGCCCACGGCATCATCACCAACGGAAAGCCCAAGCACCTTTCCTTTGTAAACTCCCCTGCTCGTTACCTCTGGGACCGCACGCATGATGTGCTGGATCAGGCAGGGCAAGGAATACTTGGCCCCCTGAAGCGCACCTATCTTGAACAGATATTCCACAAGCTCCGTATCTGGGACTGTGAATCCGCAGCGCGCGCAGACCGCATCATGGTTTCATCCAAGGAGGTGCAACGCCGAGTCGAGCTCTACTGGCGACGCCAGAGTACCGTTCTATACCCGCCTATCGACGACTTCTGGTTCTCGCAACCAGCAACCCGCAACCCACAACTCATGCGAAATCAGATGCAGAACCCCGAATATTTCCTCGTCGTATCGACCCTCGTTCCCTACAAACGAATCGACCTCGCCATCGAAGCATGCAACCGCCTTAGCATGCACCTAAAGATCGTCGGTGAAGGCCCTGACCGCAAGCGTCTGGAAAAAATTTCCGGACCAACGATTGAATTTTACGGTTACCGTCGTGGAGATGAGCTCCGAGATCTCTATACAGGAGCAAAAGCAACCATCGTTCCCGGTGACGAAGACTTCAATCTCGTTGCACTGGAATCCATGGCATGCGGCACACCAGTGATTTCCTTCGCAGCAGGAGGACCACTAGAAACAATTCTCGCAGGAAAAACTGGAGAATTTTTTGAGAGTCCAACTGCGGAATCTCTTGAATCCATTATGAAAAAGTTTGATCAAAAAATGTATTCGTTAGATGCATGCCGCGCTCGTGCCGCGGAATTCTCACGTACAGCATTTGAAAACAATATCCGTTCTCACATTGATCAACTGATAGAGCAATAAATCCACACTTCTCTTTTCTCTATTCTCTTTTCTCTTCCCTTGGTACGCTCTTGCCATGCTCAACACTCTCATCCCACTGCTCTTCGCACCACTCATGCACTCCACGCAACCGCCTGTGATGCCGATGCATGAGCCTCAGCATATCTACATGCACGAACACATGCCGATGATGGAAGATGAGACCAATGAGCCGATCATGCGGGCTGATGTGTCGGGGATGGAACGCAGAATGATGCAAAGAACACTCCGGGAAATCCCCGGTCAGGTACGCAGGAAGGGGTACCAGGATTCTTCATACTGGTACCGTGCAGCACGCATGGAAGGGGCAACGAGATCCATGAAGCCAGGAATGCCGGGAACCGATCTCACCCAGCGTACACACCGAGGACTGACTGAGTGGAGCCGCCGCACCGACCGCCGCATGCGGGATTATCCCAGAGGATGTACGTTTCCGTGTGGAGAAAGGAACTAAGGAAATACGGAATGAAGATATAAGGAACAGCCTTAATCCGCATTTCCCTATTTCCGTATTTCTTTCTACAGCATCGCCCCCTGCACCTCCTCCGGTGCCCGCATCCCCAGTACTTCATATGCGTGCTTCGTGACAATCCTTCCCTTGGGTGTTCTCTGCAAAAACCCCTGCTGAAGCAGGTACGGCTCGTAGACATCTTCCAGCGTGTCTTCCTCTTCGGCAGTCACCGCAGCAAGCGTGGAAAGCCCCACAGGCCCTCCGGCAAACTTGGTGATGATGGACTCAAGGATGCAGCGGTCCGTGCGGTCGAGTCCGCGTGCATCGATACCCAAGGCACTCAGTGTGCGCTCGACCCGATCAATGGTGACGGTCTTCTCCCCTTCCACCTGAGCAAAGTCCCGGATAGAACGCACGAGACGATTGGCAATGCGTGGTGTGGAGCGTGCCGAAGATGCGATACGCGCGACGGCTCCCCGCTCGCAATCCACACCAAGGATTCCCGATGTACGCTCGACGATTTGCTGCATCTCTATAGGTGCATAGAACGAAAGTTTGAACTGATGCACAAAACGGTCTCGTAGTGGCGCACTCATCGAGCCAATCTTCGTTGTCGCCCCAACGAGCGTGAAAGGTTTGAGATCCAGCCGCATGGACCGCGCGGAAGGACCTTTGCCGATCACAAGATCGAGCGCGAAGTCTTCCATTGCGGAGTACAGCACCTCCTCTATAGCAGGTCGCATCCGGTGGATTTCATCGATGAAGAGTACGTCCCCCTGCGCAAGATTGGTAAGAAGTGATGCAAGATCTCCGGGCTTTTCGATGCTCGGGCCACTCGCTATCCGCAGATTGCTTCCCATCTCTTGGGCGAGGATGTAGGCAAGTGTGGTCTTGCCGAGTCCCGGAGGACCATGCAGCAACGTGTGGCCAAGTGGCTCGCTTCGCGTGCGTGCCGCCTGCACATGAACGAGAATGTGACCCTTGATCTCACTCTGACCAATGTATTCTGCGATCTTTCTTGGTCGCAGTGTTTGCTCGAAAGCATCACCATCGCGAGCGGTCTTGGAGGACTGCAGCTGTACGCCGGAACGCTCTTTTCGTGTCACCACCATGGGAGTGCAGTGTAGCACGATTTTCCCTCCTCACATGTAGTCGCTCTATGCGCTATGCTACCCTCCAATCCATGCACAAAGCTCTCGCCAGCACCGGTATTCTTATGGCGGCAGTTGCCCTCGGAGTATCCGATGCGCTTTTCGTAGAAGGAGGACTTCCGAAAGCAGTACTCCCCGATACACCCCTTTCCGAGCAAGCCCAGCAAAACCCAGCAAACCCTCCTGCTGATCAGGCAAGTACATCGTCATCTGCTATCGGCGTACGCAAAGCATCCGGTCCAGATGTACTTTCCACAATCGCTACCTTCGGCCTGGAGATCCAGGAGAGTGATGAACTCACCATCCTGCGGACAGTCATCCCCACAACGGAGTCTACGGTCTATGAACATGTACTCCTGCGAGGTGGAGATCGCGCAGGTCTTATCGCCTGGACGGAGACTCCCAAAGTGAAGCAGTTCTTCCTCGCACTCAAAGACGCACTGCACGCTTCGTTCTCTCCGCATGTGAAAGATCTTCTGGATGAAACGCAGCGCATCCCCGGAAAGCCCCCACGGAACTTCCTCACGTTCTTCGATGAAGGACTCAGTAGCGAGCGCATCGTGTTTCTCAGAGTCCGTGAACGCCTCTACGAAATTCGCATTGCGGAAGGTAATGATGATGTGATGTTTGAATTAGTTGATGCGCTGACACAATAACGTTTGCTGGTTAGCTGGTTTGCCCGTTTGCCGGTTTTTTAGACTGGCAAACCAGCACAACCGGCTAACTGGCCAACCGGCAAACATATCCCCTAGGAAACACTCCGAACCGTTTGACCCTGCATAGGAAGATCAATACACTCTCCCCGCTATGGCAAAGAAAGTCATGAAAGTCATCAAAGTGCAGGCAACGGGCGGACAGGCAAATCCTGCTCCCCCACTCGGTCCTACCCTCGGTCAGGCCGGTATCAACATTCAGGACTTCTGCACGAAGTTCAACGATAAGACAAAGGATCGCCGCGGACAGGTGGTTCCTGCAGTGATCACTGTCTACGAGGACCGCAGCTTCAGCTTCATCTTAAAGCAGGCTCCAGCTTCCGCACTCATCAAACAGCACGCCAAGATCGAGAAAGGGAGCGGCAAGCCCAACAAAGAAAAGGTGGGCAAGATCACACGAAAGCAGCTTGAGGAGATCGCAAAGACCAAGATGTCCGATCTCAACACCACAAGCCTTGAGTCCGCCATGCGCACCATCGAGGGGACAGCGAGAAACATGGGCGTGACAGTGGAATAAGTGTGGAGTACGATCGGGTCCATACTTTCCTCATCGAAACTATGGATACCCTCATCGCCGGAGCTGCCCTCTCCCCGACTGTTCTCTACGGCATCATTGTGCCGCTGCTATTGGTCGTGTTACTCGCACTCATCTTTATACCAAGCACCATCGTCGCACCCGGCAAAGCCCGATCCATTGGAGAGGCTATCCACTGCTACTTCATGCAAGCATTTGGCGTTCTCCTTATGACCGTCGGATCATTGCCGACGGTCTACAGCGTACTCGCCGGTGTCTCGTACTCCAGCGGCACATACTTCGGACTCCTCCTTGTTTTTGCAGGAGGTGGAGGCATCTTCCTCTGGCAGGATCTCCGCGCCACTTCACTGGATGCCGCCTCGCGCGCAGTTCCCTCAGCGATCTTTCTCGCCGCCTTTCGCATCATCGGTCAGGTGACGCTTACACTTGCCGCCTTGTCCTTCCTCCTCAGCGTTACCATCGGAACAACGGATATGGCGGGATGGTGGGTGATGCCTATTCTCATGGGAATCTACGGAGGGCTCATCGCATGGTGCACGCGTGGAGCGCTCACCTCCTGGGGATCGACTGCATCTGTAGGAAGTATGTTGAAGACACCGGCAAGACCGCCCGCCAAAGCACTCACAGTCACGAAACCTTCTGTAAGGAAAAGGAGGTAATTCATTTGCCATTGGTCACTGCTCCCTGCACAATCTCCCAGCTTTATCGTGGGAGCCTGAGATAGTAAAGGGTGTCACCCTGAGCTTGTCGAAGGGCGCTTGTACCACGTTCCCCATCCATCTATGTCCAACGTCAGACAACCGCGCCCACGCGGCAAGAAGTACAAGGAAGTCAGCAAGCTCGTCGAGAAGAAGCGCTACGCCCTCGCCGACGCCGTTTCTTTGCTTTGCAAACTCCAGACTACAAAATTCGACCCAACCGCCGAGGTGCATATCCGTATCAACGCCGATACCACGCAAGCTGACCAGCTTGTACGCACAACCGTCGCTCTTCCGCACGGAACCGGCCGCACAGTACGCATCGCAGCATTCGTTCCGGATGATCTCATTGACGAAGCGAAGAAGGCTGGAGCAGTGGTGGCTGGTAATGATGACCTCATCAAGGCAATCGAAGCTGGTGAGATCAACTTCGATATCGCCATCGCCGTGCCTGCGATGATGAAGAACCTCGGAAAAGTCGCCAAGACCCTTGGTCAGAAAGGACTGATGCCCAACCCCAAGTCCGGGACAGTCACCACGACCGTAGCCAAGACCATTCAGGAACTGAGCAAAGGCCGCATTGAATGCAAGATGGACAAGCAGGGCATCATCCACACGATTTTCGGCAAGCTTTCCTTTGGTCCTGAGAAGCTCAAGGCAAATCTTGAGGCAGTGTTGCAGGCTGTGAAAGACGCCAAGCCAACAGGCATCAAGGGTGTGTATATCGGATCAGTATCCGTTTCCCCGAGTATGGGTCCTGGTATTCGCTTGGACATCTAATCTCGGCGAAGTCCGCCTCAGCGACGAAGCCGGATGGGTCCTGGAGTGCGATTGGATGTATAATGCATGCATCAACAGCCATACAGAAGTATGGCTGTTTTTATGTATAGGCACGCGCGGCGAACTGTATCAACAACACAATACTGCCCTCACATCCTCAATCTTCTCTGCACGCACCAGCCGTGCACGCATCTCCGCAGCACCAGGTTGCCCCCGCACATAGCTCGCTAAGTGTCTGCGCATTTCGAGCATCCCACGAACCTCCCCTTTCAGGCGAACCGCAAGTTCGCAGTGCTCGAGAATGAAGGGAATCTTTTCCTGAAATGAAATATCACTGACTGGTCTCTCTTGTAGGGCTTGTTCCTTGGTTTTCTCGGTCGCATCGGTCTCCTTTCGACGTAACGCCTCACAAATCTCCGCCATCACCCAGGGGTTTCCAAATGTCCCCCGCCCCACCATCACGCCATCAAGATTGCCAAGCTTGGCTACGGCATCTGCAGCACATGCGATGTCACCGTTCCCGATAATCGGAATATGTGGGAATGCTTTCTTGAGTTCGTAGATCGGCTCCCAGTTAGCTGCCCCCGAAAACTTGTCGCAGTAGCGGCGACCGTGAATAGCGAGCGCCTCCGCTCCGGCTTCGAGGATGCGCTGACAGAAAGGAATGAGCGTGTCGACCCTTTCCCATCCGAGCCTCGTCTTCACACTCACGGGAATCTTTACTGCCTTCTTCGTTGCGTGCACAAGTTCAGCAGCAAGATCGGGGTTGCGGATGAGCGCGGAACCGTGGCACGAGCTCACCACTTTTGCCGCAGGGCACCCCATATTTATGTCGATACCATCAGCACCCAGTTCCTCAATCACTTTTGCAGCACTGAGAAAATGTTCCGGATCCTTCCCGAAGACCTGCACGATGAACGGGCGCTCGACTGCAGCATCAAAATCAATCATCTTCATCGTCTTCTTCGCGCCGTAGTGGATGGCGTCTGTGGAAAGGAATTCTGTGTAAACGACGACCTCCGGAGCAATCCGCTTGATCATCTGACGGTACGACGCATCGGTAACTCCAGCCATGGGAGCCAAAGCGACGATCGGGCGCGATGCTGATTGCCAGGAAAACATACAATAACAATTACATCACACTTCCATCTTTCTGACGAGGCAAACTGAAATAGAAAATCCCCCGCAGAAGATGGATTTGGCGCAGAATAGTCGCCGATATGCGTATCGGATTGCTCATCGGGATTCTGTGCGCGATGTATGTTCCTGGCTCACAGGAAAAAGCATTTGCCCTCACACCAAGTCTTATACCTGCTCCAGGAGGGGCTGGCTCAGCCGGATCTACGGTATTGGCTGAATGTAATTTCTTCACTGGGGAACTTGCTGCCAGATGCGCACCCGCCTACATCGCCTACCTCATTACCATCCTGTTTCAGCTCACCGGAGCCATCTTCCTCCTGATGATTATCCTCGGGGGCTACCAGTACGTGATCTCCAAGGCTACGGGGGGAGGAGGAGATGAAGGTAAGGCGCGCGTGCGCTTCGCGATCCTCGGCTTTCTGGTCACTGCTCTCTCGTTCTACATTGTGGATTTTATCCTCGCTTCTTTCATCCCATGAGCAAGCGCACATCTCCATCGCGGGCCTTCACGTCACTGCAGATCCTCAGCTCCAAAGCGCAGGGGCTTCTCAAAAAGGCACGAAAAATATCAGCGGAAAATACTGCCAATGGTAAAACCGCGAAGCTCCCGCCGCAGTGCAAATGTGATTCCGTTCTCGTGCACCTTTCTGCCAAAAGCGCTCTGCGTGCCGCATTCACCGTTCTTGCAGTCTTCGCAGGTACATGGCTCCTCCTACACCTCAGAGACAAAATTCTTCTCCTGCTCCTCGGTATCTTCATAGCGATGGTGATCGATCCAGGGGTAGCCAAACTGGAAAGCATGCGCGTGCCCCGTGGACTTGCCATCCTCCTCCACTACGTCATCGCCATCCTCCTCATCCTCTTCCTCTTCTTCTCGCTCATTCCGATCATTGCGCAGCAACTCCAGCAAATTGCGCTCTTCATCTCCGCGGAGGTCAATGGATTTCTGGCCGATCCACGCATCTCTCTTCCGCTACTTTCGGATGAGTCCAATGCGCGCATGACGCTCCTCGTCCAAAATACGCTCCGCGATCTTTCCATCTACGAGTTTACCGATGCCTTACAGAGTCTCGGCCAAAACCTTGCAACAGCCGCAGAGGGCTCCCTCAGGTTTGCCGCGCAGATCGCAGGATCTGTTGCACGACTCGTAGCTACCCTAATCATCGTGCTTGTCCTTGGATTTTTTATCCAGCTGGAGAAGGAGAAGATTCTCCGGTGGACACGCGGTCTCTTTCCACGCCTCTGGATCCCCTATGTAGATGCGAAGGCTGAGGCAATCCACATCAAAATCGGACAGTGGGCACGCGGCGAAGCTCTCCTGATGTTCTCCATCTTCTCTCTCACACTCCTCGCTCTAGTAATCCTGCGGATGCCCTATGCACTGACTCTCGCGGTTCTCGCAGGATTTTGTGAATTCATTCCGGCCATGGGCCCGCTCATCGCCGCGGTTCCGGCAGTGCTCATCGCGCTCTCACAGCAGGGATTTGTGTGGGCTGCAGTGGTGATGGGTGTCTACTACGTCATCCAATGGTGCGAGAATAATCTTCTTGTACCCCTCATCATGCGCAGAGCCGTAGGTCTCGCTCCGGTAGCAATCCTCTTTTCCATGATGATCGGTGTGAGCTTCCCCGATACCATCCACCCTGTTCTTGGCGTAATGCTGGCGATTCCCACAACGACCATCATCTCCATCTTCCTAAAGGATATTTCAGAGAGGAATGGGTAAAGAGTGGGTTTATGGGGTTTATGGGGTTTGTTGAGTTTATGGACTTTGAAGCTGGGAACCCTACAAACCTTATACACTCTATCCAACCCTATAAACACAATACCATGCCATGTAACGCAAACCACACAATCCATAATATCACCATTTCCTAAGCACCCGCGTCACTCCCTCTTCCGGCT
>SXGS01706535.1_pt1 | contig 29292 bp, 23 predicted proteins | sample 3174681 | NCBI WGS metagenome assembly SXGS01 (sample SAMN11356861, study PRJNA531348) | freshwater metagenome | isolation source: freshwater sample F1-80 | place: China: Fuxian Lake, Yuxi | collected 2017-12-25 | reverse complement strand
GGAGCGCGACTGTGCTGAAAGCCAGTCGCAGCAGCATCTCAGGCTCGCTATCACGCCAAACCTGCTGCGGCTGGTGCTTCGCACACAACCGCGCTCCGGGCTGCCAGCCAAATTCACCGTCAACCTGCGGATGCACTGGAGTCGAATATCCAATGCAACCTGCCTCGAAAAACTCGGAAGAATGTCTCAGTGTCGGAAAGATGGATTCCGCCGAAAAGACCTCAGTCTCCGTGGCTTCAAGCTCCACGAGCGGTTGTTCGATGTCATCTGAAACTATCCGCATCGAAATCTGCCCCTCACGATCCTCGACCGTGAACTCCGAATGATGGTGAACGCCTGGAAACACCCGCCCTCCGGCGAGCGCATTCATACAGGAGTTCGTGTCGCGGCGAGGAACGAAAACGCCTTGCTGGGTCTCTCCATCACCGTCCTCCCACTCCACTGCGATACGATGAGCAGAGTTCTCGCTGGAAATGCCGGTAAATTTAGGAAATCCCTTGGGCCGAATACCCTCCAATCGGATGAGGCAAATGCCAGCAATTGCATGATTGCCAACCAGCTTCGGTCGGAATCTTGCGGGCAATACAGCGCGGGCGACAGCAGGCGCAACTCTGTAGTTCAGAAGGATACGCCGTCGAATCGTGCCTGTGATCGCGGGTATCTTCATTTCTTTAGCGAACGTCGCTCAGTGACCCCCCGCCAAGAGTGCCTGAACTAAAACAGGGGTGCAATCGGCGCGTTTGCTGGAGCAGCCTGGTTGGGATTTGGCGGCTTCTCCCAGGGCGTGGTAGCGGTCAAACTCCGTTTTGGCATGGGCCAAATTCTCCATCGCACGAACGAAATTTTTGAAAGCGTTCTGGTGCAATGAGTGAACAGCTTTCTATTTGTATCCCAACGCTCCCGGAGTATAGACGACCTCTGGCGCGAGGCCGCGCGATTCATCCTGAAACCTTAAAACGGCAGTTGCCCAAGACGGCAGCCCGCCCGTTTCCAGCGGAGTCAACGGCGACGTTGGAGTGGATTGTCGAGTGTTTGAGGATCGGCCCCAAGACCTACCTGGCGCATCTATTGTATTGGCAATGCCGGAAAAACCATCAACAAAACATGAAACGATTGACTGACCCCATTGCCGCGTGGCTCAGTGAAGGAATTGGGTGTCATTCATCTAGAATCTTTTTTTGGACTTGGGGGTTTATGGGGTTCGCTCGAGCAAGCTCACTTCTTCTTGAACAAGTCGCCCACCGCTTTGGCGCCTTCTCCGGTGGCCTTGCTGGCGACCGCTTTCTGGACCACCCCCTGCAAGTCCGTCACCAACTTTTGCTGGTCCGGGGTGAGTTTCATCGCCGACAGCTGTTTAAGGATACTTGCGGCGTCCTCGTACTTGGTCCCGGCGACCAGCTTTTGAGCCTGGTCGATTAATGTCTGCGCTTGCGCTTTAGCCACGTCCATAGCGAGATTCGATTGCGCCGCCAGATCGTTGACCGCTGCCTGTGCCGCCGGTTTCTGAGTCTGGACCGCTTGTTCGACTTTTTTCGTGGTATCCGCGAGCGGAGCTTGTGCCGCGGGAGCGGTTGGTGGGGGCGTGGGCGTGGGCGTGCTTGCTGATTCCTGTTTATCGTTGCAACCAGCGCTGGCGAGTGTCAACAAGGCCAGGGCCGCCAATAAGGAGCGCGTATCAACAGTTTTCATGGGTGATTAGATCGTTTTGCCTGCAAATTGAGTTTTGGTTTCGTATCGCAGTTCCACGATAGACCTCTGAGATGGAATGTGGCAATACAGAACCCTGGGACAACAAAGAGGGTGCATCCACGAGTTGTGTGTGAAATTGATCTCCACCGCCAACTTCAGGATTCACGAATTACGATGTGACATCGGTAGCCATGAACCTTAAAACGGCAGTTGCCCAAGGCGAATCTTCGCATGATCCTGGAGATAAAGTTTCACCGAATCACTCACCAGATCCGTAAACCTAGAAACCGCGGTTGGGATGAACCGCGAACCACGCGAGCCACGCGAAAATGAACGGCCCGAATGAGAGTTCTCAGCGCCAAAACAGTTCACCCAATGGGTGAGCGGCCGGAGGTTTCGAAGTCTTTGTCTGTTCGCATGTTTCGCGTATTTCGCGGTTTCAACTTCCGTTTTAAGGATCATCCGCGCTGAGCCTGCAGGCTGCGCGGCAGCACAGCCCTATCCTTTAGCTGAATAGTCACGGTTACGCTCTGGCTCGCTTGGAACGTCTCTCCACAACGGAACCTCACCTCCTGCGTTTCTTCTCCGCCTTCGAGGCTTCCTGGTCGGTTTTGCGATTCCGTTGTTCGCGATCGCTCTGATACTCGATCTCGGCGCGACGGATCTCAGGCGTCATGCGGCGGTCGGCGGAGGCTGCTTGAGCGGCGGCTTCCGGGGTTGGCAGCACTGTGGGGCGCAAGAGAACGATCATTTCGGTCTGACGCCTTCGGTTGGCGGAGGACCTGAACAAGCCGCCGAGCAACGGGATATCCTTGAGATAGGGAACTCCGGATTTGTTGCCTTGCTTGTCCGATTTGATGAATCCACCGAGAATGATCGTGTCCCGGTCCTTGATGGCGATTGTGGCGGTGGCTTCGCGGCTGGTCGTGGTGGGCACATCGTTCCCGTCGATTTTCACGGGCGGTCCGAGTTGATCAATCTTCTGGATGATATCCATGACGACCAGGCCTTCCGGATTGATGAGCGGGATGACGTCGAGCTGGACCCCGACGCGCAACTGTTGGTAGCTGTTTCGTGAACCGCCGAACGAGGAGCCGAAGTCGCCGTAAGTGCTCCCGGTGATGGTGGGCACCGTCTCGCCCACGAAGAAGCTGGCTGGAACGGCGTGTGAAGTTTGGATGCGAGGGCGTTGGAGAATGTTGATGGTGCTGTCATCGGCGATGGCCTGGAGGGCGACATCCATGTTTCCGGCGAATTCCCCGAAATAACTGAATCCGGAAGGCAGTGATGAACCGGCTGCCGCATCCGTCCCGGTGACATTTGGGAAGTTGGGAAGGAATCCCTGCCCGTTGTTGACCCCGCCGACCCCCGTGAATTTGCCCGAGTTTTTGGGCTTCTGACGGTAGCTGACACCGAAGGAATTGCCGCTGTCCGTGGACACTTCCATGATGATCGCCTCGATCAGCACTTGTTGCAGAACGATGTCGAGTTTGCCGATGATGTTGGTGATCATGGCCATGTCGGTCTTATTGGCGAACACGAGCAACGAGTTGGTGCGTTCGTCGGGCAGGATCTTGACGTCGCCCAGAATCTGAAGCTCGCCCGCATTGGCGGCGCGGCTGACGATTTGCTGCAACCGTTGGTTGAACGACCCAGTGCTGCCCGCTGCGCGGCCCGCGGCGGCGCCAGTGGCTCCTTGAGCGCCGAACTGGGTTTGTTGGCCGCCGAATTGATTTACCTGTCCGGAGGCGCCTCCCAACGCGCTGCCAGTCCGTGAGGCTCCGCCGGCGCGCGAGCGCGAGCTCCGGCCGACACCCCCGGCGCCTCCCACCGAAGCGCCGCCGCCGCCCGCCGTGAGGCTGCTCAGCACCGAAGCGATGTCATCGGCGAGCGCGTATTTGATGGGAATCACTTCGGGGTTGATCTCGACTGGAACAAACACATCGATTTTCTTAATCAGCTCGAGCATGCGTTTGACGTTGATGGCGTAGTCGCGGAGGACCAGAATCCGGCTTTGCTCGATGACGACGATGCCGGCCGGGTTCTTGGCGAACGGGGCGATGATCGCCTGGGCGTCCACGGGATTGACGTGTTCGAGCTGGACGATCTGCGTGACATATTGGGAAGCCTCCGGGAGGTCTTCCGGCTTGCGATCCTTGAAAGCAGCGCCTTCTTGAACCGCCTGGGCGACCGGGACCGCTGTGATGAATTTTTCACCCGTGGGGATCATGCTGATTCCGTTCAGGGCGAGGACGCTGTCCAGGGCTTCGATGATTTCTTTGCGGGTCAGAAGGGTTTGCGCCTTCAGGTTGATTTGCACGGAAGGAAGGGTGGCGCTGCGCAGGATCGTTTTGCCTGTGTAACTCGCATAGACGACGTCCAAGAACTGCTCCATGGGCATGTTGTTGAACTTGAACAATGCCATGAACCCTTCCGGGTCGTCCTCCGCCGTCGGCGGGTTGTCCGTATCGAAATCTTTCAACTGTTCCTCGGCGGCGGCGGCGGGATCGGTCTTGGCCGCGGGATTCGCGGCGGCTGGGCTGGCCGGCGCTCTGGCCGGCGCTCCTGGTGCGGGAGGAGTCGATGCAGGGGTCGCGCGCGGCGTTCTCGGAGGGGGTGTCGCCGGCAACTGAGGAAAAGCCGGGGGAGCAGTGGGAGCGGCGCGAGGGGGGGCTGTTTGCGGTTGGGCCTGGGGGCTTGGAGGCGCCGCGGCATTTGGGGCAGCTGCCGGGGTTCCCGGGGCCGCAGGAGGTTGAGCGGCGGGTTTATTGGTCGAAGCTTGAAGAAAACTTCTGAGCACCGCCTCTCTGTCGGCCGTCGTGGCGCCGGGCGCGCCACCGGGCGCGGGAGGGGCCTGGCCTTGGGCTAGTGTGGCGATGGTGGCGCAAATCAGGAACCAAGTGGGGGGAAGGGCAGCCGTTTTCACTTTTTATGAGAAATGGAATTGGTCTTGGGCGTTGAAGATTTTCCTGGGGGCGTTGCGCCCGGCTTCTGAGGGGTTGGGTTCACTGGTTTTGAACCAACCGGTTGTTTGCCGTCGCTTTTCTGCGCACCCGCCGACCCCGGAGTCTTGCTGGGCACACCCTTGGCTGGGGGAGCGGTCTTGGCATCTTTTGAAACAGCGGCGTTTTTGGCGGCGGGCTTGGTCAGGTCGGCTTTCGGGGCAGGCGGCCGGTCGATGCTGCCAACCAGTGTCAAACTTCCCGAAAATCGTTGATGCGAAGGGGCCTCGGGCCCAATGTCGAACGACTGTACCCGGAGGCTGGATTTTGGCAGCGAAAAGGCATACAGGAAATCGACGAGACTCGAGTCGGACGCGTTGAAGCTGATCATAATGACTCGGTCCTCCACGAAGTCGTTGGTGCTGGTGGCGCCTCCGAGCGACGGCAGGTTCCTGGTCTGGGTGATGTTCAGCACGGCTTTGCTCGCCTCGGTTTGGATGGTGCTCAGGAACTGGCTGCCCTGATCGTGCTTGAGGCTTCCAGCGCCGCTGACTTCGAGTTGGTGGACTCGGTTGGTTAGTTTAGGGAAGTCCTCAACATGAGACTTAAAGAAGGCCGCCTTGGATTCGGCTTCCTCCTTCTTGAGCACGACGGTTCGGTAATCAGCCATTCGCGGCCAAATGAACAAGTAGTTCAAAACGGCGAACACGATGGCGGCAACCACGACGACGACCCGTTTCTCGTGGGGTTGAAGGCCGAGGCGGTCGAGGAAGTTGGTCATCGTTTTTCCTCCCTATCGCTGCCGGTCTTCAATTCGCACACAAAATTCCATGTCACCATCATTTGGCCGCCGGCTCCGGGCCGCGTCTGGGAGTTGGGAGGTTGCACCGAGGCAAAAAGCTTCCCAGCGCCTGTTTCGTCGATGGCGCTGCCCATGGCATCCGCGTAATCCGTCACGGCCCGCTGTTGATCGGCTGGCGCCGTTCCGAACAGCGTCAGCATTTTCCCGTTCTGGAGGTTGAGTTTCGTGAGTGTGAGATCGGCGGGCAGATTTTCGGCCGCGGCGCGGAAGGCTCTGATGCTGGCCTTTTGCAGGCTGGCCTGGCGTTGAAACGACGCTTCCTTGGCCAAGAATTTCTGATACTCGCGCTCATTATCCTGGAGTGAGGCGACTTGTTTTTCCGCGGCAGCGAGTTGGAACCGATGAAACTCCAAGAAGGCCAGATAACACCCCACGGCCACCATGTAGACGACGGCGACGGCGAACAAGGCGCCCATCCATGTGCGGTCGATGAGATCCTGGCGGTAGCGGGCCGTGTAATCGGGCGGCACGACCGTCATTTCGGCGGGCATGTTCCCGGCGTGGCGGGCAGTGAGGGCGGCGAGTTCCTCGTCCTGAAGCGATGGAAACGTTCTGGGCGGGACGTTGGCCCAGGCCGTGAATTGGGGCTGCCAAAAAGCAAGGGAAGATTCAGGGGCGACGAGGCGCCATTGGATTGGCTGGGTCATCCAACCCTCCACTTCTCCGGCCCAGATGGTTTGGGTGAGTTGCTCGAACAACCGTTGTGGACGCGAGTCCCCATCTCCGAGATGCATCATGTGGATCGATTGGAGGCTGCCTTGATAGTGCCAGACCGCAAGGGCGCGGGCTGGGTTGCCATCGATCGATAGATAAATCCAGGTTCCGTCGCCGTCGAAATCCGTGGCGGCCAGCTGGCGGAGGAGGGGGAATTCGAGTTTATCGGCCAGGAAACCGCTGGTTTGCAAGGCCGTCAGGAGGTGGTCAACATGTTGCCGCTCGATGATGATGACGATCACCGTTTGCAGCCCTTCGACGGGCGTGCCCCAAGGCTCGAAAGTCCAAGCGAGCTGGCCGACGGCGAGCGGGGACAGTTTCTCGAGTTGGAGCTCGATCATGGACTGCGTTTCCGAGAGATCGGCGGTGGGGAGTTTGAGGACGCGCAGGAAGACGTGGTCGGCGCGCATCCACGCGACGTTGAGTTTGGACTGCCCGAACAAGGTTGAAAGGCCCTTGTTCACCCAATCGGCGGGAAGTTTGTCCGTGCCCTGGAGTTGGCGTTGACCCGATAATTTGGCGCCCCGCGGCTCTGGATTGAATTGCCAGAGAACTCGCGACCCTGAGGCGCCCGAGAGAACGTTGCAGAGGTTCCAGTTTCTTTTCTTCACGGATTGATAGCGGATGGACGTTTGCCGAGCAGGCGCCACCGAGGCTGGAGTCCGGCGGCCGAGCGGGGCGCCCGGCTGATCCGGGCCAGCTTTGGATGGGTCATGGGCATCAGCGCTCCGACTCGAGCAGGGAGTTGAGGTGTTCCTCGGTCTGCGTCACCCGCAAGACTTCCTCGATCGTGGTCGTGCCTTTCTTGACCTTTTCCCAGCCGTCTGATCGCAGGCTGCGCATGCCTTGTTCGAGGGCCCGCTGGGCGATCGTGGAGGCGGGGGCGCGGCTCATGATCAGCGGGCGGATGGCTTCCGTGACGATCAGCAGTTCGTGGATTCCCGTCCGGCCCTGGTACCCGAGCTGGCGGCATTCCTCGCAGCCGACGCCTTTCCAAAACCGGGTGGTTTCGATATCTTCCTCCGGAAATCCGACGCGCAGCAAGTAGTCGCGTTCGACCTTCTGCTCCCTGGAACAATGCTTGCAGATCGTGCGGACGAGACGCTGAGCCATCACGGCCTCGACGGAGGAGGCGACCAGGAACGGCTCGATGCCCATGTCAATCAACCGGGTGAAGGCGCTGGGGGCGTCGTTGGTGTGGAGGGTGCTGAAAACCAAATGGCCCGTGAGCGACGCCCGGATGGCGATTTCCGCGGTTTCGAGGTCGCGGACCTCGCCCACCATGATCACGTTGGGATCTTGCCGGAGGATGTGGCGCAGGCCCACGGCGAACGTCAATCCGATGTCGGCGCGCACGGGAATCTGGTTGATGCCTTTGAGCTCGTATTCGACCGGTTCCTCGATGGTGATGATTCGTTTGGTGACCGAATTGATGGTGCTCAAAAACGCGTAGAGAGACGTGGATTTGCCCGAACCCGTGGGGCCCGTGACCAGAACGATTCCGTGAGGCTTGAGGATGATCTCCCTCAACGCCACCTCTTCGCGCTCCGAGAAGCCGAGGCGGTCGAGCGTCAGGAAGATCTTGCCGCGCGTCAGCAGGCGCAAGGAGACGCTTTCGCCGTAGACCGTGGGAACGGTGGAGACGCGTATGTCGATTTCCTCGCCTTTGATGCGAACATTGATGCGCCCATCCTGGGGGAGGCGTTTTTCGGCGATATTCATTCCCGACATGACTTTGATGCGGGAAATGATCGCCGATTGATAACGCTTCAATTGTGGTGGCATGGGGGCTTGGTGGAGAATCCCATCCACTCTGTAACGAATGCGAAGTTCGTCTTCAGCGGGTTCGAAATGAATGTCTGTGGAGCGGTCCTTGAACGCTTCCCAGATGATCTGATTGACGAATTTGATGACGCTGGCCTCCTGGTCGCCCTCCGTGATCTCCTTGTCCTCTCCGACTAACAATTCGAGGGGTTCGTCCTGCGCGATTTCATCCAAGGTTTCCGCGCCGACTCCGTAGTACTTTTTGAGGGCTTTCTCGATCTCAGCCCTGGGGGCGAGGGCAAATTCCACGGGACATTTGGCGTCGAACTGAATGGCGTTCAGCAGGGCGGTGTCGAAGGGGTTGTTGACGGCCACTTGGAGGCGGTCGTTCTCAAAAACCGTGGGCATCGCGTTGAACTGAAAGGCGACTTTGGTGGAGATTCTTTTGCGGGCGTCGGCGCTGACCTCCAGCCTTGGGAGGTCCAAATAGGGCCAGTTCAGTATTTTCGCGAGATTTTGGAGAAGGTGATCCTCGGTCACCCCTTTTTCACGGCTGATGAACGTCAGGAGGGTGTCGGTGGAGCCATTCTCCACCGCCGCGCGCCACGCTTTTCGAAACGCGTCGAATTCGGCCTCCGTCGCCAATCCGGCCTGTTCCAACAACTGTTTTATGGATGCAAACGCCATTCAATCTTATTACGCCCGACTTGTTTATACAACCAACGCTAGAGAAAGTTGCGGTGGGGGTCAATGAAAGCGGTGGGAGCCGCGTGAATCACAATGGGATCGGTTGTTTCCAGATCGGGACTCGTTGTTTCATTTCTGAGATCAGGAACTCGCAGGCGGCAAACCCCTCGGCTCGATGGGGCGAGGCCACTTCAACCCAAATAGAGGGCTCGCCAGCCATCACGGGGCCGAGTCGATGCACGAGGCGGATCGATTGAATGGGCCACCGCGCCTCGATCTCATCGAATATTCTCTGGAACTGATGTCGGGCCATGGCCTCGTAGGCCTCGTAATGGATGCCTCGGATGGCGCAACCCTCCTCCGTGCCGCGCACCGAGCCCAGGAACCACACGCAGGCGCCGCTCTCCGGCGAGGCGAGACGCGAGGCCACGCATTCGGGTTCCACAATGGGCGCCTTCGTGAGCGTGAGTTCGCGGTTCATGAGCTTCGCTGTGAGCGGTGCTTTTGGGTTGGGGATCGTTCTCCTGGGGATCGTCAACCGCCTTGCACGGGCGGGAAGATCGACACCAAGGCGCCGTCCGAGAGCTTTTGGCCGGGGCTGGCATATTCCATTCCCACGGCGACCAGGGTTGATCGATTCAACTCTGCCAGCTTCGGAAAGCGGCTCCGCAACCGTTGCAGCAAGTCTTCGAGCAGGGCATCATCCTGGAGTTCCAGGCTGAGGGTTTCCTCGGTGGCGAGTTGCTTGAAGTAGGAGAAGAATTGAACTCGAACAATCATTTGGCGCCTGGGTGCGGGCGATGGAGCACCCCGATGAAGGGGAGATTGCGAAACCGCTCGGCAAAATCAAGGCCGTAACCCACGACGAAGACGTCCGGCACGGAGAACCCCACGTAATCAGCCCGGACGGGCCGCGTGCGCCGCGAAGGCTTGTCCAGAAGGACACACGTCTTGACCGAGGCCGCCTTGAGAGCCGCCAAGGTGGCCACGGCTTTCTCGAGTGTGCCGCCCGTGTCAAGAATGTCATCAATCAAGAGCACATCTCTTCCTCGGACGTCCATTTGAAGCCGTTTGGTGGGTCGCGTCTTCCCCGGTTTGACGTTGTCGCGATAAGAGGAAACGCCCATGAAATCGAGCCGCAAGGGAAGTGGCAATCGACGGATCAAATCCGCGAGGAACACGACGCACCCGTTCAACAGGGCCACCAAAGTCATTTCGCGCCCCTGGAAATCTTGGGTGATGACCGCGCCCAGCTGGCGCACTCGAGTGTTGATTTGAGCTTGAGTGAGGAGCACTGCGCTCAGTTCCTCTCGCCAGATTCTTGGAACCGGATGAGACGCCGGGGAGGTGTTCTCTTCCGGCATGACTCGAGACCGCGCGTCTGACGCGTCCGGGAGGGGAGCCGTCTTAAAATCCGAGGGCGGCCGGCGCCCCGTGGTCAAGAAGCGCCGGCGCCGAATGGCATGAGTTTCAAGAGGCAAGCGTTCAGGCGCGATTTGTGAACCATTTCCTCAATCGCCGTTTAGGGTTGACCATGCCCTGAACCTTTCCGTCGGGGAAGAGTTCAAGCAAGCCTAAACACATGCGGCGCGGCGCCGGCCAAAGCCAGCGCATCCACAAGTTGTCGGTGAATTTGGCTGGCAGCCTGGAGCGCGGTTGTGTGCGAAGCACCAACCGCAGCAGGTTCGGCGTGGCTGCGAGCCTGAGATGCTGCTGCGACTGGCTTTCAGCACAGTCGCGTTCCACCGACAACGCGTGGATACACCGGCCAAAGCCGGCTTGCAGTTTGGGGCTCGCAGATTATAAGGGGACCATGTTGTTGCCGAAACTGATCGCCCACGGGGGGCCGATGGTCTGGTTGTTGTTTGTCGTGAGCGCCGTGGCGGTTGTGGTGTTCGTGGAGCGCCTGCTCTATTATCATCGGGCCCAAATCAACTCGGCGGAGTTTCTGAGCGGCGTGCGGAACGTGCTGAAGCGCGACAATGTGGTGGAGGCGATCTCGATTTGCGACGCGACTCCGGGACCCGTGGCTCGCCTGGTCAAAATCGCCATCTTAAGCCGCGAGCGCGGCAGGGATCGCATGCGCGAGGGTTTGGAAGAAGCGGGCTTGTCCGAAGTCCCGAGGCTGGAAGAGAAGCTCAACCTGCTGGCCACGATCGCGCAGATCGCTCCGATCATGGGATTGCTGGGATCCGTGCTCGGGTTTGTCAAGGTGTTCGAGGTCATGTCGCGGGAGGGCCCTTACATTCCGATGCATCTGGTGTCCCCTGGGGTTTGGGAGTGTTTGCTGTCCACGGCGGCGGGCTTGGCGGTGGCGATCCCGGCGTACGCGGGCTACAATTTTCTGGTGAGCCGGGTGAATGCGATTGTTTTGGACATGGAAAAGGCATCGACCGAAATGCTCAATTATTTTGGGGACACGACTTCCGGCAGCAAGTCGCCATGAGGTATCCGAGGCACTGCAAGGCGTTTAGGGGCCAGTTCGATGTGGCTCCCTGGGCGGGCCTTTTTTTTGTGCTGGTCCTGTTTTTCGTGCTTCAGACTTCCCTGTTTTTTGTGCCCGGGGTGAGGATCGATCTGCCCACGGCCAAGGGACCGGAGCTGGCTGCCGTGACCAACGCCACGGCGACTATCATGGTGGATCGGGATGCCCGCATTTTCTACAACCATCAACTATTGGTGGACCGCGGTTCTCTGAGGAAGCGGTTGGAAGCGGCGATTCGTTCCTCGGATTCGAAATTGACGCTGATCATTCAGGCCGACCGCCGCCTGGACCTGCAAATGCTGGTTGAACTGAAGCAGTTGGCCACGGATGTGGGGATCCAGGAAATTGTGATCGCGAGCCGGCCTTTGTTGGGAGAGGGTCGTGGAAAGGCCAAATGAACGGGGGCGGCAAATCTGAAGTTTGGTCGCCCAGGCAATGGTTCGTGGCTGTGGTGGGGGTGTTGGTCGCGCAATTTTTGTTGGTGTTCGCGCTCTGTCAAACTGGGTTCAGCGAGGAATCGGCCATCAAAAGGCCCGTTCCTGCCCGGATGGCGATGGTCATGGGCGGCGCCCAAGAGGAGCGCATTCTGTCTGAATTGGGGATGACGGACCCATCGCTGTTCGCCGTGGCGCATCGCTCCGGGCTCTCGGCAAGGGGCAGCGTGGTGCGGCCCGCGAGTGCTCCGGAGCTCTCGTCCTTGCTGGAGCCGCCCAACTGGCTGCAAGGGGGGCCGGCCCTGCTTGAGCCTCCATCACCGCCGCCCAAATCGGAGAACCCCGGGTGGAAACCTGCTGCGGCCGTTGTCGAGCGTCCGGCTTCTGACTTCTCAAGTCTTGGTGGTGGGACGAATGCCGCCGTTCAAGAAACGCGGGTCCGCCTGGGCGGCGGGCTGTCGAAACGTGAGGTTTTGAGTGGCAGAACCGCTCCGCTTCTCTCGGCTCCCCAGGTGGTTCGGAGCAGTGTCGTGCAGGTGGGGGTGGACGCGGCTGGCACGGTCCTCTCGGTCCGGCTGGTGGATTCGAGCGGGTGGCCGGCGGCGGATCAGGAAGCCCTCAAGCATGCCCGGCGAATGCGGTTTCAGCGCGGCGCCGAGGCCAACCGCACAAGCGTGCTGGATTGGGGCACGGTTTCTTTTTCCTGGGCCAACTCGGAAGCTCCCGCCATGACTAATCGGTTTTTCTGAAGCGCCATTTTTGAAAAAGTCAAGTGAATGTCTCCTGACTGGTTGATTTTTATCTACGTTCTTTCCTTGCTTGCTGGGCTTTCGAGCGCGGCAGTATATTACGAGCTTCGGAGCCGCCGCTTCGAGCCCGTGCCCACAGAGGATAATGTTTTTCGTTGTGAAAAATGCGCGTTTGTTTATACGGACGATGCCGATGTGGATTGTTCCCGATGCCCCCAGTGCGGCGGCATGAACGAAGCGGTTGATTTTTAGGCGCCTCGCCGCGCTTCGGAGGTGGATGAGATGGCGAGGGCGAGAGCTGAAACCTTAATTCTCGGGATGGTCCAGGCAACAACTAAGAAAGCAGAAGAACATGGGAATGTGGATTGGAAGGAATCGAAAGGCGCGGGTGAGCTATGGCTTTGACGAGATTGCCTTGGTGCCCGGTGACGTGACCATCAATCCCGCGGAAGTGGACACGAGTTTCCACATCCCGAAGAAGGACTGTTCGACGATTCGTTTGCGCATCCCGGTGATAGCCAGCGCCATGGATGGCGTGACGGATGTTCGCTTCTGCGCGGAGATGAGCCGTCATGGGGGATTGGGCGTGCTCAACCTGGAGGGGGTTCAAACCCGCTACGAGAACCCGTCGGAAGCGATTGAGAGAGTGGTGAAGGCCAGCAAGGAGGATGTCACCACGATCATCCAGAAAATCTATTTGGAGCCCATCAAAGAGGAGCTCATCAGCCGGCGCGTCGAGGAGCTCCAAAAGTCCGGATCGCTCGCGGCGGTCAGTTCGATTCCGCAAAAAGCGGAGCGTTTTGCGGCCATCGCCCAGGAAGCGGGCGCGGATTTGTTCGTGGTGCAATCGACTGTTTCGACCGTTCGCCACATTTCTTCCCAGTATAAATCCTTGGATTTGGCGGCTTTCACCCGCGATTTAACAATCCCGGTGTTCATCGGCAACGCGGTGACCTACTCGGTCACGCTCGAGTTGATGGGATGCGGTGTCGCGGGTGTGTTAATAGGCGTCGGGCCGGGGGCGGCCTGCACGAGCCGAGGGGTTCTCGGTTTGGGGGTGCCTCAGGTGACCGCGACCGTGGATTGCGCCGCCGCGCGGGACGCGCATTTCAAAAGGACGGGGAAGTTCGTTCCGATCATCACGGATGGCGGCATGAGCAAGGGGGGAGACGTGTGCAAGGCCTTGGCTTGCGGCGCGGACGCGGTGATGGTTGGGAGTGCGTTCGCGCGCGCGGAGGAGGCGCCCGCGAAAGGCAACCACTGGGGAATGGCGACCCCGCACGCAAACCTGCCGCGAGGCACGCGCATCAAAGTGGGGATCACGGGCTCTTTGAAGCAAATCCTTTACGGACCAGCCACTGTCGATGACGGCTCGCAGAATCTTGTGGGCGCGATCACGACGTGCATGGGAAACGTGGGAGCCGCCACGATTCGCGAGTTTCAGGAAACCGAGATCATCATCGCCCCCAGCATCAAGACGGAGGGGAAACTGTTCCAGACCGTTCAGAATGTGGGCATGGGCGCCAGCTGACTCCCGGTTCAGGCGCGCGCGGCGCGCTCATCATCCTCCGATGGACTCGAATCGGCCGGTGGAATCGCCGTGTCGCTCCAGGCCTTTGACACCGAGCCGGTCCGTCAAGCTCAACAGCAGGTTGCTCATCGGAATGCCTCCTGATTTCACGTAACGCCCGGGTTTCAACGTGCCGCCGCCGCCGCCGACGAGCAGCACCGGCAAGTTCACGTGCGTGTGGCGATTGCCGTCGGAGTTGCCGCTCCCGTAAATAATCATCGAGTTCTGCAGCAGCGACTGGCCGTCCGCGTCCTTCGCCTTCTCCATTTTCTCAAGGAAACGGCCGAACTGGCGCATGTAGAACAGGTCAATCTCCGCGACTTTGTCGATCATTTCCCGCTTGTTTTGATGGTGGGTGAGGTAGTGGTGGCCTTCCGAGATGCCGATCTCTGAAAACGCCCGGTTGCTGCCTTCGTTGGCCATCAGAAAGGTGGCGACGCGGGTTGAGTCTGTCTGAAACGCCAGGACCAGCATGTCGAACATGACCTGGAGGTAATCCTCGAAGCTCGAGGGAACCCCGGGCGGGGTTGCGACGGCAGGGTCTGGCACCCGCCCGAACCGCTCCGCTTTCTCAAGCCGTTTCTCGATTTCCCGGACGCTGAAGAGATATTCGTCCAGTTTCTGGCGATCGCGATAGGCGAGTTGGGATTGCAATGAACGGGCGTCGTTGAGAACGAAATCCATGATGGACTTCTGCTGAGCCTGGCGGCGCTTTAGAGAGGCAGCGCGTTCCCCGGGGGCTCCCGCCCCGAAGAGCCGCTCAAAGAGCAGGCGCGGGTTAGGTTCCGGCGCCACGGGAGTGATAGGGGAGCGCCACGACAAATTGTATTGATAGGCGCAGGAATAACCCGAGTCGCAGTTGCCGGACTTTCGCACCGCGTCGCAGGTGAGCTCAAGCGATGGGAACCGGGTGAGGTGCCCGATTTGGTTGGCAGCAACCTGGTCGATGGAGATCCCCGCATGGATGTCCGAGCCGGCGGTTTTTTTCACTCGAACACCCGTCAAAAACGTGCCGCTCGCCCGCGCGTGGTCTCCAGCGCCGTCGGGGCCGGCGGTGGCATTGACATGGTCCATCCCACCGAGGATTTGCAGTTGATGCCGGACTTTCTCCAGTGGCTGCATCGTGCGCGCCAATTTAAAATCCTTGCCTTCTCCCTCGGGCCACCAGTTGGGTTGGATCGCGCCATTCGGGAAGTAGACGTAGGCGGTGCGAAGAGGAGCGCCGGTGGCCGTCGTCGCGAGCTTTTGGGCGGCTTTGGCCTCGGCGGCGCCCAGGCTGGGGGATCGCAGAGATTCGAAAGCTGGCAGAGCCATGCAGGCGCCGAGACCGCGGAGAAATCGGCGGCGACTCAGGCTGGCGAATCGTTCGGCATCGAAGTTCTGATTCAGCGGTTGCTTGGACTTAGTTTTCATGGCGAGGCCTTTGTTCTAGGGGTTTCGAAAAGCGGTTTTGGTCGAACCGAACCCGAGGCGGTGGAAACTCCCGGGTTGCGGCGTCTTTGAAATGGGGCGGATTCGATCACTCCCATCAGGAGAGCGGAGAAGCGGCCGTTCTCCCGCTCCAACCGGTCGACTATTTGATCGAGGGCATGGACATCGTAGTATTGGAGGCCGCGGCCGAGGGCGTAGGTCAGCATTTTTTCCGCCAAGCAGTGATAAAAGTCGCGGCGATGGTTCGTGGCGAGCACGCGCTTCACGTCCCGGATGTCTTGGAACGTTTCGCCGGTAATCAATTTGCCGGTCGCGTCAATCGTTTGGCCGCGCTCCGTCTCGCGCCACATCCCCAGCGCGTTGAAGTTTTCCAGCGCGAGCCCCAGCGGATCCATCCGATTGTGGCAGGAGCTGCAGAGGGGCTTGTTGCGGTGCGCCTCGAGTGTCTCGCGAAGTGTCGGCTGCCGGTCTTTGAACCCCTTCTCGGATTCTTCCAGGTTTGGAATGTCGGGCGGCGGCGGCGGCGGCGGGGTTCCCAAAAAATTATCCAGCAAGAACAAGCCGCGCTTGACGGGCGAGGTGCGGGTCGGGTTCGAGGTGACTATCAGCACGGAACCATGCGTGAGCACGCCGCCCCTTGGATGGTCCTTGGGTAGCGTGACCTGGCGCATCTCGGCGCCTGTGACGTTCGTGAGGCCGTAATGTTTCGCGAGCTTTTCGTTGAGGAACGTGTAATCGCTGTCTATCAATTCCACCACGCTCCGGTCGCCTCGGACGATGTGCGCGAACGCCATCTCCGTTTCGAGGCGCAAGGCCCGGCGCAGATCGCGGTCCAATTCAACGGCAGGACGGTTTCCAACACCGCGCCGGAACTGGGTCTGAATCCGCTGCAGCTCCTCCCGCTGCTGCGGCGTGAGCTTTTCGTCGGGAATATCGCGAAGCTGCTGGAAGCGAGAGCGCTCGCGGCTCATGTCCCGCTCCGCTCCGGCGTCGCGTGTCAGCACGGCGCGCGCGTTGATATCGATGCCCTCGATGTCACGCGTTTGCAGCCATTGGCCCACGAAATTCTCGATCAACGCCTCGGATCGCTTGTCGGCGAGCATGCGGGCCACTTGCGCGGGAAGATGGTCGCGCAGCTCGTTGCGGGAAGCCATTCGGAACAACTCGTCGTCCGGCATCGTGGACCAGAGAAAGTACGAGAGCCTCGAGGCCAGGGCGTAATCGTCGACACGGGGATGCATTTTGGGCGGTGATCCGGGATCGGCTGCCTCCACTCGGAAAAGAAACCGGGGCGACGCGAGCACCGGCACCAGCGATTGGGCAATGCCGTCCTCGAAACCTTTTCCGGGCTCGCGCCATGTGGTTTCCGCGATGGCCACCAGTTTTTCCAAGGAAGGTTTGTCGATGGGACGGCGAAACGCTTTGGTCGCAAACCGCGAGAGGATTTCGCGGGCATACTCCCGGCGGGCCGCCGGCTTGGCCGGCACGTCGCGCGAGAAAAACAATTCAAAGTTCTTTGGGCGGACGTGGAATGCCTCGGCGAGCGGTCCTTGAATCTTCACGTTGGAAAACCGGAGATCCAAGGAATTCTTCTTTTTCTCGACCGGCGTCAGCGGGTGCAATTCCAGGGTCAGCTTTCGATCCCCAGGGGTCCAGGCGACTTCGAATTCAGGCCGGAATTTCTTGTTGTTTTGCCATCCGAATTCCTCCCGCCACAGCTCTTGGCCGTCCACTTTGAACTCGACACGGCACCGGCCGGGGTCGAAATCGAATTGACCGGCCACTTCCAGTTCCAAAGTGATGCGATAGGCCCCGGTTTGTTCGGCCTTGAAAACCCTAGAGACCGTCGTCTCATCGTAAAATGAAATCCGGTCGCCTGAGCGCTCGCCCTCCGATTTGCGGAAGCTGTTTCCAGGGAGATTCTTTTCGGCGATCATTCTGGGCACCCGTGGCACGGCGCCCGCTACGATCGTCTCCGCCGCCTGCATGTATTTTTCCAGCAGCATCGGGGACATCGTGAGGACATCGCCGATGTTGTCGAAACCGTATCCGGTGTCGTCTGGCGGCAGTTCGTCTTCCACTTTGAAATCGAATCCCGTGAGGTCTCGGATGGTGTTGCGATATTCGACGCGGTTGAGGCGTCGGATGGTGACCCGGCCAGGATCGGGATTCGTGGGGTCAATGGCGAACACGCTGGATTTAATCCAGTTTTCGAGGATTCCTTTTTCCGCATCGGAGGGGCGCGGCTTTTTCTCGGGGGGCATGAGGCCGGCGCGAACATTTTTTAGGGCGGCCAGCCAGAGCTCTTTGTTGGCAACCAACTCCGAGGGCGATTTGAATTCGTCGAACGAGACGTTCCCCTTACTGGCGCCATCGGCATGGCAATCGTGGCAGTGTTCCTTGAGAATCGGCTGAATTTCCTTGAGGAATCGGACGGTCGCGGGCGATTCCGCGGCTCGGATAGGGAGGCAAAGCGTCTTGAGCGACATCACACCGCCCAGGAGCGCGAACGCGCCCAAAACCGCGGCTCCCGCGTGGGAGCGCCGCCGAGTGGGTTGTTTGCAGGGCGTGTTCATGACTTACACTCTATCCACTATGCGCGTTGAGCGAGCCGATTGCACGTGAAAACTCCACGGAAAACCCCATCCCCTAACCGGGTCGATTCGGGATGCTGAATCCCGATGTGAAGAGGCCGTTGAGTGTCCCGAAGGGTGCGGTTTTGGATAGGTGCAATTGGGGTCCGCTTCGGCTTGCTTCATCGAACGATTTTCGGTCAAACTCTAAAGCATGGCGTCCGTGTCGAGTTCTTCATCCGTCGCTCAAGAGCGTGTCGGGGACGATTTGGGGTTGGCGCTTCTCCTCGAATGGCTAGAGGCGGCCCATGACTACCGGTTCACGCCTCGGGACCGGGACCGCGCGTTGATGCTTGCCGCTTGCGCCGGGGAGCTTCCTTTGGACCGCCTGGCTGGGTGCCTCGCCAGTTTGCTCGTACGCAACCCGGAAGGGTTCGAACCTTTCCAAAGACATTTTGCCGAGTTCCTCGAGCATAGCCGAAGCATGCTGGAAGAGCTTAGACTCGCGCATCAACAGACCGTAGCTCCGGGCAAGCCACGCGATCCGGCGCATCCACCCGGGGACGGGAATCGTGCCACGGGCCGTCCCGCCGCCGCCCCGGCCGGCGATGAAGCAGATCCGTTTCCCCACTGTCTTGATCCGGCTCCAGACCCGCGAGGGCATCCCGACGAGCGTCCGTTGGTTCGTCTGCGAAATATCCCTTGGCCGCAGCATATCCCAAATCCGAATGCCGTCAGCCTGATCGAGCCTCCTGAAGACCAAGGGACCGTTGTGCCGGAAGGGGAGCCGGGGATTCCACAATTGTTTTTTTTCTCGGACGTTTGCCCCGGATTGGGGCGGACCCTCCCAGACGACGCGGTACGAGAAACCGGCGATGCGCTGGGCTATTTCTCCACCCAAAACCCGAAACGCGAGCTGGATGTCCAGCGCACGATCGAGCGGACCATCGACCGCGGGGTCCCGGAACTCCGCTTTCTCCCCAGGCGGGAAGTCTGCCGGGTGCTGCTGCTTGAGGACACCGAGATGGAGGATCGGCTTTGGAATCGGGCGGCCTCGGAGCTCGCAACCGGCCTGGAGGCCCTCGGGTTGACGGTGCATCACGCGACCTTTTCAGACGGCCCGTCTGTGTTTCAGCTTCCCGGCGCTTTGCATTCCCAACTCCTGGAGGATTGGGACGAGGATCGCGCCCACCTCCTGCTTTTGATCGTTTCGGATGGCCAGCGGGTTTATGGCGAACCCCATCGCGAGGTCCTTGAGGACATAGCCACCTGGCCGCAAACGGCTTGGCTTCATCCCAGGGAAAAACGGTTTTGGGATGACGCGCCGCGGCATCTTCAACGGCTTGGAATCCCGGTGTTCGAGGCCACGCCCGGGGGTGTCCGGGAGATGGCGGAACACTTGGCCTCCGAACTCGGCACCCAGCCCCGGTATCCGGCCTCCAGGACAGATTTTCGAGTGGAATCGATTCTTGGCGATCCGATCACGATGGATTGGGTTTCGGTTCTCGCGGTGTTTCCCGTGATCCCACCCGGACTGGCTGAGCAGATTCGGCTTTCCTGCTTTCCCGAGCTGCCTTCGAACCGCGTGGGCCGGATCGCCGCGCTTCCCCAGACTTTCCAGCAGGCCGACGGTTTCCGCTTGGACTCGGAAGTCCGGTCCCAATTGCTGGAGCATTTGAGAAGCCGGCCGCACGCTTCAGTTGGAAAGTGGGTAGGCGAGGCCTCGGCGTTGTTTCGGCAACGAGCGCTATTCCTTCGCGGGAATCAGTCGGCGGCGGCGCCATTTGCGGACTTGTGCGCCGTCGCCGCGCCCTTGGTCGATCCGGGGTTCCCGGCGGCGGATTTGACCCGCTTTGCGGACTCGTGCTCGTCTTTGGGCACGACCAACAAGGGTCTTGCGCGGTTTGGCCACCGGTTCTTGCTGCCGCTTTCGAACGGAAGCGCTCTCGATCACCTGCCACGGGATCTGGCGAGGCGGCTGGGGGAGACATTCAGTCTGCCGCAACGCCTTCCCTTGCCGCCCACGTTCCGAATCATACCCGGGGGCGAGTTTTGGATGGGGGATCCGACCTCCGAGGGTTACGAGGACGAGCGTCCCAGACATCGGGTGTTTGTCTCCGAGTTTGCCATGGACTCATTTCCCGTGACCGGCGAGCGGTGGAGCGCGATTGCCGGCTGGGCGCGGCAACACGGCTACGAGCTGGGAGGGAATGCGAAGGCCCGGGATCCCCGGCATCCGGTGACGGACGTCAGTTGGTTCGACGCCATCAAGTGGTGCAACGCGCTTTCGGAGATGGAGGGACGGCGTCCGGTTTATTACGAAGATGCCGGGAAAAAGCGCGTGTTGAAGTCGGGTCAACCGAACCTCGGCATTGAGTGTGTGGATTTCGAGGCCAGTGGATACCGGTTGCCGACGGAAGCGGAGTGGGAGAAGGCGGCGCGGGGCGGATTGGACGGGCAGCATTTCCCATGGCCGAGCGAAGGCCCAGGATACGAAAAGCAGGCCACATCCAAGCATGCCAACTACGACCAAAAGGAAGGAGGGACCACACCGGTTGGCGCCTACCCTGCGAACGGCTTTGGACTGTTCGACATGGCGGGCAACGTTTGGGAATGGGTTTGGGATTGGTTCGATTCAAAATGGTATTCATCCAAGGCAGCTTCTGCGCGCGACGGCACTGGCCCTGCGATGGGCGCGCTCCGCGTGAGCCGGGGCGGGGGCTGGTTCTACTCCGCGGGGTTCATGCGGTGCTCCTTCCGGAGCAGGTTCGTGCCGGACTACCGGTACGACCGGTACAGCTACCTGGGTTTTCGTGTCGCCCTAGGTCAGGCTGGGTGGGAGGCGGAGGCGGGGGGCGGAGGGAGTCAAGCGAGGAGGGACGACGAGCGGGACGACCGAAGCCGTCCGCCGGCCGCGTGGGGATTGTGCCGCGTGCGTTTGGCGAGCGTAACGGGAGCGGCATGGTCGCTGTCAACCGGAGGAGGGAGCCCCTCGGCTTCGCCAGCACCGCCGAGTTTTTCCGAAACAATCTTTCCGGCGGGCAGCCTTTCGCTCAGAGCCGAGGCCCCAGGTTTTCAAAGGATCGAATGGGAAGGGGAAGTGCGCGCGGACACGGCTTCCGATCTCGCGGTGGGTTTGAGACGCGCCGTGCCAGGCGATTTTGTTCCGATTCCAGCCGGGACGTTTTTGATGGGGGATCCCACAAGTAAAGGGTCTTCGGACGAACGCCCGAGGCATCGAGTCTGGGTCTCGAAGTTTTGGATGAACCGGTTTCTCGTGACGGGAGAACAATGGCGAAAGGTGGTTGATTGGGGAAAACGGAATGGTTATGACTTGCCACAGGCTGAGTCCGCCTCGGGTCTTCGACAGCCCGTCCGTTCGGTCAGTTGGTGGGATGCGGTGCTGTGGTGCAACGCCTATTCCGAGATGGAGGGTCGAAGGCCCGCATATTGGGCGGACGCGGCGCTTACGAAGCCGTTGCGGGACAAGGTGGACGCGTTGTCCGCGTCGCAAGTGGAATGGCTGGGTGAGGGATTTCGTTTGCCGACCGAGGCGGAGTGGGAAAAGGCCGCGCGGGGCGGGTTAGAGGGGCATCATTATCCGTGGAAAAGTGATGGCGCGGATTACAATCGGTTCGCGTCGGCGGCCCACGCGAACTATGACGCGAGCAAGAAGCGTGGGACAACGCCGGTGGATGCGTACCCACCCAATGAGTTTGGGCTCCATGACATGGCTGGGAATCTTTGGCAATGGGTTTGGGATGCGTATGAGGACCGTTGGTATGACCGGCCTGAGGCTTGGGCGCATGACGTTCGCGGTCCCGGTGAGGGCTCGTTCCGCGTGAGCCGGGGCGGGTGCTGGATCAGCTCCGCGAGGGACTTGCGGTGCTCCTACCGGGGCAGGGGCGAGCCGGACTACCGGGGCATCCGGATCAGCAACCTGGGTTTTCGTGTCGCCCTAGGTCAGGCTGGTCTGGTGGAGCCGGAGGCGGGTCCTGCGGACGCGGAGGCCGGCGAGGCAAGGAGGGACGACGCGCCGAGTGGCCGGAGCGGGAGATCTCCCTAGACGAAACTTGCGAACTGGCTGAAACGTCCTTCGGCCTAAATCGATCCGGATGAACTCGCCGAAGCACGTGGATGAAGTGTACAGTTGCTGTAGGATGATCGATCCGTCGTGATCACTCCCAGGAGTGTCTATGCAATATCGAGTCTTTGTCATTCCCGCAATGAACCCAGGTCCGTTTGAGGAGGAATTGAACCGTTTCCTGCGCTCGAACCGCGTTCTCCATGTCGACCGCCATTTCGTGTCCTGCCCCGGTTCGGATCACGGAAGTTGGAATTTTTGCGTTGGATACCTGGAACTTGAACGGGGACAGGAGCGCGGGTTTGGGCAGAAATTGGATTACAGGGAGATCCTCTCGCCCGAAGACTTCGCCGTGTATGCAAAGCTGCGCTCGCTGCGAAAAGAGACCGCCGAGCGCGAGCAGGTTCCTGTGTTTGCGGTTTTCAGCAATGATCAATTGGCGGAAATGGTGCAGACTAAGGCGCGAACGCTGGAGCAACTCGGCAAGATCAAGGGAGTGGGGGAATCCCGGACCTCGAAGTACGGGGAGAAGTTTCTCGATATACTCCGGGAGGCTTACAAGGAGTGAAGCGGGATGGAAACATCCTCGGGCGAATTGCCAGCCCGTCCAACCTGCGGCTGGCATTTTGGAAGGCATCGAAGGGGCTTCGTGATCGCCCGGGAGTGATCGAGTTCGGCCGGCGGCTGGACCAATTTGTCGGTGAGGCCCGGAACGAGTTGCTCGAAGGAGCTTATTCGCCTGGACCGTATAGAGCCTTTGAGATCCGGGATCCGAAACCCCGATGGATTCATGCGCCGGCGTTTCGGGACCGAGTGATCCATCATGCGATCCTGAATGTCTGCGAATCCACTTTCGAAAAAGGCCATATCTCTGACACCTTCGCTTGCCGGAAGGGCCGCGGAAGGCTCAAAGCGATTCGGCGGGCGGAGAGGTTTTGCCGACGCCAGGATTGGTTTCTGAAACTCGACGTCAGGAAATACTTCGACAGCATCGACCACGGAATTCTGACGCGGATTCTGGAGACGCGATTTAAGGATCGGGGTGTTTTGGCCATTTTTCGCCGTATTCTGGCGAGTTATCAGACGGAACCGGGCAAGGGACTTCCGATCGGATCGTTGACGTCGCAGCATTTCGCGAATCTCTACCTGGCTCCCTTGGACCGCTTTGTGAAGGAGGAGCTGAGGATACGTGGCTACGTTCGTTACATGGACGACATGCTGATCCTCGGGGACACCTCGGCGGCGCTGGCATCCATCCGTCAGGCGGTCCGAGGTTTCGCGCTCGAAGCGTTGGGACTCGAATTCAAGCCATCGGTGTGGATCAACCGCACCTCCCTCGGTGTCGATTTTCTGGGTTACCGCGTTGGAAGGGGGTCAACGCGGCTGACAAGCGACGGCTGTTATCGGCTGCGGCGGGCAGTCAAAGGAGTTCTATCGGGTTTGGACAAGGAGGAGATTTCAAGCCTCGCCGCGCAGAATCGCTTGACGGCGATGGTTGCGTTTGTGGATGGTACTGGGAATCCCTCGGAGCGAAGCCGTGTTTTCCGCGGGATTCGGGCGTGGTCCGAATAAGGGCACGAACCGCGTGAGCCGGGGCGGGAGCTGGATCAACTCCGCGAGGAACATGCGGTGCTCCTACCGGAACAGGAACGAGCCGGACAACCGGAACAACCGGAACAACAACCTGGGTTTTCGTGTCGCCCTAGCTCAGGCCGATCGAAGAATCGGACAGCCTGACCCGGAGCACGACCGGTCCATGGGCTTCCGTCGCCATGGCGAAGACGGTTATGCCGGCTGGTGTTGGTAGCATGGACGGAGTTCAAGCGAAGACTCCGGCCGGCGCTTAATTTCGGTCCGTGACAACTGCCGGAGAGACTCGAGGCAGTGACCAAGAAAGGTTGAACAATGAAAGTCGTTGTGATCATTGAAGCGACTCCCGAGGGCTGCTATCGAGGACGAGCGAGGCTTGGGTCGGGACCCTTCCTGGATCTGGGTGAACTGCCACTTCGGTGCGAGGACCTGGTGATCCAACAAGGAAGGAATCCGAGACCCAACGATGTTTTGCCGCAAGGGTTGACCTGGGGTCAGGTTGTGGAGGCCTTCGACCATTACCCCCATTCAGGAGGCACGGCCTGGGATTGGCGGCGGCAAGGCGGCGCCGGCGCTCCGGGGCATCTCGAGATCGGTGCGGCACTATATCGTTTGCTCTTTGAAGAACTGGCTACGGCGCAGGCCAAGAAACTCGCCGCCGCCGATTTGGTTGAAGTGAGGCTTTGCACCCAAGATCCGTGGATTGAATCGCTGCCGTGGACCCTCATTGCTCGGAACGACCGGTTCCTGCTTCACGGCGCCGCCGTGTTTTCCTTGTGCCGGGGAACACACGAACCGCGGGATTCCCATCTGTTTCCCGCGTACCCACAGGTGTTGATAGTGGCTCCGGAACCTAAGACTCTAACGAGCACCGGGGCGGCTGATCACGTCGAGCAGTTGATTCGTGTTCTCGGACAAAAGAGTGATCGATTTCATGAGGGAGACCTCATCCGGGTCGTCAAGAGTTGGGAGGCATTTTGTGAAGCCGTCAAGGCGTCGCCCCCTGATTTTGTGTATTATTGCGGGCATGGCAAGATCGCGAATGATGGGACGGGCGAGTTGGTTTTTGAGGGGTCCATCGCGTCCCAAGAACGGTGGATCAACGTTGCGCAGTTAGCGCTCGTGCTGAGAACCGCTCGGGTTCATCGCCGTCCTTTGGTTTATGTGAACAGTTGCCACGGCGTCGCCGGGGGTTCCTTGGGGTTGGGGAGTCAACTTGCCAGTGAGTGCTGTTTTTTGATCACGAATCGCACGGCGGCGCATGTGGCTCCGGCTCAGAAACAAGCTATCGAATTCGCAAGGAAGGTCGTGGGTCTTGGGGAGGCGCCGGAACGCGCGGCTTCGTGGCTGGCCTTGGAGACGGCAATCGATGGCCACCTCTCGGATCCCTGCTGGTTTACGCCGGTGTGGTGGGTAGGGTACGGGCAATGGGATGCGCAGATGGTTCAAGGGGTGACCGCGGGGATTGCGAGACCCAATTGGGCAGCGAGGCTGAATCGGACCAGGGAATTCCGGGATCTGGTTGGAGAGGTCAGCGAGGCATTGGAGCACTGGAAAGACGGAGCCCCATTCAAATGGCGGGGGGTTGTTTGGACTGGCGATGATGGAGCGGGTCTCGACCAATTTGGGAAACGGATTGCCCACCACCTCGCCGAGCGGTTGAACGAGGACGTGAAGGTTCTTTCCAAGACCGTTGCTTTGGGGGCGGGTTCGAACCCGAGCGATCCGAATGCCAGGTTTGTGGAGGCGCTCGGCCACGCCTTCGCAGCGCACTCCCCATCCCGTGCCACCAGCATCGAGCAACTCGTGGTGGAGGTTTTACGCTGGCTGAATGAAGGTCCCGGAAAGCGAAAGACCGTCGCCTATTTATGGCATGAACCCATCGACCTTCCTTCCAAAGAACTCCGCGCCTTTCTTCGTGCTTATCTCGTCTGGTGGGAGACTCGGTTCCTGCCGTTGTTGTTGAAATCGAATCTCAAGAAACGAAACATACTTTTTCTGCTCGGCTTCCCAGTCGAGGCGCAAGGAATTCAGATCTCCAAAACCCTCGCCACACAGCTCGGTCGAAAAGCGTTTCCGTGCGCGTACGGAAGTGTTCGAGTGCTGGAGAAGTTCGGGTTGCTGAATGAGGAAGATTTGCTCGACTTTATCGAGCGCGCCGAATTCAACGTGTCCAGTGCGAATAAAGCGCGTGTGGTGAAGGAACTTATTCGAAGAACCGGGGGAGTCTATGAGAAGGTGGTCCGCGAACTCGTCCGCATCATGGCGTTGGGTGAGGATCGGTGGTTGGAGTCCGAATCGAGTCAAGGAAATCAATGACCAAAGGCCGATACGAAATTGTAACTCCCCCGCCACAATGCCACATTTAGCCGGCGCCACGTATGTCCCAGACTTTTGAACTCATCCCAAGCCTCCCCGGATTCCCACCGCTGAAGCCGTCCGTTCTCAACGAGCGCGCCTGTTTGAATGCGGCCCGCTCGTTGGGCGAGGATGCCGGGGCCTTTTGCCCCACGCAAGGGATTGCGGATGCCATCAACACCGCCTTGTGCGTCGGAGAGCCGCTCTTGTTGACGGGAGAGCCGGGCACGGGCAAAACCCAAACGGCGTACTTCGCGGCTCATCAATTGGGGATCGGGACGGGTCCGGATCGTGTGTTTCATTTCCAAGTCAAGTCCGATTCCCAGGCGCGCGATTTGTTCTATCACTTCGACACGGTTGGCTACTTTCACGCGGCCAACATCGCGAAGCTGGAAAACACCAACATCGCGAAGCTCGACAAGAAACCGTTTGTCGAGAAAGGAAAGCTCTGGGAGGCCTACGATAAAGGAAAAGAACTCGGACACCCCTGCGTGCTGCTCTTGGATGAGATCGACAAGGCGCCCCGCGACTTCCCGAACGACTTGCTCCACGAGCTGGACCAAATGAACTTCGAAGTTAAGGAAATCAATTTGAGGGTCGACATGACTCCCCAGTGCAGGCCGCTGGTTTTTATCACGTCCAACAGCGAGCGGCGATTGCCCGAACCGTTCCTCCGGCGCTGCGTTTATCACCATATCCGCTTTGACAAGGACTTGCTCAAGAGTGTTGTCGAGGCCAAGAAGAGGGCCGGGAATTACACAAAACTATCGAATCAGTTCATCGAGAACGCCATTCAACGGTTTTTGGACCTCAGGGATTCGAGCCTGCGGAAGCCGCCGTCCACGGCGGAGTTCTTGGTCTGGCTTCGGCTGCTGGAAGCCGCGGGCAAGGTGAAGGAGGCCCAGCTTGGAGATTCCGATCTCTCCAGGCTTCCTTACCTCGGGGCGCTGCTGAAGACCCAAGCCGATCTGGAGCAGTTCCGAGGTTCCTAAGGGACCGCGCAAAAGTAAATTCCGGTTTTGGCTGGCGGGCCTTGGAGGAGTTGCTTCGCATCCCGGCATCTCGGCCCGAAGGAAAGTTTCTCTTGAGATGCCGCCCCGTCCGCGCGTACGCTGGCAGGCTGATGCGCCTAAAATTCTTGATCGCCGGGATCTTGCTCAGTGCCTGGATGAGATTTCCCTCGCATTGTTTGGGAGCGGATCAGAAAGAAGCCGTCACGCCGGGTTGGCTGGCGGAGCATTACACCAAGTACGAGCATCGCATCCCGATGCGCGACGGCGTGCGGCTCTTCACGAGGGTCTATGTGCCCAAGGACGATTCGGAAACCTGGCCGATCCTTCTCACACGAACCCCTTACGCGCTCAAACCTTACGGACCCGACAATTACCCCGCCGCCGCCGCCTCAGGCACTTTCGAAACACTTGCCAAGGATCGGTTTATCTTGGTGACGCAGGATGTCCGCGGACGCCACGCCTCCGAGGGCGTCTTTGTCCACATGCGGCCGTTCACCATGGCTAAAGGGCCCAAGGATGCCGATGAAAGCTCCGACGCGTGGGACACCATCGACTGGATGGTCAAGAACGTGCCCGGGAACAATGGAAAAGTGGGGTTGTTCGGGATTTCTTACCCGGGGTTTTACACGTCGATGGGGATGATCGACTCGCATCCAGCATTGAAAGCCGCCTCGCCGCAGGCCCCCATCACCGATTGGTTCATGGGGGACGATGTGCATCACAACGGAGCGTTTTTTCTCGCCCAGAACTTCGGTTTTTTTTATTGGTTCGAGTCCAAGTCGGACGATCCGTTGCGCGACTCAGGGAGACGCTTCGTCTTTGGCACCCCTGATGGCTACGATTTTTTTCTGCGCATGGGTCCTCTGGGGAATTCGGAGAGCATGCATTTCAAAGGGGCTGTGCCCGCATGGACTGAATTTCTGGCGCATCCGACCTATGACGCCTATTGGCAGGCGCGCAATATTCGGCCGCATTTGAAGAATGTTCGATGCGCGGTGATGACCGTTGGCGGATGGTATGATGGTGAAGATTTGTTCGGTCCGCTGGAGACGTATCGATGGACGGAGAGTCAGAATCCCGGCATCGCGAACACCCTGGTGATGGGGCCCTGGGCTCACGGCGACTGGGGCCGCAAGGAGGGCGACTCGCTTGGTGACGTGAAATTTCACGTGAAAACAGGGTCCTATTACCGGGAGAAAATCGAGCTGCCCTTCTTTCGTCATTACTTGAAAGGCGACACCAACCATACGCCGGCGGAGGCGAGAATCTTTGAGACCGGCACGGATCGATGGCGGCGGTTTGACTCTTGGCCGCCCAAGACTGCGGTCCCGCGGACGATTTATTTTCATGCGCGCGGCGCGTTGCGATTCGAACGGCCGGGCGAAGAGGCTCAAGCGTTCGACGAGTACGTCAGCGATCCGGAGAAGCCCGTGCCGTTCACGATGGAAGTGACGACGGATTATCCACGTTCGTACCCCCTCCATGACCAGCGCTTCGCCGCGTCCAGGCCGGATGTGCTGGTTTACGAGACGGAGCCGCTGGAGGAAGATCTGACACTGGCGGGCCCCCTCAAGGCTTCATTGCATGTGTCGACTTCCGGAACCGATTCGGATTGGGTCGTCAAGCTGGTGGACGTGTATCACGGGGACTTTCCGGATCCCGAACCGAATCCGGCGCATGTCCGGATGGGGGGCTACCAGCAGTTGGTCCGCGGCGATGTGATGAGGGGAAAATTCAGGAACAGCTTCGAGCGGCCGGAGCCCTTTGAGCCGGGCAAGGTGGCGCTGGTTGAGTTCACGATCCCGGACGTTTGCCACAATTTTCGCCGAAGCCACCGGTTGATGGTGCAGGTTCAAAGCACCTGGTTTCCGCTCGTCGACCGCAACCCCCAGACATTCGTGACGATACCGGCCGCCAAGCCGGAAGATTTTCGGAAGGCCACTCAACGGGTCTATCGGAGCGCGAGCGCGCCTTCGTCGCTGACGCTGCAGGTGCTCCCGGCGCGATGACACGGCGTCCGGAACTGGTTGGGTGCGAAGCGATCGGCCCCGCGCTCTTTCACAGTGCATCCACAAATTGTCGGTGAATTTGGCTGGCAGCCCGGAGCGCGGTTGTGTGCGAAGCACCAGCCGCAGCAGGTTCGGCGTGGCTGCGAGCCTGAGAAACTGCTGCGACCGGCTTTCAGCACAGTAGCGTTCCACCGACAACGCGTGGATACACCGCTCTTTCATGAGCTTCGATTGTGGGCTTGCGAGGGCGTCGCGGCAGTGGCATCTTCATGAATTAATAAGCCTGTCTGAGTGTCCATCGGAAATAGGTTTTGGCACTTCTTCGACGCCTCAGGCGC
>SXGS01736503.1_pt1 | contig 29299 bp, 21 predicted proteins | sample 3174681 | NCBI WGS metagenome assembly SXGS01 (sample SAMN11356861, study PRJNA531348) | freshwater metagenome | isolation source: freshwater sample F1-80 | place: China: Fuxian Lake, Yuxi | collected 2017-12-25 | reverse complement strand
GCGCTTCGGGCTTGTATTCCGCAAAAAAGTGGTGCTGTCCGTACAACTGCAACCATTTGGATCAGCAGATCGGAGCCTTTGGCTTCTAACGATACGGCTATTCCGATTCACGGGCTGCAATTGGTCGGCTGGAATACCCGATAGTATTGTCTAATCGAGCACAGAACTCAAACGCTTAGCCGTGACGAGGCTCTACAAGAGTTACCATCAAGTCGCACTATTACGATCTACAAAAGCGATTCTAATAATAATCGCAGTTTGCGCAGTTCCTGTCGCTGATCTACGTCGGACATCGGTGCGATTTGAATGCTGAGCGCATGGTCGTACTTGACTCTCGCAAGCTGCGAAATGACTTTGCCATACTCGATTTCGCCTTGGCCAACTCGAACCTGCAATTGGTCTTTCTTTGAGTCGCGCAGATGGACATGAAAGACGTACTGCATAATTTTGTCGAGATTCTTGTTGCGATAGTGTCCGCAATAGTAATGGCTCGGATCTAGCGTTAGTCCCAAACCGCGCACATTGTCGCACAGTACTTTGACTGTATCCGGATCTTCACTAAGTCGGCCAATCTGGCTTTTCATTGCCACCCGCACACCTTCACCTTCGGCAATTTCTACCAATTTCTGCAAGCGTTCGACCTCTTCATTGAACGGCGTGCCGAGTTCGGCTGATGGGACCGTCAAAGTTACCACTTTAGTGGCCTTGCCGAGCTTACATACCGATTCGAATTGGTCCAAATATTCTTGGCCAACTGCGTCAATATGGACATCATACGAGCAGATATTCAATCGATGACAGTCTCGACTTAGGAAAATCGCTTTTTCAAAATCATCCTCGATCCGGCTGGGACTAAGGGGCGTTCCGTTTTCGCGCAGGGATATTTCCAGAGTTGTAAACTCGAGGTCGGTGAAGACATCGACCAATTCGGGCATCGTGATTTCGGGGAAACAATCCGTCGAAACAGCTACAAACACGATTCAACTCCTTTTACGGCCGAGTGCTTTAAGGGTCGTGGGTTCAAAATCGAAGTTGGCAGGCGATGAGGCTGCAATTCGAGAAACTTTTTCCCGCCAACTTTGAATTTAGAACTCGCGACTCCTAAATCACACTGCCTACGACCTTTATTTAATAAGACAAGGGTATCGACAGGTCGCCAATCAGGCAACAACCCAGAAGACTCGGTCACCGCAAGTGCGGTAGAATACCGCTGAATCGGCACTCCCCAGTGGTTGTGGTCGGAGGCACTCTCGCTGATAATCTTAGGCCCGTGCATGGTATCTCCGCGCATTCATCGCCGAATTCAGTGGTGTTCCAATGGGGTTGGGTACTGGCGTTCAAAGTACCCGCAGGGTCGTTCCGCAACGGTACCTGCCCCCTAATGAACTTCTGATTTTCAGTCGTTGCGTTCGCCTGGTTGTTATCGCCTTCCATATTAAATGCCACGTCTCATAACTCAGCTTGGAGAATTTCCAGACGAATTACGTGGCGGTGGGCTGGCAATTGGTAATTTTGACGCAATTCACCGCGGACATGCGGCGCTAGTCTCTCAATTGGTACATGCTTCTCGCCAGATCCATGGGCCATCGATAGTTTTTACTTTTGATCCACCGCCAGCGAGAATATTGCAACCGGAATTCCCCAGCCCACCTGCTTTGACATGGATTGATCGACGCGTCGAAGTGCTTGGCCAGCTCGGCGTCGATGTGGTAATCGCCTATCCGACCGACCGACGGTTGTTGGACATGAACGCGGCCGATTTTTTCCGACAAGTGGTCGTCGACAGAATCGGAGCCCGAGTCATGGTTGAGGGTCCCAATTTCATGTTTGGTAAGGACCGTGCGGGGAATATTGCGGTCTTGCGCGATTTGTGTCGGATCAATGCCATCACACTGCACATCGTCGAACCTCAATCAACTCAAACTGGCGAATTAATCTCAAGCTCACGCGTTAGATGCATGATCGGCGCTGGCCAGATGACGGAGGTAAATCGTTTGCTCGTCAGACCCTATCGACTGCGCGGAACTGTGGCTCGAGGTGCTGGTCGCGGGAACCAATTGGGATTTCCCACCGCAAATCTCCACTCGATCCCAGTGCTGATTCCCGCCGAAGGCGTTTATGCAGGCTCGGTGGTGATCGATGGCAACACGTGGCCAGCAGCGATCAATGTTGGTACCAATCCCACATTTGCAGACAATCAAAATAAAGTCGAAGTACACATCATCGGATGGCGGGGAATGTTGTACGATCGGCAACTAGAGGTCGATATACTTGCGCGAGTCCGTAATGTGCGCCGATTCGAATCCCAACAAGCATTAGTGCAACAGATTCAGGACGATATTCAGGTGTGTACCTCAATAGCTGTTCGATAAACGGACTCAGCAAAACAAAGCTCCATTTTCCCATTGCTAGCATGGATTAGTATTTATGTCGATTGATTGGCAACAGCTCGCAGCTCGGATACACCAGCACCACTCATTCGTTTTGACCAGCCACATTCGTCCCGATTGTGACGCGCTGGGTAGCGAATTGGGAATGGCTGGGCTGCTGCGTCAATTGGGCAAGCAAGTGCAAATCGTCAACGGACATCCGACCCCACCGAATCTTGCGTTCATCGATCTCGATTTGAGCATCCAGGTGCTGGGCGATCACATCGCTGCCGAAGACCTTCATGCCGATTGTTTCATCGTGCTCGATACCAGCGCCTGGGCGCAGCTCGGCCCGATGGGTGAAGTATTGCGACAGTTCAAGGGAACCAAGTTGGTAATCGACCATCACGTCGGCGAAGACGATCTCGGTGCCGAGTTTTACAAAGAGACCACATCGGAAGCGACCGGGCATTTGGTCGCTCGCCTGGCGCGAGAAATGAAATTGCAGATCACCGAGCCCATGGCGCGAGCTTTGTTTGCGGCAATTGCCACCGATACGGGATGGTTCCGCTTTGGGTCGACCACGAGCGCTACGTATCGCATCGTCGCCGATCTGCTAGAGTGCGGCGCGGTCCCAGCGTCGATTTATGGGGATCTCTACGAGCGCGATACGATCGGCCGAGTTCGTTTGCGAGGCCGCATTTTGTCGCGCACGCAGAGTGATCTGGATGGCCAGCTCGTGCATACATTCGTGCGCAAAGAAGACTTCGCCGAAACCGGAGCGCTGCCCAGCGACACCGAAGACGCAATCAATATGACGCTTGCCATCGCTGGAACCAAAGTTGCCCTCATCATGGTCGAACAGCTCAAAGGCGGTTTCAAGATCAGCTTTCGCAGTCGCTGCGCAGTCGATTGCAATCGCTTGGCCAATCAGTTCGGCGGTGGCGGACATAAAGCTGCCGCAGGCGCGTTTATCGAAGGCGATTTTGAAGACGCTCAACGAAAAATTCTTGGCGCCACCAAGCAAGCTTTGCTCGATTCGCTAGTCCAGTAAAGAAAAAAACGAAGAAATCGTCGAAGCGCTCGAGGCAGTCTCGCATTGTTTCCGCTTGCTTAAGGTCTGCGACTGGCGGCTCGCTCGGAAGCAGGCACTGGGCTTGCGAGATTTTCTTGTGCTGGGGCCGCTTGACTGAATAAATTCTCGAAAGCTTTGTCATACATGCCTTCGCCGTAGGTCATTTCTCCGCCTTGGTGCCCAACGATTCCCACTAAGGCTGCGGCGGAAATGGCTCCAACAATCCACACTCCACGTAGTGTTGATGATTCTGTTCGCCGAGCAATGATGGCAATGAACCAAACGATCATCGCAAGCACTGCCAGGACGATTCCCGACCAGCGATGGCGCGTCACTGCCGAATTCCAATCGAACGCCCACGGATCGGCTCCGTAGCCGCATATGTCGGCAAACGACCAGCCCATCAGGCACGAAGCAACCGCGCCCATTGCCCCGACCCACAAACAATGAAACGCCACTAATTCACAAGTTTCGCCAAAGAAAATCGCTCCAATTCCAAACAGTGCCGCCATCATCAAACAAGCAACTGGAAAATGTACCATGGCAGGATGGAAGTAACCCTGAAACGTCCAAAGCTTTTCTTGCAAGGTTGATTCTACGGCTGGTGCCGAATCAGACGTTGCCGTCGCCGTGGTCGAGGCTTGGGGCTCCGTGGCGGAATCGTTTTCTGCCGCTGGCTCGGCCGGGTCTTTCCATTGAGCCCCTTCCTCGATCCACACTTTGATCAGCGCGAGTTCCGCTCCCGTCAGTGGATTATCCTGCTTCACTGGCGGCATTTTCATGTCTTGATCGTCAGTCATTAAGTAAGTGGTCCATAGCAAACTGGATTCCAAGCCTCCTTCGGCGTAGGGCAATAGCGTATCTTGCTGGTCAACTCGAAAGTCATTAGTGGCCTTTTTGGGGCCGTGACATTCGACACATTTGGCCTCGAAAATCGGGCGAATGTCGCGATCAAAGTCGATCAAGCCCGATTGAATTGGTGCTGTAGGAGGCGCTTCTGGTGTAGAAGCCTTTGATTGATCTGTTGTTGGCGCCTCCGTTGCTTTGGACGGGGCGGCGCCAGCATCTGGCTTGGCATCGCTGGAACCGGTTTGCTTAGCTGAGTCCTTCGCGCTTTCCTGCTGCCCAAGCGCGCAAGAATCACTTTGGCTGGACCAAACGTTGGTTAAAACAATTCCAAGGAGGCAAATTCGAAACCAGTTCACCATATCCAACTCGCAGGCGGGAGATTATGAGGCAGGGTTAGCAGCGGGAATTGCGAGGCATTGAGCTCGCCGAGTTCCACAATTCCAGTAATATTACACTTCGATTCTAGCCGGTTGTCGAACCTGAAACTACTTGGCGCTGCCGCTGGTGCTGACCAAGTCCACCGTGAAAGTACGATCGATATCGGCAGCTCGATGCAAGAACGCTTCCGCACGATCCGGTTGGCCGTCGAGCACTAACCAAGTTCCAACCATGGCTAAGGGCAACGCCTCGCGATTGTGCTGGAGTGCGTACTTTGCCAGGAATTCGCAGTGCAGATCGACTTCGCTAGCCGACACTCCGTAAAGTTTGCGCAAGGAATGCTCGGGCAAATGCGCAGCATTGATCTTCGCTCCGCCGGCCAACGCAGCTTGCAACACCACGGCCGCTTGTTCGAAATCACGGCCAGCCACCAAGGCGACAAAACGCCGCGTGGTGATATCGTCACTAACACCGTACCGAACCGCTAGCCGAGCATAAGCCTGAGTGGCTTGTTGGTATCCACCGGCAGCGAAAATCGCGTCAGCGGCGTTGAGCATATCTGTCGGGACACTCTGACTTGGATCTTGCACACTTGTTGAAACGAATCGCGCATGCGCCACGTTTCGCTCTGAAGCTGGTCGGCGGCTTGCGGCCGTCGCCTGATCCGGTTGGTCCAAAAGAATCGATCTGTTAACAGACAGCGGTCCGAAAAACGGAACGCTAGATGTTTCAGCAGCCCATGGCTGTACCGATGGCCAACTTGCGACTGGGTACCCGACACAAGCCGACCCCACATGGTAACTCGCAGCGCAGTATGGGTATCCGAAAACAGGGCGACGTGCATACCAGCGATTCCAAGTTGGACGCAGGCTACCAATGTAAAAATTCGGTCTATAGAAAGTAGTGTATCGCAACGTGGGAGGTGCGCAGAATGCCGAGTGGAACCCAACATTCCAGAACGGGTGATATGCTCCAACGGGCGAGTATATCCAGGTACTGTTTCCACCCCAGCCACAGCCTTGAATTGCGTGGAAATGCCAAGCGTTGCCGGTTCGCGCACTCGCCAGCGCGACACCGAACATCAGCGCAACAATTAGTTTATTTACGAGCGACATTTTTGCTTTGTTCCTAGTTCTTTTCGACGCCTGCTGAATCAACACTCAAGGCGATGTATACTTCAGTATCGCGTAAGAATCACAAGAAGCAAGTTTTGCTTCAGATTATTGCTATTTTGCATAATCAACTGGGCTAACTCGTAGATTGCAGGAAGTGAATCCCGCAGGAAATGCCGCCAAGACTGTGGGATCAATGTGCTGCATGCCATCGCAAAAAATTTCGCAAACACAATCCACCGCAAGACCAGAATTTTAACTCCTCAGACTGGTGGCCCATCACATGGATGCCTAGTGTGAAAACACTGCTCGTAATTGTTTAAGATCGCACAATTCCAGCAATCCAAAGCAGAACAGCTCAGGTGCTTCGGTTATGGACATGTCGCGAGCAATGACCTCTTTGAGACTCTCCAGTGCATCGTGTTGTACGACGTTGGAAATCGATTGGCGTTCGATAGCGGCAGCCACCAGTGCTATGACACCTGATCGCGGACCGGCAGATACCAGAGTGACTGGCGCATTCGCGGCTCGTCCTTTTGTCCATCGAGCAATCGCCGCGATTTGACTCGCCTGCACGCCCAGCGGACGTTCGCCAACTGTCGCGACCAACAGGGCAAAGAGCCAATCTTTTTCGCGGATCTTGGATTCGCCAAAGTAAAACGGATCGACCGCAAGCACGCGATTGCCGCGCTGGACAAGGTCTGCGGCTTGAGCAGCGGCAGCTGTGCGACCACCGTCTGCGATCAGGATTGCGGTTCCTATTACGTTGCTCGGCAGCAATTCAACTGCGGGCACGGTCCATTGATTCCCCAAACGCAATTGCCAATAAATTGCGGTAACATCACCTTTCGTATCGCGACCAACTTGCGTCGCCGCAACTGAGTATTCCTTTGCTTTGACGACATCCTTGAGGCGAGCTCGAAGTTCGGAGTTATCCGTGATAGCGTACTTTGGCATCGACTCGCTGATTGAAACAGCCAACGTGTGAAAATCTTCGTTCGTGCTGGGCAAGCCGACCATAAGTTGTTCGGCGGTTTTTAGTTCATCGTTGGACGGAATTTCATGCCTATTAAAATTGTCTGCACTGGTATAGAAATAGTCGCCCATCATGCGATAGAGAGCTTGTCGATTATCGACTTCGAAATTGTGGGTACCAGGATCATGGTTCACGTGACTGCGCAAGAAGTTTGGCTTATCGAACAGTCGATATACACCCGACGCCGCGTCGATTAACGGTTGCAAGGCGTATCCAGATTCGAAGCAACAATCGTCTTTGGCGTTATAAGTCAACAGCGCCGGTCTGGGAGCGAGCATGGCGGTCAAATGCGTGTAGTCGGCGATCGTTGCCAAGTCAGTCGGCGTTTGCTCCGAATCTCCCAGGTCTTTGAAGTGCCGTGTTCTAGTTAGGAAACTGGAATAACCGGCGACCGGATTGCATAGTGTGACTCGCGTATCGAGGGCGCTTAACACGATGGTCTGCCAACCACCTCCGGATAAACCGGTCACACAAACTCGCGCTGGGTCGGCGTGTTCGAGGCTGAGCAACACATCCAGGCCACGCTTCATACACAAGTAGAATGGAGCTAGACCGCTGGTCCCGCACAGATCCAATTGGTTCATCTTCGTGTGTGAGTAACCGCTGGTCCTCAACTGACCCATGCCAAGCCATTCGATATTTAGCGCCAACATTCCTCGTTTCGCTAAATTGATACAGCGCATCTGCTTGGGAGGATACTGCTTGCCTTCGGGGCTGTGTCCATTGACATTGAGTACGGCAGGAACGTGACCCGATATTTTATCGGGCAGATACAGCAACGCTGGAATCCACATGCCAGGCAGCGCCTCATAACGCAGTTTGCGGATCGTATATCCAGGTCCTCCTGGAATTGTTTCCAGCCACTGGACGCTCGTGCGCGCATCGCGCCACTTCACTGCCTGTCCGCGATAGACGACCTTTTCCAAGACTTCCTGCCGCATTTTGTCGGCCTCCGAATTCCATTGATCAGAAGCAGCGTACGACTTCATCAACGGCACTCGCGATTCGACAAACGTCTGCACTTCCGACAATGGAGTCGCGCGATCTAGTATCTCTCGATTGAGCAGACTTTCCACATCGGACTGCGCAACGGCCGCATATGCTGACAGAATTTGCCAAGACGCAAAAGCAAACGTCCATATTCTTCGAATCATGTTGACCACCTATCTCAAAAATGCTTGGCGTTGATTTTTTTAGTTCCCAGTCGACCAGTTGCTAACGATGAAAACATGAGGATACCAGATTAACCATGGCGAACTCTACCATCCATCTGATGCTATGCGCGAACCGCGACTTGAGAACTGCTTTCTCATTGCTTTTCTGATGTCACGGGTAGGTCGAGCAATTTGTGAACGCTGGCTTGCTTACCATAAGTCGTGAGTACATCACCGGGCAGGATTATTGTGTCGGCATTAGGAATTCCCTGCAATTTTTCACCGTCTCGCGCGATCGCTAGAACGATGACGCCGTGATCCCAGGGCCGCGTTTCGCGCAGCGAATGATTCGCCAATGGACTACCTTCCAGGACATCGACTTCGATAACAACATAACCGTGATTGACGCGGAGCAAGAGTTCGTAGTCCATGACGTGCACAATTCCAGCGCGCTTCAGCGTCATTTGAATAACTCGATCCATCCAGCGCTGGACCCATGAGACACTCGTTAAATATAGGATCAGCGCCAGCCCGCTAACGAGTAGAATAACGATTGCTAGTGGCTTGAACCCGCTTGAATTTTGTACCAACGTAGCCACCAAAGTAGCGACCGAGCTGGTGATACCGATGTTGCCGGCCAAGATCAAATCGCGAATGATGCGGCGCCGCACAGGATGGTTGACAACTAGTTCTGCCTCGCGCGTGGTAAAGCCAACGCCAAAAAAAGCGGAATAGCTCTGAAAACTCGCCGCGTCCCAGCTCAAGCCCGTCATCATCAGCGCGGTCGCCCCGGCTCGAACTGCGATCAGCGAGACCAATGAAATGACGATCAGTGTCAATAATGCTGCGAACAAGGTAAGACCTGCCTTCCACCGAGTTTTTCGGACGCCAGGGCGGACAGTTGCGCTACGGCCAAGTTTACTCGCCGAGAATTGAATTTCGTAGGCTAGGATGCTGGCCTAAGAATTGCACGTTGCCAGGAACTTGGAACTCAAATGTCATGTCGGCACACTATAGTTCGCTGAACTTGGCGGTATACTGGCGAGTGTTGCCTGGTGTGGTCGAACCCTCGTTTAACCCGCAGCCGGAGGCGAGGATTGAGCCAGTATTTACACGCTGGATCAATATCTAACCGGGCTCAATCCTCGCCTCCGGCTGCGGGTTAAACGAGGGCTTGACCACACTAGGTGTTACAACCTTAGGCTCGGAAATTATGAAGACTATGGCAGAGGACTATTACCAATCGCTTGGAGTTGAGCGGACCGCAACTGCGGACGAAATCCAAAAGGCTTACCGCAAGTTGGCTCGTAAATATCATCCTGACATGAACCCGGATGATAAAGCCGCGAAAAAGAAATTTCAAGAAATTCAAAAGGCTTATGACACTCTCAGCGATGCTGAAAAACGCAAGAAATACGACCAATTTGGTCCGGATTTTGAAAATGCCAACCAATGGGCTGGAGCTGGGCGTAGCGGTGCACCATTTTCTGTAGATATCGACCAGATTTTTGGTGGCAAGGGAGGTCCTGGCGACGGATTCAAATTCGAAGGAGATATCGGCGATTTGTTTAGGCACTTTGGTGGTGGAGGAGGTGGCGGTGGCGGGCGCGCTCGGCCGGGCCGCGGGCGAGCTCAGCCGACGACTGGCAATGATGTCACTGCCGAGCTGACGGTTCCATTCAATACCGCTGTCGTAGGTGGCGGAGCGTCTCTGTCGATCGAACGAAACGGAAAGCGAGACACCATCCAGGTGACGATTCCGGCCGGCGTCGACGACGGCCAGAAAATTCGTTTGCGAGGACAAGGCGAACCAGCGCCTGGGGGCGGCAAGAACGGCGATTTGATACTCACATTGCACGTGGCCAACCACCCACATTTTCGTCGTGTAGGCAAGAACCTCGAATTGCGATTGCCAGTCACGCTTGGTGAGGCTGCTTTAGGTGGAAAAGTCGATGTGCCCACACCTGATGGCACCGTTGAACTAAAAATTCCTGCGGGCAGCGGCAGCGGCCAGCGGTTACGAGTCAGAGGCCAGGGGGTCCGCGATCCCAAAGGATCGCCTGGCGACTTGTTCGTGGAATTGCAAATCAAACTACCCAACCATTTGGACAAATCAACTCAAGAGGCGATCGAGACCATTGAGCGACAATACAGCGAATCGCCCAGAGCCGGAATTACTTGGTAAGAAGTCGCCATTGGCAAAGCGCTCAATGATCCGTCCCGATGCGTCGGCAGCATGTGCCATTTCGGGCGCGCTTCGTGGTGAGCGTTTTCCCAAGTGTTTGCGACTGCGGTCGGATCGAGAATTTGAAGCAGTATTTGCGGGTCAACATGTGGCTGTCGATCAAGTGCTGGTAATTCACGCACTACCAAATCAACTGCCCTACAGTCGCTTGGGATTAAGCGTCTCGAAGCGTGTTGGAAACGCGCCTCTGCGAAATACTTGGAAGCGCCTAATCCGGGAAGCCTTCCGCCGCCAGCGCGCCTACTTACCAGTCGGATTGGATCTGGTCGTTCGACCTCGCAAAGGCAGCCAACCACAATATCACGCAGTTACCCAGTCGCTGAGCAAGTTGGTATCCCAGCTCGGGCGCCAGTTGCACTGCAATAAAGCCAGAGGAGGCTGACGCATCATACGCGAAATCATGCGCCGCTTTACTACCTTAGTTGAATCAGTGTTGGTGTTCCTGGTACGATCATACCAGCGCGGGATATCGCCACTGCTGCGCGCCAGTTGTCGTTATCAGCCCACGTGCAGCGAGTACATGATCCAGTCGATTCGTAAATATGGTTGCGTTCGCGGACCACTACGAGGAATGTTGCGCATTTTACGATGCAACCCATTTTGCAAAGGTGGTTTGGACCCGCCATAGTTCTAGTGGCACCCGAACCTAATTTCTATTTTTGTTGAAAAATTCTTCAACACTACCAAGCGGCGGATTTTCGAGGAAGGACAAAGCCATGACTGTCGACGCAGATACTTGTGAAGCTCAATCTAACTCTGACGACAACGCAGATGTGCGCAGAAAGTTCTTAGGAACTGCTGCGGTGGGATTGACGGGTTCGTTGGGATTGGCAGCAGCCTCAGGTTCAGCGGCTGAACAAGCCGCAGCTCTGAGCACGACCGCAGGATCATCGTTTAATATTCAATCGCTGTTTCCACCTGGCGCACCGGCAGCGGCAACCGGTTATTCGCCGGGTATCGTAGCGAGCGGACGACGCGTAGTTTTCGTCTCTGGTCAGGGTCCCGAGGATCTCAAGGCCGATATGGAAACTCAGTTGCGCCAAACCATGGACCGCATTGGGATCGTCCTGAAAGCCGCTGGGGCAAGCTTCAAGAACGTAGTGATGCTCCGCGCTTATTTCGTAAACATCAATCGCGACCTTCCAATTTATCGCAAAGTACGCTTGGACTACCTCAGCGAACCATTCCCAGCTTCCACCGCTCTCGCCACGCCGGAGCTCGCCGTCCCTGGCCTGGAAATTGAAATCGAAGCCGTTGCGATCGTGGGCGAGTAAAACTGTCCGTGGCAACTGGTTAGCGGAACTTTTCAGAGTTTCGACGATTACTTGGTAGTGAAGCTCGTCAAGATTTTCGACCAACAGTGTGTGTCACAACTGAGGAAGGCCAGTCATTTTCCGCAGAGGCCATTGGTCATGGTCGATGGGGTTAAGTCTTATCGAGCTGTTGCAGCTTTACTTGCTGAACCTTGCGGCGAGTTGCTTTGAGGACCGTGAGACGGACGTTGCCGATGTCGACTACAGTTCCAACTGTTGGAATTGCTCCGAGCCGATGGATGATTAGTCCGCCGATCGTGTCGTAGTCGTCCGATTCGGGCAGCTCCCAACCGATCAGCTTCACAATGCTATCGACAGGGGCCTTGCCTTCGGCTTCGATCGAGTGCGTCGCTTCGTCGTACTTCAATTCGCTGTCTTCATCTTCATCCAGTTCGTCAGCGATCTCGCCCACGATTTCCTCGAGCGCATCTTCGATCGTGACCACACCGATTACTTGTTGGAAGTCATCCACTACGATCGCCATATGATTGCGATTGTGCAAAAAGTCGCGAAGCAGTTCGTCAACAGGCTTAGTACCTGGAACCATCCACGGTTTTCTCAGTATGGACTCTAGTGCTGGTGTTGCCTGACTATCATCGTGAGCCAACACATCCAGCAAGTCTTTGACGTACAGAATTCCGACGACGCTGTCCAAGCTTTGTTGATAGACTGGTAGGCGCGTGCGACCGAAGCGAGCGACGATCTTCAGTACCTGATCCCAGGAACTGGAAACTTCGATGGCATCGACTTGCGAGCGGGGAGTCATGATCTCCGCAACTTCTCCTTCATCCAGCTTCATAACACCGGTGATCATCTCCGAGACACCCTGAGCGAAAACACCTTCGCGTTGACCTGCGGTAACGCGCGTACGAATTTCGTCCTCCAGCATCTCTTCTTCGAACGTTGCGTCGTCCGGTTGATCGCTCAGACGCTGGCCCAGCCAAGTAAAGGCTTCACCGAAACCCGAGATTGGACGAGTGAGGATTGTGATCAGTTTCCAAACTGGCCAGGAATGATAAACGAATACCGCTGAACCATAACGGACAATAATACGCGGAAGCCAAAATCCCGCGAGCACCGCTAAGACTAACCAACTGACGATCCAACCTGCGATCGTCCATCCTGGCGCTTGGGCAGTAATTGCAGATCCAGAAAACTGAATAGTGCCTAACCCGCAGAATCGCACTCCCGCAGCAATGGAGCCGACGACCAGCGCGATCAAGAATAAGTAATTTGCTGCGGCTATGCTACGCGGCTGCCAATCAAGTACTTCACCAAAACGATGCTGATTGCGTTTCAATCGACAATAGGCTTCTAGCGAGCGCCCGCTGAAGTGCTCCAGCGCATGCATGCCTATGCCACCCCATAAGGTCACAAACCAAGAGGATATGATGATTGTGTTCAGCCACCAGATGCTCATCGACACTCCCACAACATTTCGATGCTCGCGATGGCAGACAGATATGGTGACATTGGCGGTCAAATAATGTAGTCGTACGTGCCGATTCCTGGAAAACGAGGCCACCGCGTATTCTACACTACGGCTGATAACCGTACTTGGACATATACTTGCCACAGCGCGTGCGGATTTTTTCTTTCACGTCGTCGGTGATTTGCAGATTATTGGGCTTGTAGTTGGCAGTGCTTGCGAGGTATGTCGAGATGGCTGGTTGAGCATATTCAAAGTCGTCCAATCCCAAACTTGAATAAATGCCTTGCAGTTGCGGCAAAGGGTTGGCGACAAGATCTTCGTAACGGATTTCTACTATGCGATCAGGCGGTATCAAGCCACAGTCAGAATCGAAACGATGGTACATCACTTCAAAGACATCCAGTATCCGATCGACGGTAACCGGCTCGCGCCGCACCTGCAATGAAATGGCGTCGCACACACGCGTCCAAGTGCGCACCGTGGATGGAATCGATTGCAGTGGGTTACGTACGATGTGAACGAACCGAGCGTCGGGAAATATCTCCAACAAAGTACGGATGCGGGCCGTATGGGTAGGTGACTTGAGCACCACGCGTTTTGGATTGAGCAAATAGAGCTGCTTGACAAATCGCTCGAATTGCGATTTCCAATTCGCACGCTCGTCGTCACTGAGCGAGTGCAGCGTCAGATAAGCGTCATAGCACTGACGTCGATTGGGAAATGCCCATTCCAAGTAAGGCGAACCCAATCCCAAATTGACCAGCGCAAACTCATCCTCCTGTGGCCGATTCATGCCAATCGCCATATCATCCATGGGACGCCTACTGGGCATCAACCAATCCAGTCGTGAACTCAACCAGCGGTCGGACCACAAAAAGTGATGCGGCGTCATACACTGGAAAGTCGTCGGAAAACTGAACCGATCGTCTTTGACCAGCAATTCGTGCAGCAGTGTCGTCCCGGTTCGCCAATGCCCAAGCACAAACAGTGGTGGCGGATTGATTTTCGTATCGGTAACTTGGCGGGCATATCGCCGGTCACTAATGTATGCCAACAAACTGTTGCTAAGGCTTAGCAGAGTAATAATCGCTGCCATCGGGACCCGCGTAGGTGAAACCGCAAACCTGTTTTGGGCCAGTACGGTAAACCAAACACTCGCTGTCATGCCGTGCCAGTTGCGAGGCGATCGTCTCGGGTAGTTTACTCGTTTTTCCGGAGCCATTGACATTTGCGGATTTCAGTCGATCGACTGGAACTAACCCTCGTTGCAGGCGATTTGCGGCGTGGTTCAAATGCGGCCTTGGTCCAAAAAGGGAGTTGCCTTTGTCGGCGCGCGCAATCAGCTCAACTACCACAGGTCGTGCAATTTACGTTCGCTTGAGATTTCTTCAAGTAGATTGCGGGAATAAGTTGAATCGGGCGTATTATACCCGTCAAGTGCCCACGCCAACGACGTATGATTCCCTGTGGGTTGCAGTGCAACTCAGCAGTTCTTCGTTTCCGGACAATTTCCCGTCGGATGTAGGTTTATCTCCAGCCGACCCAGATCGAGAACCGGCAGTTCCGCAAGAACTAGTTTATTGTTTGGACCAACGAATCGTTGACGACTATAGCAGGCGTAAGTCGACATTTGAGTCCGTACGTTTTTGATTGAGCAAAGATTCGGGCAGTTCGATTCGCCCAATGCCAACGCATTTTCCGGTAGCAACTTCCGCATCAAACCATGTCGCGTTTAATCGTACATCACCTGTCGAAACTTGGAATGGAATTGGTAACGAAGTGAGCGTGGCCTCGAGGACCGCTTCGGCTTTACGACCGAGAATTCCGTCAAATGGCCCCGTCATGCCTGCATCGCATTGGAAACCAGTTCCACCGCTCAATACCTGTTCGTCGGCAGTTGCTACGTGCGTGTGCGTGCCTATGACTGCGGTTACTCGCCCGTCCAAGTATCGCCCCATCAGTTGTTTGTCGCTGGTGGCTTCGGCATGGAAGTCGACTAAACGGACACGAACACTCGAGTCCAATGTTGCCAGCACTCGGTCGGCAGCGCGGAATGGGCAATCGATAGGCTTCATAAAAACACGTCCCATTAAACTGCATATGGCGATCTTAACACCACCGCGCGCTGTGATAATGATGCAGTCTTTTCCGGGCGCCTCGCTAGGCAAGTTTGCTGGACGAACGATATTATCCTTCGAGGTTAGTACGTCGATGATCTCGCGCTTTTTGTAGAGATGGTCGCCCAGCGTAATCGCGTCGACGCCTGCATCGATTAATCGTTGGTAGTCTTTGCAGCGAATTCCCGAACCGTCGGCGACATTTTCTGCGTTCACCACCAGCGTATCGATATGCCAATATTGGCGCAGGTAGTTCACCGAGTCACACACGATGCGGCGACCTGGTTTGCCTACCACGTCTCCAACCAAAGCAAGGCGAATACAATCGCGTGGCGGAGGCCCGATCGTCTCGCGTTGGGTCACCGGGCGACCTCAGTGAATCGAGCTTCTCGTACCACAGTCACTCGAATCTCGCCCGGGTAGGTCAGTTGTTGTTCGAATGCTTGCGCGATATCGCGGCAGATCTTGGCCGCTTTAGCATCATCGGTGTCTTTAGCGCTGGCGATCACGCGTAGCTCTCGTCCGGCCTGTATGGCAAACGCTTGCTCGACTCCTACGAAGCCCCTGGCAATCGTCTCCAGTTCTTCCATGCGTTTTATATATCGCTCGAGCGATTCGCGGCGAGCGCCAGGGCGCGAGGCACTACAGGCGTCTGCGGTTGCGACCAAAACAGTATAGGGATACTCTGTGGTAATTTGATCGTGGTGCCCCAGCGCAGCGTGCACTACCGTTTCATTTTCCCCGTGTCGCTTCAATAGGTCGGCACCGATTTTCGGATGCCCACCTTCGAGTTCATGATCAGCAGCTTTACCAATGTCGTGCAGCAGACCACACCGGCGTGCCAAGTCCGCATTCAAGCCAATCATTTCCGCCATCATGCCAGACAAAAATGCAACTTCGACACTATGCCTCAGCACGTTTTGACTAAAACTGGTGCGGAAATGCAATCGGCCCAGCATATAGACAATGCGTTCATGCAGTCCGCCGATATCAACTTCCTCAGCGGCCTCCTGGCCCTTACGGCGAATGAATTGCTCGATCTCTTTCTCTGTTTCTGCAACCAGTTCCTCGATGCGCGAAGGGTGGATGCGACCGTCTGCGATTAGCTTGTCGAGCGACTGGCGAGCCACTTCGCGGCGTACCGGATCAAAGCCACTGACGATGACGACCCCGGGAGTGTCGTCGATAATCACGTCGACTCCGGTAGCTTTCTCGAACGCGCGGATGTTTCGCCCCTCGCGACCGATAATGCGTCCCTTCATTTCATCGTTGGGAATATCCACCGTGCTCGTAGTACTGTCGGCAGTATGAGCCGACGCGTAGCGCTGCATCGCGGTCAGCAGTATCTCTTGAGATTTTTGGTCTGCCAGTTCTGTGATGCGGCGTTCGTGTTTGAGCAACTTGTTGCCGACTTCTTGTTCCAGTTCCTGTTCCAGCAATTTCATCAACCGAGTTGTGGCTTCTTCCTTCGTCATGCCAGACAGTCGTTGCAATTGCTGAGTCTGCTCTTGCAGTTTCTTTTGAATCTCTTCGGATCGCCGATTGACGTCTTGGACCTTTTCCGCCAAGCGACGTTGATTCGCTTCGACCATTTTTTCCTGCTTGCGCACACCTTCGGCAGTTTGCTGCAGAGTTTCCTCGCGGCGATCCAAGGCGATCTCGCGCGTACGTAATTGTTCGCGTTCTCGCGCCAATTCCTTGTCGTTCTGCTGCTTAGTTTGAATGGCCTTTTCTTTGGCTTCCAATTCGGCGGCGCGAACGAGGTTCGCCGACTCGGCCTTCGCCTGATCAACCACCAACTGGGCCTGGGTGCGCGCATCACGACCGCGCAGTAAATCGAGCACTTTGATAACGATGGCACCTGCCACCAATCCTAAGATGGCGGCCGCAATTGCCCAGATTGATACGCTCGATTGAGCGATCAGGAATCTGTCCTGCCACAATCCTTCCAGCCACGGCTGGATGAGCCCATGCAATGAGCTAGTTTCGAAACTTGCCACGGCAGCAACCTCTCTTTATGGTTACCAACGCGAAAAGCTCCCAGCAACCGAACTTTCAAGCCCAGTATTTCAAACACACCACCCATGGAATCAGGCGAAAGCGGCGGCCCGCAAGGAAATACCGCCATCTCGGGCCCGCCACCAGACTCGAGCGCTGGGCAAGTGGATATCGAATACCACTCAACCAGTTCGCCGAAGATCAGGGATTCAGGTGCAGCGATCCAATCCGGACGCGCTCGACTGGCGACGATTGCAAACGCCACCCCAACGCCTCCCAAGGAGATCAGCCACCAAACCAGAACTAGGAATCCAAGTGACATGCTCAAATACGACTAGACAGAAAAGTTGTAATGGTAGGAATACCTTGGTTGCCTGGGTCGATCGCGTCAAAAGTTTTTACGTGTCGGCCATTTCCAAGCCGTCGGCAATCGCGAGAATTGCTTTCGGCACCATCCACAGGCCCCTAATTTACCACTTCGAAAGCTCCCTGCAACATCGGGACCCGATCGAACTGGCCATTTTGCCGATACGAAATGAACTTCATCTTGCCCCCAGGCCCCAGAGGTAAATGGCGCCCCACTTTAAAAATAGTGGCGAACCCTCGGCGAGCGTTTGAGCGGTTGGTCAGTCAATTCGGTGATCCATTTCTCGTCAATGCGCTCAACGGACCGATCGTCGTTACAGGACGCAGCGATCTAGTTAAGCAAGTTTTTGGAGAAGATCCGGGCACATTTGTCCCGTTCGCAATGGAAACGGTGCAGCCGATGTTCGGAGCCGGGTCCATGCTGCTACTCAGTGGAGATATTCATAAGCGCGAACGCCGCTTGATCATGCCCATGTTTCATGGCGATCGAATGAAGGCCTACGGTCAAGCCATGAGCCAAGCCGCGGAAAGAGTTTACGCGAACCTAGCGCAAGAACAGTCGTTTCTCACATTGCCGCGGATGAACGAAATATCTTTGCAAATTATCGCGCGCACAATCTTCGGGGGAAACCAAGACCAGCGTGCGGCAGAGCTGGTCAATGCAGGCCGCCTTCTGGTGCGGGCCAGTCGCCCGTTGCTATTCTTCTCGAAGAAGATGCACGTTTCGTTCTTAGGTCTATCCCCATGGGATCGATTTTGTGCTGCCCGCCAGAAACTGTATCGTGCTTTCGACCAAGAGTGTGATTCTCGGTTAGAAAACCAACACAATGGCGACGATATCTTATCGCATTTGATGGCAGCTAAGTACGAGAATGGCGAACCGATTACGCGCGAACATGTACGCGATGAGCTAGGGACATTTCTGTTCGCAGGACACGAAACCAGCGCATTGGCGATGACATGGGCCATGTATCACTTGCATAGGCATCCCGAATTCTTGCTCAAACTTCGCACGGAATTGGATTCGATCGATGGCCAGCAGCCTGCTGCTTTTGCGCAACTTGCGTACTTGAAAGCCGTCGTCCAAGAGTCCCTGCGTATGCACCCGATCGTTACGGAAGTGCTACGCTTGTTGGCCCGACCGATGCAACTGGGCGACTACTCTCTGCCCGCCGGTATGGCCATTGCACCGTGTACCGTATTGGCCCACTACAATCCCCAGGTTTTCCCTGAACCGGACCAATTTCGTCCAGAGCGATTTTTGGAGAAGTCCTACTCACCGTTCGAGTACATGCCATTTGGAGGCGGACATCGCCGTTGTATCGGTGCAGCATTCGCCACGTTCGAAATGGCGATCGTACTAGGAACGCTACTGAAACGCTTCGAGTTTGAACTGCTTGAGCCAAAACCTGTCGTCCAGCGACGACGCAATGTCACTCTCGGACCGTCGACGGGCGTCCGCATGCGTCTGGTTCGCCAACGCAGCGAATAATTTCGGTTAGGCGAGCGACAGCAAATAACATAACTGTGGGTGCGGTCGCAACACTGCCTAACTCCAGCATGTTCGGCCCAGGTATATTTTATGTGCCGCCCGACTTACAATAGAATTCACAGAATTGTTACCTGTTTCAGGAGTTTGATATGTCCAGTGAAGCACCTGCTCAGCCGCCAATGTTGGTTTCTGAGCATCATCCACTGCCAGTCGAATTGCATCCCAATATCGATCATATTGTTACGGAGGATGGTGCGCCCGTGGATAGCCAATTTTCGGAAAAACAGCAGCGTCTGCTGGCAGAAGTTCTCTATGGTTCCTGGCAACCCAGCGAGCCATTTGTTGCAATGAGCAACGTAGGACTCTTCTTCGCAATTCGTACGCCCCCGTTTGTTCCCGATGTTTTAGTCAGCTTGGGCGTCTCGTCGCCTGTGGACCCCTTCCCAAAAAGATACCGATCCTATTTCGTGTGGGAGTATGGCAAGGCTCCTGATTTGGTTGTGGAAGTCGTTTCGAACGACGAGGGTGGAGAAGATACGATTAAACTCAAGGGATACGCCAAGATTGGCATCACCTATTACATCATCTACGACCCAGAAGAACACTTGAGTTCGCAACCACTTCGCGTCTATCGGCTTGTGAGCGGTCGCTACGAACTCGACAAATCCGAAATGCAAGTATTTGCATCGCTAGGTCTTGGAGTACAAGTTTGGCAAGGGACCTACGAAGACATGTCTCAGTCTTGGTTGCGCTGGACTACCGTACAGGGACAGCTTCTACCAACAGGGAAAGAGCTCGCATCCTTGCAAGAACAACGTGCAGATGAGGAACAGCAGCGAGCCGATGCGGAGAAACTGAGAGCCGATGCGGAGAAACTGAGAGCCGATGCGGAGAAGCTGAGAGCGGATGCTGAGAAGTTGAGAGCAGACAAGGTCGAGCAAGAAGCAGCACAGTTGAGAGCTAAACTACAGCAACTCGGGATCGATTCCCGTCAATCTTAAGGTTGCGTGGCTCTTTTGAAATGAGATACCCATGACGAGGACACTTGCCTTATCAAGCTACACATTTTGAGTTTCCAAGAACTGAACCGCTTTATCACTGATGTCTTTGCGGCACCACGATCCGGCCCATCGCACTTTTTGGACCGCCGTATAGGCTTGCAACTTTGCATCCGAAATGCTGGTGCCCAGTGCGGTCACGCCGAGAACTCGACCGCCGTCGGTAACGACTTCCTGGTCGATTAATTTCGTCCCAGCGTGAAACACTTTGACGTCGGGCATTTCATCGGCAGCATCGATCCCAGTGATTGGGCGTCCCTTCTGATAATCGCCGGGATATCCTTGGCTAGCCATCACGACGCAAATCGCCGGGCGAGGGTCCCAGACCGGCGCTTCGATCTGGTCGAGACGCTGATCTACCACAGCTTCCAGAATATCGACCAAGTCACTCTTCAATCGCATCAACAATGGCTGGCACTCGGGATCGCCAAATCGTACGTTAAACTCCAGCACCTTAGGACCCGTATTGGTCAACATGAGGCCCGCATACAGCACTCCACGAAACGGCTTGCGATTGCGCTTCATGGCATGCACGGTCGGTACCAACACATGTTCTTCGATCCAGGCCATCATCGTGTCGTCTACGATCGGTGTAGGGCAATAGGCTCCCATGCCGCCTGTGTTCGGGCCAGCATCGCCGTCAAAGGCTGGCTTGTGATCTTGTGCGGGAGGCAACGGAACAATCGTGCGACCATCGGTGATCGCCAGGACACTCGCCTCCTGTCCTTCGAGACGTTCCTCGATGACCATCTGGCTGCCGGCCTTACCGAACTCTTTGCGGCGAGCAATTCGATCAATCGCCTCCAGGGCATCGTCGCGGCGTTTACAAACGATAACTCCTTTGCCTGCCGCCAAGCCATCTGCTTTGACCACCACGGGGCACCGGTCGCGCTCACCGGGAAAGCGCCCTTTGATAAATCGCATCGCATCGTCAGCTTCACGAAAGACTTGAAAGTCTGCCGTTGGAACGTCGGCTTGGCGCAACAGACTCTTGCAAAAGACTTTGCTGCTTTCCAGTTGCGAAGCAATCTGAGTCGGGCCGAAAATGCGCAGCCCAGAATTCTGAAAAGCGTCGACGATCCCCAGCGCGAGCGCTGCTTCGGGTCCGACCACCGTTAAATCAATTTTCTCTTGCTTAGCGAATTTGACGAGCGACGGGATATCTTCGGCAGCGATCGGCACATTCTCGGCGTCGCGCGCCGTTCCAGCATTTCCCGGAGCCACATATATTCGCGTTACTCTTGGGCTCTGCCGAATTTTCCAAGCCAGTGCATGTTCGCGACCGCCACCGCCAATTACCAAGATCTTCATCGCTGGTCCATTATTCCGCTATTGGTATCTCAAACTGCCAGGATTCTAGTTCCAAATGCCTGGTACAGGAAGGCGGTTGAACCAATCAAAGATACTGCACCAGTCAACGCATTTCCGCATAGACTCGGGTCATCGGCAAGCCGCTTATTCAGCCGATTTTGCTGCCTTGGCTTTTGCTCGCTTCGGCTGGCGGGGCGTCATCAGACTTTGTAGTTCATTTTCACTGATCGCACATGGTGCGCCGGATTGGGGAACTTCGATTCCTGCCGACCATAAGACTCCGTTGACTACCAATTGTCGCAAGCCTGTCAACGACCATGCTGAGTGCGCATCCAGTCCAGTGAACGAGAACGACCGACCTCCCTCGGGCCGCTGGAACACCCAACCAACCACGTCTGGGTCCAACCCAGCTCGACTTCCTGCGTACTGTTTTCCCGACCATACCAGCGGCGTAACACCTTTCAGCCCTGCCGTGAACTGAATTCCGTTCAACCAGCCGTCATTGACCTCCCACGGTGTAACGCCACGGGATACCGGATGCTGAGGGAAATCGACATGCTTGCTGGGCCAATGTCCCCGCCCGGAAGCGCCATTGAGGTAGATACCGCCGAGCCAACTCTTTGCTTGATCAGCCATTTCATTGGGATAGTCCACGGCCTGATGGATCATGACGATTCCAACTCCACGGTTGACCAACGACTGCATCAACGCGATGCGCTCGGGCGACTTCATGAAAGCTTGCTTGCCACCACCGTCGGTGTAAAACACGATCGATCGCGCGGCCCCCAAAATCTTCTCGGCTTGATTCTCAGCCGGCCAGCCTTCAAGAATCACTTCCGTGGTCACACCAGTGGTTTGTTTCAGCAACAGGTCCAGGCACTTGCAACCAGCGATATAGTCATGGTGTCCCATCGTATCCTGCTTGGCAGTTTCTCCGGCGACCAACACAATCTTGGCCGCAGGTTGCTGAGCGCACGCTAGCTCAAACATCAATGCCAGCGCAAAGAGAATTGCACATGTACCTGGTATCAATTTGAGCATTTAAGAACTCCGCGAAGGAAAAAACAAGTCAGTGAAACGGTTAAACAATTCGGCGTGACCTCAACCTAGTAACGGTAGCGGAACTCGTCAAGAGTTTCGATGTAGCCGGCGAAATCCTTGTGAGAGTTTCGATGCGATCGGCGAAATCCTTGTGAGAGTTTCGATGCGATCGGCGAAATCCTTGACGGATTCCGCTACCCTAACGTCCAGGGCCCGGAGACTACTTTGCAGAAGACACCGCTAGGGCGTGGATTCTCAACAACCGCTGGGCTTCCTTAAGAATAAAATCGGAATCCATAAAAGGTTCGTGAGCGATATCCTGCCAGAGCACTCGCCCATCCGGCGCAATCAAAAAAGTACCATGCATGGGCTTTTGCTCAAAGTCATCGAAACATCGGTAGGCTTTGAACGTAGTTAGTGTCGGATCGGCGCACAGCGGAATATCGATCGGCTTGCCGTAGTTGGTCATTCCTGTTTTCAGAGACTGCAAATCCTCGGTGCTGATCGCTTGCAGCTCGATTCCCTGGCGACGGAATTGTTCTGCCTTGGGCGAAAACGCTTGTAACTGCTCCATGCAATGCAGGCAACCGAAACCAAGGTAGAAGATCAGAATCTGTGGCTTGCCGCGCAGGCTGGTCGACTCCGTTCGTGCTCCTTGGCCATTCTCCAGCGACCATGGAGCGGCCGAGTACGGGTTCCAGCGGAACGGTCCCAGTGTATCCAAGTCGGGTCGTTGGCCAACATCTTTTGCGCGCTCGTATTTCGCGGCCCAAGTTTTTTCGCCGCGCAATTCCATGGCGATACGATCCAATCTGGCAAGCGTGGGTGTGGCGACGTCTGCCGTGGAAGCCAAATCACGCAGTCGATCGAAGGAAGTCTTGGCCGCGTCTTTTTTGTCGTTCTGAAAGCTGACTAACGTATGGACCGCCAACGGAAGAATTTCGCTGGGCTTGTCTTTGATTTCCTTGTCGAGAATTTTCAAACTCTCGTCCAGTTTTTTGTCTTGAGCCAACCATTCGGCGCGCAGCAGAACATCCCAGTCGCCGGCCTTGTCGGCCAGTTCCAGGGCCTTGCTCCACTGTCCAAGTTCTGCGGCACGAACTGCATCGATCGCGGCCACAGCCTTTTCCAATCGCTCTTGAAGCGGTTTTAGTTTCTCGTTCTTTTCATCGCGCTCGCGCTTGCGCCGTTGGCGATTCACTTCAGCTTTTTTGCGATCTGCGGCTGTCAGCGGCCCTCCATCGTCGCACAGTTTGTTAGCAACTTTATCCGCCGAACTCGCTTCGCTTTTGGGGTCAGTTTTTTCCTTGGAGGAGTCTTTCTTTTCGGCTTCCTCGCTGGCTCGATCACGCTTGGATTGCTCATCCATCTGCTTCAGATCGTCGTTGACGCGTTGTAGCCAGGAACTAACATCGCCGTGAATTTTGGTCGTGGCTTCTTCGTGTTTCTGAAACGCGTGTGCGATGCCCAGCAATCTCAGCCGTTCAATTTGCTTCTGCTCGTCGTCGGTAGGCTCGAGATACATTGTGTCTGCCAGTGCCACCACATCGGCCCACTGCCGATAGGCCGCCAGAGTCTGAATCAATCGCTGGCGCCCATAACTGGCGCTACCTTTACTGAGCGTATTAAGCTTGGGATGTCGCGGCAGTTCAATCATGTTCTTGGCGAGAGAGATGGCGTCGTTTACTCTGCCGATCTTCTGCAAATTGCGAATCAACCATTCGTTGTTGTGGGCGTAGTTGTGAATCTGATCCGGCAGCACGTGATCGCGCATCATGTGCGCGTGATCGACGCGTGCCGATGCTTCTTGTTGCCAAACGGCATCGTGGTATCGATGAAGTTTGGAATAGGTATGGCCAGGCATATGCCACATATGCGCGATTCCCGGCAAACTTGGACCACCGAGAGCGGCGCTGCGAAGTGCTCGCTCGGGTTTCGAACTGTCCCACAAATGAATTCGATAATGGTGCGCCGGATGCATTGGGTTGGCATCGAAGACATCTTCGATAACCGCGTCGATGGCCAGTCGGCTGGCGATCGGCAAATCGTTACGTTCGTTTTCCCACAGTTGTAATGCCAGAAATGCTTTGGATTCGATATCGTCGGGAAACTCAACCACGAGATCTTCCAGATCGCGAGTGTATCGTTGGGCTCGCTCCTTCTTTTCGATTTTCTTCTTTTTATCATCCTCGTCCTTCAGATTGCGCTCCCAAGCATCGATGAATAACTGCTCGCGACGAGATGCGTTTGCCTTGCGCTTTACCGCTTCAGCGATGAAGCCTCGCGCTCGTTTGCGATTGCCACTGTTCGCCATGGACATGCCCCAATAGGCAATCGCACATTCAGGATCGTGCGAGGCCGCTTGCCGAAACGAACGCTCGGCTTCGTAGTACCAGAAACCATGCAGTTGAGCGACACCTTGATTGATAAATCGCTGCGCCAGCGGATGACTTGTCGAAGCCTGAAAGACGATGTTGCCCATACCAGGCACCAGGTAAGCGGCCTGGCGCGGTCCTTCATTGAAAACTTCACCATGATCGGAATGTCCCGGCAACGTCGGTTCACTGTTAGTGGATGCGGAAATGTCGTCCGCAGGTGTTGTTGTCGGCTTTTCATCGGCGCGGACAATCGCAACCGCTAACAACACGAAACTCAGCATCAGCAGAGGCAGCTTTGTGACAAACACCATGTCATCTCTCGCAAGTGTCGAAGTGCATTGGCAGAATATGGGGCAGGTGGCGGGCGAGACTCGAAGAATCACGGCACGGATTGCATCCAGCACAATAGACTATAGTAACCAAATTATTCAACTAATGAAGCGACCAGGCTGTTTATCTCTTGTCTGCGTAGGGCAGTGAACTAAGTTGGTTTTTGTTTTCGACAGCCAACCAATGTACATTCGTTGGAACATTTTCGTGGACTTGCCGCATTGAGTTGGGCCAAATTATCTCCAATCGATCCACGTTCTTATGATTCCCCACGCCCAAATGAATTAGTTTTTCATTGGTCGCCATGTAACCGTTGCCTGCAGTCAACTGCTCTGTCCAGCTTTGCTCGCCAATGGTCACCGTTACTTGAGCGCCAATCGCGTCGCGCTGCGAACGAGTACCCACCAGCGACAGCCGCAAGTGATTCCCAGCTATCGATACGTTGCGTACCATGCTCACTGGTCTTTCCAAGTCCGTGGCGATAAAGTCGAGTAACCCGTCTCCATCAAAGTCGCCAGTTGCCAGCGCGCGGCCCAGTCGGTCGCGAGCGAAATACTCGCCTACTTCGCTCGCAGTGCATTCTACAAATCTCGTTTGTTCATGACCGCAAAAAAATTGCGATCTCATTCTGAAGGGGATTCGCATATGGGACATGTCATCGATATGACCATTTAGCACAACTAGATCGAGTTGCCCATCGTTCTCTGCGTCCAGAAACTGTGCTCCGAAACCCAGCATCTTCAAACTGGGAGCCACCAGTCCGGCTGCTCTCGATATGTCGCGAAAACCTCCTGTTGGCTGTTGTCGGTACAACGTGTTCGGTTCGTCGTAGTAGTTCGTTACCAGCAGGTCAATCAACCCATCGCGATCGACATCGCCTGCCGCGATGCCCATGCAGGCTTGCGCTTTGCCTTCACCGTCGAACGCCAGTCCGGCCAACAGCGCATGGTCCTCGAATTGGATTCCCAGCGGCGATTGGGGATTGGGCTTGGCCACCAGCAGCAGATTTGCAACTTGATCGTTGGCCACAAACAACGATGGATACTGCGTGTTTTTTGTTCGCAGGATAGAAATCCCCAGCGCATTTCCTTGCTGAATATTAGGAGCAAGCGTCGCACTCGTTACGTCACGATAAATGGATTGCTCGTCCAGTGCCAGCAATCGTCCAGGAGCTGGCCGGAAATTCATGGGGGAACAGGCTCTGGGCAAGCCACCGAGAATACAGCGGCGCGAGTATACGTCATCGCCTTCCACGTAATTGCAATCAATTATTTCGGGCAAACCGTCATGATTCAGATCGGCGATCGCAGAACTGACCGTCCAAACACCTGGCGAGTCTGCGTTGTCTGGAATCATCCAATTGCAATCGCGAAAAGTACCATCTCCCTGATTCAACCAAAGCTGATTCCGGCCTACATTGCAGACGTACACGTCGTCGAAGCCATCGTTATCCACGTCTCCAACACTTACACCTTGCCCGAACGCGGACTCAACGATGCGAGCCGAAAGCGTCACATCTCGAAAATCGAATTTGCCACTGTGGCCAATCGCGGAATTGCGATACAGCCGATCGAAGTGTAACCGGTCGCGACCGTCGCTTGGCCATTGGCAACCCTGTGCGAGAAAAACATCCGGGCGACCATCGCGATCGAGGTCGAGCACACCGACTCCGCCCCCGGTCATTTCAAACATACGCCGACCGTCGGTAAAATCCTCGCGCGAGGCGAAATACTTAAAATCGATAACGTTCAAGTGTTCTTCAAACTTAGGGGCGAATGGCCTTTTCGATTGATGATCGAGCAACACTGGTTCCTTCACTGCGAGTTCACCCTTCTTTTCACCTGTATGCTGAACGGAATCGACGGCCAGAGCTCGTGGATCCCATTCAGGCAAATTCAACGAACGAGCGAACAAGGCATCGATTGGCCAGAACTCAGTATTTGTTTGCCCCGCGCCGGGATTTTTCTTTCGCTCGGCTTCCAGCACGATCTGCTGGAGCTTGGCATCGCGCGCATCGATTTGTTGTCCGCAGCGGCACCACGCTAACGCTTCCCAGATTCGTCCCAGCTCTAACGCAAGTTGTGCTGCGATCTGAATCGGTTCTAGCGGAGTAGCTTGGCGCCCCATTTCACCGTTAGCATCCGCCAATGAGTGAACTTGTGCAGCGGCGTTACGAACCGACCATTCGTTAACCAGGATACGTTCGAGCGCATACAGAAACTTGTCCAAACGCTGAGTCCGAGCCACGATTGCTGGAACACTGCCGCGACTACCAATTTCTGAAAGCACCTGAGCCAAGCCGTGCAGCGCGGCCAAGTGATTCGCATCGCGGAGCAACACATGGCAAAAACACCGCGCCGCTATGTCAGGTTTCGATTGGCCTCGCGCCCATTCACCACGAACGTACCAAATATCTGGATGCTCACCGGCTGTTGACGGCAGTTTTGCGTTCCATTCGAACAAACCGTTTGGAGCTATTTGTAAGATCAATTTGCCAAGCTGCACATGAGCTTCGACCAGATCGGGCGACTGATCGAGAACCTGCGCGAGCAACTGCCGAGCTTCGTCGAAGTTGGCTGCCCGCAGTCGAATCCTTGCCAAACCCAGCAACGGCAACTTGTCCTGCGGTGATGTCGAGAGGAAAGCCTGAATTTCGCGCTCGTTCTCAATCGATTTGGCAAGATTGCCCAAATACACAAGATGCTGTGTCGAAGCATCATCGTGTTTGACTAGTTCCAGCAAATGCTCGGCAGCATTCCAGCGCTGGCCCGACAGATTGAGCAGATAAATCAGACGCTCGCGAGCGGACGCATTGTGACTGTTCAGCGCCAGACTCCGCCTCATCATCGCGATTGTCGGCGACATGTGCCCCAAATGTAACCATACTTCTCCAGCCGCCCACCGAGCAACTGCTGCTTCGTGACCAGCATCGTCACCGATTCGATCATAAAATCCAAGTGACTCCTCGAACCGTTTCAGTCGCGACGCTGCCTCGCCCGCAATCAACAATGTGCTGGGCGAGCTATCACCATGTGACAGCAGTTCCTTGCAAGTATCCAGAGCTTGTTCGAAATCTCCCAGCGTCATCGCGCGCTGCGCTCTGAGAACTGAAATGTTCCCAGCGTTGCCACCGAGTCTGCCGAACCATAAACTAGCGATTGCCGCGCACACTACAAGAGTCAAAGCAAGCACCCAAGTAGCTCGCCAACGTGTTGTCGCACCAAGTTGTTTTCGGTTCGTAGCAGGAATCGCAACATGTTTTAATTGCCGTTTGCGCCGGTCCATAATTCGTCTCTCGCAGATTGTCGCTCATATTGCATCGTCGTTTAACCCGCAGCCGTAGGCGAGGATCTGTCTCAGTTGGTTCGCGGTGAGCGATAAATGAAATTTCCCAGGCACTGTAATCGAGAAGTAAGTGAGGTTGGCCTGATAAGAGTGATCGGAAGGGAGCTATCCCATTTGTATTCTCACGCACGCCGATATGGCTCGGCTGAATATCCGAACTTATTTGGTTTCGTATTTAGTTTCAATCTGGGTTGTTGCCTGACGTTCGAAAAAATCCAAACTACAGGCACTCGATCATGCCAAGCTTTGAATACAAGCGGCACATGAAAAAACTGATTTCTCCAACAGTAGTGTTAGGATACAATGGGCCAGCCGAACTATCTTTCCCTTCCAAACTCGCATCAGAACAGAATTCGGAAGCATCGACCAATTTTGCAACTTTAGAGCACGCGTCCAGACGATGCCGTCCGAGAGTGATCACAATGGCTATCCAACTGATGAAATCCGCGTTGTTTTTTTTCCTTGGCTTGGTACCGGGGGCATTGCTGGTAGCCAATTTCGGAAACGCTTTCATTGCGGTGGCGATTTTTGGCGGGTTGATCGGCCTTGGCTTGTCGTTACCTGGCGTATCGTTGGCTCGCGTCTCGCGTTTGACGGCTGCTACAATAGTCTCGCACAATATTCCAATTGCAGGCGGGCGCGCGTTTGACGCAATCATGGGGACCGAGAATGAATTGGATGATGCTAGTAAAGAAGCAATGCAAAAAGACTTTCACAATTTGCGCAAGGTCGACTTGGTAAAGGTGTCGGATTTGGCGGCCCAACGAATGGAATCGTTCCGGCCACCCGAGTTAACAAATCTTCCGTTTAGAATTTCTGCGGAAATTAACCCCAGTAATCCGTATTTTCTTTTGTATTCGCTGGTTATCGAGCCGCAATGGTCACATCGCGATGTTTACT
>SXGS01296464.1_pt1 | contig 29304 bp, 21 predicted proteins | sample 3174681 | NCBI WGS metagenome assembly SXGS01 (sample SAMN11356861, study PRJNA531348) | freshwater metagenome | isolation source: freshwater sample F1-80 | place: China: Fuxian Lake, Yuxi | collected 2017-12-25 | reverse complement strand
CCCCATGGGGGATGGGGTTCGCAAACGGCCTCGGCCCCCACTCATTTCCGCAACAGGCCGATCGGGAGCCGCTGCGCGAGTTCATTCGTCGGGCGGTCCAGGCGGACCACCCACGAAACGCCATTTATGCGTCCTACCCTTGCGGACGTCCCGACGAACTGATCGTCATGCCGACGGGCGAAGCGGCACGGCTCGAAGTCTCTTGGATCAAGGACGGCTTGTCCATCCCGAAGTAGCAGCATCCGCGCTACGGCTCGGCGTGCGGTGACCACGCTTCGACCGTGATTCGGCCTTGTCCGTCGACTTGGCAAACGGTTTGAGGCGGCGGCGGGCGGCACGACGATTCGGCTGATTTCTGACGCACCCCCGAGGCGCTCGCCAACGCCGCGCGGGAAATGCGGACGCCCCAGGTCAAAGGGGCCACGACCGCGTCGTTGGGCCCGAGGCGGGCAACGAAGCCGGTCGCCACCGTCGCCAGGGAGCCGGCTGGAGGAACGGCCCGACGGCAACGTCGTGGTCCGGCAGCGCAGGCCCTTGCGGGACGACCTGCGAGCGCACACCTTTGCCGTTGCGGGTGGCGCTGCCCGAACTGCGGGCCGACCGCTCCGGATTCGAGCGGTCGTCAAGGGGCCGCCCGCCAACCGCGGAGCCTTCGAGGGCTGCCGAACCGACTTCAGGACCCCCTGGCGTACAGTTCGTCCATCCCGGCCACACAGTCGGCCAGCGACCCCACCACGACGAAGAAGTCCCAGGCGTAGGTGCCGGCGTCCAAGCCGCCCGTCGGGCGCTCCAGCAGGTTCCATTTGGAGGTCGAGAACGCGTAGGGATCCGTGTCGCCGTCGAGAAAATTGCACAGGCCATACCCTTCAACGGCGTTTAGGCTCCGGTTTCGGTACACGCCCATCGCGTGGGAGCCCGTTGGCGTGGCGATGATGACGCCGCCAGCCGGCACCTGTTGGTCGGGGTCTTCGCTGGGGTCCTTGCAGCCCATCGACGGAATCCCCGCCGTCTTGTCGACCAGCGCTCCGACGCTCGCGTCGTAGGTGTAAAACGTGTCGAATGCCCCGGTGAGGTACCCAGTCGCCAGCTCGATGTTGAGGCTACCCTGCGCCTCTGGCAATTCAATTCGCGTGGTCCACGCAAGGATGTGCGGATTGCCACCGAAATCGAGCGTCACGTCCTTTTCGAAGCGACCATTCCAGGCCACCGGATTGCGCGTCACCTCGTGGGCACCGCTGTGGAACCCCGCAGGCAACCACTGCAGGGGTCGGGTGCGTGTCGACACAAATCCCGGCGCCGTCGTCACGTCGATCAGGGGCGACCCATGACGCCAACCGACGGGAGAGAACGGCAAGGCGTGGGCATCGCCCGCTTCGGTCGGGTTGTCCGCCTCGCCACCCTCATTGGCCTGGAAGGCCACCTGGAGCTGCCGGCCGTAGTCGTAGGCGCTGAGGAACTCGCGGCCGTTCCAGCGCAGCGACCAAACGGCCCCGCCCGCCACGGCGTTCACGCCAAGTTCCACCTCCGCGCCAGAGACGGTGATAAGATCCTCGTCCGCGAGCCCGTAGCGCGGGTAAACCCACGCGAGGCCCCCTTCGGCCACATAGCCGAGCGGAGGGTCCCACAAAAATCCGGCGTCGTGGTCGTAGGGATCCGTCGAGAAATAGCGATACAACAGATCGGTCCCCTCCAGCTCGCTGGACCAACCGACCGCAAGTTCACCTTCGAGGGCGAAGTCCGGCGCGCCCTCGGCCGGATCGGGGCTCACCATGTGGTCGTCGACGTCCAATCCCGGAGCGGAGCTGTGCAGGCGGTACAGAGGCACGTCGCCGTCGCCCGCATCGACGGCCGCGTAGAACAACTGGCCCCTGAATTCGCCACCTGGCGTTTCGAAGGGGTCCTCCACCAATAGTGCGTTCGACGTCGCCGGCAGGTACCAGTTCGCGACGATTTGCAGAACGGTATTCGAGGTGGGCCCTGCGGCGCAGGCCACCCCTCCGCAGAGGCCGCCACAGAAATCCCAGCCACACGTGCGCGCACCACATAGCGCCGGCGAGCCCGGGTAGATCGTTGGGTCGTCATCGTCACAGTCGTCCGCGCCAACGTAGCCATCGCCGTCCACGTCGCCGGGCGACCCCGTGGTGCCGCCACCGGTCCCCGTCGTGCCACCGGACCCCGTGGTGCCACCGGACCCCGTGGTGCCGCCGGAGCCCGTCGTGCCGCCGGAGCCCGTCGTGCCGCCGGAGCCCGTCGTGCCGCCGGAGCCCGTCGTGCCGCCACCGGAGCCCGTCGTGCCGCCACCGGACCCCGTGTTGCCCCCACCGCTGGACCCGGGCTCGTCGGTCGCGCCGGGAGGCGTGTCGACGCTCTCCACGCTGCCCGTGCTGATGGGCGACGAATCGGGACCCGAGGCGTCACACGCAGCGAGGACCCACCCGGAACCCAGGGCACCCACGCCAACGAGGATGTGTCGCGACTTCCACGGCATGGCGCCTTCTAACGTGCGGTCTCGGGGGTTCGGGGCGGCGGTGCCACTTCCGGGCCAGGTCCCAGGCCGCCAGACCCCAGGGCGACCATCGACAACCTGCTTGCCGACGTTCGACTCTGTGCGACGCGTCGTCGCCCACGAGAGCTCAGGTTGCTCGGACGCCCACCCACGGATGCGCGGCGATAGGTCGACGCATCGCTCCTCGTCGCGTCGTGATTTTCGGGGCCGGCGCGATCGGCGCGGGCATCGGCGGCCTCCTTTGGGACGCTGGCGTCGACGTCCTCTTGATCGCACGTGGCGCCCACGGGCGGGCGTTGGCGACGCGCGGCCTGGACCTTCGGCTGCCTGGTGGGTCGCGGCTGCTTCGCGTCCCGGTCGGAGACGTAAGAGAGGTTCGCGGCGATGATTTGATTATCGTCGCAACGATGGGGCACGATACCGACAACGTCGTTGCGAACCTACCAGTGGACTGGCCTGTCGTGAGCTTCCAGAACGGAATTGAACCGTTGGAATCTTTACGCGGGCGCCCGGTGGTGGCGGCGATGCTCTACGTGCCCGCCGAGCGACGTGCACCAGGGGTGGTCGCGCTTTCGGGAACGCCGGCGCCCGGCGACGTGTTCCTCGGTGGCTGGCCCCGTGGGCGCGTTGGCCCCGAAGGCCCAAGCGCCCGAATCGACGACGTTTCCAGTGGACGCGTCCACGTCGTGACCGCCGAACACCGCGCCGTCCTTCTCTACGTCTTGGCCGACCGCCTCCTACGAGACCGCGCCGGCGACCCGGCCAGCGCGGGTTGGTGCAGCGACGAGGCCCTTCGAACCGCCATCTGGGGCCAGGCCGGTCGCGCCCAACTGCCAAACAACCTCAACGTGTTGTTGCGACGCACCCGCGAGGAGTTCGCTGCCAACGGATTCGACGGTCGATGCCTGTTCAAGATCCACGGACACGTCCGACTGCGAGCCGCACACGTCGCCATCGTTTGAGTGTCATTCCACGGTGCAGTGAAACCAACCGGACGACACGACAGGCTCGCCACCAAACGGGGCAAAGGAACGCTCGTTCCACACGAACTGCCACGTCCCGTCCCCATCGTTGATCACGGCGACCTGGTCACCTTCCACGAAGTGGACCTGCAGCCCGCCTGAGTACGGTCGGGCGGAGATGACAGCACTTTCGTAGGCGCCGGTCGCGGGCTCCCCCAACCCGATGAACTGCATCACCAGGTTGATCAACGCGTCGCCTTCTCCCACGAATTGGCCGTTGAAGAGCAGATCCGGCGCGGCGAAGCACACGTCGGTCTGTCGCTGGAACACAGCTCCATCCCACGTCATCGTGTTCTCGGTCACGCTTGGCGTCAGGTCCAGGCCAGTGCCTGTCGGCGGCGTGTCGGTCGGCAGGTCCGTGGGTACGTCCGTGCCGCCGTCGGTCGCTGCGTCCGACGTCGCAGCCGTGCCGCCGTCGCTTGTCGCCGACGACGTGCCGTCTCCCGGCCCGCACCCGAACAACCCGAACGCCATCGATGCAAACATGTTGCCTCCCACTCCGCGCCTATGGTCAACCTCCGGGACGGGCGCGACCGGCGCAAGCGGTGTGCAAGTGCTGTGAGACGCGCCCGTCGGCGGACGTCGACCGACGGTCCAGCCTGCGGCCGCCGTCAGTCCCCGGTTCGTGCCCCGATTGCGCCGCTCCGAGGACTGGTCGGGCAGCGGCGTCGCTTGCCCGACACGTTCAACCCCAACGAGCGTCAGTTCTCGATGGCCATCGACGCCGGCCTCGGGTAGACCCGAGGGGTGACACGGCGGTTCAATGGCCTGTCCTCACGCACTGTTGCAGGGCTGAGGCTGACCCGATTGCCGCGGAACGCGGGTCACCGTTAGCCCGCTACCGATCCAAACCAAACAACCTGGGCACCTCGGGGTCTGGGGAAAGGAAGGGGCACGATGTGGCGCTTGCCGGTCACGCTAGCATTCGTAGTGGGTTGCGGTCCCGACAGCGGGACGACCGACGCCTCCGACACCACCACCGACACCGAACCGACCACGGATTCCCCAGGCGATCCAACCGTCATCCAGGGGCTTTCCAACGTCTTGGGCGGCGCGCTCTACAGCATCTCGGGGAGCTCCGCAGACAAGGTCTGGATCTGTGGCGCCAACGACGGGCAGGGGCCTCAGCTCTACTTGTGGGACGGCTCCACCTGGGCGCGACCTGACGCGTCGGCGCTCGCATTCGACTTCTGGTGGCTGTGGAACGATGGCGAAGGAACCCTCTGGATCGGGGGGTCCAACGGCCAGATGGCCTCGTTCGACATCGGGTTGGGCGTGTTCACGCCGTACACGGTCGCGGACCCGGGACTCACCTTCTTCGGCGTGTGGGGCAGCTCACCGACCGACGTCTGGGCCGTCGCCGGCGATCCGTCCAGCGGCACGGCGGGAGCGATCTACCACTACGACGGCACCGCCTGGACCTTGTCGGCCGAAGCCACCATCGCCAACGGCGCGAACCGCGGTGTCTTCAAGGTGTGGGGCCGCTCGGCGACGGACGTCACCGCCGTCGGTACGGGCGCCCTGGTCATGAACTGGGACGGAACGAGCTGGACGGAGGTGGCCACCACGTTGTCGCCGACCACGACCCTCTTCACGGTTGCCGGTGACAGCACCCAGACGCTGGCGGTGGGCGGATTCGGCAACGGGGCCGCGGTGACCATCGACGGCGCCACGTCCACCAACATCAGCCCCAACATGGCCACGGCTTTTGCGCCGGGCTTCGTTGGGGTCTGGGACGACGACGCCAACGACCCGCTCGTCTCCGGCAACAATGGCACCCTGTGGTGGTATCGGGGCGGCGCCTGGGAGCAGGACGCCAGGGTCAACCCCTACACCGACGGCATCCACGCGGTCTGGATCGATCCCGAGGGCGGCATCTGGGGCGTCGGAGGCGATCTCACGACCGGCGCGCGGGGGAGCCTCGTCTACAGCGGCACGCAACTGGTCGAGGTTCTCTGATGATTCGCACCCTTCTGCTCGTCGCGCACGTGGCCTGCGGCGACGACGCATTGACGAGCGACCCGACGACGCCGACGGACACGGATCCCACGGATCCCACGGACCCCACCGACCCGGATCCGACAACGGACACCGACACGGACGGGCCACCGCCGGCTCAGCAGGGCGTCACGAACTCGCTCGCAGGCGCCTTGTTCTCCATCACCGGCACGTCTGCGAGCGACGTGTGGACGGTTGGCGCCCGCGACGCGGCCGGGCCTCAACTCTGGCACTTTGACGGCACAGCGTGGACGCGGCCCGACGCGTCGGAACTCGACTTCGATTTCTGGTGGGTTTGGCACGGCGGGAGCACGCTGTTCATCGGCGGATCCAAAGGCCACATCACCACCTACGACGTCGTGTCTGGAACATTCACCGACACGGCGGTGGCCGACCCCGCATACACGTTCTTCGGCGTTTGGGGCTCTGGCCCGAATGACGTCTGGGCCGTTGCGGGCGATACGGCCAGCGGAATGCCGGGTGTGATCTACCACTACGACGGCACCAACTGGACGCTGTCGACGACGGTGGCCCCCAAAGACGGAACGAACCGCTCGGCCTTCAAGGTCTGGGGGCGAGGGGCCTCCGACGTCACGGTAGTGGGGACCGGCACGCTCACGATGCACTGGGACGGGTCGGCGTGGTCCGAGTTGCCATCGCCCTTGTTTTCGACGATTCCACTCACCACGGTCTCTGGGGACGCCTCCAACACGATCGCGGTCGGCGGCTTCGGCAACGCAGCTGCGCAGTCCATCGCCGACGGCATCGTCAACGACATCTCGCCCCCCCCCACCTCCTTGGCTCCCGCCTTCCTTGGCGTCTACGACGACGACGACCACGATCCGGTGGCGAGCAGCCAGGTTGGCACCCTCTGGTGGTGGCGCGACGACGCGTGGCACGAGGACGCGGCGACGCCCGCCTACAGCGACGCGCTGCACGGCGTCTGGACCGACCCCGACGGAGGCACATGGGCCGTTGGCGGAGACCTGATTTCGCAGACTCGTGGAACCATCATCTACGTAGGCGGCACTACGGTGCCGAGCCCCTGACGAAAACTGGAGAGTCTCATGTATACGGCAAGAGTTTCGTGGCCGCTGTTGGCCTTGTTGGTCGCGTGTGGTGACGATGGCCACACGACCGACACCACCCCGGACACGACCGACACGACCGATGGACCCGGCCCCACGGACACGACCGACACGCCCGGACCCACGGACGATCCTACGGAACCCACGGACGCCCCGTCGGTTCTGCAGGACTGCCCCGTCATTCCGGGCAACATCTGTCCCTACATCGGCGTGGGTGTCAACGGATTCAACGGCGACGACGTCGGCATCCTCGACGTCTGGCTGTCCTTCCCCCAGTCGATCGCGTTCTCGCCGTTGGGGCCACCGGTCCTCTCGGATTGGAACAACCACAAGTTGCGCGCTGTTGAGGAAGACCCGGCCGACGGGCTCGTGACCGTCATGGGTACCGACTTCCTTGGCGACGGCGACCCGCTGGGCCTGGACAAGACCGTTGGGGCACCCGGTACGACCGTGGCCCTCAACCATCCCACCCAGCAGATGTACAATTCTCTGGGCCTGTTGGTCTCCGACTCCTGGCACACGCACAAGGTGCGCACGTGGGATCCAGCGACGGGCCTCGTCAAGATCGCCGTGGGCGGCAGCGCTGGCAATACGGGTCTGAACCCGGAGCCCATCGTTGGCGCCAAGCTGAACCAGCCCAAGGAGATCTGGGTCGACAGCAAGGACAACCTGTGGATCCTCGACATGCGCAACCAGCGCATCCGCTACATCGACTTCATCGCCGCTACGATCACGACCATCGCCGGCAGCGGCACGAAGGATCACTGCGGCGACGGCGGGCCCGCCACGGCGGCCTGCTTCGCGTTCCCGTCGGGAGGCAACCCCGAGCCAGGCGGCGCGATCGCGGTGAATGCAGCCGAGACGATCATGTACGTCGCGGACCCAGAGAACCACGTGATTCGCGCCATCGACCTCGTCGGCGGAACGATCAGCACGATCGCGGGAACGCCGGAAACCAAGGGTGACGTCGACGGCACGGGCGCCGCTGCCATGTTCAACTACCCGACGGACCTCGCCCTCGACGGCAACGAGCTGTTCATCGCGGACGCGAACAACCACAAGATTCGCAAGCTCGACCTCACCACCATGGAGGTGACCACGTTCGTGGGTACGGGCTTGCCCGCCTGCGAAATGCCCTATGGCTACCTCGTGCCACAGATCTGTGACAACCAGCACGACGGCGGCGACGGCGGCCCGGCGATCGACGCGGAGCTGTACCGGCCGTTCGGCGTTGAGCTCGACCTGGACGGCAATCTCGTGATCGCCGACACGTACGACCACCGCTTCCGCATCGTCTACCGCTGATTCACGCAAAAACAGAGGCCATCATGCGTACCCTTTCCCTCACCACGCTTCTTTCGTTCGTCGTCGCCTGCGGTGACGATGGCTCGACGACCGACACCACCACAACGGATACGACCGACGCGCCGGAACCGACCGATACGACCGATACGACCGATACGACGGAACCGTTGGTCGATTGCGACTCACCGGGCCAAATCTGCACCGTGGTCGGGCAACCCGGCAGCGCGCAGTTCTCAGCGGTCGGAATCCCAGCCAGCGAAGGCTCCTTGTACCTCGTGCAGGACGTCTCCTTCGGCCCCGACGGCACGATGTACATCCTCGACTTCAACAACCATCGCATCCTGAAAGTTGGGGGCGATGGCATCCTGCGCCTCGTGACCGGCACGGGCATGTTGGGCGACGGACCCGAGGGCTCGGCCTTCAATGCCGCCTGGAATCACCCGACGAACATGGCGTTCAACCCGCTCGAGCCCAACGTGCTCTACGTCGCCGCCTGGCACAACAGCCGAATCAATGCGATCGACCTGGTCGCGAACACGCTGGATTGGCGCGTCGGTACAGGTGGCCGCATCTACACCGATGGCGTGGACCAAGCCGTGGCCGGCCTCGACCTGCCCGCTGGTATCGTCTTCGATGAAGATGGCACGCTGTACATCATGGACCAGGCGAACCAGGTCATTCGTGAGGTGGGCGCCGACGGCATCATCCACACGATTGCAGGCACCGCTCCCACGGTCGTCGCCGGTGTCACCACCGCCCGCTTTGCTGGCTACGCCGGCGACGGTGGTGCGGCGATCGGTGCACGCTTCCACGCCAGTGTGGGTCAGGCCGCGGATCCTTCCAGCCGCATGGAGCTGAAGGACGGGCTTCTGTACGTCGTGGACACGGACAATCACATGGTTCGTTACGTCGACCTCGCCGCCAGCACCGTCGATCGTTTTGCCGGCACCTACGTGGAAAACCCGGCCGATTCGACACCGGGCGACTGGTCGATCGACAACCTGCCGGCCCTCGGCGGCTACGCCGGCGACGGCGGACCCGCCCTCGACGCCCAACTCAACGGCCCTCGGGACATCGCCTTCGGCCTCGACGGCGAATTGTACATCGCCGACACGCTGAACAACTGTGTGCGCGTCGTAGATACGGCCGGCAACATCGATACGTTTGCCGGAACCTGCGACGCCCTCCTGCCTGGCTCCGACGGCGAGGGCGTGCCAGCGACCGACGCCCTGCTCCACAAGCCCTACGGCGTGACCGTGGATCCGGCGACCGGCGATGTCTACATCAGTGACACGTACAACCACACCATCCGGCGCGTCGCGCACTGACGGCGTGACGCTCGCCAGGCGGCACACCACCCGATCGGCACATGCCGGTCGGGTGTTGCTGCTTGGGGCGCTGCAAGCGTGTGCAGGCGATCGCGTTCGGGACACGGGTCCGACGGACGCCACCGTCGTCACCGACCCTCCCCCTCCGCCACCCGAGCCGGAGGCGTGCGCCGTTGCTGGCGCCATCTGCACGATCGCGGGCAACGGCCAGCGCGGCTACATCGGAGACGGGCCGGCCACGTCGGTCATGTTGTACTTTCCCACGGCGATCGCCTTCGACCCCGAAGGCCTTCCGTTGGTCGTCGACTACAACAACTACCGGGTTCGGCGCATCCGCGACGGCCAACTGGAGCCGGCGATCGGCAACGGTGTCCACGCCTACGCGCTGGCAGGAGCCCCCGCGCTGGATTGCCCCCTGGAGAACCCTATCGACTTGGCCGTTGCCCCCGACGGGTCGATGTACATCGTCGAGCAACATGCCTCCCGCGTCCTCAAACTCGACACAGATGGCATCGTCCGCGATTTCGCCGGCACGATGGGTGTCGCTGGCGACGAGGGAGACGGCGGTCCGGCGCTCACGGCCCTGTTTTCAGACTACGTCACGGGCCTCGCGGTGGCGCCGGACGGATCCGTGTACATCGCGGATCCGGTGCATCATGACGTTCGCGTTGTCCTTCCAGAGGGTTCGATCGCGACGGTGGCGGGCCTGGATGCCGGCTACGTGGACGGCACGTTCGCCGAGGCACGGTTCAACTCCCCGCAGCACATCCGCTGGCACGGGGACGCGATCTACGTCGCCGACCAATACAACCACGCGATTCGCCGCATCGACTTGCTCACGTCGACCGTGACAACGGTGGCCGGAACCGGCGTGGTCGGCTTTTCCGGCGATGGCGGACCCGCAACCGCCGCCATGCTCAATGCTCCGAACGGTCTGGACATCGCGCCCGACGGTACGCTCTACATCGCCGACAGTTCCAATCACCGCATCCGCCGAGTCGGCCTGGACGGCATCATCACCACCATCGCGGGTCGCGGCGAAGCCGCGCTCGACGGGGACGGTGGCCCCGCGACGTTGGCCGCGATGAACTGGCCAACCCATGTCACCGTGGGCCCCGACGGATTGCTCTACGTGGCGGACACACTCAACAGCGTCGTTCGCACCGTCGTTCCGCCCTGACGTCGGCCGGGCCACCCGAGCCCCTGACGACGTGCGATGGGCCGGGACCACGGCGCGACCAGACAACGCGCGGACCTCGGCACGTCTCGCCCTAATGGCCCGCTTCCGGACCCATTTGCCGAATCCTTGTAGCCCGTCTGACCTGCTCCCGGAATTTCGGTGTACGTGAAGCACGAGATTGGCGTCCCCCTCGGAGGGGCAATGACGGACGCTCCGGTAGGCGATGTTAAGTGAAAAGTAGATGGTGCGGATCCTCCGCGAGGCGGACGCGACGTCCGTACGTGGAGTGGTTTCGATCGCGGGCTGAGGGCATCGCCGTGATCGAGGCTTGGCGAGCGCGCTACAATGAGATTCGTTCACATTCGAGTTTTCGGCTATCCTACGCCCAAGGAACACAAGAAGCGGCTTTTGAGGAATAAGAACCAGACGGTGGCGGCGGGTCTAACCTAATGGTTGGCCCGAAGAAACCAAGCAGGTCAATCCCAGATCGGAACGCCCGGGGGGCAGAGTTCGCCGGGCGAGGTGGCCGTGGCGGGACCCGCGTTGGGGACGGCCGGGGTCACCACGCGGGCGCACCAGCCCGGTCGCCAACGCCACAGCCCGCCCGTTTCGTCGACCACCAGGCCGACGGGACCGAGCGGCTCGATCTGCCAGGAACGATCGCCGCTCTGGCCCCGCCGGTGCAGACCGCCGGCCTCGTCCGTGAACCACACGTCGTCGCCGATGGCGGCTACGTCGGCGACGCGTGGGTTGGGCACCCCACCCGGGCCGCTCGGGCGGCGATCGAAGCGCTCCCCGTCGAAGGTGTACAGGCCGTCCCAGGTCGCGATCCACAGGCGACCGTCGGGGCCCATAGCGAGGCCGTTGACGTGCTCGAGGGGGAGGCCGTCCTGGTTGCCCCACTCGTCGAGGAGCTAGGCCGCGTCTACTCCCTTGGCGCCCCAGCTCACGCCAGGCAGGGCGACGCAGACGAGCACTGGGATCTGACGGGACAGAAACACGCGGGATCCACATACCCCGAGACGCATGACCAACTACGGCGTCACGGGCCGGGTCGACCACTTTCGCCGAACTGGAGACATCTTTCGCCGGCCTGGGAGCATGCCCAACCGGCAGAAGGTGTGCCCAACTTGGCAAGCACCTCGCCGTAGGGCATTGGCGCACTTGCCTGGGACCTCGTCCACGACGTCATCGGGCTCCTCGAATCTGCGACCCAGCGCCGAATGTGTCGGCGCCAGCTCGTACGCGCCTCAGGGGTCACCGGCGGCGCTCACCCGCTACTGGCAGGCGGCCGTCTCCTCGCTGTAGCACAACGGGGCCTCGGCACAGAGGTCCAAAGCCATGCCTCCTGGGCACTGGTAGCCACTGGTTTCGCCGAGCGCGAAGGTGGAGCCGAGCGACTCCTGGGCGGTCCAGACGAGGTTCCCGTCGTAGTCCTGGCTCGCCATGCTTGCGTCGTCGATCAGGCTGCCGCTGGCGAAGGGACCACTGATTTCGGCACCAAGGCCCGCCGGGCCCCCAGCGTTGAAGCCCTCGAATTCGACGACGTGAGGGCCCGACGTCAGGCTGATTGCCTGAAGCCACCAGTATTTGAAGTTTTCGGAGTTGTCGTCGGTGTGGTCCAAAAGCGTGACGCCATCGACGGTCAGGCGCATCCGATTGTCGGCGCCAAGGCCGAGCAGGTAGTCGCCGCCTACGTCGATGTCGACGCAAACCGCAAATCCAATCCATTCGCCTTCGGGTTCGAATCCGGAGCTCACGCCGTCGGCCGCGCAAGCCCAAACGCCGGTTTCGTTCAATCGGCCGTCGGGCAGAAAATCGTCGTCGCCCCAGTAATCATCCGACACGATCAGCCCGCCGGGGTAACGGGCGCCGTACATGCCATAGTCTATGTGGGGAATGACGGTGCAAACCGGGTAGCCCTCGCCAAGAAAGTCGGGTGCCACCTCGGTTCGCTTCACGCAGCCGTCGTCGTCCGGCAATGCGGTAAATCCGGACGGGCACAAGCAACCAGTTTCCACTGGCGTGGTGGTGGGTGGCGGCGTCGTCGCCGGCGGCGTGGTTTCAACGGGCGGGGTGGTGACGATGGGAGGCGGGACCTCGGACGTGGGTTCGGTTTCGACCGCCGGCGTGGTCATGTCGACCGTCACCGGAACGGGCTCGTCTCCTCCTCGCAGGTCGAACTCGGAGCAGCCAAAAAGCACCAAACAGCACAGACGCATCGGCCGCCCTCAGGCGAGAGTCTATCACAGCGGTCCCCGGCGGGGTCCCGCCGTGAGAGCTGCCGACATCTGAATGAACACCTGGGGTGCCGCGAATTTCGCCGACGTGCGCGAGGGGTTCGATGACGTCCGGGCTCGCGAGCCAGCCGCCGGCCGACGTCGTCGGTGTCGTCGACGGCGTGGTTGCGGTCGGTCCTGGGGGAACGAGCCCGGGAATGGCAGGCTGGGTGTGGAGCGCTTGGGAGCCGTCGGTGGTCGATTCTGCACCTGGAATACGAACTTCCTCGCCTGGTCCCGCGGTCCGTTGGGTGCACCCCCCCATGATGAACGGTGCCAAACTTAGGATGTCACTGACCATTGCCGCCCCCACCGCCGCCCGCACAGTCGGTATTTGGAACTGTACACCGGGATGCGTGGTCGTTTCCGATGTGGCCAGCGACTTCCGCGAACCCTTCGTGGACGAGATTATCGAAAGGGCCTGTACTCGCGTCAAGGTCCGTGCGTCCGCGGTGCCTACTCTCGACGATCGCCAACCGCTCTTGGCTTGTCTACCGGCGCAGCTAGAACTGGAAGTACACGAAGTCCAACCCGCTCGACCGGTAGAAGAGAAACATCGCGACCATCATCGCCGTCCACGCCGTGGTCTGAGCGGGCCACCACCAGATGGTGGTGCGAAGGCGCGGGATGATGTGCTGCTCCACGAGCCAGGAGAACATCAACGGGAGGCTCGCAAGCACAACGATTCCGACGACCGTGGTGGCGGCGATCCACTCGTCGGCCGTGGCCGTAAACGGCGCCGTGAAGGTGATGCGGAAGTCGTTGACGATGCGGGTGAGGCTCGTCTCGCGGAACAGCAGGCTGCCGGGCAAGCTGACGGCCAGCAGGTGGAACGCGATGGCGAACGGTCTTGCCCAGGTCATCGCGGCGACACGATCGGGCAGGTTGCGGTTGACGAGCGTGTAGATCGTCATCCACACGCCGTGGAAGAAGCCGAACAGGATGAAGTTCCAGCTCGCGCCGTGCCAGAAGCCGATGATGGTGAACGTCAGCAGCGTCGCCCAGATGAACCGGAACAGCGTCAGGTGGCCGGCCGAACCGAGCAACGGCACCATCAGGTAGTCGCGAATCCAGAAACTGAGGCTGATGTGCCAGCGCTGCCAGAAGTCCGGCGTGCTGACGGCCAGGTAGGGCGACCGGAAGTTGTGGGCGAGCTCGAAGCCCATCATCTTCGCCGTGCCGCGCGCGATGTCCGTGTAGCCCGAGAAGTCAGCGAAGATCTGGATCATGAAGCCAAATGCCCCAGCCCAGATGAGCGGAGCGGACGGCTCGGAAAGGATGAAGACCTTGTCGACGTAGGGCGCAATCGTGTCGGCCACGACCATCTTCTTGACGCCGCCCCACATCGCGAGGCCGACGCCGTCCCAGAACGTGTTGCGGTCGAAAGTACGGTGTCGCTCGACCTGGACGAGCAGGTTCTGCGCGCGCTCGATGGGTCCCGCGACGAGCTGCGGGAAGAACATGACGTAGAGCGCGTAGTCGACGGGTGAACGGCGGGCGCGGAGGTCGCCCCGGTACACGTCGATCGTGTACGACATCGTCTGGAACGTGTAGAACGAGATGCCGACGGGCAACAACACCTGCAAGGTGGGCAGATTGGCCTGCAGGCCCATCGACTCGATCGTCAGCGCGACGTTGTCGATGAAGAAGTTGAAGTACTTGAAGAAGGCGAGCATCCCAAGGTTGCTCACCAAGCTCACAAGCAGCCAGTACGCCTTGTTCTTGGGGTCCGTCTCGATCCGGATCGCCGTCAGGTAGTCGATGCCGGCGGCAATCGAGATGAGGATGAGGAACCACGGGTGGACGAACCCGTAGAAGAAAGCACTTGCCGCGATCAAGTAGACGTTCTGCCACCACCGGTCGCGCAGGCCCCAGTAGATGGCCAGCGTGGCGGCGAAGAACCACAAAAACTCGATCTGAACGAAGTTCATGGCGTCGAGCCCGCTAACACCGGCGGGTCGCGACGGTCAGACCGGCCGTGACGGTCGCCGATGTCCGTGGGCGCACCCGGGACGCGTCGGGACGCTTGGTGACGTGCAGAGGGCCGGTCGTCGGGTGATAGCGGCGTTGTTCCGGGGGCATGGCAGTGCGGCAGGTGGTGGCCATCGTGGGGGGGGCTGCAGCCGTGGCGTGCTGGGGTGAGACCCCGGCGCCTCCGGCCGCCGAACCTGCCGTGGCCGCCGGGCCCAACGTCCTCATCGTCCTATGGGACACCGTGCGGGCCGATCGGATGAGCTTGTACGGCGCCACGCGGCCGACGACGCCCAAGCTCGAGGCCTTCGCTCGCGACGCCGCCGTCTTCGACCGGGCCATCGCCACGGACATGTGGACGTTGCCGACCCACGCCAGCATGTTCACGGGCCGGCCGCCTTCGAGCATCGGCGCCACGGCGTCCAACCGCTTTGTCGCCGACGAACACGTCATGCTCGCCGAACACCTCCGCGAAGCGGGGTACGACACGTTTGCCTCGTCTGCGAACCTCATCGCGAGCCCCTTGACGAACCTGATGCAAGGCTTCGACACCTTGCTCACGACGTTCCGGCCCAATGGTCGCGCCCAAGAGACGGCGTTTCAGACCGCCGCCAAGGCCGCCACGCAGGCCAAGCTGTTGCCAGAGGATCGGTCGACGGAGGTTTCCCCCGGGTGGCGGTCGGCCGACCCCGACGCGGGCTGGGACAAGGCCGTCTACAAGGACGCCGCCCCCGTGCAGCATCGCGCGTTGCTCGACTGGCTCGACGCGCGCGAAGATCCCAAACGACCCTGGTTGGCCTACCTCAATTTCATGGAGGCCCACACGCCCCGCATCCCGAGCGACGCGAACCGACGCGCCCTGCTCGACGACGCGACCCGCACGATGGGCCTTCAGACCGATGCCAGCCTGTTCACCGAAGTCGCCTACATGGTCGGCAAGCGGGACTACACGGACGGCCAGCTGGAGGCGATTCGGGGGGTGTACGACGCTTCGCTTCGCGATCTGGACGACGCGACCGACGCGCTGTTCGCCGACTTGCGCCAGCGCGGGGTGCTCGACGACACCGTGGTCATCCTCGTCGCCGACCACGGAGAGTCGTTGGGCGAACATCGGATGATGGAACACCGGTACCACGTGTACGAACAGCTCGTTCACGTGCCCCTCGTCGTTCGGTACCCCAAGGGGGTGCCGGCCGGTCGGCGAAGCGATCGGGTGTCCACGATGGACGTGTTCTCGACGGTCGCCGAGCTCACCGGGGTCGACGTCGGCGAAGACCCTGCGCGGCGGTCGACGTCGCTGTTCGGGGCGCGCACGCCGCAGCCCGTCTTCATCCAGATGCTGGACCCGTACCAGTCGTCGCTCAAAGAGGTCAAAGGCGCCTGGCCCGACTTGGACACGTCGAATTGGGAGCGCACCTTCCGTGCGGTCTACGACGGTTCCGACAAGCTGATCGTCGACAACCACGACCACGCCGAGTTGTACGACGTCGACGCGGACCCTGGCGAGACGACGAACCGGGCCGAGACCGAAGCCGAGCGCGTCGCTGCCCTCAAGGTGCTCATTGCGGATTGGGAGGCGGGCCTCGCGGCGCCGCCGAAGCGCGAGCGGTGCAAGGCGAAGGCGGGGACGTCTCAGGCGGACCAGGAACAGCTTGAACTGCTTGGCTATGCTGAACCAGAAGAAGAACCGTGCCGGCCTGTTGGATCGGGTTCCGGGCGACGGCGACCGGGGGGACGTTGATGGACAAGCGGTTTGGAATGGGGCTTGCGGCCGTGGTGGCCGTCGCCGGGGTCGGGGCCCTCGCCATGTGGGCCACCCGTGAGCCTGCGGCGCCGCCCAACGTGCTCATCATCTTGTGGGACACCACGCGCGCGGACCGGCTCACGTCCTATGGCTACGCCAAACCGACGACCCCGCGGATGAACGAGTACGCCAAGGACGGGCTCGTTTTTGAGCGGGCCGTCTCGCCGGGCATGTGGACCGTCCCGAGCCATGCGAGCATGTTCACGGGCTTGCCGGAGTCGTCCCACGGCGCCGGCTACGACTACCGGTGGCTCGACACCGCGAACAACACCCTCGCGGAGTGGTTCGGTTCCCACGGCTACGACACCTACGCGTTCAGCGCCAACCCGAACCTCTCGACCACGCGAGTGAACCTGCTGCAGGGCTTCAAAGAGGTCGACCTGTCCTGGGACAAGGATTGGCGGCGGTTGACCGCGCAAAACACGCGCAAGAAACTGATTCCGAAGGACCGGAGCACCGAGATCTCGCCGGCCTTCCGCGGGGGCGCGACGAGCACGTTCTCGTACAATGCCGGCCCGATGACCCAGCAGGCCTTCACGGGCTGGCTCGACGCCCGTGCGGAGCCAGAGAAGCCGTGGCTGGCCTACTTGTCCTACATGGAGGCCCACAAGCCCCGCGTTCCGAGCCTCGAAGCCCGGCGCAAGATGGCCGACGATGAGACCATCGGGCTCGGTCTTGCGACCGACTTGTCGATGCGGAGCCAACTGCTCTACTCCTACGACAAGAAGTCGTACACCGAGAAGGAGTTGGACGCGATCGACGCCGTCTACGACGCGACCCTGATCGACCTGGACGAGGCGACCGCCGACCTCCTCGCGGACCTCGATCAGCGCGGCGTCCTCGACAACACGATCGTGGTGTGGACCGCTGACCACGGCGAGCAACTCGGTGAGCATCAGCAGTTCGGGCACCGAGCGGCGATCTACCAGCAGCTCCTCCACGTCCCGCTCGTGATCCGCTGGCCCGACGGCATCGACCCGGGTCGCGTGAATCAGCCTGTCTCCAACCTCGACATCTACAACACACTCGTCGAGCTGGCGGGCCTGCCGGCGCCGGATCAGGCGATGGCCAAAGGCAACCTCGTGGGCGCCGTCGCTGGAGCGGTCTCCGCGGTCTTCGCCCAGAGCATGTCTGTCGACCGGCTCGGCTGGGACAAGGTCCGCAACTGGTTCCCGGAGTTGGCGAACGAGACGGACCTGTGGGGCGAAACCTACCAGGTCGTCATCGACGGCGGGCACAAGCTCATCGAGGCGTCCCGCGACGGTGAGGTGAGCAAGCGCGTGCTCTACGACCTCGCGTCGGACCCGGACGAGACCAAGGACATCTCGGCAGAACAGGCCGACGTCGTCGCTTCGCTCGTCGCCAAGCTCGACGCGTGGCGGTCGTCGACTCCGCAGTACGACCCGTCCAAGCGCTCCGAAGCCGACCAGAAGGGCATCGATACCGAGATCTCGGACGATGAAAAGGCGGCCCTGGCGGAGTTGGGGTACATCGAAGAGGGTGTCGAACTCGCGACGGCGGCCGAACCCGGTGAGGGCGAGGCTGGCAAGGCCAAGGCCGGCAAGGCGGGCAGCCGCAGCAAAGCGGGGAAGGCCGGGAAGGCGGGCAAGGCGGGCAAGGCGCCCTGAGTCAGGGCGTCGCCGGCGGACCTATTCTTCGAGGTCGGCGGTCTCGGTTGTCGGGCGACGCTCGGTGAGCCGAGCCGACGTCACGAGCAGGAACCGGTCGGACAGGTTCGTGAGCTCCAACATGACCTGCGGCGCGTCGGGCGGGACGACGGGCGACACGGCCCACGTGTCCGTGCCATTCGTGCCGGGCGGCACGGTCAGGGTCGCGTCGATGGGGACATGGCTGGCCACCTTCATGCGGACGGCCAGCTGCGATGCCCCAGGCGTCCGCCCGCCCATGTCGTGGGCCGTGACTTGCAGGAAGCGCCCACCGCGCTCGAGACGGCCGAGGTCGGCGGGCTGCCAGGCCAGACGGGCGCGGTCGTTCGGGTACAACCAGAGGCCGCCCTCACACCAGCGCGTCTCGGTGAACTCCAGGCTGTAAGCGCGGCCGTTGTCGGCGGGATTGCTGTCGTCGGACGCGGCGAGCCAGAGGCGGTCGCCGGGGTGACAGACGCGGCCCTTGCCGTGTTTGAAGGTCTCCTCGCAGGGCACGTTGTGCGACGGGAGCCGTTGGCCGTCTTCTGTGATGCGAAGGGGTGAGCAGGCCGCTGCGAACGGCGTGACTTCGATGGTCGCCGAATCGGAGAGCGATGCCCAGTTCGGGACATCGACGTAGGCGGCGCGGGGACGTGCCGCTCCGCGCGCTGGTTCGATGGGCCGCTGAATCGCGGGTGGCTCGTCGCGAAAGTCAGCCCGGATTTCCCGGCTCGCGACCCGCGAACCCGCGAGGTCGAAGGCCGTGAACAGCTCCGCTTCGCGTTCGACACGACCCTTGAGCTTCTTGGGTGGCTCGATCTGGTTGAGAATCTGCGCCACGGCCTCGGTGAAGCGGCGCGCGCCAGCCGGGTTCATGTGGTCGACATTGTGGAAGAGGCCGTCGGCCATTTCGAAGGAGCGCATGTCCAAGTAGATGCCGCCATGCGCCTTGGCGAGCGCGTAGACGCGCCCCTCGGTGCCCTGCGTGACCAAGTCGCCCGCCTCGGGGGGCAGCAGCGGCGACATCGGCGGACGCAAGAAGACGGCCTTGCCGCCGTTCTCCGAGACGATGTCGCAGATGTCGGGGATGAGCGAGTCCTTCGGCCGCGGCAGGTCGGCAGGGTCGAATGGCACCAGTTCGCGCTCGCCCGACATGACGGGGATGACGCTGTGGTGCAGCAACATGTCGGTCCTGTCGTCGGCGAAGACCCGATCGAGCGCCTTGGACGTCGCGGCATGGCTGGTGGCTGACCCGCGGCTGCCGTGGACGATGTCGACGATCAAGTTGCGCGCCGACTTGAGCATCGTGTCGCGCAGGTCTTCGCGCTCTTCGCGAATCTGGTCCCAGAAGTAGGTCGCGGCCCAATTGCGGCGCCCCATCTTCTTGTCGAGGATGGGCTCCCCGCCTTCACGGTCCAGTTGGACGGAGAGGTTGACGTACGACGGCTCCGTCCGCGGGTGGATGGCCAACTGGGACTGCATGTCGGACAACAAAATGACGAGTCGAGGCTGGTGGCCGTTGGCGTAGACGCGGTTCTTGAGAACGACGTACCAGTGGGAGCCAAGCGAGTTCGGGATCGAGAACTTCTGGACCTTGGACTTCGGGATGCCGAGCCGCTGGGCGAGCAGCGACGGCAACAAGTCCGTGTTCGACAGGGAGTTGCCAAGGATGATGACCTCGGGCTCGGCCGTCATCGCGCGCTCGATGGCGCGCACGACACCGCCCTTGACAGGCTTTCCGTTCAACACGAAGCCGGCGTTCCGATCCTCGCGGAGGTCGGAGTTGGACCGCAACTGCGTGAGGCCGACGTACGCGCCGGCGAGGATGAGGGCGGGAAAGACCACGGCGAGGATGGCCGCTACGACCCGATGCCCGATGGGTGCTTGCGCTGGCGACACGCGTCCTCTCGCCCGGATCGGGTGCCCCATCGTAGCGTCCGATGTTGGGCCTCGCAAGCGCAGACGTACGCGGCGTCGGCGTCCGAAGGGCAATAGGGTGGATGGGGGGCGGGATGGTCGTCGGCTTGGCCTTTGGGGTCGCCTGCGGGAGGGCGCCGGAGGTAGCGGGCGACCGGCCCCACGTCGTCATCCTGATGCTCGACACGGTGCGAGCCGACCACATGTCGGTCTACGGCTATGGGCGCCCCACGACTCCCCGCCTGGCGGCCTTCGCCGAAGGGGCGGTGACCTTCGACCGGGCACAGAGCGCCGGGCTGTGGACGGTCCCCGCCCACGCGAGCCTGTTCACGGGCATGCCGCTGTCGTCGCACGGCGCCGACGCCGCGTGGATCTGGCTCGACGACCGCTTCCTCACGGTCGGCGAGTGGTTTGGACAACACGGGTACGACACGTGGGCCTTCAGCGCGAACCCCTACGTCAGCGAGTCGTCGCACTTGTTGCAGGGTTTTGAGACCGTGCGGCTGTCCTTCCGGGGGCCGGACCGCGATGCCGCCGCGCTGGAAACGACGGCCAAGCTGGACCCGTCGGACGCGTCCACCGAGCTGTCGCCGGCTTGGGCGGGGGAGGGGCCCGGGTGGCCGCGGCACATCACCCACGCCAAGGACGGTGGCCGAACCGCGGCGACGGCCCTGTTGAAGCATCTCGACGGCGTGGGAGATCAGCCCGTCTTCGCGTTCATCAACTATCTGGAGGCGCACCACCCGCGCGTCCCCAGCCGGGCGGCGCGCGAGGCCGTGCTGACCCCGGAAGCGGTGGCGGCGACCTACGTCCATGACCTCAGCCTTCGGCACCTCATGGGCGGCATGGAGGGGCGGTTGCCGTGGACCGACGCGGAGCGCGCGGCGCTTGTCGACGCGTATGACGCAAGTCTCGTCGACCTCGACGCGGCCGTCGGTGAGCTCCTCGACGGCTTGAAGGCGCGCAACCTGCTGGAGCAGACGGTGGTCGTCGTCGTGGCGGACCATGGCGAACACCTCGGCGAAGAGGACATGTTCGACCATCGGTGGAGCGTCCGTCAGCCGCTCATGCATGTGCCGTTGATCGTGTCGGCGCCGGGGCTGAAACCTGGCCGCCGGGGCGACGTCGTGTCCACGATGGGCGTGTTTGCCGCCCTCACGGAACTCGCCGGGCTCCCAAAACCTCCGACGCCGCACTGGCCCTCCGTGCTGGGCTCGCGAACGGGCGCTGTGGTGGCCGAGTCAGGCGCACCCGTTCCCCGCCTGCCCTGGGTGGAAGCCCTGTGGCCGGACCTCGCACCGCGCCGCTGGAACCGTCGCTGGCAGGTAGCCTGGCAGGAGACCTACAAGTTCGCCCGCTCCGACGACGGCGTCGTCCGCCTCCATGACCTCGCCACGGACCCGGCGGAGGTGGAGGACCTTGCGGCGGACCGACCCGGTCTTGCCGACGCGGCAGTTCGCGCGATGGTGGCGGCCACGCGCCCCTTTCCCCCCTACGACCGCCAACAGCGGTCGCCGATGGATCGGCCGCGTCCCGCCCTCACGTTCGACGAGCCGATGGCGGGCCAGCTCGAGGCGCTCGGATACGCCGAGCCCTCGCCGTGAGGTGGCGCTGGGGGTTGGCCCTTGGGGCGCTCGCGGTCGCCGGGGCCGTCGCGTGGTCGATTCGGCGGCCCGCGTCACGTCCGAACGTCGTGTTCATCGTCTGGGACACGGTTCGGGCGGACCACCTCAGCCTCTACGGGCACGGCCGGGCCACGACGCCACGGCTCGACGCCTGGGCCCGAGACGCGGTCGTCTTTGACCGAGCGCGGTCGCCGGGCATCTGGACGCTGCCAAGCCATGCCAGCATGTTCACAGGCAATCCGGTCCCGTCGACGGGCGCCGACGAGCGGTGGATGTGGCTCGACGGTGCTCAACTCACGCTTGCCGAGGTGCTCAAGGGCGCAGGCTACGCGACGTTTTCCTTCGCGGCGAACGCCCTGCTCTGCAAGGAAACGCAGCTGACACAGGGCTTCGACGTCGTCACCAACAGCTATCGCGGGCGGTTGGCTGCCTTGGCGGCGCGGAACACGCGGTCGAAGCTGCTGCCGGCCGATGCGAGCCACGAGCTGGCCCCGTTGTGGCGGCCCCCGGCCCACGGCGCGACGAACAGCGAGTGGGCGCGCGCCGCCTACAAGGAGGCTGCGCCGCTTGGTGTCGAGGCGACACTACGCTGGATCGACCGGCAGGATGGCCCCTTCTTCGCGTTCCTCAACCTGATGGAGGCCCACACGCCTCGTCTGCCTTCCGTCGAGAGTCGGCGCGCACTGTTCGATGCCGACCTCCACGGGCGCGCGCTGACCACCGACGCCTCGCACATTCGGCTGCACTTCGCGAATTTCGGCAAGGACTTCCCGGAAACCGACGAATTGGAGGCGATTCGGGCGGTCTACGACGCGGCCCTTCGCGACCTGGACGTCGCGACGGGCGCGCTGATCGACGGCCTGGAGGCGCGTGGACTCCTCGAAGACACCATCGTCGTGTTGACGGCCGACCACGGCGAGCAGCTGGGCGAACACGGACGCTTCAACCATCGCTTTTCGCTGTACGACACGCTCGTCCACGTCCCGCTCGTCGTCCGCTACCCGGCGGCGATGGCGCCCGGTCGTGTCGGCCACCCCGTGTCGACGACGGACATCTTCGCGACCGTCCTCGATCTGGCTGGCGTCCCGTCGCCACCTGTGATGGCGCGTTCGCTTCGCGACGCCGCAGACCGCGGCGTCGTCACGTTCCTCGATCGGCCTCTGGAGCGCGAGGTGGCCAGCGTTCGCGGGGTGCATCCCGACATCGACCCCGCCCCGTGGCTGCGGGAAGGGACGGCGGTGGCGCTCGGCGACGAGGTGTGGATTCATCACAGCGATGGATCCGACCAGGTCTACGACGTGGCCGCCGACCCCGTTCAGGAGCGAAATCTGGCCGCTGACGGCGTGCCCGAGCACCTGCGGCAGGTGCTCGCCACGTGGCGCGCGGAGCTACCCCCCTACGACCCGAGCCGGCGGGGGCCGGCCGACGACCCCAAAGCCGTTCGGGCAAGTCAGGAAGAGCTTCGCGCCGAGCTCGAGGCGCTCGGCTACGCGTCCGAGGACGCGTCTAAGGACTGAGTCCGACGCGCTGGCGGGCGAGGAGACAGTTCGCGGTTCCGGGGTCGAGGTCGCGGCAGGCGGTCGCGCGCCACGCGTAGGAGCGGCAACGGTACGGCGTTTGCACGCCGTCGCCGTCGAGTTGGGAGCATCGGGTGCCACCGGGGCACACGACCCTCCGCAACTCCGTCCAGCCGTCGGAGTGGACGACGAGGTCCGCGGCGAGGTGCGTTCGGGTCAACAGGTCTTCCGGCTCGACGGGGACGGCGTCGAAGGCCTGCCGACAGCAAGCGCCACACGTCGCGCAGTCCAGCGGCGCTTCCCAAGCCTGGCACGCGGGGTCGGCGGCCGTGATCGGCAGAATGCCGCGTCCACCGGACGGCGCGCTGCGCGCACAGGTCCAACCGGCCGGATCGGCCTCGGCCCACGCACAGCCGCCACAGGTTCGCGCCGCCGGTGTCACCGGCGAGGCTTACCGCGGTCGACGCGGTGGCGGCGGCGGCGTCCAGGCGACCGGGGCGGGTGACGTGGGCAGGCCAAGGTCTTCCGGAAGTACGAATCGATGGATCGGCGGTGGGGCGTTCATGTCCCCTTTTCGGATTTCGGCGAGCCAACTTGTGGGGTTAGCGGCCCGCCGAGGTTCGGATGCGTTTGATCTTCATGGGGCCCCCGGGGGCCGGTAAGGGAACCCAGGCCGCGCGCCTCCTGTCGGCCTTTGGCGTCTGTCACATCAGCACGGGCGACATGTTCCGCGCCGCCGTGAAGGCCGGGACCCCGCTTGGGTTGCAGGCGCAACGCCATATGTCGGCGGGTGAACTCGTCCCCGACGCCGTGACCATCGGCCTCGTGCGCGAGCGGTTGAAGCAGCCCGACGCGCAGCGCGGCTTCCTGTTGGACGGCTTCCCGCGGACCGTTCCGCAGGCAGAGGCCCTTGCAGCGGCCCTGGAGGCCGACGGCGTCGCCCTCGATGGGGTGCTCGTCCTCGAGGTCCCCGACGCGTACATCGTCGAGCGCATCGTCGGGCGTCGGACGGACCCCGAAACCGGCACGATCTACCATGTGCGCTTCGACCCGCCGCCGGCTGCGATCGCCGCCCGCGTCGTCCAACGCAAGGACGACGCCGAGGAGGTCGTGCGCGAGCGGCTCGCTGCGTACCATGCGCAGACGGCGCCCATCGTTCCGATCTACGAGGCCCGCGGGCTCGTTCGGCGCGTCGACGGCCTGGGGACGCCCGACGAGGTGACCGCCAGGATCCAGGCCGTGCTGGCGTAGGAATCTGCGGGGCGGGATGCCCCCGCGGGCGCTGCAGGACGGCGTTTTGCTGCAGCCTGCTAAACGACGGTTCGCTGCGGAATGGCGCCGGGGTGGATCGCGTAGAGGCCGGACACGCTCGCCGTGGCGATGGCGTGGGGCAGCGCCGCGGCGCGAAGGGTTCGACCGTCGAAGTCGTCGGGCAGGTCCAGCCGCGGCACGCGCAGCGCAGCCAAGACGAAGTGGTACACGTGGATGCGCTCGTCGTTCCAGGGCGGAAACGGGCCGTCCCACCCCGCCCAGACGCCGTCCATCTCGGCTTGTCCGTGGAACCACCCCGTGTAGTCGTTGAGGCCCTGGCGACCCCCGTGAGGCGTGGGCCCCGGCGGTTTGCCGCGCGGCGTCAGGCCGTTCGCGTGGGACGCCTCCGGGATCGTGCGGAGGTCGGCCGGCAGGTCTGCGACGGCCCAGTGGAAGAACTCGGCGCGCGGCAGCCAGAGGGGGACGGACCGGTCGGGGACGTTGACGTCTGTCGCGACGGACGGCGCTTCGGGATCCACGCACCAAAGCGCGAAGGACTGCACGCCGTCGGGGACGTCAAGGAAGGTCAGATGCGGATTGCGGTTGGCCGCGAAGGCGGCGGCGCCGCGCCCATCGGGCCGGCCAAGGGCCAGGCGCGACGGGAGGTGCTGCCAGGGTCGGAAACTGTCGCTCCTCAGCCGCATGTTCACCTCTCGGCCGGGTATCGGACGGCCGAGGGACCTGCATGCCGGAGCTACCGGAGGTTGAGGCGACGCGGCGCCTGCTTGCGCGTTGGACGGGGCAGCGCGTCGTCGGGATCGATGTCGTCGAACCGACGACCGTCCGCCGGCCAGGCGCGACGTCCCCTGGCGCCTTCGATGCCGTCGGCCTCGAAAGGCTTCGGCGCGCCGAAGGGGGCGTCTGGGCCGCGCCGGTGCGCCACGGCAAGCGCATCGCCGCCCGAATCGGGGGAACGGGGCTCTGGATCCACCTCGGGATGACGGGCCGCTTCGTGCCCGGCGGGGCCGGTCGATTCACGCGGCTGAGGCTCTCCTTTTCGGGAGGCGACACCGTCGGTTTCGAGGATGCGCGGCGCTTTGGGCACGTCGCCGTCACCGAAGCGGCCGTCGACCGGGACCTCGGGCCCGACGCGTTGGCGACCGACGACGTCACCCTGTCCGGGCTGTGGCGGGGGCGGCGCCCAATCCACGCAGCGCTGCTCGATCAGCGCGCTTCTGCCGGGGTCGGCAACCTGCACGCGGCGGAGGCTCTGCACCGAGCGGGTCTCGCGCCGGCGCGGATCGCGGACAGCCTGTCGGCGGTGGAGCGGCTGGACTTGGCGCGCGCCGTGCACGCGCAGCTGCAGGGGGCGATCGATGCCATCGACCCGGCTGGGATCCTCTGGGTGGCCGACGGCGAAGGGGACCTCGATCTGCTCGTCTACGACCGCGAGGGCGAACCCTGTCGGCGCTGCGGGGCGGCGCTCGAGCGGGTCGTGTTGGGGGGCCGCAGCGCCTGCTTCTGCCCGCATTGTCAGCGCTGACGGTGCAGCGCGTTGCCTTGGCCGTCCACCGGCATTAGCCGCGCGGGCTGCGACGCCCACATGGTGTGGGTGCCACTGACCGCCACCCCGGTCCATCCGACAAAAACGTAGGGTTTTCGCATGTCACGCAAGAAGTCCTCGCCGCTTCAGCCCGGCGAAGAGGTCGACTACAAAGACCTCCGCAAGCTGCAGCGTTTCCTCACCGAGCGCGGCAAGATTCTGCCTCGCCGGGCGACGGGTCTCGACGCCAAGCAACAGCGCCAGGTGTCCCGCGCCATCAAGCGCGCGCGCCAGATCGCGCTGCTGCCGTACATCAAGGCCGAGTAGGCGCGGGCCGGGGCGTTCCCGGCCTCCCTTGGACCCGTCGACGCGCCTACGGCGCAGTTGTCGTCGTGCGTCTCTCGCGGCCGGCTCGCCGGCTGGCGCTCTAGAGCGCGCCGAAGGACCGGATGCCGGTGCCGGCGACGTTCGTGAGGGCGTCGCCGAGCTCTTGGCGCAGACCAGCGGCGACGGCGTCCAGTTGTGCGACGCGTTCCGGCGCTTCACTGGAGCGGTCCGTCGTCTCTTTGGGGTCGCGTTCGAGGTCGTAGAGCGCGGCCGGAACGGGGGGCGTGCGCCCGTCGACCGCGAAGGTCCGCTTCCAGCCGGAGGCGTCGCGGACGGCCTCGAGGCGGCCACGTGCGTAGTAGGCCAGGTTCGGGCGGGCCGAGGGACCCCCGCACCAACACGCGGTCGCGTCGACGCCGTCGATGGGGGCGGCGGGTAGCGGCACCTCGGCCCAACGCGCCATCGTTGGCAGCAGGTCGATCGTCGCGCTGAGCCCGGTCCCGACCACGCCAGCAGGCACGCGGTCCGGCCACCGGACGATGGCGGGTTCTCGGACGCCGCCTTCGGTCGTCTCTCCCTTTCCGCCGCGGAACTTGCGGGGTCGGCCGTCTTGGACCTCGCCTTCGAGCCAGGGCCCGTTGTCCGAGGTGAAGAAGGCCAGCGTGGACTCGCCGAAGCCGGTGGCGTCGAGTTGGGCGAGCAGCTGTCCGACGCCGTTGTCGGCCTGGGCGAGCGCGTCGGCGTATCGGCCGCCACCGGTGCGTCGTCGCCATTCACCCGGCAGGACGTAGGGCGCGTGCGGGGCCGTGTAGGCCACGTAGAGGAAGAAGGGCCGCTCGCCCGACCGAGCCCCGAGCCACGTCTTGGCGCCGCGGGTGAACACGCCGGTGAGGTCAGGTTCGTCGGCCAGGCTCCTGACGACGCGCTCGCCCTGCAGCAGGGGGAGGGGTCGGTAGTTGTGGCTGTAGGGGACGCCGTAGAAGTCCGCGAAGCCCTGGCGCGTTGGCAACAGGTGGGGTTGGTGCCCGAGGTGCCACTTGCCGACGAGCGCCGTGTCGTAGCCTGCGCCGCCCAACAGGTCGGCCAGCGTCACCTCGCGGGGGTCCAGGCCATTCGTACTGCTCGGGCTCAACACGCCGATGTCGTCGGGCCCGCCTTCCGCGCCGAAGCCGACACGGGGCGGGTAGCAGCCGGTCATCAGCGCGGCGCGGGATGGCGTACATACCGGCGCTGCGACATAGAATTGGTCGAGGCGGACGCCGGTGGACGCCATTGTGTCGAGGTGCGGCGTCCGAACGCCGGCACCCGATTCCTGGCCGGGCTGTGCGACACACCCGAGATCGTCGTAGCCCTGGTCGTCGGTCAGGATGAGGAGCAAGTTGGGGCGCCCGTCCTGGCGCATCCGACGGGCGTTCGCCCAGGCGGTCCCCAACCCCACAGCGACCGCCGCCGCGCCGGCAAGGACGGCGCGGCGGGTCTCAGCCATTCAGGAGCAGCCGGAGGTGGATCCGCAGGTCACACACTTGAGGCACGCTCCGTTGCGGACCATCGTCATGGCGCCACATTCGCCGCATGAGTCGCCTTCGTAGCCCTTCGCACGGGCCTCCGCGACGCGGCCAAGCGGTGCTCGCTCGACGGACCCGTCGGCGTGCTGGACGAGCGTCTCCCCCGTCGCGCGCCGGCTGGGCGCCTGCGGCGGCGTGGCGTCGACCGCGATCGGGCTCATGGCGAGAATGTGGGCAGGGACTTGGACGTCCTCTTCCTCGTCGTAGGTCGGCGCCGGTTGATCGGTTGCGGAGTGCATCGCGTCGTGCCGCAGGTCCTCCTCCGAGACGTGCGCGAGCTCGTGGCGGCCAAGGTACGTGATGGCCAGCTCGCGGAAGATGTAGTCGATGATCGACGTCGCCATCCGGATGCGGTCGTTGCCGCTGACGACGCCGTTGGGCTCGAAGCGCGAGAAGAGGAACTGGTCGACGAACTTCTCGAGCGGCACGCCGTGCTGCAGACCGATCGAAATCGCGATGGCGAACGAGTTCATGAGCGACCGGATGGCGGCGCCGTCCTTGTGAATGTGTATGATGATCTCGCCCAGCGCGCCGTCGTCGTACTCGCCGGTGCGGAGGAAGACCTTGTGCCCGCCAACGACGGCCTTCTGCGTGAAACCCCGACGGCGGTCCGGGAGCCGGCGGCGCTTGCCGAGGTAGCGGACGACCAACTTCTCGGCGATCGCCATTGGCGATGGGGCCGAAGGGGGCGGCGCGGACGGGGTCTCCACGGAGGCAACAGGCGATTCCGCCAGGTCGGCGAAGAGGTCTTCGGAGACCGACGCGCTCAGCGGCTGCGAGAGCTTGCTCCCGTCCCGGTACAGGGCGTTCGCTTTAAGGCCGAGGCGCCAGGAAAGCAGGTAGGCGTTCTTGACGTCGTCGATCGTCGCCTCGTTGGGCATGTTGATCGTCTTGCTGATGGCGCCAGAGATGAACGGCTGGCACGCCGCCATCATGCGGATGTGGCCAGCGACGGCGATCGAGCGGCGGCCGATGCGACCACAGCGGTTGGCGCAGTCGAACACGGACAGGTGCTCGTGCCGCAGGTGGGGGGCCCCTTCCACGGTCATCGTGCCAAGCGCGAAGTGGTTCGCGGCTTCGATGTCCATCGCGCTGAAGCCCAAGGCGCTGAGCAGGTCCAGGGTCGGGTCGGCCAGCTGGGCGTCGGTGAGCCCAAGCTCGCGGCAGAAGGCGAGCCCAAGCACGTGGGTGTTGAAGGCGAAGCGCAGATCGAAGGCGGAGCTGAGCTGGCTTTCGACGCGTTCGATGGCGGCGTCGTCGAAGCCGCGCACGCGGAGGGCATCGAGGCTGACGCCCGGGGCTCCGGCCAACGTGCCGTGGCCGGTGGCGTAGGCGACGATGGCATCGATCTCGTCGGCACCGTACCCAAGGCGCCGCAGGGCCGGAGGCACGGACCGATTGATGATCTTGAAGTAGCCGCCGCCGGAGAGCT
>SXGS01282555.1_pt1 | contig 29305 bp, 22 predicted proteins | sample 3174681 | NCBI WGS metagenome assembly SXGS01 (sample SAMN11356861, study PRJNA531348) | freshwater metagenome | isolation source: freshwater sample F1-80 | place: China: Fuxian Lake, Yuxi | collected 2017-12-25 | reverse complement strand
TCCCGGCAGTTGGGGTATCTTTCCGCAGGATCGACCTGCGTCGCCCGTTTGAACAACGCGATGATCGATTCCGGCTGATCCACCAAATAGACCAGGGGAATCGGAAGCTGAACCGCCTCGGCCGCCTCGATGACCGTTCTCGCCTCGGACGCGTGATGGCCCGTCAGCAAATAGTGTAGAATCAAACCGAGACAATAGATGTCCGATCGTGGCTCCAACTTATCGACGCCGCGAAGATGCTCTGGGGAAGCATACCTTGGCGATGCGACCACCGCGACTTGGCCCTCGATCTGCACGGGATGGGCGATCAACCCCACGGTTCCGAAGTCGGTCACCATCGGCGCCCAGGTTGCGGGGTCCCGAAAATCCCCTTGCAAGAGAACGTTTTCCGGCTTGATGTCGCCATGGACGATGCCTTTGCCGTGGGCGTATTCCACCCCCTGCACAATCCCCAAAAACACCTGCATCGCCTGAACGAGAGGAAGTCCCGTCGCAAAATCGCGGCCGATCACTTTCGCGAGCGTTTGACCGCCCCGGACCAGATCGAGCACCAGCGCCACCCGACCGTCGGTTTCGATCAATTCGCGGGCGGCCAACACATGAGGATGCTTGAGTTGTTGGCCGACCAAGCCCTCTTCATTGAAGCGAAGCCGCCAGGAATCATCCGCGTGCAGTTCGGCGTGCAGGACTTTTAGCGCGACCGGACTGCCATAAACGCCATGTCGCGCCGCAAATACCTGCCCCATACCGCCAGCGGCAATAAACCCCTCGATCAGATAGGGCCCGAAGTGGGCGCCAGGTTCCAGTCGTTGCATCGGCGCCACGCTACACCGAACCGAGGGCGGCGTCGATGGGGGAGAAACGTTCCTGGGTGCTCCTGGTGCTCGATTCATGCCGTTACGACGCGATGATCGCCGCAGCTCCACGCCACCTGAATGCCCTCGGCACGGTTCACCGACGGTACAGCTATGCGAGCTGGACCGCCCCGGCGCATTACCACCTGTTGATGGGGCTGCTGCCTCACCCGGCCACGCGCGAGACCCACGCAGCCGAAATCTACCGTGAAAACTACCATTTATTTAACGAGCGACTCGGTATCGACCTCGGAATGTCGGACCTGGTCCCGGACCTCTGGCTTCCTAGCCTCTTACAACGCCGAGGTTGGGCCACTGGTGCCTGGGTAAGCATGCCGGTACTTCATCCCAGCACACCCCTGTCCCGAGGTTTTGACACCTATCGCCTGCGCAACAACCACGCGGATCTCCAAGGAATCATCGAAGACCTCCGATTTTACGATGATCGCCCAACGTTTTGGTTGATCAACGCCGGCGAGACGCACTATCCGTACGCCTTTCCCGGTCAGTCCGCGCCACCCGTTCCGCACCTTTCTGGCGTTCATGGCGCGCTTCGACGGATCGACGAGCACCCCGCTCCGGAACTGTGGTTCACCGGCGAACAACTGGCCGATCTGAAAGAACGCCAGGTGGAAGCCGTGCGGTACGTCGACTCCCTCATTCCACTGTTGCGAGCGCTGGTTCCCAAGAACACCTGGCTCACGGTCACCGCAGATCACGGCGAATGTTTCGGAGAAGACGGCTTTTTCGGGCACGGCCCGGTGTTGCATCCGAAGGTATGGGAGGTCCCGCTGGTCGAGGGGTTGCTCAAATAGTAAACTACTTTACTATCCGGGATTGAGAACCATCCGGAATTCCGCACCCTGAGGTGCCGGATCTACTTCGATTCTTCCTCCATGGCGCTCCGCCGCCCATCGCGCAAACACCAACCCAAACGGTGGAACCGCGAGCTGGCGTTCCCGCGCGGCCACCGACTGGAACGGGGCGATCAACCGGTATCTTAAGTCCTCCGGCAGGGAGGACCCGTGGCTGAACACCCGGACCGTAAACTCCTCACAGAGGATCCGCACCCGGCGATTCTCCGCGGTCAACCTCCGCGCTGTCCAGACCAAGTCCAGAATCGCCTGCGCCAACACCTCAGCGTCGCCTCGCAGTTCAATCGGACGATCCGGCTGTTTGTACATAACGTACGGCGACAGGGCCGCACGATCGATCGACCGCGCCACCAAGTCGCCGAGCTCAATGTTCTGGGCGTGGATTTCGCGGTGTCCCCTTTCCAGTCGGTTCGCAGCGGCAAATCCCTCCACAAAAATGCACGCTGCATCCACCGCTTCCAGAATGTCGGAAACGTCCTTTTGGGTTTCCGGATCCGACATTTCGCCCTGCAGCACCTGGCCGAGAATTCGGATCGCCGCCATCGGATTGTTGAGGTCGTGGGCCAGATAACCCAACGTCTGCGAACGCTGCCCTTCCCGGCGAACGTCGGCCGCGACCGCCCGGAGCCGAGCGGTCCACTCCTCGACCGACGCATCCTCGGCGATCACATCGGCAAACACACTCCCCAATCCGGCCCAAGCCCGTTCCGCGTCAGAAGGCCGAAAGTGCAGAAGCGCCCGAAACGGAGCTTCCGCTGCCAACGCCCATCCCTCATTTTCCGGCGTATGGCCGTCGATGATCAACAACGCGCTCGGGCGTTGGCCCAGCACGATCCGCGCCGTGTCGGAATCTCGAACACGAATCACGTCTGCATCCAACGCGGACAACGCCTGTTCTACATTCGCGCCGACCGTTCCAACCACAATCGCCGTTTCAACCACGTTCATTCCAGTGGAAGGCCCGCGGCCCTCCAAGCATCCGTTCCACCCGTCACATTCATCGCTTTGAATCCCGCTGCAGCGAGCTCATCGGCGGCCGATGCGGACCTGCCGCCCTTGGCGCAGATGAAATACACTGGATTCTCCTTGCCCAAGGACTGCAGCTGCTCGTTCATCGGATCGACGGCGTCGACCGGAACATTGAGCGCCCCAGGGACATGTCCCGTGGCAAACTCCTCCGGCGTCCTTACGTCCACCACCCGGGCCCCCTGCTCTAACGCCGCTTTCAACGTCTGTACGTCGACATCCGTGCGCGTCTGCAGTGAAACCGTCGGCTCGGTGGGCGCCGAAACCGGCGGAGTCGAAGGCCCTGAACCGCACGCCATGAGCAACATCCACCACATGCAACCTCCGGAGCGCCAGGACGTATTCGTCACGCCCTCGGCACGCAACGATCACGGCGTCTTGAGCCGACGACCATTCGCTTTCTCCCATCGCCACATTTCCAAGGGAGAAAGCATCGGGCGGTCTTCGGGATGGCCCGCCAGAGTGGCCAAACCGGCGACCGGTTGATTTCGTCCCATGTGCATCCAATAGTCCGCAAACACCAGCGCAAACGTAAGCAATCCGCTGACGAGCAACCGTTGGGTCTGGGTTCGGGCGGCGCGCTCGTCGCCTCCATTGGGAAGGCGCATCCATCCCTGAAAGCCAAGATCAATCCATACAATGAGCGGCAGTGCCACCAAGGCTACCCGAGGCAACCAACCGATCGCCGCCAATCCGCAGCCGATCACAAGGCCCGCGACAATGCAGAGGCGTGCCGCTTGAAGCGCCACTCTTGGCCCATGAGTGGCCACCAACGTCCGGTAGCCGCGCGCCCGGTCGTCCTCCGCCTGAAACGCCTGTGCAGCAAAATAAGTGCCTAGAACGCCCAACGCCGCCGCCAACCACACCACCACTGTGCGCGGGTTCAACGGGACTTCTACCACCGAAAAACCTGCCATTGGAGTTAACAATCCATATCCAAGGACATTGACCAGCGGCCCCCCCCAGGCGTGCGCCTTCCACGCCAGACGGGGATGTGAATAGGCGACCGCCAAAGCAGCGCAGATGGCCATGCTCACCCCCGCCCAAAACCCGCAATAAAACGCTATCCCCGTCGATGCCAAGAGCGTGGCATACGACCATACCGCGATCCCTTTGGGCACCGGCACCGACTTCCCAAACAGCACCTCCCCCTCATCCTGGTCAAAATCTGCGTTTAACCAAAGGGTCGCGACGTGCAGCCCGCTCCAAGCCACCATCACACCCAGCAACGCCCCCACACGATGCACGAACAACGCCCGATCCCAGTGGGCCCAGCCGTAGCCCGCGGCCACCAGCAGCAGAACGTATGGCAGCATCTTCGGGCGGCCGAGATGCCATAATGAAACGAGAGTTTTCACCTAGGCACCCACGCGGTACCCAACCCGGCAGGGGCCTCACCGTGCGCAACGTTCCAGACGTACTGGCCAAAACACGCTCCGATCAAGGTAAAACCTGCGAGCATCACCCGCCGCACCAAGACGCGTGCATCCGCTTCGGAGCCGCCGCCAGCACGACCGGACCATTCCACCAACCAGCGATCCACAGAAAACCAAAGGGGAAGCGCTAGAACACATGAACGCGGATACCCGCCGACCAAGGTCCAAATCGCCACCTGCCCCCCGGCGATTGCGAAGGCCCACCGCGCAGCGCTGAGGGCGCCATGGGCTCCATGAGTGGCGACCAGCGTTCGGTACCCTCGCGCGGCGTCCGCGGGGCCCTGAAAGGCCTGTGCGGCGAAATACATGCCCATGACCAACGCCACCAACACCCCGACGGTTCCCGCCGCGCGCACGTCCACCGGCACTCCCACCAGAGAATATCCCGCTGCTGGCGACAAAATTCCGTAGCCCATCGCGTTAACGAACGGGCCCCCCAACGGATGCCCCTTCCAGGCGAGTGCGGGATGCGAATACACCACCGCCAGGGCAGCACAGCCGCTCATGCACAGGAACGGAATGGGGCCGAGAACCGACGATATTCCGCAGGTGACGGCCAACAGGCCCAAACCCGCGGTCGCCGATCCATCGGGCACCGTCACACTTCGACCAAACAGGGTTTCATCCTCATCTTGGTCCAGAGCGGCATTCAGCCACAACGCGCCGGCGCTGAGCATCCACCACAACACCACCGCCAACAAGGCATATTCCGGCACCCGGGCCTGAAGTCCGTAGTTCCAATGCGCAAAACCGTAACCCAGCAACGGCAAGGTCCCCACCCAGAAGGTGCCCTTTGGACGGGCCAACGCCCACCATGCCGCAGCGCGGTTCATCGTTCGAGCACGAGCTCCCGAGTGCAGCTCCGGCGCTTGTTTAACGCGGCGATCTCCTCGGGCGTAAAGGGAGTATCGCTGGTCTGAACTTCCGAACGGATAAAGGACTCGACCGCCTCACGCACCCGGTCCCCCCACACCGTATCCGTGCGCGAATCCCAGTAATCCAGGATTGCTTCCTTACGGTCTTGCATGTCCTTGGCGCGCCGATCGGTGGCCTCCAATGGATCACCATTCGTCCACAAGGCCGTTAGCTTCGCTGGAAGCTCGTTGATCGTCTGCTGGGTATTGACGTCCGCCACCCGATCGCCAAGCACCGTGACCTCGTCTTTGATGGACTCCATCGTGCGTTCTTGAACACCGAGCCATTTGCGGCGTCCCAACAGCTGTCCGCTGGTGCGTAAACACATCGGGGGCGCGAGAATGCAGCTCGCCCAGGAAAGGGGGGTTCCTTTCTTCGCCCACGGGAGGTCTCGACTCGCGAATCGAACCGGCTGGCGCTTCATCTTGACCCAACCATCGTCATAGATGCGGATCTCCCCTTTGTAGGCCGCATCGCTGCGTAGGAGAAGGTAATCTCCCTTGTCGATCACCTCGTCGTAGCCCTCAGCCTTCAGCGCGGAAATCAGCTCCTTTCGCGCTTGTTCGACCAGTCGATCTCCATAAACCACAATCTCCTCGGACCCCTCTTCGGAGCCGGGATCGTCGGTGTCCGCGGGAGCGCCGGTGGCCTCAGTGACCGCTTCCGCCGGCGCTTCGGGCACCACACCTTCTGCCGGCGTTTCGGGCACCACTGAGTCCACCGGGAGCGGATCCGTCGCTCCGGGAACCGCAGGATCCGACGGAGGAACCACCGGCTCTTCCGCCCATGCCAGCGCAATCCACAGCGCTAACACTGGATCTCCCGGTACGGAGGCCCGATGGTCTCACGAGCCGAACGTGCCGACTCAAAATCCGCGTAGGTGCGAACCTCTCCGCGGGGGTGGGACGTCAACAAGTCCGGCGAGGTGACCATCAGCAAACTCAAAAAGGCGGTGTCCGAGTCTCGGAGCACCACGAACACCGTACCCTTTCGATGCGGCCCTGGCGACCGTTCCCAGACATCCCGCGTCCATTCCGGTTCAAACCGCCACTCTCCGTCACGGTTCAGCTGAAAGACCGCCGGAGGACCGTTTTCAGCGAGCGCCCGGTCGAACGGGCTGCAAAAGATCAAGGGGTATGCTCGGGAACGGGCGGAGTTTCAGGCGCCACCGGTTCCGGCGTCAGGTCGAGCCATCCGGTGGGGCGATGTGGAAAACGGTGCCGGAGCTGCAGCAACGCGGCGTCCACCCCCGCAGGATTCTGGAGTTCGCGCTCCACGAACGCCAGGGCCAAGTAGTAAATAGGTTGACGATCGGACGTGGATTTCGCCTTTTCCAAAGCTACTTTCGCTCCCGCGGCATCGCCGTCCAGCAACTGGACCAGTGCATGATAGGTCGGGGTGACGGGCTCGAAGGGCAAAGCCAGTTCTTCCTGCGCCAACATCGCCTTCACGGCTGTCAACTCCTCGGGTTTTAGGGTCCCTTGCCGCTTGGCCTCCAGTGCCGCAATCAACCTCGTTCCAACCGCACCCGGATTGGCCCGCTGCGCGGCCGACACCGCGTCCAGCGCCCGCGCGTCTCCTGTGGTCGACCGTACAATTTCAGTGGCCGCCACGGTATCCACCGCGTCCTGGCGTCCCGGCGTCACCTCGGCCAACTGCGCACTTGCTACCGTAGGATTCAAGGAGGCCTGGCTCCATGCCAGCGCCAGTCGAATGGTGTCCTCGTGCGACTCCGAGGGCGCATCCAGCTTCAGGGCCTGCCGCAGCGGACCATTCGCCTGTTCAAACTGGCCCTTCGCTGCGAACGACACGCCGCTCGCCAGTTCCAGCATCTGATCGAGGTCCGAATGCTCCTTGTGAATCGCCGCGACTTGGTCGAATTCGGCGAGCGCCAAATGTGCAGCCGCCAATTGTCCCCATGCATCCTGGCATCCGTAAGGTTGTTCCAACTCAAACGTGGCGTGTTTGGACTTTTTCCCGGCGGAAATCTTCAGACGGGTGTTCAAATCTTGGGACATCCATCGGTCCCAAAGCTCAGCCGCCCGTTTTAGCGGCACCACCGCCTCGGATGCACGCCCCGCCCAGACCAACTCTTCGCCATATTTGTAGTAAGGAAGGCAGTTGTCGCCCGCAGACGCTGCCGCCGCAGCACGGTGTTCCAACGCCTCATCAAACCGGCCTGCGGCCGACAACGCGGACGCCAACTTGCTTTCGGCTTTCACCTTCTTTTCATCGCCCTTGTCCGGACCTTCGGCAGGTTTCGGAGCCTCTTCTTTGCTTTCCGATGGCTTCGTCGAAAATGCGTATTGACCAAGCGCCTCTTCGGCGAACAGAGTCGCAGGATCGGCCGCTTTCACTGCAGTTGCCACGCGCACAGAAATGCGGCCCGTAGCGGGGTCAACTGCCAAATCCGCCGCGTAAAGCGCCGAATACCCCACCCCGGCGATCACTTTTCCAGTTTCTTCGTCCAACGCGTCCAATTGGCGCACCGACACAGAGGGCAGCGTCGCATCCAACACGCGCACCGTACCGTACTCCCGGCCCACCCCGTCTTCACGATATGCCCAGCTCGAATGCCGTTCACCGTCAAGCGCCACCCCGAAATAACGGGTCGCTGGAACCACCAAACCCGCAACCCCCAAAACCTCTCCTGGGATCGCCAACCCAACACCACTTTGCAGTCGCTTTTCGCCGTGCTCCCAGTAAGCCACCGGACGTTCTCGCTGGGCGACCGCCGCATCACCAACGGCGGCCAGTAGCGCATCCGACTCTTTCGAGGGCACAAATTTCGCGGTGCCTTGCGACGGGAGAATCGCCGAAGCCACTCCTTCGAGCGTGCCCAAGCCCAGCACCATCTCAGCGCGTCCGCCCGAGACCGGGCCTACGACCACAGGAATGTCGCCCAGCACCAGGGTGCCCACCGTCAGCTGGGGCACCACCGCAAATTCCATCCCTTTGAAAAAACCCTTCCCTTTCGAAGTTTTCAACCCGAGAGTCTTCGCCAATCCTGGAGATATCGTCGACCAGCCCTCAGCCAAGTCGAGCACCACCAACACTCCGGTAGGTGGCGTACCTTCCTTTGCTTTTTCGGCGGGCGGCAGCACACCCCACACCGCCGGCAGAGAGTCCGTCAGCGGCCCCCGCAACAACGGCACTTCTACCGTCCCGGAAATCTCGACCTGCTTAGGACCACCCGCCAAAACCTTGACAGACGGTGCCGCAAACGCCGACATCGGCGCAAGTAGTGCAAGCATAGAAATCCAACGCATCGGGTGCTCCATTTCGGCATGTGTAGGTGTCCGGATCTCGAACAATCGTCAACCTCCCGCGCCGCGGATTGTCGGGGGAACGTTTTTGCGATACCGACCACGGCAAGGAGTGTCCATGTCCACCATCTTCCAGGTCACTGGCCGGTTCATCCTCGATAGTCGCGGCAATCCCACGGTCGAGGTCGAGGTCACCACCGAAGATGGGTATGTCGGCCGAGCCGCCGTCCCCTCCGGTGCTTCCACAGGAGAGCATGAAGCCGTCGAATTGCGCGACGGCGACAAAAGCCGCTGGCTCGGGAAGGGCGTGGATAAGGCGGTTGAAGCCGTCAATGGCGCAATCGCCGATCAGCTAATTGGGCTGGACTGCCGCGATCAAGTTGCGATCGATCGCTTGTTGGTAGCGCGCGATGGCACTGCCAACAAAAGCAACCTCGGTGCGAACGCCATTCTCGGCGCATCCCTGGCGGTCGCCAAAGCGGGCGCCGAAGCAACTGGTCAACCGCTTTACCGTTATGTCGGCGGCACCGCGGCCAACGTTCTTCCCGTTCCATTGATGAACATTCTCAATGGCGGTTCCCACGCCGACAACAATGTGGACATCCAAGAGTTCATGGTGCTGCCCGTCGGAGCCCCCACGTTTTCGGAAGGGTTGCGCTGGGGAACGGAGGTCTACCATTCCTTGAAGAAGGTGCTCAAAGACCGAAAGCTGGCCACCGGAGTAGGCGACGAGGGCGGTTTTGCCCCCGATCTCCCCAACAACAGCGCCGCCCTCGATCTCATCAGCGAAGCGGTGGAGAAGGCCGGATACAAGCTTGGAACGGACATTGTGTTCGCCCTGGACGTCGCCGCCTCCGAATTCTACCGCGATGGCAAATACGTGCTCGGCGGCGAAAACGCCCGTTGGAGCTCGGCCGAATTGGTGGAATGGTATGTCGGACTGGCTTCCAAATACCCCTTGGTATCGATCGAGGACGGCCTCGCCGAAGACGATTGGGACGGTTGGAAACTGCTCACCGAGAAGTTGGGCAAGAAAATCCAACTCGTCGGCGACGACCTGGTCGTCACCAACACCGAGCGTTTAAAGCGCGGAATCAGCGAAAACATCGCCAACGCTATTTTGGTGAAGGTCAACCAAATCGGCACGCTCACCGAAACGCTCGAAGCGGTGAACATGGCGCACCGGGCTCGGTTCCGGTCGATCATGTCACATCGGTCCGGCGAAACGGAGGATGTCACCATCGCTGATTTGGCCGTTGCAACCAACGCTGGCCAGATCAAGACCGGCGCTCCCTGCCGCAGCGACCGAGTCGCGAAGTACAATCAATTGCTCCGGATTGAAGCAGAACTCGGGCCGGCCGCAAAGTACGCCGGCCGCTCCATCCTCGGGCAATGATTTCCATTCGGGCCGCACAGAGCGACGATCTCCCCGAGATTTTCGCTCTGTGGCAGGCACTGATGGCGAACGGCGAAGCCTCCGATCCACGATACCGGCTCGCCCCGAACGGCGCCGACCGAATGCGCCAGTACATTCACGACGGTTGGTTCGTTGATCGCCCCTTTCCTCGAACCCTGTTGGCGGTCGACCCGCAGCCGGTCGGATTCATTCAGGGCGTCATTGTCGACTCTTTGGGGATACTAGATTTTGCTCCGTCGGTAAGAATCGGCGATCTGTGGGTCAATCCAGAGTACCGCCATCGAGGCATCGGCCGCTCATTGGTGGCACACTTCGTCGATCGCGCCACCGCCGCCGGGTTTCCCCGAATCGAGGTGGGAACCCTCATTCGCGATGAGCGCGCCGTGGCTTTCTGGCGAGCTCTGGGTTTTGTCGATCTGAACGTCATCCTGGCGCGAGAGCCAAAGGCCATCGGATGATCGGCCGGCCGGCTCCGATTTCCCGTTGTACACCCGAGCGCACTTCGATTACGCTGCAGGAGTGACCGTCAAGGAGATCCATGTCGCAACACCGCTCGCCCACCGATTGGTTCGGTCCATTCGGGATCGACGCCGAACTCGCGGAGAAAGTGCTCGCCGCTGCCGCTGAGAATGGCGCCGACGATGCGGATTTGTACTTCGAACACGCCACGACCACCAGCATCGGCCTGTCCGATCGGGCGGTAAACCGCGCACATTTGAGCATCGACCTGGGCATGGGCGTGCGCGTCGTCGTCGGCGATCAAGTGGGCTACGCTTACACCGAGGATTTCGACCTGGAAAGCCTACTTCGGGCAGCCCGGGTCGCAGCGCAAATCGCTCACCGAGGACAGAAGGTCGTCCCCGTCCGCGCAACCTCCAGGAAGATCAGCGACTTTTACCCCACCCAGCGTCACTGGGCCGATGTCGATCTCGTCGACCGCCTGCCGCTGGTACGCAATTGGGAAGAATGGACCTTTGCCGAAGATCCCCGCGTGCAGAAGGTGCAGGTGTCCCTCGCCGACACCGACAAACACGTACTGATTGTCCGCCTGGATGGGACGATGGTCGCCGATTATCGCCCGATGACACGCGCGATGGTCGGCTGTACGATGATCGACGGCACACAACGCGAAACTGGTCATCAAAACCTCGCTTCCCGCGTGGGCCTCGAATACTACACCGAGGAACGCCAGCGCCGCATGGTCAAAGAGGCCGTTCAGCGCGCTTCTCAAGCGCTGATCTCGGAAAGCCCTCCAGCCGGCGAAATGCCCGTCGTGCTCGCCGCAGGTTCGTCGGGGATTTTACTGCACGAAGCCATCGGTCACGGAATGGAAGCCGATTTCAACCGCAAGGGGATCTCGATCTACGCCGACAAATTGGGGAAACGCATCGCGCCCGCCGATGTGACCGTGGTCGACGATGCTACCGTTATCGGCGCACGTGGGGCGTTGAACGTGGATGACGAGGCCTCGCCGACCGAAAAAACCACCCTCGTCGAAAACGGCATCCTGAAGACCTACCTGCACGATCGGATCTCCGCACGACACTACGGAGTGGATAGCACCGGCTCCGGACGCCGAGAATCCTTTCGTCATCCCGTGCTGCCGCGCATGCGCGCCACCTACATGGAACCCGGGCCGCATCCACCGGAGGACATTCTCAAGTCCGTCAAAAACGGCCTGTACTGCGAGACCTTCGCAAACGGTCAAGTGCAGATCGGCGCTGGCGACTTCGCCTTTTACGTGCGGCAAGGGTGGCTCATTGAAGACGGGCGTTTGACCAAGCCAGTCAAAGACGTCAATCTGATCGGAAATGGCCCGCAGGTGCTCGAATCCATCGAAATGGTCGGAAATGACCTCGTGATCGACGAAGGCGGCTGGACATGCGGGAAGGATGGGCAATCCGTCCCCGTCAGTCAAGGCATGCCCACGGTCAAGGTCGCGAAACTGTCTGTGGGAGGCCGACGATGAGCGAGCTGCTCGACCTCGCTCAACGGGTGGTGCGGCAGGCCCAGGCGCTTGGCGCGCAAGAGGTCGTGGCTTCGGTCGGAAAATCGATCAGCACCACCATCACCCGTCGCGACGGAAAGGTGGAGCAAGCCACCGAATCCACCAGCCGCGGGCTTTCGTTCTCCGTCCTGGTCGACAATCGATTTTCGAGCCATGGAACCTCGGATTTACGCCCCGATGCGATCTCCGAATTCATCAAACAAGCGATCGCCGCCACCCGAATTTTGGAGCAGGACCCCGAAAGAGCGCTGCCAGAAGCGCCTCTTTGCGGACGAGGAGCCACGGCGGCCGCTCTTGACGTGTTGGATTCCGCATACAACGCCCGCAGTGCGGAAGCGCGCGCGACCGACGCCGAGCTCCTCGAACAAACCGCCGAAAAAGCTAATATTCCCTCGGTGATCTCTCGCTCCAGTCAAGTAGCGGATGGATGCTCTCAAACCGCGCGGGTGGATTCCAACGGATTCTCCGACACTCACGAAGACGCCTGGTTTATGTGGGGGGCGGAGGCAACTTTTCAAGAGGGAGGAAAGCGTCCAGAGGTAAGCTCCTATTTTGGCGCGCGCTACCTCACCGATCTTCCTGAGCCCCAGAAAATCGCTCAGCAGCTCGAGGATCGCGCGCGCGAGCGCGCCGGCTCGAAGCCGATCGATTCGGGAAGTTACCCGTTGATCTTGTTGAATCGCGCTACAGGAAAGCTGCTAGGTGCTTTTGGTGGTCCCCTGGCCGGCTCCGCCTTGCACGAACAGCGCTCCTGCCTCGCCGGAAAGTTAGGATCTCGCGTAGGTTCGGCGAAGTTCACCCTTCTAGACGATCCCACCATCCCCCGCGGGCTCGCCAGTCGCCCCTGGGACGGCGAAGGCTTGATTGCCCGCCCGTTTCCGGTGGTTTCGGAAGGCGTCCTCGACTCCTACTACATAAACGTCTACTACGGCCGAAAACTAGGGATGAAGCCGACCACCGGCGGACGTTCCAACTGGGTGATTCCTCCAGGCGACCAGAGTTGGGAGGCGATCGCAAAGGCGTATCCCAAGGCGATCCTGGTCGATGGTTTCCTGGGAGGAAACAGTAACGCCACCTCAGGCGATTTCAGTTTTGGGATCCGCGGCGCGCTGATTGAACATGGCGTTCGCACGCAGGCCATTTCGGAAATGAATGTTTCGGGTAATTTGACCGACATTTTCGAGAAATTAGTAGAGATCGCGAATGATCCCTACCGGTACTCGAGCGTGGTTTCGCCGACGCTGGTGTTTGAGGATGTGCGGTTTTCGGGTACGTGACCGCCAAACTAACCCTCCACCCGGCCTATTCACTCCAATCGAAGTCCTTCCGCTTGATCTTCGCGCGACGACCATCAGGGTGATGGAACACGATTCCCTCAGCCAAATGACCCGGTGAAAACAAGCTATCCAGATTTCGGAGCTGCTCTTTTAGGCCGTGAAAATCGCGCGGGATGGACTCGTACACCGGAGCCTCCAGGTTGAACGGCAGGCAGAGGTGCTTCGTCAGTCCCAAGGGATTTCCCTGGATATGAGGGCCCAACGCCTCCGAGGAATGTTCTCCATCGGGCCAACCCTGGGTATCCACACCGCGGACCGCTTCAAAAATCCACTTGTCTTCCGCGGCATTCTCCAAGGCCTCAACGTACCAACCGTCCACCACACCCTGCTGCTTCTGGGCTTTGGAGGGGTTACGACGCTTTTCGACGCGCACGACCTGACCGGCGCGGATCGTCAGCCGAACGTTGGTGCCGTCCAACTTCTCCGTGGCGCGCCCCTGGCCTTCAAACACCCATTCGCATCCGCGACGCGGCCGATTGACGACTTTGAAGTCATCGTCCCGGTCAAAAATGGTCGGAATTTTCTCCATCGCTGAAACTCCCTTTCTCACCTGCGAAAGCAGCTCTTCGCTCGTTATCACACCCTGCATGAGTCCATTTGCGACCGCCCGAATCAGCGCCGCAACGGAGGTATCCGCTTCGAGCGCCACTCTTTTGAGCGCTTTGCGCTCATCATTCGAAATCCAAATCACCAGCCGAGACCAATCGGCCGGGGGCTGCCAGCCGGCAAGTTCATCGGGATTCTTTCGCGGACGACCTCTTTGTGGGCTCATGATAATTTATTAGCACAACTGTTTTAATTGTGCAATCAGAAAATAAGCAATCACAACTATCCCCGTTCACAGGGCATTACAGCCATTGTCACGGTGTTCGAACCAGCGATCATCGTCGCTTGAGGATCAGGCTGTCCGTCCGTCCAGCCCAAGCCGCTGCAATAGGTGACTGTGGACCGGCATTTCCAGATCTCGGCTTCGCTCCACAAACCAACCGTTTCGCCAAACCCATTCCTTCACGGCCCCGCGGTACGCATAGATGTCCCGCGAATAAGCGCAACAACGCTCCAGCAGTCCGGAGTCCGCGGTGATCCCGAGTTCGCGTTCGCCCACGGCAATCATTTCGTTCACCAAAGCGGCCAATTCCTCGCCGTGCAGGTCGACCACCTCGCCAACGGTGGCACCCGTCGCCTCGCACATCAGCCCGAACGCGCAGTTCCAAATCAGCTTTTCAAGCTCCACCTGCGTAAATGCAGCGGGAGAGACCACTCGTCCACCCAGTCCAATCGTTTCCAAAATGGAAACGATCGCTGGCGCGTGCGCCCCGACGAACGGACTCGGCGGACCTGGCACCGGTGGATCTCCCCGTTTGGCCACCGCAAAATAAAGCAAGCCTCGCGTGTTTTCGCTCAGCCCGTTGGCAGCCAACCACGGTCGGATCATGCCGTTTTGAACAAACACCAAGTCTGAACGCCGTTGCTGGGGCACGGAGGCGAGAAAGCCCGACAGATCGTCGTTCCGCACCGTAACCAGGATCGGCTCGGTCCCGTTTTCACCGATCTTACCCTCGGTTCGAGTCACCAACGATGTCGAAAGTCTGTGCTGTTCGCACAGTTTCGCGAGGGCAGTTCCGACACGTCCACCGCCAACGATCACCATTGCGCCTCCCCGGTTAGGCTTACCGAATGACGCTTCCAAGGGCCACCGCCGACGCGCTGTCCGCCGCCGGTATACCGTTCGAGTTGGATCTACCCCTCGCTCGCCGAGTTTGGTGGAGGACCGGCGGACCTGCCGACGCATGGGTGGAGGTTTCCTCTTTGGGTGTACTTCAAACGGTCCAGAGGGTCGCCTCCGAAACCAACGTTCCTTTGACCGTTCTCGGCAATGGAAGCAATGTGCTGGTGGCCGATTCCGGAATTCGTGGACTGGTGATCCAACTGACGGGAGAGCTGGCCGAAACCAATTTTGTAGCGCCATTCTTGAGTGTCGGAGCCGGTTTGAAATTGGCCGTGTTGCTCGCCCGCGGCAAGGCCAACGGCTGGACGGGGCTCGCGTGCTTTGCCGGCATTCCGGGCACCGTCGGCGGGGCTGTTCGTATGAACGCTGGTTCTTCCTTAGGAGAAACCGGTGACCACCTGGCCGACGTCACCTTCGTGGACCCCGCCGGGGAGGTCTACACCTGGCCCAAAGAACGCCTTCAACTCTCCTATCGGACCTGCATTCTCCCCAAGGGGGCGATCATCGCCAGCGCACGGTTCGAGTGCCCAAAGATCGACGCCGCGGAAGAAAGCGCCCGCATCCAGGCATTCATCGAACGTCGAAAAGCCACTCAGCCGCTGGACTTTCCGAGCTGCGGCTCCACGTTCCGAAACCCACCCGGGGATGCGGCGGGTCGGCTGATCGAGGCCGCCGGCCTCAAAGGGTACACTCTCGGCGCGGCCCAAATCTCTACCAAGCACGCCAACTTTATTCTGAACCTTGGAGGAGCCACCGCAAAAGACATTCGCGCGGTCCTCGAACACGCACAACGGGAGGTTCACTCGCGGTTTGGCGTAGACCTTGAGCCCGAAGTGCACTTTGTCGGTGCGTGGTGAGCCTCGATGTTGCCAGTTCGCACTTTCGAAATGGGGAATGGCGTCTCGCGAAAATTGCAGCAGACGCCAGCTTAGCCGACGATGTTTCGGGTGACGTACACGCCCTGCTGGCCCGTTTGGCGGCCCGAGTGGGCGATCCTCGCGCTGCCTTACTCCACGGACAGTCAGCGGTGGCAGCCCAATTTCGGCCCAATACCCGCGGCGCGCTCGGTGAAGCGCTCCTCGCCAACGGTGAGCCCTTTCGTGCGCGCGACGAGCTTTCCTCCGCTTTGGAAGACGCCTCTGCGCGAGAATCCGCGATTCTGGGAACCGCACTTTCGTTGGCGTGCCGTGCGGCGGGCGCCCCCGAGTCGGGCATCGCAGCCGCTGTTCGAGCAACAGCAGCAGCCGAAACCTGTTTTGGGTTGGCGTCCCCCGAATACGCGGAAGCTCTGGTCGCGAGTGGGTTGTGCAACCACGCGGCCGGAAAGGAGCAGCGAGCTTCCGAATTGCTCCATCAAGCCAGGGAAGTATGGAGCGGTCTCGACGCCAGGCACCCGGGTCTCGCCGGCACCTTGGACGCATTGGGCGCGGTTGCCCGAGCCCGGAATCGCCCCTTTGAGGCCGTGAAACTTCATCGCGAAGCGATCCAAGTCTGGACCGACGCCCTCGGTGAACACGCGGGGGTGATCGCTGCATCTCGCCAACTCTTGGCGCAAGCCCTACATCGAACCGGGGATTTCGTAGGCGCCAGAACCGAAATGGCGCTCTCCTCCACTCAAACCGCGCGGTGTTTTGGTGCGGACCACATCGATACCTGGATCGCCCGTTTCGAGTTAGCTCGGTTTGAGCTGGACTGCGGAGAGGTCGAGGTCGGATTGCACGGGATGGTCGATGCCCATCAGGTAGTTTCCGAACGACTCGGTCAAGAGCATCCGGTGGTAAAGGCCATGAAACGATGGCTTTAGCAGCATCGCATTCAATCGCATCGGCTGCCAGTTTGGCCGTCTAGATTACGGGCTTTACACGCCAGCTATTCAAAGAACGCTCGCCCGCACACGCAGTTGCACCACGCGTGGAAAATTCGGAATTTGGATCTTCACGCACACAGAAGGCGTCCAACCACACACTTCACGATAGCTCAGCCCGCCCGTGGATCCACTGTTCTTGCGCATGTGGCAACATTCCCTCAGGTGGGGGAAACATGGCACTGTCCGCGTATCCGACAACCAGCTTAGTAATACCGGTATACCGGTGTCCCGATACCATACTGCCGGCACTGCAGCGCCTTGTCGAGCACTTGCGTCAAAGCCCCTACATCTGGGAACTGATCGTAGTGGACGACGGCAGTGGAGATAACACGCCGAATGTCGTCAAATCGTTCCTCGAGGGCGTCGCTGGCGCTCGGGTGATACAACTCTCGAGGAACCTCGGGAAGGGAGGAGCGGTGCTGCGCGGGCTAAAAGAAGCGCGCGGCCGGTTTCGACTCTTTACCGACTGCGATTTGGCGTACCCCCTGGAGCACCTCGAAAACCTCGTCGAGGCTCTAAAAAACGGAGCCGACGTCGCGATCGTCGATCGGCGTCACCCGCTCAGCACGTGCGAAGTCCCTACCAATTTGCTAACGCGCGCTCACTTCCGCGAAGCCATCGGACGTGGACTCAACCGCCTGCTCAAAGAACTCGGACTCACCGCGTTTGACGACACCCAAGCGGGCCTAAAGGGCATTCGCGATTCGGTCGTTCCCTTGCTCGACCTCATGACGGTTTTCCGGTTTGCTTTCGACATCGAACTTCTGGTCATCATGATGCAAAACGGCTGCCGTGTAGCGTCCGTGCCCGTGCGATACCAGATGACTGACGCACCCAGCACGGTGCGAGCATTTAAGGACGGGAAAGACGTCCTCGAGAGTGTCGCTCAAATCTGGGGAAATGCACGCCGGGGCCGATACCGTCACCCGTGGCGCGCCCCCGCAGACCCCGTCTACACGCCGCCAACGTCCGCCGCCTGGGAACAGGCGGCCAACTCGTCCCTCAAGGGGCGACGGCTCGCCTAAAACGGAGCGCGCGTTTGTGGCGACGTCGTCCATGGTTGGCCTGCCTGGGGCTGCTGATTGCGTCGACAAACGCGTGGGCAGAAGACCCCCCGGACACGGAGCTTCTGGCCATCGAGGCGAGATTCGAAACCGAGGTTACCTATGCTAACGGTCTCGACTTAGCCTATACGCTACGCCTCCGGGGTCAGAACCAACGGTCAATCGAAATACTTCGCCGCCTGGACGAAAAATTCCCGGGTCGGTATGAAACCGCCGTCGAGCTTGCGAGCGCCTATGAGGCGCAAGGGGAACTGACAACGGCGATCGAAGTACTCCAACTGAAACTTGATTTTCGCGAATGGGCGGTCACCACTCGCCTGGCTGAACTCTGGCTAAAACGATCGGCCCCCAAGGCCGCACTCCGCGAACTCAGCCGAACCCGCAAAGAAAGTCCTAGCGAACCACCAACCTCCGCATGGGTACTCGAGGCCGTGGCCCACACGGAGATCGGCGACCTGGCCGCCGCGCGAACCGCCTGGGAAGTCGTGGTGCAGCGGGAGCCGTTCCATCCCGATCACTGGCTTGGTCTGGGCCGGGTCTTGGAGCTCCAGGGAGAAATGAGAGCTGCTGAACGCATTTATGGAGAGGCCGTCAGGGCCTTCCCCGGTCACAATGGCTTGACCACCGCCTGGGGCGCCTGTCTCTATTCCCTCGGGGATTTCGAATCTTCGATTCCTCTCCTCGAACGCGCGGTACAGGGATATCGGGAACTTGACGATATCCAAGGCGCCGAACAAACGGAGAAGCTCTTACAAAGCGCCAAAAGCAGCTTCGCACACGACCTGATGGCCCACGGGGACCTGGCTCGCGCCTGTCCGCTGCTCGAACAGGCGGCCAAAGCGGAGTCAGAAACGCCTGAAATCCTCGACCGCATCACCTGTGCACGGGTGTCCGGTAGGCCGACCGTCGCCCTGCAACTGGTGACCGAATTGCGGGAACACGAGCCGTTTCTACTCGACGCCGTACTCATTCAAGCCGAGCTCTATCGTGAGCAAAGCGACGTTGAACGAGCGCGCACCACGCTTCAAGCCTACACCGACACCCAAGGCTACCATTCGACCGATGTGGTCGTCGCGCTGGCGTCGGCCCAAATCGCCCAACACGCTTCGAAGGACGCACTCGAGACCCTAAAACTCGGCCGTGAAGCTCTCGGGGCGGCGCCCGCCCCACTTGAGTTTCTGACCACCGAGGCAGCCGCTCACGAGGACCTCGGCGATCTGAGCTCCGCTCGATTGCTTTGGCAGGAAGCCATGGAGAGGGACCCGGCGCAGCTCCGCTTGGGCCTGGAGTTGTCTCGGGTGCTTCAAAAGATGGGAGACAATGACGCACTCTTTGCGCTTCTCGATACCATGGAACCTCGTTTTTCTCTGATCGGAAAATACTGGACCGCGCGCGCCGAGTTCGAGCTTGCACAGCTGCATTTTGCCGATGCAATGCACTCCGTCGATCGTGGTCGCAACTCACCCGACGTCGCCTTTGACCCGGAATTTCAACAACACGCACTGGCCCTCGAACAGCGAATCCTGACCACGGAAGCCACGCTCGCCGTTCAAACCGGCGACGAAACCGTGGCGCTGGATCGTCTGGCACAAATCTACGCGAAGAACGATGCTCCTGAAAACGGCCTGAAACTCGGTCACCATCTTCGCCTTTTCGGCCATACTGACGAAGCCGAGACACTCTTTCGGGCGTTGCTCGAAGAGTTTCCCTCCGACATCGGTGTCCAGCTCGCGCTCCCAGAACTGTTGCTCGATCAACAACGCGCGGTGGAGGCCGAGAAGATCGTCACCGACTCCTACAAGTGGTACGAAGAACCGCCATCGGACTTGATTGCGCTATACTGCTCAGCAGTTCTCCAGCTTCGACGCCCAGTCGAGGCCGTTGACGCACTTCAGGATCTCTTCCGCGAGCGCCCAGAGACAAAGACCCCCAGACTCCTCGGGCTCCACGCGACCGCACTTACGGAGTCGGAGCGCTATGTCGAAGCCAGCGAAACTTGGCTTACACTCGCACAGAAATACCCTGACATCGGTGCTTTCTCGGTCGAATATGCCGTCAGCTTGCGGCATCATGCCCCGCCAAAGCGAGTTGTGGCGGCGCTCGATGACGTGATCGTACGATTTCCGGACCTGCCGGAAGCTTGGGCAGCCCGCGGAAGCTGGTTTTCCTCGCGGGGAGAACCCCGAAAAGCCCGTGCCGACTACGATCACGCGATCGGACTGCTGCTCGCAGCACCGGCGTCCGGATATTGGGCAGGGCTCGACCACGATTTGCAGATGGCACGGACCGCCAGCTCCGGGGGGCAGACGCGTCTCCCTATCCGCCTTTTTGAAGACATATTGACTCGTCAACCCTCCCACCGCGGTGCACTCACGGGACTTGGCTGGCAGTACTTCAATTCCCACCGCTGGCGGCCCGCTCAACAAACCTTCGAGGCGCGAGCTGCCCTCGAACCCGCCAATCCCACCGCGGTGGGCGATGTGCTCGAAACCCTCCTTGCGTCCGAAAACCCCAGTGCCGCGGCCCGCTATGAGCGACAACACGCCCGGCTGTTGAGCGAGAGCATCACCGGCATCGAACGAGCAAAAAAGAAGAGCCTCGGATTATTCGGATACCGGCCCGTGCCCCCGCTTGGCCTACGTACCCGGCTACAATGGATCACCAGCCGCCCGACAGCGATGCTCATCAGCCGAGAACTTGCGTTTTCGTCCGAGCCGGTCCGAGGATTTCGGACGGATCAATGGGTCTATCAAGTCGAAGCGGATGTGGTGGTGCCCCGAATGCCACTGATTCGCGTTCGGCACACGGGCGTGCGCTCGTTCCTGGATCGCGCAGGTACGACGCAGAAACTCGAGTTGGAATTGTTCAGCGGGACGGCGACCTCCATTGGCGCGATCTACGCCCAACCCTCGCTCGTCATGGTCTCGGACCACCTTCTCGGAAACTCCCAGGCCTCAGCCTACCGCATTGGAAAGCTAAAACTCGGCTGGCGCCCCGCACACACACCGCTGCGGTGCGAGCTCAGCCTTTCCGGAGGGAGCGAGCCCACTGACCGGGTGCGCCGATCCGCCTTTGTTGAGAGCGTTGGGTCCGTTTCCGTCATATCCACACGCGCAAAGGGCTTTGCGTCCGTCGGAGGACGCGTCGACACGTTGACCGACGGCTCGCACTACCGATCCTTCATTTCTGAGGCCGCGATTCAGTACGCGGTATTTCGCGAATGGTATGCTTCCGCATACGTTCGGCTGGAAACCAACCGGGGCCTCCCTGTGCTGGGCTATGCCACCGGACTCGAATCCAATGTTCGTTTGGAACGGAGAAATGTGATCGGTGTGCTCACCCCCTTTGCCGAAGCAAACTGGAGCATGCCGTTTCGGGCTCCGCTGTACCAAGGGGTTCAACTCAAGGCGGGCGTCGTGATCGAGCACGGAATCGGACTTCCCACGTGGGAAAAGGGCGGAATTACTACCATCAAAGTCCCATTCCGGTGGACGGCCGCTTTTGAGCACAGCGAGTTCCCTCGGTCGACTCTAAAACCGTCCGATTCGGTAACGTTCGGCCTCCAGGTCCTCTGACCATGCAACGACTCGAACCGCTCACCGCATGGGTTCAACGCCATCAACGCGTGATCTACGTCGCCCTCGACCTCCCGTTATTCGCGGTCACCTACGGCTTTCTCGTCCTTCTTGGCCATAGGCTCACTGGACAGGGGTTCGGTGAAATCAACGGCGCTCTCGCGCTGTTTTCGCTTCTCACCTCCGTTGGGGTCACTTTGCAAGCCGTTGTGGCCCGCCGGGTCGCAGCTTCAAAAGGACGCGTCGGTCTGCGTGAATTCTGGATTCTAGGCGCCAGTCTTGTCGCACTGTCCGCGATTACGGCCATGCCCGGGATCGTTCATTCGGCCCACATCACGGCCATCGCGGAAACGGGCTCCGACGGCTTCGTCTTGGCGCTGTTCCTGCACCTCATCATCAGCATCTTTCGCGGCGTACTTCAGGGCCGAGAGCAGTTCTTGGCCTTGTGGGCCGCACAAGCATCGGAACACCTCATCCGCCTCCTGGCGTTGATCGCCATCACCACCGATGTTGCGACCGTTCGCCAAGCGTGGACCGCCGTTTTAGCAGGCAATCTCATTCATGTTTTGGTCGGTGCGTGTTTCCTTGGACGGCCAACGTGGCGCTTGTTTGTCAAGCCTTCCAACGCAGCACTTCCCGTGGGCCCCGAAGTCCTCACCGTCCTTATCGCCAACTTGTCCCTGGGTTACTTTCTCGCGTACGACGTTCTCTTTGCCAGCCTGCTTCTGGAGCAGAACAGCGGCGCCTACGTAACCGCGAGCAAGGTGGGGCGAATTCTCTATTTCGCTGGTGCAAGCCTATCCGTGGTCCTCCTGCCTCGCTTCGCCAGACCGGGTCAAACTTCAGGGGAACGGACCGTCACCGGACTCATCGCGGCGGCGGTGCTCTCAGCGCTTCTCACACCGGTGCTCGGCACGGTCTTCCACCCTTTGGTCGCCGCATTCTTCCCGCCCGAGCTGGTACCCACACCGGCAGTCATCGCAGCCGCCCTCTTTGGAAACATCGGATTGGCCGCCTGCCACCTCCTCATGACTTGGCATATCGCGAACGGAAACCGAGTTGCCATCGGCGTCCTGGCCGCCACCGGAGTTCTGGCCACAGGTTCGCTGCTCTATGGCAGCCACGACTTGGTCTTCTTCACACTCTCCACCTCCCTGTTTGCTTGGATTGCCGCCCTTTCGCTGGCCCTCCTGGGAATTCGCACCGCCAACCAAACCCCGCCCAACGAACAGCCGCTGGCGATCCACACGTTTTACGGAACTCCGGTGCCCATTTCACGACGCGCCAACGCGCCCGCGGAGGTCACCAAGCCATTCGTCGTTCGCGGCGAGTGGATGGCGACGGTGGTTGCCATCCTTCTCGTGTTCCCATGGCTTGGAAAGGGGCAAATCACCTTTGGGGACCTAGCGTTCGGGCGCTCGTCCTTGACGTACCTCAACTATGTCGGCGGCGTCTACAACGAACAACTGGGGACCCCCAATTGGTTCAACCTCCCACGCATTTTTTTCATTGGCCCAGCATATTTGGCATCAGCACTGACCGACTTCAATGGAAACCTATTTCTGGCGGCCCTGCTCGGCTTGATTTTCCTCGTGAGCATCTGGTGTTTTGGCAAGCTATACCGAACCATCACCGATCAAGGCCCCCCCTCACACTGGTCGCACGAGACCGCCTTGGCACTCGCCGCTTTGGTGTACACCATCAATCCATGGGTGATTGTTCGCGTTCAACATATCTTCTTACTGTGTGGGTACGCCCTGGTACCCGGAATCTGCGCGCTCGGCTGGGTCTGTTGGGGGCCAGCCGCATCGCGCGGTTTTCGATGGGTCCCAACCGCATCCGAGTTCCGCTATCTCCTGTTGTTGGGACTGACCTGTTCGGCGAGTTTTGCTGGCATCCACTTCGGTTTTTGGAGCCTACTGCTCCTGAGCGTGATCGGTGCGGTTTGCGCCGGGCGCGCACTGCCCGAGGCCTGGCGCCAGGGGCAAAAACTCCCCTGGTTGGGCTGGTTCAGCACGCGCGCGGTCCTGGCGGGGCTGGCCTTCGCCTGTTTCGCGGCCTTCTGGATCGTCCCGTTCGCTCAAAGTCTGCTCTCCGGCGTTCGACCAAGCCAAAATAACGTCAATACCTTCGAAACCGTTGTGATGTTAAGCCGAAACAGCACGCTGGGATATGTGGTCGCCGGGGCAAGCTACTGGTGGCCGATGTTCGATCTGGCAAACCTCGGCTGGACGTTCTGGGGCGGGGCTTGGGCGTTGTTGGCCTTCGGGCTCATCGGAGTTCGGCAACGAGGAGGATGGGCGTTGGCCGCCGCCACCCTCGCGCTGTGGCTGCTGGCGACGGGGACGCGGTACGAAATCCTCGCCCCGTACTACCTTTCCATGGTGTTCGAGGCCAAATACCCGCTCGGCGATATGATCCGAGACCCCAACAAGATTTATGGGGCGGCCCTCCTCCCCATGGCCCTCCTAATAGGATGGGGATGGAAGTCCCTTTTTCTCAGGCGGGTCCGAATTGGCTGGTTGGCCCTCAGCGTCGGAATGCTGGCCTGGATCTCATGGGTTCAACCTTACTACTCCGTATTCATGCTCGGCTATTATGCCCCGATCGAATGGCCGGCCGCTCATTACGCCCTCCACGACCAACTCAAGGACCTCCCTCCAAATAGTAAAGTGCTTTACCTTCCAGTGGCGGACCATGTCGTCAACATCAGCGACGGACTTGCCCATCCCGATTTCAACGAAGTGGACATCGACGGCGCCAAGACACCCAAAGCGACCGGCGATCACATGGTCTTCGATTCCCCGGTCGACACCGTGTTTCCTTACGAAGGAAACGACACGGCGGTGGGCTACGTCCTGCGTATGATCCAAGACCAGCTCGACCGCGGCGACACAAAATCCGCTCTGAAACTCGCAAAGCTGGCTGGCGTCACCCACATCGTGCAGCGAACCGACCACGAGGATTTTCGCGCCCGCCTGCGCGGAATTCGTCAACTGCTTGACCAAGACTCGGAACTCCGACAGATCTGGTCAAATGATGTTCTGGCATTGTACGAGCTCAAAGCCGCACCGACTCGCGCAAGCGTGGTGCCTTCGCTCGCCTACACCACGGGCGGATTGAACCGACTGTTGCGGTATTCGGCATTCTTCGACAATGAACTTGGAGACTCGGGCGTCGTCTTCGCACACTCAGGCCAACCCGATGTCGCCGCCGTGCTTCGGCCGGAGGATTATGTAGAAGTCGAATCCCTCGAAGATCTCGTACTATCGCAACTATCCGAGGACGAGGTGACTTTTCCCGCCGATGCCGTGCGACGCGCCAGTCCCGCCCTAGGCTGGGCGAAAATGGCGATCAGCGGTCTCGAATGGCCACAATACCTTCGAACCCAAGGGTTGTCCGACACCGCATACGATCTCGACCACTCGCGAGCGGTCGCCACTACTACCGCCGCCAGAAACCTCGCGATGGGGCCGTACCAAACCCCTCAAGGCCGCGGCACAGAGCGGTTCGGAACCGAATCGGTCCTCCACTCAGATTGGTTGTCGTCCTCGACCGGACCTCTGCTGGTCGACGCCCGAGCCGGAACGGACGGACTCGACGTTCTCTTACACCGTTCGGAGCCCACTTCAGGCGACCCCGCCTGGGACTTTTTCGAATCCTCGCCACTGGCCGTGGATGCGAGTGATGCCTATGCGCTCCTGGCCCGGGTCGCCGATGAGCCCGGTCACGGCGACCTCGAAATACGGCTTGGATTTTACGATCGCGAAGGACGTCGCTTGGGCACCGAGTTCGTCGAACCCAAAAAACAACACCCGTGGTCGACGGACCTGGAGGGTGAGGTATCGTTTGTTCCTCCGGTAGGGACCACCGCCGCACGCCTGGAGTTCCGAGTACGCCGCACCTGGAAAAGCGGAGATCAACTCCACGTTTATGGGATTCGCCTTCTCGAGTTGGGGGCGTACTCTATCGCGAACCGTCTCCCCGTCGTTCTCCGGCATCCGGCACAATCCGACCCCGGTAAGCTATGGATCCGGATGTTGTGCTCGCCGAAAGGCGGCCCCCTCGAAGTGAAATGGAGCGCGCACTCTACGGAACTGAATTCTCATTGTTCAGATCGCCTGCGGTTCGTCTGGAAATCGGTCCCGACCACCGAAACGTTTTCGAACCTCGAGCTTGAAAACCGGCATGGGCTACAAGCCATCAACGCGGTCGTCTGGATTTCGGACGCCGACTTCAAGGAACGCGTCGTTGAAACCGTGCATGATTTTGAAGGCCAGCGAACCTTCACCCTGGTTGACGCCACGGACGGCGATATCCAAAGAGGCGTTCCGGCGACCGACATCACCCGTGTCGATGCGAACGCGGTGTTTGGTCCTCGGGCACAAGTGGCCTTTCCATTTGACATCCCCCAAGCCGGCGACTTCGACGTACTATTCGGTGTTAACCTTCCCATTCCAGGCGACGAACTCACATTGTCGCTGAAGGGGCCCAACACCTCGGAGGAACTGCATTGGACTGGCGCCTCGCCACCCACCTCATTGCATCGTCACTTTGGCCCCGGTCGTTACCAAGTGGTGATGACCCTCAACGGTGAAAGCCCACCGTTGATGGATTGGGACGCTTTGAAGGATCCTTTCCAAGAACTCAGCGACCAGCCTAAGACGCTGCGGCGCCGCATGACCCGGGGGCAGGATTCTTGGGGCTCGCTGATGACCGACCCCGCACGACTGTCCTCTGCCACGCCGGTGATGTCTTGGTTTTCTTACAAGACCGTCGGCTGCCACTCCTTCCATGGAAAGCTGTTTTTCTACGGCGCAAACGGGGAAACCCTTGAAACGCGCTACATCGACACCTTGGAAAATCCCGAGAACCGAGGCAGCTACTCCATGACCGTGGAACCACCGCCCGGGGCCGTGTCCGTCGCCATGCAGTTCCTGGCAAAACCGGGAAATGCGGCGGAAGGCGAATCGTGGTTTTCCATTTCAGACTTCGCGCTCTGGGAGTCCGATCGCACGCCTTCCATCGACGCACTGGCACTCGTCGAATCCGGCGGCTCGGCCGCGGTCGCCGCGACAGCCACGTTGGAAGAGCGGGCATTGGCGTACCGACGCCTGCGCGTCCGCGCCGGACCCCGATCGCGGGCGCTGCTCCTCGAATCCCCTCTGCCGTATTGGGAGGTGACGCAGGTGGGCCAATCGGTCCGGGACTACGCCGTAAACGCCGTTGCGATCGGGATGGACGCCCCGGAAGGGGACTCGGAACTGGTGGCAAGAGTGCCCTTTAATCGAACCTGGTGGGCAGGCATTGCCGCCGTGGGAGCAGGACTACTCGCGATCGGCGTCCTCTCGATCCGCCGCCATCGCCCGGGACAGGCCGGCCCACCCGAGGTTGGCGACCGCTGAAACGGTCAAGGCACCGTACATCGTCAACATACCCGCCGCCAACGCAGGTTTATCGACGTAGCGACGTAGATTCTGCGGTTCGTAGTAGACGCGCCGGAAGGGATACCACCGGCGCGCAGCCTCCCACACGCCACCCTTTTCACTGGCCGTGGTCTTATCCATCGCAGCAAAGTAGCCACTTTTCTTCATCAACAGCTCGCGAAAGCGAACGTGCTTCTCGTCATGCAGCAGCCACCGCCCACCGAGTCTCGCCACCAGGCCTCCCAGGCGGCGGTAACGAATGGTGGGTTGAATCTCTTCAAATGCCGTTTGGTGAGGACTCAACCCACCACTCACCCGGTACGCTTCGACCGACCAGAACCGGGCCGCTTCGATGGAATCATCCGTGATCGGTTGTTCGGTGCTGTTCACCACCTCGCGCTCAAACACCTTCACCCGGGTCGCGAAATTTCGATGGTCCGAAATGGGCGTTTCTTGAATGACAATGGCCCCAGCTCCAGTGTCGGCGCAAAGCGAAATGCACTGTTCAAGGGCGCCCGATGCCAGCTGCATGTCGGCATCAATGAACAATAGAAAGTCAGGATTCAGCTTCAAAGCCACCTGAATCGCATCAAATCGAGCCCAACCTCGTTCCCGATGTTCTGCCTCAACCAGCGTAAAGCGTGGTTCATCCAAAGCGATACGACGAAGAGCCAACACCGTCTGTGGTTCCGAGCCATCGTCCACAGCGACGACGCGGGGCTGAAGGAGCTTCGAACAGCCGAGTGCGCTTTGCACGGCCCGTATCGTGCGCTCTGTGTCGTTAAACGTGCTCATGGCGATTACTACGGAAGCATGCTCTGAATGCATCGCTCAAACTCCTGAGCACTGTTGTCGAAACTCAAGGTGCACGCGAAGCGGTGCGCCGCAACGCGCATTCTTTCGTACTCTTCCGCGTCGGTGAGGGCACCCAAGACCGATTCTACGAGGGCATCCAACGTTCGCCCGCGGCACAAAAACCCCGCTCGCCCGCAGTCTACCGCGTCCACCACCCCCGGTGCCGGCCACACCACGCTTGGAGTACCGAGCGCCGCGGCCTCTGAGATCGTGAGACCCCAGCCTTCGCGTGTGGAGGCCATCACCAACAGTCGCGCGTCGAACATGCGTTGGTGCAAATCATGCTCGGGAAGATATCCAAAAAAGTGAACGTCGTGCCCCTCATCCAAGGGACCCGTCCCGACCGAAAGGTCAAGGCGCTTGACTAGTGGGAGCAGAACACGCGCAAAGTACTCGGGAGCGGATTTCCCCACAATCCATAGCCGAGCATCGGGAACATGCTTTCGGACCTGCGCAAACGCCCGAATCACGATTTCCACGCCCTTGTAAGGGTTGACCCGCCCGGCGTAAAGCAGGATCGAGCTCCGCTTGGGCTCCAAAGTTTCCACGGGAGCAAGCGTCAACCCCTCCGGGGCGATCGCCACGCGATCCGCATGAAAACCCGCCTCCACCAAATCCCGACGCGTGGACTCCGAAACCGTAATCGTGCGGTCACGTCGGTTCAGCCAAAGCGCGACTTTTTCCGCACGAAAACCGACCTCCGCAGGGACCCTGGGCACCATTTGGTACCAGATCTCGCGGGTAAGCTGATGAATAAAGAACAGCCGCTTCTCACGAGGCACCCAGGCGGGCGTAAAAAACCGATGGGTGTTGCATTGATCGACGACCAAGTCGACTTCAGCGGCGTGTTTCCGATAGAACCGGACGGCGTATGGGATCACCGACAACCTTCCACCGCGTCGCACGTACCGCACGCCATCCACGATCTCATCGGAAGCGCCGCCAACAAAAGCCGCGGAAAAATGCCAGATCCGAAAACCCTTCGCGACCAGTCGGCGCAGAACCTCGTGGGTGTAGACCTCAGCTCCTCCAGCGGAGGGGTGGCCCTGGTCCCGCCAAGACAGGAAAAGTATCGTTCGCCGGCTCATATCACTCCGTCACCGTCGCCCGAACGAAAAGCGTATACCACCCTAGCCGACGGTACTCCGGAGCGATCGCACGATGCATCCACTGTGCAGCGGTAGCGCCCAGACCGACCCTGCTGGCCAGATAAAAACTCGGCACCCACACCGCTTCCGCCGCGCCGCCATGTTTGAGCGTGCGATCCACATGAAACCCGTTGGTGCCAAGCATCGCTACAACGTGCTTCTTCCGGTAATGTCGGTGATCCCTCAGCCAGTAGGCAGGGTCGGATGCGCATGCGAGCACGTGCCAGTTCGGGGTGCTCATCACCAGCATGCCTCCCGGCCTCAGCACCCGGCGGATCTCCCGAAGCGCCAAGACTTCCGTGCCGCGCGGAAGGTGCTCCATCACTTCGAGGTAAAGCACTTTATCAAACGTGTGATCGGGAAACGGCAGCCCGCGGGTCACGTCAGCCACCGTGTACCGAACGTTCGCAGGAAGGTTCCCCTCGGAAACATACGGCTCCACATCGATTGCGTCGATCGATGCGACCCGAGGCGCCAAACGTCGCTCCAACTCGCAGCGTTTTGCAC
>SXGS01391474.1_pt1 | contig 29306 bp, 26 predicted proteins | sample 3174681 | NCBI WGS metagenome assembly SXGS01 (sample SAMN11356861, study PRJNA531348) | freshwater metagenome | isolation source: freshwater sample F1-80 | place: China: Fuxian Lake, Yuxi | collected 2017-12-25 | reverse complement strand
GCCCAACTGATCGCGCAGCCATTGCACCACCGCGCCGGCCACGAACACGCTGCCCTCCACGGCGAATCGCGGCGACCCATCCTCGGAAGCCGCGCGCGTGGCGAGCAGCCGGTTCCTCGACACCGGCCGCGCTCCACCCGTATGCATCAGCGCGAAGCACCCGGTGCCGTAGGTGTTCTTCGACAACCCGGGCCGGAAGCATGCCTGCCCGAACAGCGCCGCCTGTTGATCGCCCGCGATGCCCGCGATGGGAATCTCCGCGCCCAGATGCTCCGCCGCCGCGACTCCCGCCACGCCGCTCGACGGAACGATGCGCGGCATCATCGCGGCGGGGACATCGAAGAGCCCCAACAGAACCGGATCCCAGTCCCCGCTGGCGAGGTTCATCAACATGGTGCGCGACGCGTTCGTCGGATCGGTGGCGTGCACCGCGCCGTTGGTCAACTTCCAGATCAACCACGTGTCGATGGTCCCGAACAGCAGATCGCCGCCGCGCGCCTTGGCTCGCGCGTCCTCCACGTTGTCGAGAATCCACTGGATCTTGCTTGCCGAAAAATAGGCGTCGATCACGAGCCCGGTACGCGCGGTCACATCCGCGGCAACCGGCGCGGAGGCCAATTCGCGGCACCGGTCCGCCGTTCTGCGGCATTGCCAGACGATCGCCGGCGCAACCGGCTCGCCCGTCCAGCGGTCCCACACCACCGTCGTCTCGCGCTGATTCGCGATCCCCAACGCGGCTACCCGCCGCGCCGCCGTGGACGCCGCCTCGAGCGTCCTTCGCGCCGCGTCCAGTTGCGCGTTCCAGATCTCGACGGCATCCTGCTCCACCCAGCCCTGCCGCGGAAACCGGCTCGGGAAGGCGTTCGACTCCATGGCCAGGCGGACGCCCCTCTTGTCGTAAAGAGCGGCGCGCGCCGACGTGGTTCCTTCGTCCAGGGAAAGAATGTAAGGCACCTATGCATTCTCCATCGCCGCGAGGTCCCGGCGCTATAATGAATAGGTCGTATGTTCTTTCGCCGCGAAAAGCCAACCGTTCACACTTTCGACTCGCGACTGTCCGACGCCAGGTCGGCCGGCTTCGAAATCCAGAATACGGGCGAAGGGGCCCGCGCCGTACGCAACGGGGTGGGAGCGGCGCTGTCCGACGGCGGCGAGGGACTGGTCGGGATCGGCAAGACAGGCGTGGTGGTCGGGCAGGAGATCGGCCAGTTGACCGACCTCGGCTACCAGAAGATCTTTCTCACGCCCTCCGGCAAGCGCCTCCCGGCGCAGGCCGATCATCTGGTGCTGATCCACGCGTTCACCGAAGACCTCCGCGAGGCGCTCGGCATGACGAGCTACTACAACCAGGGCCTCGGCACCACCAACGATCTACACCTTTACGACCGGGTCAAGGACCGCGATCGCGGCGCGGCCAACCGGCCCTGGCAGCGGTAGGAAGACACCGCGGTGCGATTCGCGCTGCTGCAAGCCTTGGTCGCGTTCGGCGACTCCGTCACCGTGGGCGCGCGGCGCGACGGAAGCGTCACTCCGGAGCAAACCTTCGCGGCGCTGCTCGAGCGGAGCCTGAGTACCCGCGTGATCAACGCGGGCATCGGAGGCAATACCACCGGCCAGATGCTCGCGCGGATCGACAAGGACGTTCTGGCCCATAAGCCCTCGGCGGTCCTGATCATGGCCGGGTTGAACGACGCCGCCTTCGTCGATCCCGGTCCCGTCGCGCGGACGTGGCCCCGAGTGTCGTTGGAACGATATGAGGCCAACCTGCGAGAAATCGTGTCGCGGGTGAGACAGGCCGGCGCCACTCCGGTGATGCTCACTCCGAATCCGATGACCTCCCGCTATCCCTACGCGAATCTGGGAACCTACCGGGGAAGCGACATCAACCACGCTTTGTCGTCTTATGCAGCCGCCGCGGCCGGCGTGGCGAGGGAAACCGAAAGCTGCCTGGTGGATGTGTACGGAGCCTGGAGGTCCGGCCAGGATTATGAGGAACTTCTGCCGGACGGGGTCCACCCGAACGCCGGCGGTCACGCCAGGATCGCGCGGCAGATCGTGGAGTCCTGCGGGAACACGATCCGGCAGTCCTCCCGGCCCGGCCCGTCTCCGCGGTGAGACGGTTCTTGGGAGAGAGACTCCTCCCTGTCACGGCTCTGGGCCGGAATTCCCTTCAATCCTTACACATGCGGAGATCCTCCCGTTTGGCGCCATGCCTGCATAAGGAAGAGGCATGTGGGGCGAAAGCCCTACGACGGAAACTCTCCTCCTGAGTTTCCCGATCCGCTCCCAGTGGCGCCCGGAGATACCGGGTCTTGTCGCATCGGCCACTGGACACGAGCGGCTCTCGATGTCGTCGTCTCCGGACCGGCCTGCTCCGAAGGCCGGTCTGCTCGCATGTCCTCCGTCCGCCAGTTCCCGATCTCTTGTTGATGTTTACCGGACGGGGGGCACGTGTGAGACCAGTCCGCGGCCGATTTGGCCAAGGAATTGCAGCACGACAAGCGCCTGACGTCGAATTCGCGCGCCGGATCTTCCCTCCGGCAGTCCGCGCCCCCTTGACGCGGATGCGGGATCGGGTCAATGCACTCGCCGCGGGCGGATCCGGGAAGCTCCCTCTTCCGGGACCGTTCGCGGCTTTTCCGCGTGGCGGTCCGCTGGCTGGCTTTCCAAGTGGCTTCCGAAATATGTATCCTAGGGAGATTCCTAAAGACAAAATCTCCGTGCCCGTACCGAGGAGGCCTCCCATGAGTAATACCCAAGCCACAGCCACTGCTGGACCTGTCGTTGTGGTTGAACGACCCGCTCCCACCGCGGGCAATGTAGACAAAATCCGGGACATCATCTTCGGCGGCCAGATGAAAGAGTACGAGTCGCGATTTCTGCGGCTCGAGGAAATGGTCCGCGCCGAGATGAACGATGTCCGGGAGACGACCCGTCAACGCCTCGACTCCCTGGAGGCTGTCGTCCGGCGCGAACTGGACGAACTGGCCCTGCGCGACAAGGCCGAGCGAAGCGAGCGGCTCGAGGCGTTCGAACGCGTAGCCGCCGATTTGAAATCCCAAGGCGAATCGCTGCTGCGCAAGATCGGCGACTCCGATACACGGCACGCCGACGCCGAACGCGCCATCCGCAACGACGCAGCCACGCAAACCGCGCAACTCCGGGACGAAATCCAAAAGCGCACGCAGGACCTGGCAGCCTCGCTCGACCGGAGGTTCCGCGAACTGAACAGTTCCAAGACGGACCGCGCGGCTCTGGCTTCCATGCTGTCGGAGGTGGCATTACGGCTCCAGGGCGACTTCGAACTGCCGTCGGCCGGTTAGGCCCGTGCCCGCCTCCATCCCGTCCAGCGGCTCCGCTCCCGTCCCAGCCGGCGACGCGGAGAGGGATCAGGCGTGGGCGGAACTCCGGCGTCTGCTGGTCGGACCGGAGCGCGAGCAGATCGGTGAGTTGCGGTCGCGCATCGAGGACGATTCCGAACGCGCCGGCGCGGTGGCGCGAGTGCTGCCCAGCGCGGTTGACGCCAGCCTCGAGCGCGGCCCCGAACTCCGCCGCTCGATGCAACCGATGGTCCGCGATGTAATCGAACTCACGTTGAAGCACGATCCGGCGCTGGTGATCGACACCGTGCTACCGTTCTTCGGCACGCTGATCCGGCGCTATATAACGAACGCGCTGCAGGATTTCATGGACGCGGTGAATCAGGCGCAGGAGCGTTCGGTTTCGACGCGTTCGATCGCCTGGCGCGTGGAGGCTTGGCGCACGGGCAAGCCGTACGCCGAGATCGTGCTCGCCAAGAGCCTGTTGTACCGCATCGAACAGATCTTCCTGATCCACCGGCAAACCGGGCTCAAGCTGCAGCACCGGGTGGCGCGCGGCGTGGAGACCAAGGATGCCGACATGGTCTCCGGCATGCTCACCGCGATCGAGGACTTCATCCACGATTCGTTCAGCACCGCGATCGGCGAGAAGCAGTCCGACACGATCCAGGTAGGCGACCTTCGTGTCTGGGTGCAGCACGGCCGCCACGCGCTGCTGGCCGCCGTGGTCCGCGGCGCTCCCCCGCTCGAGCTCAAGGAACGGCTGGCGCAGGTGGTGGAGGACGTGGAGCGGAAGTTCGAGGATCGCCTGAATCCCTACGCCGGCGACCCGTCCGTATTCGCTCCCACGGCCCCGGAACTGGATTCGTGTCTGCTCGGACGAGGCGACGTGGAAACCGGCGGGAGCAGCCGGAACTGGAAAATCGCCGGCGGACTGGCAGCCTCGGCGCTGTTGGCCGCCGCCGTCCTGTGGTGGTGGGACGGAGCGCGATGGAACCGGCTGCTCGCCAGCCTGCGGAATGAGCCTGGCGTGGTCCTGACGGAGGCCCGCCGCGGCTGGTACTATCATGAAATCGAAAGCTTGCGCGATCCCTTGGCGAATCCCCTGGAGGGACTTCCCGAACGGGCCGGCTTTGGCGCGAATCGCGTGAGCGTCCGGACCGGTCCATTCCTGTCCCTGGATGCACGGTTCGTCGCGATGCGCGAACTGGAGCCCCGTAGACGCGCGTTGGAGGATTTGCGGATCGCCTTCGCGGTGGACTCGAGCGTCGTCGACCGCGCCGAAGCCGAGCGAGCCGCGGCCGCGATACGCTCTTTCGCTTCGTCCGCCGCGGCCACCGGCCAACGCGCCATCGTCGAAGTGCTCGGCTCGGCGGATTCCACCGGAACCGCCACCCGCAACACCGTGTTGGCCGCGATGAGAGCCCGGGAACTGGTGAAGGCGGTGTCCGGCTTCGAAACCGCGGGCGCGGTCCTGCGGGCCGGCTCCGGCGAGACAGGCGCGATTCGTGGCGTCCGCTTCCGCGCCAGCCTCGAACCTCGGGGCAACGAATGATCGTTCAGAAGAAAATCTGCCTGCTCGGCGCCTACGCGGTGGGCAAGACGAGTTTGATCCGCCGCTTTGTCGAGCGCATGTTCGACGAACGCTATTTCACCACCGTGGGCGTGCGAATCGACAAGAAGGAACTGTCGCTCGACGGACACGACGTTACGATGATGGTCTGGGATCTGGCCGGCGAGGACGATGTCACCCGCGTCGACCTGAGGCGATGCAAAGGAGCCTCCGGGCTCGTCTTCGTCGCCGACGGTTGCCGCGCGCACACGCTCGAAACAGCGGTGCGCCTGGCCGCCGAAGCGGAGGCGTTCGCCGGGTCGGTGCCTTGCGTGTTGGCCGTCAACAAGGTGGATCTGGCCGCCGAGTGGGAGGTGGAGGAGTCCAGGCTCGACGATCTGGCCGCGCGTGGCTGGAAGATCGTCAGAACCAGCGCCAAGACGGGACACAACGTCGACCCCATGTTCGAGACCCTCGCCCGGGAGATGCTGCCAGGAGCGGACTGATGGAAGCCGAGACGCTACAGGCACTGCTCCAGGCATTCGATGCATGCGCTTGGCGGCGCACGGAAAGCGGGTACGTTCCGCTCGGCGAACCCGCTCCCTGGCTGCCCCCGGAACCGGACGGCGCCGGAGCCGAATACCTGGCTTCGCTGTCGCCGGTGATGGAGCAGTTCCTCGGCGAGGCAGCCGAGTTCTGGGCCTGGGGAACCGACGGCCGCATCGAATCCGGAGCGTGGGAGTTGGGACGGGACCGGAGCCTGGCGCAGGCGTTCGCGATTCGCCGCGGCACGCTCGAGATCCTACTCGTGGAGCTGTTCGGAGAGCGGCATCGCGCCCGCATGGAGATGGTGCGCCACGCGCGGCACGCCAATCTGCTCGCCGAGTTGCTCGACCGGCGCGGCCGTCTGCTCGAACAGGCCGGACGCCGGAAGAGCGAATTCCTGTCCCAACTCAGCCACGAACTGCGAACCCCCCTCAACGCGATCATCGGATTTTCCACCCTTCTCGGCGAGGTCAAGACCGGCACGCTCAACGAGAGGCAGCGCCGCTTCCTCGGCAGCGTCCTGTCGTCGGCGCACCATCTGCTCGCCGTGATCAACGAGATCCTGGATCTGTCGCGCATCGAAGCCGGCGTTCGGGTGCTGAATCTCGATTCCTTCGGCGTCGCGCCGGCTCTGGACGAAGCGGTGGCATCGGTGCGAGTCGAGGCGGCCGATCGAGCCATCCGGATCGACTGCGGCGAGATCCCGCCCACTCTCGCCGTCTGTGCCGATCGGGTCCGGTTCAAGCAGATCGCGATCAACCTACTCAGCAACGCGGTCAAGTTCTCGCCCGACGGCGCGGCGGTGGCCGTGACGGCGGCAACGGAAGAGGAACGGAGCATTCGCGTGGAGATCCGCGATTCCGGGATCGGCATTCCGGCGGACGAGCAGTCTCGCGTGTTCGACGAGTTCTACCGCGCGACCAATCATCGAGGAAGGCCGGGCTCAGGGCTCGGGTTGGCGATCGCCCGCCGCCTGGTGGAGCAGCACGGCGGCCTCATCGGTTTCGAAAGCCAGGAGGGGCGCGGATCCGTTTTCTGGTTCCAACTCCCCCTACCCTCCGCCCCGTGAATCCAGTCTCTCTCGTCGCCATCGACGACAACCCGCAGTCCCTCGATCTGCTCGCCGCGGCGCTCGACGGCGAGGACGTGACCGTGGAGTGTCACGATACACCGGAAGCGGGCCTCGACGCCGTCCTCCGTTCGCGGCCGCGCATCGTGCTCCTGGACCTCATGATGCCTCGCATGAGCGGCATGGATGTGCTCGGCCGGATCGTCCGGTTCGATCCGTCGATCGAAGTGATCCTCATCACCGCGCATTACACCACCGAATCGGCCGTCGAGGCGATTCGCGGCGGCGCCGCCGACTACCTCGACAAGCCCGTCTCCATCGAGCGCCTCCGCGAGCGCGTTCGCGCAATCGTCGGCCAGATCCGCCGCCGGGAAGACACCCAGTCCACGGCCGGTGGAGCGGCGGGCGAACTGTTTCAATTCCACGGAATCGTCGGCCGCGGCCCAGCCATGCTGGACGTTTTCGCGCGCGTCCGCCGCATCGCGCCCCACTTTCGGACGGCGCTCGTCACCGGCCCCACAGGGTCTGGCAAGGAACTGGTTTGCCGGGCGCTGCACGATCTGAGTCCGGCTGCGTCCGGACCGTTCGTCGTGTGCAACTGCGCCGCCATCGCGGAAACCCTGATGGAAACCGAGCTGTTCGGACACGCCAAGGGCGCCTTCACCGGCGCGTCCCAGGATCGTCCCGGACTGTTCGAGTACGCCAACAACGGAACGCTGCTGCTCGACGAGATCGGCGAAATGGCGCTCGCGGCGCAGGCAAAGCTGCTGCGCGCGGTTCAGAATCAGGAAGTGCAGCGCGTGGGATCTCCGGCCGCGCGCAAGGTGAACGTGCGCGTGGTGGCCGCCACCCATCGCGATCTGCGCGCCATGGCCTCCGCCGGTACGTTTCGCGAGGACCTTTTCTTCCGCCTCGGACTCATCGAGGTTCGCCTGCCGCCCTTGCGGGACCGGGCGGACGACGTGCCGGTACTCTCGCGCTTCTTCCTGGATCGATACGCGGCGCTCTATGGAAAGCCCGCCGCTACCCTGTCGCGCCGCGCCGAAACGGCGCTGATGCGCCACCCTTGGCCCGGCAACGTGCGCGAACTGGAAGGCGTCCTGGCGTACGCCGCCATGATGGCCGACTCGAACGTGATCGAACCGGCCGACTTTCCCGAGACCTTCACCGCCTCATCGCCCCCGCCCGGCCAGGACCCGGTGCTGCGCATGTCGCTCGAGCAAATCCAGGCGTATCACGCGCGGCGCGTGCTCGCCGGCGCCGGCGGCGACAAGAAGCTCGCCATGGAGATCCTCGGTGTCAGCCGCGCGACCTTGTACCGGCTGCTGGGCGCGGACAAGCCGTCCGCGTCATAATCGGGGCATGAGCAACGGCGCCAAGGCGGGGATCGCCCTCGCGGTCGCCGCGGCGGGCGGGTGGGCCATCCTCCGCCCGCGCGACCGGTCCGAGCCCGCGGCAGCCGCGCCATTGCCGGTCGAAACACCCCGCCCGCGGCCGGTCTCCCACCGGCTCTTCGATCCGCCCGATCGCGCCACGTTCCGCTCCTGGTTCGTGTTTCTCGCCGAATCGATGGCGGTGCGCGAAACAGCGGAGCTGCCGAGGGATGTCGTCGACTGCGCGGCGCTCGCCCGCTTCGCCTACCGCGAAGCGCTTCGCAAACACGACGGCGTATGGGCGGCGGAGCTGGGGCTTTCGCGAGTGCCCCCGCTCGGCGCGGTGCGGCAGTACAACTACCCGTTCACGCCTACCAAGGCCGCGCTGTTCCGTATCGACGAAGCGGGAACCTACGCCGAATTCGCCGACGCCAAGACTCTCATGCGCCACAACGCGCGCCGCGTGAGCCGGTCTCTGCGCGGCGCCGAACCCGGGGATCTGCTGTTCTACCGCCAGCGGGAAGGCGAATCGCCGTTCCATCTGATGATCTACCTGGGACCGGGCACGCTCGACGGCGAGCCCGGACCGTTCGTGGTGTATCACACCGGTCCGTTGGACGGCGGTCCGGGCGAGATCCGGCGGCCCTCCACCGCGGAGTTGCTTCGCCACCCGGAACCGCGCTGGCGCCCGATCGAGGGCAATCCCGCGTTCGCCGGCGTCTACCGGTGGAACATCCTACTTCCGGATTAACGCGGCCTTGGTCATCTCCCAGGCTCTGTCCGTATCCGCCTCCAACAAGACCTCGACGGCATGCGGGCCCTGGACCACCGCGCCATATCGCGGCCCGAGCTCCGTCACCACGTCCAGCCGGCGCGTTTCCACCTTGACCGCGATGGACGGATCGAGCGCGTAGGCCGCCGCCAGTTCGTCCCAGAGATACGTGCGCGCGTCCGGCTTGGTCAGAAATCCGGGATAGCCGTTGCCGAAGCTCTCCCGGTAGAGCCGGGCCACCGGCGTGTCCACGGCGGCCACTTCGTCGAACCGGCGCTTGTCGACCACCGCCTTGTTGCAGACATCCAGCGGCGCCAGGATCTTCCGCACCGGCGACGCGAACACCATCTGGGCGGCCTCCGGATCGAACCAGAAGTTGAACTCGGCGGCCTTGGTCACGTTGCCGGGAACGTCCACCGCGCCGCCCATGATCACCAGCTTCTCGATCCGCGCCGCGATCGCCGGCTTCTTCTCGAGCATCCGCGCGATGTTGGTCAGCGGCCCAATCGCCAGGATGGACGCGGAACGCCGCTCCAGTTCGCCGATAAGCCAGTCGACCGCGGTCTCCCTGCCGGGTTGTGGCTCGGGCTCGCCGAAAGCGCCGGCGAATTCGAGTTCGCCCTGCCGCTTCGCCATTTCCGGGGTGTGGACCAGCGGCCTCTGCGAACCCAGATGCACCGGAGGATGGCGGCCCACGGCTCGCAGCGTTTCGCGAACGTAACGCGATCCGTCGCGCGCCCAGACATTGCCGGAGACCACCGTGATCCCCTTCACCGACATGCGGGCCGAATTGCGGAGACAGGTGACGATTGCCGCCGAGTCGTCGCTGAACTTGCCCGGATCGGCATCGATGAACCAGGCGGCGGCAGCCATCGCGCCGGCCTGAAGGATCACGACACCCTCGTCGTCCGCCCCGTGCCCGCCGCCGTGTATGCCGAGAAGACGGTCCGCAGCGCCCGCAGGCTCTCCTGGCCGGTCAGAATGGGCTTCTCCTTGCCCAGCGCCGCGCGGACCACATGTCGCACCCACTCCGTGTAGCCGCCCGGCGTGGCCGGTCCGGAATAGTGTTTCTCCTCGGGTTTGGCGTCCTTGGAGCTGTACCAGACCAGCGGATCCTTGGTTGCGTGGCGGATCTCGAGCCATCCGTGCGATCCCCAGACCTTGATGAAGAGCTGCTTGCCCCGATCGAGGTAGTAGCCGGACGTCAACGTGCCGAACGTGCCGTTGTCGAACCGGAGCGCCACCGCCGCCGAGTCCTCGGTGTCGATCGGCTGCCCGCCGACGTTTCCGGAGAACCCGGCCGTTTCGACGATGGACGACCCGGTAATGTACATGGCCAGATCCAGCCAGTGAATGCCCAGCCAGATGAGGTGGCCGCCGCCCGCGCGCGCCTTCTTGGCGATCCACGTTTCGTGATACTGGGGGCGCGTCAGCCGTGTCTGGTCGGCGATGATGTGCATCTCCATGCCGTACATCTTGCCGAGCGCGCCCGAGTGCACGATGCGCCGCGCCTCCATCATCACCGGATCGATGCGGTTGGCGAAGGCGAGCATCAGGTTCAGGTTCAAGGCGCGCGCCTTGGCTTCGAGAGGTTCGAAATCGGCCGCGCGGACGCAGGCCGGCTTTTCCGCCATCACGTGACATCCGGCGTCGAGAGCGGCGGAGATCGCGGGCGGAGCCTCGGCGGCCTCCATCGTGACGAGGGCGATGGCTGGCTGGTGGGCGGCGAACAGGTCGCGGGGGGTCTTGTAGACGCCGGCCAGCTTGGCTCCGATGCCCTTGCGCACGGCGGCTTCGGTGGAGCCGGAGGGATCGGCCAGCCAGACGGTGGAGACGTCGTCCGTCTTGGCTAGGCCTTCGATGTAGGCGGAGAGGTGGGGGCCGTCGGCGTGGGTGACGAGGGCGGCGCCGGAACGAGGGGAGGAGGCGGCGAAAGCGGGAGCGAGGGCAGCGAGGTGGGAGAAGGATCGGCGGTCCATGGAGATCAGGATAGCGGAAAGGGATGGCGGGGGCTAATCAAAAATTTGACGAAGATTACTTGACAATATAACACTCATATATTATTCTTAAGATGCCATGATATGCCAAGTGCAGGAGAATCGACCCATGATCACCAAATATCGCCCCTTCAACGACTTCGAAAACCTCGTCAAGAACCTCCAACTGTTCGACGAACCGTTTGGACGCTTCTTTACCGAAGGCGGCGCGGCCAAGCCCTGGACCCCGGCCGTGGACATCCACGAGACCGAAAACGAACTCGTCCTGAGGGCCGACGTGCCCGACGTCAAGCCCGAGGACATCGACGTCCACTTCGAGAACGGCACGCTCACCCTGAAGGGCAAGCGCGAATTCGAAAAGAAAGAGGAGAGCAAGGGCTATCACCGCATCGAGCGCAACTACGGTTCCTTCGTCCGCGCGTTCACGATGCCGGACAGCGTAGACCCGGAGAAGCTGGGAGCCGATTACAAGAACGGCGTGCTGACGGTGACGGTCGGCAAGAAGGAAGTCGCCAAGCCGCGCGCGGTCAAGGTGAACGTCGCGACCACGTAATTCGAACCCGGATCGCACCGTAGCGCATCCGATAACAAGGGGCCGGAGGCAAGCGGGAGCTAGCTTCCGGCCCCTTCCGTGCGTAACAATAGAAGGAGCCAGCGCCCCCATGAACGCCATCAAGACCGCCTTCCTGCTCGGACTACTCAGCAGCGTGCTGCTGTTGGGCGGCCAAGCCGTCGCCGGCAAGCAAGGACTCGTGATCGCCCTGGGACTCGCCTTGGTGATGAACGGCGTCAGCTTTTTTTATTCCGAAAAGATCGCCCTATCGATGTACCAGGCGCAGCCGGTTTCGCCCGCCGCCAACCCGCACATCTGGGCGCGGATCGGCCCGATGACCCAGAATCTCTGCCGCAAAATGGGGATTCCCATGCCCAAGCTGTGGGTCACGCCGGAGCATTCGCCGAACGCGTTCGCCACCGGACGCAGTCCGTCGCACGCCTCGGTCGCGGTGACCGTAGGCATTCTCGAGTTGATGGACGACCGCGAGGTCGAAGGCGTCATAGCGCATGAGCTCGGCCACATCGTGAACCGTGACATCCTCATCAGTTCGATCGCGGCGATGGTCGGGTCGGCGATCTCGAGCGTGGCGCAGTTCGGCTACTTTTTCGGCGGCTCGCGCGGCGACGACGAAGAAGGCGGCCGTAATCCGGTGGTGGGTTTGCTGATGATGATCATCGCTCCCCTTGCCGCCGGGATCATTCAGATGGCGATTTCCCGCACGCGCGAGTTCGGCGCGGACGCGGCAGCAGCGAAGTACACTGGTTCCCCGTTCGGGCTGATTTCAGCTCTCGGGAAACTCGAAGGTTGGAAGGAGCGTATTCCCATGGAGGCCAGTCCGGCCACGGCGCACATGTTCATCATTGCGCCGTTACTCGGTGGAGGTTTGTCGAGCCTGTTCTCGACGCACCCCAAGACGGAAGACCGCATTGCCGCGCTTCGGCGGCTCGCGTGAAGCGGCCCGGAGGATTCGGCTCCAAACCGCCAGGACGATTCGGCCAAGGGAGACCGGGCGGCCGTCCGCAGTCTGGCCCGGCCAGATTCGGGGGCGGCGGCCCCGGAAAGTTCAACAAAGGCCCGGGAGGCTTCAACAAGGGCCCAGGCGGTTACAACAAGGGTCCGGCGCGGTTCGGATCCGATGGTCCCAGACGGGACGATCGCTACGGTGGACCGCCCCGCGACGACCGCTACGGCGGACCGCCCCGTGACGACCGGCCTCCGCGACGCGACTTCGACGGCCCGCCGCGACGCGATTTTCCGCCTCGCGAACAACGGTTCGACCGGCCACCCCGGCCGTGGCAGGGACGCGACGACCGCCCGCCGCGCGATGACCGGCCACCTCGCGACGACCGGCCGCGCGACGATCGTCCTCCACGCCGCGATTTCAGTGGTCCGCCCCGCCGCGATTTCAGTGGTCCGCCTAGGCGCGATTTCGGTGGTCCGCCTAGGCGCGACTTCGGCGGCCCTCCTCCCCGGCGCGACTTCGGCGGTCCTCCGCGCCGCGATTTCGAGCCCCGCGAACAACGCTTCGACCGCCCGCGGGACGACCGGCCTCGCGAGGATCGCCCCCGCGATGACCGTCCGCCCCGGCGCGACTATGACGCCCCTCCGCGCCGCGACTTCCAACCTCGCGAGCAGCGCTACGACCCATCGGCCCGGCCGCCGGCTCCGCCCGAAGGCCGCGGCGACCCGCGCGACCGTCCTCCCCGCGAGGACCGCCCGGATCGCGGCAAGCCCGAACGCGGCGGAGACGCGCCCTTCTTCGGCATGTTCGACCGCCGCGGAGGCAAGTCCTCGGGTCCTCCTCGCCCGCCGAAAGCGGACCGGTACAAGGACAGTAGCAACCAGCCGCTGAAAGCTCCGGTCAAACCGCCGCTTCCACCCGTCGAAGCGACGGAACCGGTGGAACCGCCGGAACCGGGGGAATTGGCCGCGCTGGAGCCCGCCGCCGAGGCTCCGCCGGCGCCCGCGGGACGCGCCAAAATCTCCGTCAACCGCAAGGCCGTCGAGCGGATCGCTTCCGGCCATCCGTGGATCTTTCAGACCGATGTCGCCGACACCGGCGGCGCGATCGGGGGCGATCCGGTCACGGTGACCGGTCCGTCGGGGCTGATCCTGGGAACCGCGCATTTCAGTTCGAGTTCGCAGATCAGCCTGCGGATGCTCGACACCCGCCCCGTGGAAGCGGACGACGCATTCTACGAGACGCGGATCGCCGCCGCGCGCGACTGGCGGCAGCCGATGGTACAGGGCACGGACGCCTACCGCCTGGTTCATGGCGAGGGCGACTTCCTACCCGGCTTGGTCATCGACCGGTACGCCGACTGCCTCTCGGTTCAGTTCATGAGCCAGGGGATGGAGAAGGCGAAGCCGCTCATCGTGGGCGCGCTCGAGCGGCTGTTCTCGCCGCGCGTGGTGGTGGCCCGCAACGACGCGGCCTCCCGCCAACACGAGGATCTGCCCGCCGAGAAGTCCGTCGTGGTGGGTGAGTGGACCGGCCCGGTGGACGTTCGCATGAACGGGCTCACCTGGCGCGCCGATCTGATGCAAGGGCAGAAGACGGGCGTATTTCTCGATCAACGGGAGAACCACGCCGCGGCGGCCTCCTACGCCAAGGGCCGCGCGCTCGACTGCTTCACCTGCACCGGCGGATTCGCGCTGACGATGGCTTCCCGCTGCGAAAGCGTGGAGGCGATCGACAGTTCCGCGTCCGCGCTCGAGACAGCGGCCGCCAATGCCGCGGCCAACGCGATCGCCAACGTCTCGTTCCGCGAGGCGGACGTGTTCGAGATCCTGACCGCCTATGCATCGGGCAAGCGCACGTTCGACATGGTGGTGCTCGATCCGCCGGCGTTCGCCAAGAACCGGCAGTCGGTGGAGGCGGCGTTGCGCGCCTATCGCGAGATCAACCAGCGCGCGCTGCGGATGCTCGGGCCGGGCGGCGTGCTGGTGACCTGTTCGTGCTCCCACCACGTCTCCGAGGCCGACCTGCTCGGCGTGGTGGCGCAGGCGGCGCTCGACGCCGGCCGCACGGTGCGCGTGCTCGAGCGGCGCTTCCAGTCGCGCGATCATCCGGTGCTGCTGAGCGTGCCGGAGACGCTTTATCTGAAGTGTCTGATCCTGCAGGTCTGCTGATGTAAACCGGGAGGCGCGAGTCTGATCTAATGACCTCATGACTCGCGCCCTCCCGATATTCCTGCTCTCCCTCTCCCCGCTCCTCGCCCAGGGCGTCGAATACCCGGCGGTCAAGTACCGCAGCAATTATCTGGCGAGCTACTACCTCTCGCACGCCCCCACCACCACGCCCTGGGCGCCGGCGTGGTCGCCCGACGGCAAGTGGATCGCCGTGTCGATGCATGGATCGATCTGGAAGATCGATCCGGCCACCGGAGAGGCTTGGGAACTCACTCACGACCGCCGGCTCCACTCCGCTCCCGCGTGGTCGCCCGACGGCAAGTGGATCGTGTTCACCGCCGACGACGAGTGGCGCTCGATTCAGCTCGCCGCCGTCAACCCAGCCACCGGCGAGGTTCGCGCGCTGACCAGCGACGATCAGGTCTATGCCGATCCGGCGTTCTCCCCCGACGGATCGCGCCTCGCCTATGTCACCACCAAGGGTACGGGCAACCTGCATGTGGCGGTTCGCGCGTTCCGCGACGGCGACTGGTCCGGCCAGCCCGTGGCGCTCACCCGCGACAGCGATTTCGGCCGCGGACGGCAGTACTTCAGCCAGTGGGACCTCCACATCGAGCCGGCCTGGCTGCGCGGCGGCAGCGAACTGCTGCTGGTCTCCAATCGCGGCGTCGCGCTCGGATCGGGCAACCTGTGGCGCGTCCCCGTCACGCCCGATGCCATGACGCGCGCCCGTCCCATCCTCACCGAGCAGTCGCTCTATCGCACGCGGCCCGATGTCGCGCCCGATGGCAAGCGACTCGTCTACGCGTCCACCGCCGGCGCGGCCGACCAGTTCAACCATCTGTACGTTCTGCCCGTGAACGGCGGACAACCGTACAAACTCACGTTCGGGGACTTCGACGATTTTCATCCGCGCTGGTCGCCCGACGCCGAGTCGATCGCCTACATCTCGAACGAAGGCGGTCTGCCCGAGCTCTACGTTCTGGAGACGAACGGCGGCGGCAAGCGCAAGGTGACGCCGGCCAACAAGCACTGGAAGCAGCCGATGTCGCGCCTGCGCGTGAATCTGGTGGACGAGAGTGGACGGCCCACCGCGGCGCGCATTTCCGGCCACGCATCGGACGGCAAGCTCTGGGCGCCGGCCAACGCTTACGTGTTCAACGCGCGTCTGGCATCGGGACTGAAGCGCATCTACTACGCGGAAGGCTCCTACGAAGTGGAAGTCCCCGCCGGGAAGCTCGTGCTCGAAGTCACCAAGGGATTCGAGTACCGGCCTGTTCGTGAGGAATTGGAGATGGCGCCGGGGCAGCGGCGCGAAATCCGCGTGACGATGCGGCCGAATTCGGACATGACCGCGCGAGGCTGGTTCAACGGATCGACGCACGTGCACATGAACTACGGCGGCAACATCCGAAACACGCCGGAAAACCTGATGCTCATGGCGCGCGCGCAGGGGATGCACATCGTGAGCGCCCTCGCCGCGAACAAGGACAACCGCATTCTCGACTGGCAGTATTTCCGCAAGGGAGGCGGCGCGCATCCGGTCTCCGATCCCGCGGCGCGATCTCTGCTGCTATTCGGCGAAGAGAACCGGCCGCCGTTCTGGGGCCACACGTTCTACATCGGCCTGCGCGATCACCTGATCTCGCCGTTCTTCACCGGATACGAAGGCACGGCGCTCGACAGCCTCTATCCCGGCAACACGGATCTGTTCCGCAAGGCGCGCGCGCAGGGAGCGGCCACCGGCTACGTGCATGCGTTCGGCGGCGAGGGCGATCCGCTCGCGGGCGGACTCGGCGGGGCGAAAGGCTTTCCGGTGGACGTGGCGCTGGGAACCGTGGACGCGCTGGAATGGTCGGCCGCGTCGCGCGGATCGCTGATTCCGCTGTTTCACGCCTGGAACAACGACTTTCGCGTGACGCCGGTGGGCGGCGAAGACGCGCTCGCCAACATGCAGGATCACCGCCCGGTGGGCATCATCCGCACCTATGCGTGGCTCGGCGCGGACTTCTCGGCGAACGGATGGGTGGAGGCGATCAAGAAGGGCCATACCTATCTGAGCAGCGGCCCGGTGTGCGATTTCCGCGTAGCGGGCAGGATTCCGGGTGACGAGTTGCGGCTGGACGCGCCGGGCGAGGTGGAGATCGCCGGCGAAGCGCGGGCGTTGGCGCCGGTCCGCAAGGTGGTCATCTATCGCGATGGCAAGCCGTGGAAGCAGGTGGGCGCGCGGTTCTCCGAGAAGGTAGCGGTGGATCGCAGCACGTGGTTCTCGCTGATCGTGGAAGCGGACGAGATTCCGCAAACGTCGCCCGCGGTCTATTCGCAGGCGGCCACCAACTGCGTGCGCGTGTACGTGGGAGGCAAGCCGATCCGCAACGCGGAGTCGGCGCGATACTTCCTGAAGTGGATCGAGAAGCTGCGCGGGATGTCGAGCGATCCGTCTCTTTGGCGCACGGACCGGGAGCGCGCCCATGTCCATGCGCAGTTCGACGAAGCGGTTCGCGTCTACGAGCGTAGAATGGCTGAATGAACCGGCGCGCGTTTCTCTCCACATCGGCAGCGGCGTTGGCCGCGAGCAAGTCCGCCGGCTATCCGGCCGAGTATCCGCTGTTTCGAGCCGCCGGCGGGCCTCGCGAACTGGGCCGTCAGCACGGCGAGCAAGCGTCGGCGAAGATCCAGGCGCACATCGACTACATGCTGGCGGGCGGCAAGATGCCTCGCGCCACGCTGCATCGCAAGGCGCTGGCGTTCGAACCGCTCTTCGCGCGGCACTGTCCGCATCTACTGGAGGAGATCCGCGGACTGGCCGAAGGCGCGCGCGTCCCGTTCGCCGAAGCGATGGCGGTGAACATTCGCGGCGAGATTGGAAACGCCCCGGCGGAAGGCTGCACGGCGTACGCGGTGCGGCAAGGCGAAATCCTCATCGGCCAGAACAGCGACATGACGCCGGACATTCCGCCGCTCGCCTACATGCTGCACCTGAAACCGGCAGGCAAGCCCGAAGTGCTGATCTGGACCTTCGGCGGCATGCTGGGATATCACGGTATCAATAGCGAGGGCATCGGCCATTTCGCGAACGCGCTCGGCGGCGGTCCCGCGGGCCGGTTCGCCATGCCGCACTATCCGGTGAAGCGGATGATGCTCGAGTGCCGCTCGCGCGAAGAGGTGCTCGGCGTACTGCGGCGTGTTCCCGTCGCGTCGAACGGCAACTATGTAGCCTGCGATTCCAAGGGCATCTTCGATGTGGAAGCAACCACCACAGGACCCGAGGTGATCGAGGATGGCGGCCGCGGCTACATCGCCCACACCAATCATTTCGTCTGTTCCCGCTACGCGAAAAAAGAGAATTTCGACAAGAGCTGGAAGGATTCGTTCCCGCGGCTGGATCGCATGAACGCGCTGCTGGAATCCAAGCGCGGCGCGGTGCGCGTCGACGATCTGAAGCGATTCCTGTCCGACCATTCGGGCCGGCCTACCGGGATCTGCCGCCACGATGGCGCCAGTTGCACGGTGGCGTCGCTGATCGCCGAACCGGGCCGGCGGCGCATGCACGCGGCGGTGGGCAATCCGTGCGAGAGCCGCTTCGTCGCGTATTCGATGTAGGGAGGAGCCCCATGAAAATGGCACGCCGTCAATTCGTCGCCGCCAGCGCGGCGGCCGCGTCCACCCCAACTCTCGCCACCGCCCGCGCCGGCTTTCCGTGGGCGGCGAACGAGACCTATCTCAACACCGCCACCGAACATCCACTCAGCAAGCGGACCGCGGCCGCGATGAAGGAGTATCTCGACGCGCTGGTGAATGGCCCCGACGCCGAACGGGAGAAATTCGAGAACGGCCGGCTCATGACGAAGGTGAAGGAGATGTTCGCCGCGCTGATCAACGCCAAACCCGCCGAGATCGGATTCACGCCGAGCACACAGACCGGCGAGAACATCGTGCTCGAGGGCCTCGGCGTGATGACGGGCGGCAACGTCGTCACCAACGACCTGCATTACGGCGGCAGCCTGTTGAACTACCGCGAGCGCCGCAAGCAAGGCCTGGACACCAGGATCGTGGAGCACAAGGACCACGTCATGGACTTCCGCGATCTCGAGCGCGCCGTGGATCGCAAAACCAAGCTCGTCGCGATCGCGCTGGTATCCAACGTGAACGGGTACGTGCACGAGGTTCGCAAGATCGCCGATCTCGCCCACGCGCACGGCGCCTATGTTTACGCCGACGCAATCCAGGCCGCCGGCGCGGTACCCGTGGACGTGAAGGCGATGGGGATCGACTTCCTGGCGTGCTCGGCTTACAAATGGCTCATGGGCGGCCGGTTCGGCTACCTCTACGTGCGCGAGGATCTGCAGGAGCGCGTCTTGAAGGCGAAGCTGTTCGGTGGACGCACCACTCCGAAAGGCGCGTCGCGCTACGAAATCAGCACCGTGAGCCACCTCGGCTGCGTTTGCCAGTCAGAGGCTCTCGCCTACATCCATGCGTTGGGCGTGGACCGCATTCGCGCCCACACGCGTCCGCTCGTCGAACGGCTGGCGAAGGAACTGCCGGCTCTCGGTTATCCGTGCATCACGCCCAAAGGCAACGACAGCCCGATCGTCAGCTTCGCGCTGAAGGATCCGGCGGTGGCGAAGGCGAAGCTGAAGAAGGCCAAGGTCGTGGTAACGCTCGGCGGCTACATGCGCGTGTCGCCGTCGGTGTTCAACGACATGGCCGATGTAGACCGCCTGATCGCCGCCCTTGCCTGACGACGGCGGCTCAGATATTGCCGCGCGCCATGCGCCGGACGAAATCGATGTCTCCGTCCAGAAAATCGTAAAACGGAAACCGCGCCGGATCTTCCCAGCGAATCTGGTGGAACGCCAGGTTCGCGGGCTCGCCGCGGAATTCGCGAACGCGGAAGAAGATCAGATCGATGATGGGCTTGCCGGGATACTGGAACGCATAGCGGGTAATCTCTTCCTCCACCTGCGCGTCGATTCCCAACTCTTCCTCGAGCTCCCGGCGCAGAGCCTGCCGCGGAGTTTCGAGCGGCTCCATCTTGCCGCCGGGAAACTCCCACTTGAACTCGTTCCACTCGCCTTTGGGCCGTTGCCCGATCAGGACCTTTCCGTCACGATGAATCACCGCCGCGACAACAGTCATTGTCGGGCGGTCGAGAATTGGAATGGCTTGTGCCGCCGCGGCCGCCATGTCTCCCCCCTCTCATACTCAGGCGATTTCCAGCGCTCGGAACCGTTCTGTCTCCTCGGTGGATAGCTCCAGGCTCCGTTTGGAACGATCCCGCCACCATGCATAGGGTATCGCAAAAAGCTGCACTCGCGGAAAGGCCTTGGAACTCTCGTGAATGAAGCAACTGTGTGTGCACCAACAGTTTGCGTGGGAAATGTTGCGAACCTCGGTCCGCATCGCCGTCGACGCCAGCGCCGCGCGCACGTCGTAGTCGTGATCGCGCAACGATCCCACCGGCTCGCGCAGTTCGCAGGAGCGGAACTTCCCGTCGTGATCCACCACGATGGTGGTGTCGCCGGCGGTGCAGCGCATCGGCCACTTCTCGGGAGCTTCCAGACAACGCTCGTGAATATCGAAGTACAACCGTAGATTGCCGAGGTAGTATGCCATGGCGATCGCCCGCGCCGGCCGCGGCAAGTAGTCGAACAGCTTGCGCGCATAGTGCCTGTGCAGCGGCATCAGACGCGCGTGGAGCTCGGCGAGCCGCTCGCGCGTCAGAGTTTTCAGCGCGGGATCGGGCCCTTGGCCGCGCATCGGTTCGAAGTAGTGGCCGCTCAGATTCGCGTTCTCCGCCAGTCGCAACCCGAGTTCCACCACCTCCTGGTGATTCTCGCGTGTGATCACCGTGGCGACGTTGCGGCGCAGACGCTTCACGCCGCGATACCGCTCGGCGGCCAGACGCATCGTTTCGATGGTGCGTACGAAGTTGTTGGGCACGCCGCGAATCGCGTCGTGGGTGTTGGCCAAACCGTCGAGCGAAAAGTTGAGATCGATGGACACCGTCTCCGGCGTGCCGGCCAGCATCTCGTCCACGGCCGCGAAGATCTTGTCCGGCAGCAGTCCGTTGGTCGGGAGATTCACGTTGCGAACGCCGTTGTTTTCGGCGAACATCGGCACGATGCGCCCCAGCTCCGGCCGCAGGAAAGGCTCGCCGCCGGAGAGCCACAGCTTGGCGAACGGCGGCGCGGTCTCCGAGATACGGCGTATCTGATCGAAGCTCATGTCGTCGCGCGAGTTCAACTTGTCGAAGTAGAAACAGGTGCGGCAAAGAGAATTGCAGCGCGACGTGACGAAGAGGAACATCGCGTTGAAACGCGGTCCGGCGAAGCGTCCTCGCAGAATGCGGAAGTAGTCCTCGTTCACCGGCATTGTCTTACCATTGTTACAGATGCACAGCGAGCGGCTTCTCGACCATTTCCAGAACCCGCGGAACGCCGGCGAGTTGGCCCCTCCCGCGCACGTGGTGGAAGTGAGCAACCCGGCGTGCGGCGATATCCTGCGGTTGTCGGCGCGGTTCGACCAAGCGCGGGTGGTGGAAGCGCGGTTCAAGACGCGCGGCTGCACGGCCTCCATCGCGGCGGGCAGCGCGCTCAGCGAGTGGATGCTCGGCAAGACGCGCGCCGAACTGGCCGCCATCCGAGCCGCCGATATCGAGGCCGAACTCGACGGGCTGATTCCCGAATCGCGGCACGCCGCCGTCCTGTGCGTCGACGGAGTGCGCGCGCTATTGAAGGCGGCTCAATGAGAACGCTCTCCCGCGATCAATTGCTGCTGGCGTTTCGCGCCATCTACCTCGCGCGCCGGCTGGACGACCGCGAGATCGTGCTGAAGCGGCAGAACCGGGTGTTCTTCCAGATCGCGGGCGCGGGCCATGAGGCAATCCAAGCAGCGGCGGGATTGGCGCTCGAGGCGGGGCGGGACTGGATTTACCCCTACTATCGGGACCGGGCGCTATGCCTGATGCTCGGCGTGACGCCCGAGCAGATGCTGTTCCAGGCGGTGGGTGCGGCGGCCGATCGCGCGTCGGGAGGCCGCCAGATGCCATCGCATTGGGGCGATCCGGCGTTGCGCATCGTGTCGTCGTCCTCTCCCACCGGAACGCAGTTCCTCCAGGCGTGCGGATGCGCCGAGGCTTCACGCCGGTTGGCGCCGGAAGCACGCGAGATCACCTTGGTGGCGTCGGGCGATGGAGCCACCAGCGAAGGCGAATTCTGGGAAGCGCTCAACATCGCCTGCATCGAACGGCTGCCGGTGCTCTTCCTCATCGAGGACAACGGATACGCGATCTCGGTGCCGGTGGAAGCGCAGACGGCCGGCGGCAACATCGCCGGGCTCGTGTCGGGATTCCCCGGATTGCTGCGGCTGGAAGTGGACGGCTGTGACGTGGAAGCGTCCTACGCCGCCATGCACCAAGCGGTCGAATACTGCCGGCAAGGCGCCGGACCAGCCCTGGTGCGCGCCAGCGTGATCCGGCCGTACTCACACTCGCTGTCGGACGACGAAAAGCTGTACAAGCCGGAATCGGAACGGAAGGCGGAGGAACTGCGCGATCCGTTCCGCCATCTTCCGGAGTGGCTGATTCGCGAGGGCGTGGCCGACCGGAACGCGCTGCAACTGCTCACGCACGACCTGGATCGGGAGATCGACGCGGCGGTCCAGTCCGCGTTGAAGGCCGAGCCTCCGGCCGCGTCCTCGGCGTTGCTGCACCTCTATTCCGATACCGACGCCCCGGACAATCCCCGGTTCGAAACCCAGCCCGAGCTTCGCGGCGAGCCGCGCACGATGGTCGACGAGATCAACCTCACGCTCGAGGAAGAGATGGAGCGCGACGGCCGCGTGCTGGTGTTCGGCGAGGATGTCGCCGACTGCACCCGCGAACGCTACCTGGACCAGGTGAAGGGCAAGGGCGGCGTCTTCAAGGCGACGCAGGGCTTACAGCGCCGGTTCGGCGCCGGCCGCTGCTTCAACACACCGCTGGCGGAGGCGTCCATCGCCGGACGCGCCATCGGCATGGCTACCCGCGGGTTGAAGCCCGTCGCCGAGATCCAGTTCTTCGACTACATCTGGCCCGCGATGATGCAGATTCGCGGCGAGATGGCGACGTTGCGGTGGCGCAGCAACGGCGGCTTCTCCTGCCCCATGGTGCTGCGCGTGCCGATCGGCGGATACCTGACCGGCGGCGCCGTCTACCACAGCCAGTGCGGCGAGGTGCTGTTCACCCACCTGCCCGGGCTTCGCGTGGCGATGCCCTCCAACGCGCTGGATGCCTGCGGGTTGCTGCGCACGGCGATCCGGTGCGGCGATCCAGTGCTATTCCTCGAGCACAAGAAGCTGTATCGCGAGGCGTACAACCGCTCGCCACACCCCGGCCCCGGCTACACGATCCCTTTCGGCAAGGCGAAGATCGTCAAGCCGGGCAGCCACCTGACGATCGTCACCTACGGGGCGACGGTGCAGAAGTCGCTGCAGGCCGCCGCGCTGCTCGAAAGGAAGAACCCCGATTGGAGCGTGGAGGTGATCGATCTACGCACTTTGGCGCCGTACGATTGGGAGGCGGTGGCCGAATCGGCGCGGCGGACGTCGCGGCTGATGATCGTGCACGAGGACGCGCTGACGTTCGGGTTCGGAGCCGAGATCGCCGCGCGGGCGGCGTCGGAGCTGTTCGGAGACCTCGACGCGCCCGTGGAGCGGGTGGCGGCGCTCGACACCTGGGTGGGGTACAACCCGGACCTCGAAGATGCGATCCTCCCCCAAACGAAGGATATCGCGGATAGGGCCGAGCGATTGCTGCGTTATTAATGGTGCGGGGCGCCGCGGCCGATGAGTAGACTGGGCAGGGCAGAACTCGGCCGGACTAGAACCTCGCGCCGCGAAGTTCCATCCCGAGTCCCAAACCGCTTCGCCGATTCGATGCTAGGATTGTCTTTGTAAGGCAAAGGGGGCTCACTCGGCCCAGGGCAGGCACGTTCAACATGTACAATGCGTTCTTCGGCTTCGCGGACAGTCCGTTCAATCTGAGCCCGGATCCCACGTTCTTTTATAAAAGCCAACAACACGAAGAGGCCCTCGCCAACCTGATTTACGGCGTGCAAAGCCGCAAGGGATTCATCGTTCTGACGGGCGAAGTCGGCACGGGCAAGACGACGATGCTCGAATGCCTTCGCGACTACCTGTACGCGCACCGGATCGAGTTCGCGTTCCTTTTCAACTCGCGGATCAAGCCGGAAGAGATGTACGAGATGATCGCCTACGATCTGGACCTGCGGTGCGACCGTACGTCGAAGACCGAGGTGATCTACGCGCTCAACGAACTGCTGATTCAACAGGTCAGCGAAGGGCGCACTACCGTGCTGATCGTGGACGAGGCGCACAACCTCGACTGGGAAGTGCTCGAGGAAATCCGGATGCTCGGCAACTTCGAGAACCGGGGAGGCAAGCTGCTCCAGGTGATCCTGGCCGGCCAGCCTGAACTCGACCGTAAGCTGGATGCGCCGAACCTGCGCCAGTTGAAGCAGCGCATCGTGCTGCGGTGTTCGCTCAAGGCCTTCCTGGAAGGCGAGACGTTCGAGTACGTCCAAACCCGCCTGGCCAAGGCCGGCATGGAGGAGAACAAAGTGTTTCCTCCCGATCTGATGGCTGAGATCCACTTGCGCTCGCAGGGCATTCCCCGTCTGGTGAACGCGATCTGCGACAACCTGCTGCTGACGGCGTTCGCGCTGGAATCGCGAATCTGCACCATGGAGATGCTCGACGAAGTGACGGCGGACATGCGGCTGGAATGGCCCGGCCGGCGGTTGCGGCTGCGTCCGCAATTGGCGCGCGGCGGAGCCTGATCGACGGCGGCTACTGTAGTAAACTGAGAGGGGCAAACGTCCGCCCCGATTTACCCGGATCCCGTTGGCCCGAGGAGCGCTCCATGTCTGAAGAGAACATCAAACGAAGAAATTTCCTGATGGGTGCGACGGCCGCCGGCACGGCGCTGTCGAGCCCGTCTTTCGCGGCGAGGCCTTCCAGCAAGGCTGCCTCGGCCGGGCGAGTGATCGGCGCCAACGACCGGATCAACGTCGCCGTGATCGGGGTGGGCGGCCGCGGCGCCTCCGACGCGCGCCAGTTCGCCGTCGCCGGCAAGGAAGCCAACTGCCAGATCGTGGCCGTCTGCGACCCCTATCGCAAGCGCGTAAATTCGAACAAGGACTATTTCGCCAAGATGTACGGCGAGTGCATGGGCACGCTGGACTATCGCGAAATCCTCGAACGCTCGAGCGTCGACGCCGTGGTGGTGGCGACGCCGGACCATTGGCACGCGCCGATCGCGCTGCAGGCGATGGACAAGGGCAAGGATGTTTACCTTGAAAAGCCCATGTGCCACACCGTGGAAGAGGCCCGGCAACTGGTGAACACGGTGCGCGAAACCAAGCGCGTGCTGCAGGTGGGTTCGCAGACCACGTCGGGCGACCAGTGGCATCAGGCCAAGAAGGCGATCGCCGACGGCATGATCGGCAAGATGATCCTGTCCCAGGGCTCCTATCACCGCAATTCGGTGGAAGGCGAGTGGAACTACAAGATCGACGAGAAGGCCGGTCCGGATGCCTCGGGCGAGGATTACATCGATTGGAAGATGTGGCTCGGCAACGCGACCAAGCGTTCCTACGACGCCGACCGGTTCTTCCGCTTCCGCAAGTATTGGGACTACTCGGGCGGAATCGCGACCGACCTGTTCTATCACGTCGTGGCGCCGATGAACATCTGCTGGAACAAGCCGCAATTCCCCTTCAAGGTGATGGCGGGCGGCGGACGCTACGCGTTCACCAACGACCGGGAGGTGCCCGACACGTTCCACCTGATCGCCGAGTACGCCGAGGGCCATTCGCTGGTATTGTCGAGTTCGATGGCGAACTCGCAGCATATCCCCGGGTTGATCCGCGGTCATGGCGCGTCGCTGATCATGGTGGAGCACGGCCGGTTCGAGGGCTTTGCGCCGCACATCACGCTGAAGGCGGAAAAGCAGCGCGGCGGCAAGTACATCGTCCCTGAGTTGGAGGCGAAGTTCCAGGGCAAGGACGAGATCCGGATTCCGGTGACCGAAGTCGACACGATGCAAACGCACATCAAGAACTTCCTGTCCTGCATGCGAACGCGGCAGAAGCCGACGCTCGACGTGGAGACGGGCTCACGGGCGCAGGTGTTGATCAGCATGGCGGTGCAGAGCTACCGGGAAGGCCGGGTGCTGTACTTCGACGAGAGAAATTGGAAGGTCGTTCCCAAGGCCCCCAAGGCGTAACGCGGGACCATCGTCCGGTGTTGATCGGGATCGCGGGGCCGTCCGGTTCCGGAAAGACGGCCCTGGCCCGGCAGCTTTTGCGCGCGCTGCCGGGCACGTCCTCGTTGCTGTCGCTCGATTCATACTACAAGCGGCTTTCTCATCTGCCGGTGGAGGAGCGGTCGAAGGTGAATTTCGACCATCCGTCGGCGGTGGACTGGGATTTGTTTCTCGACCACCTGGACCGGTTGTCGCGCGGCGAGACCGTGGCCGAACCGGTGTACCGGTTCGCCGAGCACGACAGAGCCGCCGAAACAGTGGCGGTTCTGGCCGCCGGCTACGTGCTGATCGAGGGGATTCTGGTCTTGCACCGGCCCGACGTTCGCGAGCGTCTGGGATTGAGCGTCTATGTGGAGACGCCGGACCGGGTGTGCTTTGCCCGGCGGCTGTTCCGCGACACGGTGGAGCGGGGCCGCACGGGAGAATCGGTGTACCGGCAATACGAAGAGACGGTGTTGCCGATGGCCGAACGGTACGTCTGGCCCGCGCGGGACCTTGCCGATGTGATCGTCTCCGGCGAGGAGCCGTTCGACAACTCGGTGGCGCGCGTGGTGGCGGCGCTCGGTGTCAACGCAACTCGACCCAGCGCGGATCGAGCACAATGAGCTGATCGCCCGGGCGCGTTTGCGCCATCGAGTCCGGCATCAACACCTTTCTCTTCACGGTCCGCAAACGAAGCGGCGGTTGCGCCGCCGAAGCGGGGGCCGAAGTAGGCCGCGCGACCGGAGCCGCACCGGCCGCCGGAACCCCCAGAGAGGAGAACTCGGCCTCCTCGGCGTCGTCGGCGCGCTTCTTCGCCGCAATCATCATCCTCACCATCCGCTCGCTGACACCGTTCTTGGCCAGATAGACCAGGCCTTCGACGGAAGTGTCGAACCGCGTCGGCTGCCCTTGGACCAGTTCGATCAGAAACCGCTCGCCATATCCGGCTCGCGCCAATTGCACCAGGCCTTCGTTGTTCAGGTAATGCCGCGACCAGGCATCGTCCGCCGCGCCGAGCCACAGCCCGCCGGCGGCCAGGGAAAGAGAGAGGAACCGCAACATCATATGAACTCCTCATCGCCGCCCGCCGCTCGACTTTTAGCTCGATTTCCTTTCCCCGCTCCCGATAAGGAAACCATGCCGCTTTCCCTTCTCCTCCTTCTTTGCGCGACGGCCGCCCAGGGCGCCCTTTGGCTCGAACCGGCCCAGATCCCCCCGGCCGTCACAGGCAAGGGATATGCCGCCCGGCTCGCCGCGATGGGCGGCGGCCGTTGTCCGTCCAACATCCCTTCGATGCAGGTGGTGGGCGGCATGCTGCCGGACGGATTGACGCTCGACTCGGCGGGCCGCTTCACCGGAGCGGCCGAACAGCCGGGGACCTACCGCTTCATCGTGCGAATCGGCAACGGGTGCGAGTCCTCTCACCAGGAGTTCCGTCTCGAGGTGACCGGAGCGCCGATGCTGACGGTGGAGCCTCGGTCGGTGAACATGGAGGTTCCGCATGGCGCGCCGCCGCAGGATCCCTTAGTGGTGCAAGTGCGGTCGAGTTGGCCGGGGCTCGCCTACACCGCGGATACGGGCGATCCGGGTTGGCTGCGGGCCATTCCGGTTCGCGGGTCGACGCCGGAAGTGGGGTCGCCGCTGAACGCCGACGGGATCGAGTTGCACGTGGACCCGTCGCGTCTGCCTCCGGGCACCTATCGCGTGCTGATGCGGCTGTCGGCGTGGCGGGGCGCCAACTCGCCGGTCGTTCCGGTGACGTTGCGCGTACTGCCGCCGTCCGGGGGCGCGCCGGCGATTCTGCCCGCGCCCGGGCTCGATCCGGCGCCGGCCGGGGTCATGCCGTACGATCCCGGACACGCCCTGTCTTCGCCCTCGATTCCCATCTCGCCCGTGCCGCACGGTGAGCCCTCCGGCCATGCCCCCGCTCCGAAGGCGCAGCCCAGGCCGGCGGCTCCGCCGAACCGGCTGTCGCGGACCGCGCCGTTGCGTCCCCGGTTTGCGGCGTCGACGCCCAAGCCCGCCGCCAAGCCGGCGGTTCCGCACGAGAAGCCGTCACCGGTCGGACAGCCGGTGGCGAAACCCGCCGAGCACGCCAAGCCGGCCGAGCATGGCAAACCCGCCGAGCATGGCAAACCCGCCGAACACGGCAAGCCCGCCGCGCATGGCAAGCCCGCCGAGCATGGCAAGAAAGCGGCGGACCACGGCAGCCCCGCCAAACCGGCCGAACAGGCGAAGTCCCACGCACCGGCGCCCGCCGCTCCGCCCGCCCCCAAGCACGAGAAGCACTGACCCCGCTTGCGCGCCGTGTTACGGTAGGGTAGGAACACGGGAGTGCCAGACAAGCAGCCGGGCGGAATCGCGATTCGCGCCGAGAATCTGACGATGTCGTACAGATCCGGGCAGTCGACGCTCACTGTGTTCGATTCCGCCTCGTTCGCCATCCGGGCCGGGGAGCGCGTGGCGGTCGTCGGCGAGTCCGGCGCCGGAAAATCGTCGCTCCTCCACCTTCTAGGCGCGCTCGATCGTCCGAGCCGGGGCAAGATTTTTTACGATTCCTCCGATATATTCTCATGGTCCGCGCCCAATCTGGCCCGCTTCCGCAACCGCGATATCGGATTCGTGTGGCAACAGCGGTCCTTGCTTCCGGAATTCACCGCCGAGGAGAACGTCATGATGCCCCTGTTGGTGGGTGGAGCCGGACAGCCGGAAGCCCGCAGACGAGCGGCGTCGATGCTCGACCGGGTGGGGCTGGCCCAACGCGCCTGGCACCGGGCGGGCGAGTTATCGGGCGGCGAACAACAGCGGGTGGCGCTTGCCCGGGCCCTGGTGACGGGTCCGCGGGCTCTGCTCGCCGACGAGCCCACCGGCAGCCTGGACTACAAGACGGGCGGCGCGGTGGCGGAGCTGCTCGGCCAGTTGCACAGGGAACTCGGGTTTACCGCCGTGGTCGTCACCCACAACTTGGCATTCGCCCAAGGCTTCGATACGGTTCTACAATTGGAGAAGGGGATTTTCTCTCCTCAGGGAAATCGCGGCGCGGCGGAACCGGCGCGGCGCGGTGGAGGAAGTCAGTAAACTATGTTTGAGCGTTATACCGAGAAGGCCCGAAGAGTGATCTTCTTCGCCCGTTACGAGGCGAGCCAGTTCGGAAGTCCATATATCGAGACCGAACACCTGCTCCTCGGGCTGTTGCGAGAGGACAAGGCGATGGCAAACCGGTTTCTCCGGTCGCATGCCGCGCTCGAGTCGATTCGCAAGCAGATCGAGGCTCACACCACCATGCGGGACAAGGTGTCCACATCGGTGGACCTTCCTCTTTCGCACGAGTGCAAGCGCGTGCTCGCCTACGCCGCCGAGGAAGCCGAACGCCTCAACCACAAGCACATCGGCACCGAGCATCTGCTGCTCGGGCTGTTGCGCGAGGAGAAGTGCTTCGCCGCCGAGATCCTGCACGAGCGCGGGCTGAGGCTGTCGCAGGTGCGCGAGGAGATCGCCCGCTCGTCCTCGGAAAAGATGTCGTCCAACCGTCCCAAGGAGAGTTCGCTGCTGAACGAATTCAGCCGCGACCTCACGCAGGCCGCCGTCGACGGCGTCCTCGATCCGCTGATCGGGCGCGACAACGAAGTGGACCGCGTCGTTCAGATCCTGTGCCGCCGCACCAAGAACAACCCGGTGCTG
>SXGS01077378.1_pt1 | contig 29329 bp, 31 predicted proteins | sample 3174681 | NCBI WGS metagenome assembly SXGS01 (sample SAMN11356861, study PRJNA531348) | freshwater metagenome | isolation source: freshwater sample F1-80 | place: China: Fuxian Lake, Yuxi | collected 2017-12-25 | reverse complement strand
GAGGACTATGACACCGTCGGGGGTTTGGTGTTTGGCGAACTAGGTCATGTACCCGAAGTCGGCGAGACTGTTATCCAAGATCGCTTGAAGTTTCGTGTTGAAGATATTGACGGTCGGAGAATTCAAGTCGTTCGCATTTCAGCAGTCAAATAGTTTCCAGTTAGTCTCAGAGCATGGAAATTTCGCTGCGTGGTAAGACGGCTCTCGTCACTGGTGCGTCACGCGGTATCGGCAAAGCAATCGCCCAATCTTTTGTGGATGCAGGCGCTCAAGTAATGCTCACCTCACGCAAAATTGATGCCTTGCACGCAGCCGCCAAAGAAATGGATGGCGAGACCGATATTTTTGCGGCCAACGCTGGCGACATCGAACAGGCGCAGGCGTGCGTTGATGCAACGATGAAACGCTTTGGCAAGATCGACATCCTGGTCAACAATGCGGCAACTAATCCGTACTACGGCGACACGCTCGGTGTTGATTCGGCGCGCTTCGATAAAACATTTCAGGTCAACTTAAAGGGCCCGCTGTTTTGGAGTCAGGCAGCATGGAACGCGTCAATGCAAAATAATCCTGGCGTGATTTTGAACATTGCATCGGTTGGTGGACTCAGGGCCGAGAATGGGCTCGGCGTGTATAACTTGACCAAAGCCGCGGTCATTCATCTGACGAGTCAACTGGCATGCGAACTGGGCAAAACAAGAGTGGTCGGCATCGCACCCGGACTTGTCAAGACACTGTTTGCCTCGGTATTGATTGAAAATTTCGGGGACAAACTAGCGGCTGCGATGCCGACAAAGCGTCTCGGTGAGCCGCAAGACATCGCCAACTTGGCGTTGTTTTTGTGTTCTGACTTGGCGTCGTGGATAACCGGCGAAACCTATGTGATCGACGGTGGCGCCGGAGTCCGCTCGGGTGCGATGTAGATTTTTGCCGCACGCAAAAAAACTGGACCCAATGTAATCAGAGCAATCAATAGCACTAGGCCTGAGGCAATGTAGGTGGCGCGCAGGCCGAAAGTGAATGCGATTTGACCGCCGATAAGTGCCCCAACTGCAGTGCTGCCAGTGCCGATAAATCTGTAGACACTATTTACACGACCAAATAAATCCCTCGGTATCAACCGTTGGCGCATGCTTACCGTGATCACGTTCCAAGTCGTGCCGGCGATGGCCATGACTATGCCGCTTGCTGCAACAGCCCAAATCTTCGGAAACAGCCCCGGTATGAAATCCGACAAAGCAAAAACTACATAGGAGAGAATTATCGCAGTAGTTGCACCAAGTTTCTTGCTGATCACTTCACCGATCAATCCACCCAAAATAGAGCCAATTGAAATCGCGGCAAGCAACAGACCAAAGCCCCTCGCACCTAACCCAAGTTCGTCCCGAGCGAATTTCACCAACACTGCCGAGGCGAACATTCCACACAGGTTTGCCACCCCGAGCATGATCGCCAGCGTGCGCAGCAGGTCATGGCTCCAAAGCCATTTCAGACCCTGGTTCAAGTCAGTCGAGAATGAATTGGTTGAAGCGGCGACCCGTGGCTTGTTCTTGATTCGAATTGAGCGAATTAAAAATCCGGCCACAACGAGTGCCACGGCATTGGCGCCAAATGGAGCGCCAATGGCGATGACGAACATCCACGCACCAAAAGGCAAGCCGACAAAACCGTTGCTGATGACTTCTGCGATGTAGAGCCTGCTGTTGGCGACCTCCAACGAGTCTTCGTCGACAATGGCCGGAAGAATCGCCTGGGAGCTCATGTCAAAGAACACTTCACATACCCCTGCAATGGCCATCGCGGCAAGCAACAAATATATGTTCAACCAACCCCTTGCGGCGCCGATCGCGATAAACCCGAAAACGACCCCACGCACGAGATTTGCGCGGTACATAATCTTTTGTCGATCATGACGGTCTAAGTAGACGCCAGCGGGCAGAGACAGCACAAGCCATGGCAACATTGCCGCGAATGTGACTGCTGCGATCAAACGGCTGTCATCGGTTAGCGAGAGCGCAAGAAGTGGGCCTGCGGCGATGACCATTCCGTCACCCAGGTTTGAAATCGTGGACGACGAAAAAAGTCGCCAATAAGACCTGGGTAATCGATGTGAGTGTTTGTCGTTCATGTGATCAGACAGTTTTCAAATTGAGCAACTCAGAGATTTGCACCTTGCCCAATGCCGAACGGGGAATTCGATCGACGATAAATAGTCTGTGTGGAGCGCAATAGTCGGGAAGAGATCGTTTTACTTGTTCGCGCACGTCATCAAGATCAAGTCGAACTTTCGGGTCCGCAAGCACGATCCATGCGCTGACCACAGAGCCCCATTTTTCGTCGGCAAGACCCCGGACCACGCAGTCAGTGACACCATCAACATTGTTGATCAACTTTTCGACTGCCGTGGGCCAAACTTTGAAGCCACCCGTGTTGATCAATTCATCACGTCGTCCGTGCACCAACAACCGTCCATCGATCATCTCACCGAGATCGCCCGTCGGCAACCATCCGTGTTTCATTGTCGGGTTGGTGCCATCTCGATAGCAACGCAATGAAGTTCGACTTCTGATCAGAATTTCTGAGTCGTCGGCGATTCGAACCTCAACACCGTCAAGCGGTACGCCGTCGTAGACGACACCGCCCATTGTTTCGGTCAATCCATAAGTTGATATGGCGTTGCTCGGCAATTCGCCGGCTGCTGGCGCCCCGCCGATCAACACCGTTTTAAATTTGGATATGTCGACGGACTGCAACGCAGTTGGTACCAGCGAAGTCATCGTCGCGCCTTTGTCGAGGGCGGCCATTAAAGTTTTTTGATCGGCTCGGCTGCTGAGGGTCAGGTCTGATCCGAAATGAAGTGCCCGAAGAACGACCGAGAGTCCACCTACGTGGGCGAGTGAGAGACACGCCAGCCAATGGTCGTGGCTTGAGCATTTCAGTCGTCCGCCAGTCGTCAAAACTGCGGCCCCAATTGAGCCATGTGTGTGCACGACTCCTTTGGGTTCACCAGTGGAACCAGAAGTTGCAATAACTAGCGCATCACCTTGTTCGACCGGCTCACCGCCCGAGAGGTCGGTTCTCAAGTTGTCGCCTTCGATTACCGCCGACGCACTGAATTGCTTGACCAATTTTTGGCGCGCATGGTGGGGCAAGCGTTGGTCAATTGGTAGCGCTGCGTCGCCAGAATCCCAAATCGACTTGAGAGCGCCGACAAAATCTTGGCTCGCGGGCATGTCAAGTGCAACGAGCGAATTCATCATTTAAGCGTAGATGTTTTGTTGTTAAGTTAGAACTGTGCAAGAGTCACTTACTTTGTGGATCAAGGGTGCACGACCAAGAACACTGCCCGCGGCGATCGCGCCAGTGCTCGTTGGCACAGCGTGTGTTGCGCTTGAAAAATCTGTCGATCGTGATTGGATCAACAGTTTGCTGGCCCTCGTGGTTAGTTTGGCGCTTCAAGTCGCGGTTAATTATGCCAATGATTATTCAGACGGGATACGAGGCACAGATCAACAGCGTGTCGGACCCTTGCGTTTGGTGGGCTCGGGTTCAAAATCTGCGACATCGGTTAAACGAGCGGCATTTATTGCCTTCGGTGTGGCGGCGATCTGCGGGCTGATTCTTGCGGTGACGACGACATTGTGGCTGATAATCATTGGTCTGATGTGTTTGGCCGCGGGTTGGTTCTACACGGGCGGCAGAAACCCGTACGGCTATATCGGCCTTGGTGAAGTGTTCGTGTTCGTTTTCTTCGGCGTAGTTGCCACTGTTGGCACGACTTTTGTCGTGATCCAAAAAATTACATTCGTCAGTTTTTTGTCCTCTGTGGTCGTTGGTTGCCTGGCGTGCGCGCTCTTGGCCGTCAATAACTTGCGCGATATTGCTGGTGACACAATTTCAAAAAAGCGCACACTGGCGGTACGACTAGGTGACCAAAATGCAAGAAGTTTTTTTGTTTCGCTATTCATCATCGCTGCACTTGTGATAATTGTGTTGTCGTTCAATAATGTTTCTGCTCTGCTCGGGCTGGTAGGACTCGCCACGGCAATCTCGCCGATTCGCAAAGTTCGAAGCGGGGCGGTTGGTGCAGATCTGATGGCCGTGCTGGGCATGACGGGTCGAACTCAAATTGCCGTCGCGGTGTTGCTAAGTTTCGGTCTCTTGATTGCCGGTGGATGACACGAATTTTTGTAAAATATCGGCGAAATATTCCGGTTGCTCGATGTGTGGCGAGTGCCCTGAGTGTTGAACAATCTTAAGTGTCGCGTTTTTGCCGATTGTGGCGGCGATGCGATTGGCGAGTTCGACATACTTTGCGTCATCTGCGCCCGCTACAACCAGTACTGGCATTTTTAGATTTTTCAGCCTCGACCAAGTCGGCTGTTGACGACCTGCACCACACAGACGCAAACTCGAACTCAGTCCAATCGGCGTATTCTTGAGACGAATTAATCTCTGGTTGGTCATAGCGGTTAATCCGCTAAAAAAGGGCTGCTGCAACCACTCATCGATGAAATTCGGCACGCCAATTTGCTCTACTCGTTTGGCGAGTTCTTCGTCGCTGCGAATTCGCGCCATGCGAATCTCTTTGTCTTCGATGCCCGCACTCGTACTGACGAGAACTAGTCGTTGAACCCTGTCGGGTTCAGCAAGCGCCGCTGTCAGACAGAACCTGCCACCCATTGAGTAACCGACGTAAGTTGCATCACCACCGACCTCGAGGATCGCCTTTGCACCCGACTCTAAATTCAGCGAGAGATCGCTCGAGTCGCCATGGTTCGGTGCGTCGATTGCAACCAACTCGAATTGTTTGTCGAGCGCCGAGATAATTTCGGTCCATGTTTCTTGTGTCTGGGTAAATCCATGAACCAATACGATTCGCTGTCCGTGGCCAAATCGCCAATTTGCAAGCATCAGTTGGTGCTCGGCAGGCGTGGCTTTGTGAGGTTTGCCACAGTCGACAAACTTTTTACTCTCATTGCTGCCACGATAGAGGCATGGCTTCTTCGGCGGCGACCACGGCGACTTTTTGTGCCACTTTGGTGGATGAATGGGTGCTCTGTGGAGTGCGTCACGCAGTGGTGTCACCTGGCTCTAGGTCGACGCCGATGGTCCTTGAAATCGCCAACCGATCAGAAATTGAAACGCATATTTTCCACGATGAACGCAGCGCCAGTTTCGCCGCACTCGGCATCGCCAAGGCGTCGGGTGTGCCGGCGATTCTTTTGTGCACCTCAGGCACTGCTGCAGTTGAGTTTCATCCTGCTGTTGTTGAAGCAAGTTATGCAGAAGTGCCGATGTTGGTCTGCACCGCTGACAGACCACCAGAACTACAGGGTGTAGGCGCACCTCAAACCATCAATCAACAGGGTCTCTACGGCGATGCAGTCAGGAAGTTTTTCAATGCTGACGTGGCCGATGATTCGCAGAGCAATCGGTGGCGGACCATTGCGCGTGAAATGTTCTCTGCCGCACTCGGTGCTGGTTACTCACAAAGTTCTGGTCCCGCGCATTTGAATCTTCAGTTTCGCGAGCCCCTGGTTGGAGTCGCGACAGCGTTGCCCCAACGCAACGAGCATTCTCCCGAAACGATCATGAAAACTTTTGCCGAAGTCTCTTCGCGACAGCGACGAAAACTGCTCGACATTCTGGGCAACAAACGCGGTCTGATCATTGCCGGACCAGAAACATACCGACTCAGTTCGGTGTTGCAACTAGCCGAGCATCTTGGTTGGCCGATATTTGCCGATCCGCGCAGCGTGGCCCGGGTAAAAAATGATTTCGTCATTGCCGCCTTTGATTCAATTTTGCGCAGTTCGCAGTTTGCGCAAAACCATCAACCCGAAGTCATCCTGCGTCTCGGAATCCCGCTCGTATCTAAAGTCACCAATACTTGGCTGGAATCGTCGGCCGCAACGCAAGTGGTCCTGACAACCACACAAAGACTCGTCGACCCTGAACGGCGAACAGAATTGCACCTTGTCGGCGAAATTGATGAACTTTTTGCCGATGTCGTTGCCAGCCGCGGCGGCAATTCTGATAACAGGTGGATCACCGCTTGGATGCGTGCCGAAGAAGCAGCGCAACTGGCGATCAATGAAGCGCTGACGAACGAGCCGATGTTGACCGAGCCGGCGATCGCTCGTGCACTTTGCTCGATGTTGCCCGAGTCGTCGCACCTGATCGTGTCAAGTTCGATGCCGATTCGCGATGTTGAATGGTTCGGCGCCCCGCGCACGGGTCTCACGGTTCATGCCAACCGCGGGGTCAACGGCATTGATGGTGTCGTGAGTACTGCCGTTGGAGTGGTTCTGGCGACAAAAGAACCGACGAGTTTGCTGATCGGCGATATCGCTTTTTTGCACGACACCAACGGACTGATCAATTTGGCGGGTCGCAAAGTCGACTTGAGAATTGTCGTCATTGACAATGGCGGTGGCGGAATATTTTCGTTCCTATCGCAAGCCTCGCTGTTAGACGAAAGCAAGTTTGAAAAAATTTTCGGGACTCCCCACAAAGTTGATATAACTATGCTGGCAAAAGCCCATCAGCTATCAGCCGAGACGGTCTCTAATCTTGATGAATTCGCCGAGGCGATGAATCAGCACGGCCCGCTTTTAATTCGAGTTTCGACCGATCGCTCTGAGAATGTTCGGGTGCATGAGCGGGTCAATCAGATGGTCTCTGTGAGGTTGCAGCGAATTTAACTTGGCAGAACACTCACGGCCGAATCAAGGCTGCAAGCATCGCTTGAAACTTCGCTTGAGTCTCGGCTAGTTCGCTCTCTGGTTCGCTGTCGGCGACAATGCCTCCGCCGGCAAATAACCGTGCGGTTGTTCTGCTCGGGTCAAACTCGGCGCAACGAATTGAAACCGCAAATCTGCCATCTCCGTACCTGTTGAAATAGCCAACCGCTCCGCCATAGCGCCCCCGAGACATGCCCTCTACCAGTGAAATGTGTGCAAGGGCGGCGTCGCGGGGCGCGCCGCCAAGTGCCGGAGTGGGTGAGAGTGCATATGCAAGCTCGAGCACGCTTGGTCGAGGTTCGCTGAGTTGCCCGGAGATCTCGGTACCCAGATGTTGAACGTTGGCGACCGCGACGATGGAAGGCTCGGCTTGCCAATCCAGATACGAGCACCACGGCAACAAAGTGTCATGCACCATATCAATCACGATGCGATGCTCTAGTTGATTTTTTGTGCTGGCGACCAAAGTTTCTGCAATCTTTTGATCCGCAACCGCATTGCCGGTGCGCGGCGCGGTGCCTGCAAGCGGATGACTCGAAACTTCATTGCCGTTCACGGCGATCAAGAGTTCAGGTGATGCGCCGATAAAGCCATCCACCGAGTATCTGTAACTCGATCCGAATGACGCCTTCAGTCGTTGCATGATCGCGGCGATATCGAAACTCTTGTCGGTGGTTACAAAAATATCCCGAGCGATGACTGCTTTTGCGAGTCGATTTTCACCCACAATTTTCGCCGTAAGTCGAACTGCCTCAAGATAATGCTCAATGGTGACACCGTGATTCACCGAAAACGACGCCGCCACCGGTTTGGTCTTCGCCGGTGGCACAAAATCAAAACCTGCGTCATCGATCTGAGTCACCCATTGTTGACCCGATTCCGTTTTGCCGACGACAATCTTCGGTATTACAAACTCATGCGAGTCGGAACTGATGAACGGAATACACCCGATGGCGATTGGTCCCGCGCCGTCGACGCCGCTGGAGTTCGAGTCGTCTATATTTTTCAATACTGACTCGACTTTTTCGCGACTTGCGCGCGCGGCTACGCCCCGGCCGGCGACGCCGATGCCGTCGCGCACGAACAAGTAACCTGCGTCACCGGCAAAATCGTTGAGGTCAATCGGCTGGTCGGTGACCGTCGAAAGCAACTTGGTTGTTGAGCGCATCTAGTTTCGTGTCGCAACTATTAGTTGTGTGAGCCCGCCCGAAAGTTGCTGGTGGGTCGCATCGGCAAACCCGGTTTGCTTGAGCATCAAAAGCAACTCTGCGGGTGGGGGCAAATAGGCGACGCTTCTCGGCAAATATTTGTACGCGGCTCGGTCAGAAAGTAATCCACCAATAATCGGCACTATTTTGCCGAAGTAGATGCCATTGCCGAAGCGGATCAACCGATTCGTCGGCACACTTACATCGAGCAATGCGATTCGTCCGCCACGACGCGTGACTCGTGCAAGTTCGATGAAGAACAGTTGCAAGTTTTCGAGGTTGCGCAAAGCGAAACCGCAGGTGATTCCGTCGACACTCGCGTTGGGTATCGGCAGTTTCAAAATATCGACCTGCGTTCTCGGGGCCCCGCTTCGGTCCGCGCTCAACATCCCAAAAGACAAGTCCATGGAGATCGGCAGGTAGTCGTTTTTTTTAAGTTCGATACACAAGTCACCGGTGCCACTCGCCAGATCCAGAACCCTCGAGCCCTTTGGTAGGTCGAGTGCGCGGATGGTGCGCTTGCGCCATCGAACATCGAGTCGAAACGTCATCAGGCGATTTACGAAGTCGTATCTTGGGGCGATCGCGTCGAACATCTCGCGCACCGCCTCAACTTTTTCTGCGCCTTTTGGCAAATCTTGGCGATCCCATTTGCGACGATTACGGTCTTTTGCCTGCACCCATTTCAGGCTAGGGGATATCTTTGTTGCCGAGCTTGGTAGTGGTTTTGTGACACAGGTCTGACAAACTGATGAATGGAGAATATTTGTCTTGATTGATTTTACTTTTACGCCAGAAGTAGAAAAAGTTCGCCTCAAGGTGCGCGAATTTATGGACACCGAGGTTCGACCGCAGTGGGATGCAATTGATCAGAAAGATCGTGGTGAAGTTGTGCGCACGATCGTCAAATTGCGCGGATCCGCGCGAGAAAAGTGGAATCTCTGGCTGCCGCATATGCCTGCCGAATGGGGTGGCATGGGTCTGGGTCCAACGGCAATGGCGGCTGTTTCTGCCGAGGCGGCCAAAGTGAGCATCGGCCCGTTCGTTCTCAATGCTCAGGCTCCTGACGAGGGCAATCAACACACGCTGTTGCATTGGGCGACAGACGAGCAAAAAGAAAAGTATCTGCGTCCGTTGTGCAGTGGCGCGGCCCGAAGTTGCTTTGCGATGACCGAACCAGAAGTTGCCGGTAGCGATCCGACCCTGATCAAAACTCAGGCGTATCAAGACGGCGATGAATGGGTGATCAACGGACATAAGTGGTTTATTTCGGGGGCGCGTGGCGCGCAGTTTGCGTTGCTGGTGGCGCGCACCGAGGACAATCCTGATCTGCCCCAGGCCGCGAACTCGTGTTTTATTGTGGATATTCCCAGCGAAGGTTTCAACATCGTACGAGATGTTGAAACCATGTCGGGCGGTCACAATCATTGCGAAATTTTGATTCAAGATCTTCGAGTGTCGGCGAAAAATATGTTGGGTGGGCGAGGACAAGGTCACTTGTTGGGTCAATATCGTCTCGGACCAGCCCGACTCGCACATTGCATGCGCTGGATCGGTCAAGCGGAGACTGCCCTCGACATGATGGTCGACCGTGCGCTGAAGCGTTATTCGCATGGCTCGGTGCTCGCCGAGAAACAGGGTATTCAGTGGTTGATCGCCGACTCTTCAATGGAGCTGTACCAATGCAAGTTGATGGTCTTGCATGCGGCATACAAAATTGAAAATGGTCAAAGTTTCACCTCAGAAGTTTCTATGGCCAAACATTTCGTCGCCAATAGTTTGTGGAGAATCATTGACCGTGCGATTCAGGTGCATGGTGCGCTCGGCTATTCAACCGACACACCATTGGCGCACATGTTGCAACAAGCCCGATGGAGTCGTTTCGCCGACGGTGCAGATGAGATTCATCAAATGCGAATCGCCCAGCGCACGATCGCCGCTTATAAAGATCATGGCTCAACAAAGTCTGCTACCGGAGACTTGCCGTTGTGACGGCTAAACAGCACACGACATTCGGAGTTTTTATTCCGCAGGGCTGGAAAATGGAACTTGTTTCCATCCCAGAACCAGTTGCCAAATGGAACAAAACAGTTGAGATCGCCCAGTTGGCAGAAAAACTTGGCTACGACTCGATCTGGGTCTACGACCACTTTCATAACGTGCCGCGTCCGGCTCACGAGGCGGTGTTCGAATGCTGGACGGTCATGGCGGCGATCAGTCAGCGAACATCCAAAATCAGACTCGGACAAATGGTCGGCTGTAATTTGTATCGCCAACCGAGTTTGTTGGCAAAAGTAACCTCGACACTCGATGTAATTTCTGGTGGTCGACTTGATTGGGGTATCGGTGCGGGTTGGTATGAGAACGAATGTCGTGGCTATGGGTTCGATTTTCCTGAGCCAAAAGTGCGTATTGCGATGTTACGCGAGTGCGTTGAGATCGTGCGCTCGATGTGGACTCAAGAAGAAACGAACTATTCTGGCAAGTACTACAACTTGGTCCGAGGCAACTGCGACCCCAAGCCGTTGCAAAAGCCCCATCCGCCAATCTGGATCGGTGGCGGAGGAGAACAACTCACGCTGCGAGTAGTGGCGCGTTATGCCGATTATTCAAACTTTGGTGGCAGCCCCGAAGAATTCGCCCGAAAACGCGAAATTCTGAAAGGTCACTGCGCAGTCGTGGGACGAGACGAGTCAGAGATTCGCAAAACATGGTCGCCAGATGTCTTCGTTCGCCGTACCGAAAAAGAGATCAAGGCTGCTGGTTCGTTGAGTCTGCGTGCCGACCCCTTCGACGATTGGCAAAAAAACAATCTTGTCGGCACCGTCGAACAAGTGACCGAAAAAGTTCAAAAATACATCGACCTAGGTTGCAGCGGGTTCATACCCTGGTGCGCCGATTTTCCAAGTTCTGAAACGGTCGAACTGTTCGCCGAAGTAATGAACAACTTCAGATAGATATTCACAAGTAATAGCGAAAGACAACTTCAGCGACACAGGATGGCTTCTTTGCGCCCTCTACTTCAAAAGTTGTCTCGAGGGTTACTTGTACGCCACCAGTTACATCTTCGACGCTCAAAAGTTTTACGCCTGCGCGAAGTTTCGAACCCACCGGCACTGGTGATGGAAAGCGAACTTTGTTCGTGCCGTAATTGACGCCCATCGCCACGCCTTCGACGGCGAATATTTGTGGAAGCAAGACGGGACCAAGTGAAAGCGTGAGATAACCGTGCGCGATCGGACCACCGAATGGGCCAGCCTTGGCGCGCTCGATGTCGACGTGAATCCATTGATGATCACCAGTCGCATCGGCAAAGCGGATGACCTGATCTTGGGTGATTGTGAGGTAGTCGGAAAATCCGAGGTGATTACCCACTTGGGCTTTTAGTTCGTCGACACCTTTAATTATCAGTCTTGGCATATTCCAAGTGTGGCAGGTCTTCGGTCTTCGTAACGAAACGAATCAGTGGTACCAAATTTTCTGGTAGTTACGGCTTTGCGGATGCAAGACAAGTGCGCACAAGGCGACCTCAAAAATTAAACTCAGGGTGCTGCCGCCACTTATTTTGTCATAAAACGAGAAATTGAACTTTCTGATTCGCTCTAGATCACTGAACGCCCAATACCGCAGCACGAAGGGCGAGAAGGCGGCAACGATGGCGAACCTGTAGCCGAGCTTCAGATCATTGGCCATGAAAATGCCTGAAAGTGCATGCAAGGCAACAACCACCAGACCAATGATCAGACCAACCGAAAATCGACCACGAAGGTGACCCAAATAATCCGTTTTGTAGATCACGCTGATCAGGGCAAAGAACCCGTTCAGATAAAGCAGCATCGCCGCAATCTGTAGAGTCTGTGGCTGCATTCGGTCAAACCATTTTCGCCAATTGATACTTAACATCAACCAATTCTGTCAGATTGCCCAGTCGTATCTCGGTAGCCTTTGCACGTGCGCACTGCATTTGTTTCGTTGGTTGGCAGACCAAATGTAGGCAAGTCGACCTTGCTCAATGCAATAATCGGCAAGAAAGTCAGCATTGTCTCGGATAAACCCCAGACGACTCGCACCCGTGTTCGAGGTATTTTAAATCGCGACGAGACTCAACTTGTATTTGTGGACACGCCAGGTCTGCACAAAGCGACGACCGCGCTTGGTGAACGCGTCAACGCAACAGCACTTGAGTCAATGCGCGATGTCGACATCGTTTGCCTGGTGATCGATGCGACACAGCCTTTTGGTTCTGGTGACAAATGGGTCAGCGAACAGCTGGATGTTTCAAAAGCGATAGTCGTGCTGAACAAAACTGACTCAGCGAGTTCTGCAAAAATTCTCGCCCAACTCGCCAGCATTTCTTCGCTGGGTGCATCCGATTATTTTCCAGTCTCAGCCATGACGGGGGATGGTGTCGAGCAATTGATCGCCGAATTGATAAAGCGTGCGCCAGAAGGTCAGGCGATGTTCCCGCCTGAAACGGTCTCAGAAATGCCGCAAGCCCAGTGGGTGGCAGAACTCGTGCGAGAGCAATTGCTCGCAGTCACTCGAGATGAGTTGCCATATTCAATCGCCACGCGCGTAACCGAGTGGGAGTGGCCGCGTGTGCGATGTGAGATCGTCGTCGAGCGAAAAAGCCAAAAAGGTATGGTCATCGGCAAGTCCGGCAGCGTTCTCAAAGCAGTGGGCATTGAAGTACGCAAACAATTGCCCGAGGGTGCGTTCGTTGAACTTTTTGTCGTCGTGGACAAAGACTGGCAACACCGAATAGATCGTGTTGAACGTCTCGGCTATTAATTGATCAGCCGGTCGGGGCGACCAGGAGTGAAGAGTAGTCGTCGAAACTTACCGCAGATCCCGGTGTGGCCAGATTGCCACGACCGCGCGGAACCGCAACATTTTCGCCGTCAACCGTGAAAATTACCTGGCCGATTCCGGGTCGACGCGTGAAGGTCATCACAAGTTGTGCAATTGCCAGACGCTGATCAATTGGCGAGAGTGCGCTCAAGAATTGCGCCGTTGTGTCGATTTGGGCAATTCCTTTTGAAATTTCGATTTCGGCGCTGAGATCTACAGGTAGCGCGCTGCGCAGCCCGAGTCCATTGTCACCAGCTGGTGGGCCGGCGATTAATGCGGCCAGAACTTGGGCGGTCGTGGCTGGGCTGACGATCGTCAGAGTCGTGGCGACCACACGATTTGCGCTGACGTAATAAAGTTCGACTGGTTCAGAAAGAACTTCGGCCAAAGACGTGTTCGTCTGTTCGGGTGGTCCCGCGGCGAGGGTGGTCGTCGTGGTTGACGTTGTGGTCGTGGTTTGCTCGCTCAGTTCTGGGGGTAATTCTGACGCAGAAAGTTGGACAACGTTGCTTGCGCTCGGCACGCCACAGGCGCTGATTGCCAAAACCGCAACGCAAGCCACGAACTTGATCATTGGAATAGCCGCGCTGTTTGATTGGGGTCTTGGCGGATTATCGAAACGATGAATCTGGCGCCCCCATTGCTGTTCGTCTCGACCCATGCTTTGCCCCCAAGTGCTTTGGCGTGCTCTTGCACGATTGCCAGGCCAAGACCACTTCCCGTGCTGTTGCGTGATGCAGTGCCGCGCGCGAATCGATCAAAGATTCGTTCGCGCTCGCTTTGGGCAACACCGGCTCCGGCGTCTTCGACAATGATTCGCATCGTGTTCTCGTCGCCCGTAACTGAAATTGCGGTGGCCCCACCCGCGTGATCACGGGCGTTTTCGAGCAGGTTCAGGACGATGCGTTCAACTCGTCGCTTGTCAAGCACTGTTTGGTCGTCAAGATTAAGAGTTGTAGCGAATGCAACTTCGTCAAACCCGTGACGCTGGGCAACTCGCCTGACCAAATAGGCAAGATTCACAGTTTCTTCTTGAGTTTTTCCCGCACCAGCGTCGAGGCGAGAAAGTTCGAGTAAATCCAGAACCGTGCGGTCGAAGCGGCGCACTTGGCTGGCGATGATGTCGAAAGCCTGTTGGTTTCGATCACTCAGATCGTCTCTACGGGTTTGCATCACTTCAACGGCCGCAACCAGAGCGGTCACTGGCGAACGTAGTTCGTGACTTACGTCGCTGGCGAAACGAGTCTCACGCTGAATGCGAGTTTGAACAGCATCAACCATGTTGTTGAAAGAACTTGCGAGTCGTGCAAGTTCTGGATCGCGCTCATCTTCGAGGCGTACATCCAGACCACCAGATGCAATGTCTGTAGCTACAGATGCAACCCGTCGCAACGGTCGTAGCACGGTGTTGCTGCTTGAAAATCCCAAAATGCCGCCGGCGAGCGTGATCAGAAGAATTCCGAAAATCAAAGTTGTACGAATTGTGTTGAGCGTTCGTTCGACATCGGCGAGTGGAAATGCCTCGAAGTATTGTCCAGAAATCGAAGAGATTGAGATGCCGAGTGCTTCGTATGGTTGACCATCGAACTCGAATCGTTGGCGACCACTTTTGCTCTCGAGCGTTTGCGTGAGCAATTCCACCGGCAAGTTCGACTGGGTGAATCGCAACGGTTCTTGCGCGAAAAATGCGTCATCATCAAGTAGGTGCAGAACCGCATAGCCACCATTCTCCGTGCGAATATTGGTGACGATGTCACCCGCGTCTTGTGGGTTGACGCCAACTAGCGTGCGCAACAATTGTGCGTTGTTGATCGCCTGGCTGGTTGCAAATTCAGATCTTTGATCCAACAAATATGCGCGGGTCGATGCGTAGGTGACAATGCTCAACGAAACTGCCGCAGCAAAAGCACTGAGACTGAAATACAGGATCATGCGACCGCGCAAGCCGCGCAGATTTTTCGTTGTCGCGAGCAACGGTTGCAGAATTCCTTTTGAATCAGACACAGTTTTGGCCGGCACACTTCAAGCATTGCGGGATTTTCGCCAACCCCCACCGACGGGTGCCAAGGGGGAGCCTGACAACCCGTCGGTGCGACGCCTTAATACTGCTCGGCGAATTTGACGGAACCCCAATAAAACTGTGCTATTTCTGTAACAAATCTCAACTTCGGGGCAGAATAGAACACAGTGCAAAAGCTCCTTTTCATTGAAGACGACCCGGACATCCGGGCGGCGTTGCGTCTGGCCCTAGAAGATGAGGGCTACAACGTAATCGAAGCGTCAGATGGCACCTCGGGCCTGGCAACTTTCAGCACCGAAACTGTGGACCTAGTCTTGCTCGACCTGCGCTTGCCCGATATGTCGGGTTTTGATGTTTGCCGCGAGCTTCGCCGCAAGAGTCTCGTCCCGATCATCATGGTCACCGCGCAAACAGACACGCATGATCTTGTTGCGGGGTTGGAGGCTGGAGCCGACGACTACGTGACCAAGCCAGTCGTTCCAAAAGAATTGGCCGCGCGGATTCGTGCGGCATTGCGACGCACCACCTTGTTGTCGGCATCGTCATCGCAATTCGATCGATTCGTCGTGGGTGACGTCGAGATGCGCAGTGACCAGGGGATTGTCTTGAAGGGTGGGGTCGAACTTCCGTTGACCAAAACCGAATACCGACTGTTACACATTTTCATGGAGAATGCGAACAAAGTGTTGTCGCGAGACCAGTTGCTTGAGTTGGTCTGGGGTTATGAATACCTTGGCGACAGCCGATTGGTCGACGCTCACATTCGTCGTCTCAGGGTGAAGATTGAAGATTCTGCAGAAGACCCAAAAATTATCGCCACGGTACGTGGCATGGGTTATCGCTTGCTCACCGCGTAGGTCAAAAACTCTGAGGCGCGTTTAAGTTTGTCGGTGAACTCCATGGGTGGCAACATTTCAATGATCGCTTTGCCGTAACTTTTGGTTACGAGTCGCGGATCTAGAACGGCAACTACGCCCATATCAGTTTGAGTGCGAATCAAGCGTCCCGCCGCTTGAGCAAGTTTTGTAGCGGCAATCGGAATGTCAATTGCCGTGAACGCCGACTTGCCGAAGGCATCACGACGTGCGCTCATCAGTGGATCAGTCGGCACAGGAAACGGAAGTCGGTCGATAATCACGCAACTCAGGGTTTGGCCCGGCACATCCACGCCTTGAAAGAAACTTTGCGTGGCGAACAGGCAAGTCGATTCACTGGCGGCGAACTTTCGCAATAGCTCCATTTTTGGCAGATCATCTTGCTTGAGCACTTCAAACTCGAGCTTGTCTGCCAGGGCGTCGTAGGCCGCGTTGAGTCTTGCGTAACTCGTGAACAAAGCCAAGGTTCTGCCTCCTGCGGCGTTGATCAACTCATAAATTTCTTTGTGCACAGCGTTGTCGCGCATGCCTTGAGCGGGGTCTGGAAGATGGGATGCGCAATACAACAGCGAGTTGGTTTCATAGTCAAATGGGCTGGCCACATGGCATGCGTCAAAACTGTCAACAGACAGGCCAATTCTTTGCGGCAGGTTCGTTGGAATTGTCGCACTGGTAAGAATCGCCGTGCGTTGTGACCAAACCGCCTCGTGCAGGGTCGGACCGATATTCAGAGGCCGCATTTCAAGTGAGCAGCGATCGGCGTTGCCCGAGACATAGGCGACAAATCCGCTGCGATCAGCGAGCGCGAGATCAAGATCTTCGATGAACCGAGTGCACAGTGACTGGGCGCGGAGTTTTCTTTGCTTAGCCGATTCGTCGTTTGTGGCAATCGTGCGCAAAGACTCCAAGGCGTCGTTGGCGCGACCGCGGACCTCGAGAAGGGTCTCGCGAGATTCACCATCGAAAGGCAGGGCGACACGTTTGCTGATCCATGGCACAATCGCATCGCGCAATCTTGCGGCACTCTTGGCAAAGCCGCCTGACATCGCATCGTCGCGAATTATCGATCGCATCGCCGAGCCAATCGTTGTGATTCGACCCGGAGAAAGGGTCAGGCCAGCAGAATCAGTAACGACATCTTCGAGTTCGTGGGCTTCGTCGAAAACTACGACGTCGTGCTCGCCGATGATCGTGCCTTGCGTGACGATGTCAAGCGCGTATAGCCATCCGTTGACAATGACAATTTCGGCGGTTTGACTTTGGGCACGAGCACGCTCGGCGAAACAATTTTCTCCCTGCGGGCACCGGGATGCGCCTGGGCATTCTTCGCTCGTGACGCTGACCATCGACCATGCATTTCGTTGCGGTTGCCAATCGAGTTCACCCTCGTCGCCTGTTTCGGTTGTGCCAGACCATTCGACAAGTTTTTTTACGTCGGCCTTTGTTCGCACTGACACTTCATCGAGTTCGAGTTTTGATTGCGACCGATCTGCGAGTTCTGCGATGCGTTGCCGACAGAGATAATTGCTGCGGCCTTTCAATACCGTCCAAGTCAGTTGATGATCGAGAATGGGGTTCAACGCCGCCGCCAACAGGGGTAGATCGTTTTGTGAAAGTTGATCCTGCAACGCTTTGGTAACGGTCGACACGACGATTCGCCGTCCCGAAATAACTGCCGGCACCAAGTAACCAAGTGTCTTACCCGTGCCCGTGCCGGCCTGCACGATCAGGTGTCGGTTCTTGCGTAAAGCGCGACCAACGAGCACAGCCATTTCGTCTTGGCCTTGACGTTCTTCAGCGTTCGCCAGTTCAGTGGTGACACGACGCAACGCATCGAGAATTTCTTGGTCAGCGATATTCGGCGCCATTAGACAGTAACTAATATTAAATTTTCGTCAACGCAATTGCCGCATCGAGATCAACATCATCAAAGTCCGGCCATGGTCTCTCTGTAAAATATATTTTTGCCGATTTGATTTGCCATAGCAAGAAGTTCGATATACGAGATTCTCCTGATGTGCGAACGAGCACGTCTACTGGCGGTAGCGAGGCGTCGTAGAGCAATGACTGCAGGTTTGTCGGAGTCAGTTCTTGGTCGCTGCTTACGAGTTTTACCGCTGCACGAGTAAGTTCACTGCGCGAGCCGTAGTCAAAAGCCACCGTCAAAACCATGCCGGTGTTTTTGGACGTGTCATCGATCGCTTTGCGTATGGCTCGCTGCACATAAAGTGGCGTACGCGCTCCCGGTTCATCGAATGGCCGACCAATCCAGTTGACGCGGACATTGTTTTCATTGAGTTCTTTTATTCGTCCAAAGAGTTTTTTGTGCAGCCCCAAAATATGTCGCACCTCGGCCCGCGGGCGAACCCAATTTTCCGTGCTGAAACCAAACACAGTCAAATAGTCGACCTCGCGTTTTGACGCCGCACGAACAATGTCTGCCAGAGATTCTTCTCCCGCCGTGTGGCCGGCAGTGCGGGGTAGGCCTCGTTTACCAGCCCATCTGCCGTTGCCATCCATGATGCACGCCACGTGAAGAGATTTCGAATTCACCTACGGAACGCTAACAACTATTGGTTGGCGAATCATGTCGCATGAAAGTGAGAGAATGTCAGCATGGTCAAAGTGACACGCAACGTGAGCAGTAATTTGGCCCATGTCTTGGTGTGTGCGGGCACGATCGTCGAGTGGCTGAAGACAACTCCAGCACAATGGAAATCGCAGATCGATGCACTTGTCCGCTCGGTCAGCGGGGTCGGCGTGCGATGGTTGTCGATTTATCCCTATTCAGGGGCGGCAACTTCGCTAGAGCGCACTGAAATATGCAATTCGATAATTGAGGCGCACGGCGGGCATCGTTCGGGCGATCGGGTTTCTGTGATCGCCGATGGTGGGTTGGTCGTCGTGGTTGATACATGCGCCGATGGACAAGAGAGATTCGTGAATGCGGTTGCCCAACTTGGTGTTGCTCAAAACATTGACGAAGCAAAACTTGCGGCGACACTTTTGTCGCCGGCTTCGGGTGAGCCAGATTTGGTCTTGGTTTTAGGCTCACCGACCCGGGTGCCCGAGTCGTTGATGTGGGAACTTGCGTACAGTGAACTTGTTTTTCTGAACGTGCCGTGGTTGAAGTGTGACGTCGAACATATTCAAATGGCGATCGGTGATTTCCAAAGACGTGATCGCCGTTTTGGTGGTGTTGATTCATGAGCCTGTATCGCGACAAGGCGGTTGTGCTTCGCACTTATGACCTTCGTGAATCTGATCGAATCATCGTGATGATGACGCTTGAACACGGAAAAGTTCGTGCGGTCGCCAATGGTGTGCGCAAGATGTCGTCAAGATTTGGATCGCGACTCGAACCATTGAGCCACATCGATGTGTTGCTGAGTTCTGGCAAGGATCTCGACACCGTGAGTCAGGTTGAACTCGTGACCAGTGCGCGCGGACTTTATACAGATTTGGATCGTTTGACCCGCGGATTAGCGATGCTCGAAGCGATCGACCAACTAGGTATGGATGGTGAACCGACAGAGCATTTATACAAGATGTTGGTTGGCGCATTGCAGTGGCTTTCAGAGAACGACTCGACGCTCGTACTGGCGGCGTTTTATTTCAAGTTGTTGGTGGTCGAAGGTGTCGGCGCACATGTAGAAAGTTGTGTCGGCTGTGGAGCCCCCGGAAGCGAGTTGATTGCATTCGATTTGTTTCGTGGTGGGGGACAGTGTCGAAACTGTCGCAGTGGGGTGAGCATCTCATCAGATGCGTTCAAAATTATTCAAAGCATTGTTGGCGGACAGTTGAACTATGCACTTTCGCTACCCGAGAGCGCCGCGACCCATGAAGTTTCGGATCTTGCCACCAGGTGTATGGAGCATCACCTCGAACGACGTCTTAAATCGGTCGCTGTCTTTGAGAGCCCAGAGCGATAGTCGTAAATGCGGCTCAAACACGCGCTACATCTGTAATAGTCTGAGTGAGTGCCCGCGAAAGATTTAGAACAAATCGTAAACCTCTGCAAGCGGCGCGGGTTTGTTTATCCGAGCGGCGAAATTTACGGCGGGTTCAGATCGTCGTACGACTACGGTCCGCTTGGTTCATTGATGTTGCGCAACGTCAAGGATGCTTGGGTGCGCACGATGGTGCAGCAGCGCGACGATGTCGTACTGATCGACGCTGCAATTCTGGGGTCTCCGCAGGTGTTCGAGGCCAGCGGTCATCTCGGCAATTTCAGTGACCCACTAGTTGATTGCACGGTTTGTAAGCGTCGATTCAGACAAGATCAGCTCGATGATCGAGATTGCCCACAGTCAAAAAAAGGTTGTGCGTTCACCGACGCGAGGGCATTTAATCTGATGTTCAAAACCCAAGCCGGTCCAATCGAGGGCGATGGCGCGACTGTGTATCTGCGACCTGAGACGGCTCAAGGCATGGTCGTCAACTTTGCCAATGTTTTGCAGACAAGTCGCAAAAAGCCGCCATTTGGCATTGCCCAGGTTGGAAAGAGTTTCAGAAATGAAATAACACCTGGCAATTTTATTTTTCGCACGCGTGAATTTGAGCAAATGGAACTTGAGTTTTTCGTGCCACCAAGCGAGAGCGCGAAATGGTATGACTACTGGTGCAAGTCAAGATTGCAGTGGTATATCGACCACGGCATACCGGCTGAGATGTTACGAATTCGAGAGCACGCCAAAGATGAACTGTCGCACTATTCGGCGGGCACCAGCGATATTGAATTCAAGTTTCCATGGGGTTGGGGCGAACTTGAGGGAATTGCCCAGCGCACCGACTACGACTTGAAGCAACATGCCGAACACTCGCGAGAAAAGCTCGAATATTTCGATCCTGTCACCAACGAGCGGTACGTGCCGTATGTGGTCGAGCCTGCCGCAGGTGCCAATCGTACGATGGCGGCTTTTTTGTTGGCGGCCTACGACGAGGATGTCGTCAATGACGAACCACGCACCGTGCTGCGATTGCACCCGCGACTTGCGCCGTTCCAGATTGCCGTCTTGCCTTTATCGAAGAAAGACACGCTGATGCCCCTTGCCAAAAAGATTCATACCATGTTGGGCGCACGCTATATGTGCGACTTCGACGAGACCCAAGCAATTGGTCGCAGATATCGCAGACAAGATGAAATCGGCACCCCTTATTGTGTGACGGTTGATTTCGATTCGCTCGAGGATGACTCCGTGACGATTCGAGAGCGCGACACGACAACGCAGAGTCGGGTGAAGATAGATTCTTTAATTACTGAACTTTCGCATAGGCTCGGCTATTAACAAAAAATTTTGATCAACACGAAAGGCAGGGTTATGGGCAAGGTAGCAGTAGCGGTCAAGTTGAAAATCAAAGAGGGTCAACGCGACGCAATGACCGCCGCGGTGATGCCGGGCATTGCGACGGCAAAGGCCGAGAGCGGCACCAATATTTATATTTTTCACCATGATGCAGTTGACCCGAATGTCGTCTGGTTTTACGAACTTTATGCCGATCAAGATGCCACCAATCTGCACATGGGCTCGGACGCGTTCAAGTCGTGGTCTAAGACGCTCGCCCCGTTCGTGGATGGAGCCCCTGAGTTCTCATTTTTGACACCGATAGGCGGCAAGGGGCTTTAATTTTTGTATCTCGACAAGATTCTCGCCAAACATCGTGAAGTGGCGATTGCGGATATGCGCGATTTAGACGAGTTGGTTTCGAAGGCAAAGAAGTCGTCACCGTCGCGCGGCTTTACCGACAAGTTGCGCAGAGATTCGGTTGAGAAAATGGCGGTAATCGCAGAAATAAAGCGCCGATCACCCTCGCGTGGCGTGCTGAATGAAGATTTGCAGGCATCGGTGACCGCCGAACAATACCGCCGAGGTGGTGCATCCTGCATTTCCGTGCTCACGGATGCCGAGTTTTTTGGAGGTTCGAGATCTGATTTAGAGGTTGCACGATCTGCAGTCGACTTGCCGGTTCTTCGTAAAGATTTCACGATCTCACCCAAAGATGTTTGTGATGCGAAACTGATGAACGCCGACTGTGTATTGCTGATCGTGGCTGCACTCGACAAGTCTGAACTGGCAGAGTTTTATGGTCTCGCATCCGAACTCGGCTTGGATGTGCTCGTCGAGATACACGATGAAGCCGAACTCGAGACTGCCTTAGAAATCGGAGCATCGCTGATTGGCGTGAATCAACGCAATCTAAAAACATTTGAGGTCGATCATCAGCGAGCGGTACGATTGGCGAAAATGATGCCGGCAAATGTCGTGCGAGTTGCCGAGTCCGGTGTCAGGACACGGTCTGACGCACAAAGTTTGCGCGATGCGGGTTATCACGCCGTGTTGGTCGGCGAGTCACTTGTTACTTCTGGAGACATCGTCAAAAGTATCAGCGAATTGGGTGTCTAGATGTTCGTAAAGATTTGTGGTATCACAAATGAGCAAGACGCGTTGTTAGCGGTCGCCCTCGGTGCTGACGCTTTGGGTTTCGTGTTTGCACCATCGCCGCGCCAGGTTGCACCGCTGCATGTAAAGGAGATCGTGCGCAGGTTGCCACAGGACATAATTACCGTCGGCGTCTTTCGCGATGAGCACCCCCAACGGGTGGTCGAAACGGTTCAGCAAGCAGGTTTGTTTGGCGCGCAACTACACGGTCATGAATCAGCACAAAATGTTGCAGAAGTGATGGTGGATATTCATTGGGTGATCAAGGCCGTTGTCGCCGGTTCAGTCGAAGCGGCGCAAGCCGACGACTATTTGACCAACCTGATACTTGTGGATTCGCCAAACCCTGGATCTGGAGTCGCCTATGACCGAAGTTTGATCGCCGAATTGCCAGACACTGTTCGCGTTGTGTTGTCTGGCGGATTGACTGCTGAATCTGTTGAGTCGGCGATCAGCGACGTCTTGCCCTGGGGTGTAGACGTTTGTTCTGGTGTTGAAAAGCGTCATGGTTACAAAGATCCCATCAAGCTAAAGCGATTCATTGACAACGCGCGAGCAGGTTTTGAAAAATTGGCAGGAGAAAACTAATCGCCTCTTGGGTATATTTGGTGCGATGAACTCAAAGCACGAACCGCGAGAATTACTCACACCCGGCGCAGACGGTCGTTTCGGTGAGTTCGGAGGCCGTTTCGTGCCGGAGACTTTGGTGCCGGCGTGCGAAGAACTTGAACGAGCATTCAACGATGCGTGGGGTGATTCGCTTTTCAGAACCGAACTCGACGATCTTTTGCGAGAATATGCGGGTCGTCCGTCAATTCTGACCGAGTGTCACAATCTTGGAGCGCAACTGGGCATTCGACTGATTCTCAAACGTGAAGATCTAAACCACACCGGTTCGCACAAAATCAACAGTGTTTTGGGTCAAGCGTTGCTTGCCAAACGGATGGGTAAGCAACGAATCATCGCCGAGACTGGGGCCGGTCAGCACGGCGTGGCGGCGGCCACTGCGGCGGCACTACTTGGTCTTGAATGCAAGGTGTACATGGGCGCGGTTGATATTGAACGACAGTCGCTGAATGTATTTCGAATGAAGCTTCTCGGGGCAACTGTTGAAGCAGCAAATTCTGGAAGCCGCACGCTAAAAGATGCGGTCAACGAGGCGATGAGAGATTGGGTGGCGAGCGTTGAGACTAGTTATTACTGCATTGGCTCGGTGATGGGACCGCATCCGTATCCGTTCATGGTTCGGCAATTTCAAAGCGTGATCGGCAAGGAGGCACGCAAACAGTTTCAAGAAATGTGCGACGGCGGTGATCCGAACATTGTCGTGGCTTGCGTCGGTGGTGGTTCGAACGCGATGGGGATTTTTTCAGGGTTCATTGATGCCGACACTCGATTGGTCGGCGTTGAGCCCTCAGGGGGTGCTGCCGTAGGTCGTGGTACGCCAGGTGTTGTGCACGGCATGAAAAGTTATTTAATGCAGGATGAATATGGGCAGGTGCAAGAGGCGCACTCGATTAGCGCCGGTCTTGATTACCCGGGCGTCGGACCCGAGCACTCGTATCTGGCATCGACGGGTCGTGCAGAATATCCAAGTGTCAACGATCAAGAAGTGATCGACGGTTTCAAAATGTTGGCGCGTGCCGAGGGCATAATTCCTGCTCTTGAATGCGCACATGCGGTGGCATGGATCGCCAAGGAAGCGCCGAAGATTCAAGGACAAACAGTGTTGATGAATCTGTCTGGCCGCGGCGACAAAGATGTGGCTCAGATGATGACGATTCTCGGCGATTCGCTGAGTCGAATCTGAAGATTCGATGAAATTTGCGCAACATCAACCGGGTGCACTTGAGGCTCGGTTGCGTCAGACGCGTGATACCGGCCGAAAAATTCTCGTACCTTATATAACAGGTGGCTTGTCGGGTTGGCTCGATGCGATTCGCGGCGCGGCAGCCAACGGGGCAGACGCGATCGAGATCGGCATTCCTTTTTCTGACCCCGTAATGGATGGACCGATCATTCAAATGGCATCCGAGAAGGCGTTACGCGATGGCGCAACCCCGATTTCAATTTTGCATCAACTGCGAGGGGTCGATGTTTCTATTCCGTTGATCGTGATGTGTTACTACAACACAGTTTTTCGTGCGGGACACACGAGGTTCGCCAATTCGCTTCGCGAGGCGGGTGTCGTGGCGGCAATTGTTCCAGATCTTCCGCTCGAAGAGTCGGCGCTCTGGTGCGAGTCGGCCGATTCGACAGGAATTGAAACCGTGATGTTGGCTGCACCAACGGCGCCAGACGAAAGACTGCCGCGTGTCGTTGATCGTGCACGAGGATTCGTATATGCAGTTGGTCTACTCGGCGTCACAGGTGAACGCACTGAACTTGCAACAACTGCGGTGGCGATGGCGACCAGACTAAAAAAAATCACCGATATGCCGGTGCTCGTCGGCGTCGGCGTTTCAAATGCACAACAGGCACAACAGGCATGCGCCGTTGCCGACGGAGTAATTCAAGGTGCATCTGTTGTGCGAAGGCTTTTAGATCAGGGTGCTGACTCCGTGGCTCAATATGTCGGCGAGGTGCGCGCCGCGATTGATACCCCTGTTCCCAACACCCGCTAAGTTGTTGCCGTGATCAAAAAGTGAGTTCGTTCAAGCTGCCAAGTGAAATAATTCCGCATCGCCCGCCATTTTTGTTTGTTGATTCTTTGACCGCGTTGCAACCCGGGCTGAGTGCCACCGGTCTTTGGCATTTAACCGGTGACGAAAATTTCTTCATCGGTCATTTCCAGGGTCGCCCCACCTTGCCGGGTGTTTTGATGTGCGAAGCGATCGCCCAGGTTGGGGCGTGTGCGATTCTGAGTGATGCCAAGTTCGCCAACAAGTTGCCGCTATTTGGTGGACTCGACGGTGCAAGGTTCAGACGTCAGGTCGTGCCCGGAGATGTGCTTGAAATGTCGGTGCAACTAGGACGCATGTCGGCGCGTGCCGGCAAGGGCACGGGAGTCGCCAAAGTCGACGGCGAGGTTGCCTGCGAATGCGAATTGCTGTTTGTGATCATCGACGCTTGAGCGTCGATGCGTGATGTCACGACGCGTAAGTTATTTATACGGCGCGATAATTATCGAGCCGTTGTGACCACCGAAGCCGAAGTTGTTTGAAATCGTGGGACCCGGTTGCCACGCTCGTGGGCTACCCGTAACAACGTCTACACCCGTCATCGTTGGGTCAATCACGGTTGTATTTGCCGTAGGCGGAATCAACTTGTGTTCGAAAGAAAGTAGAACTGCTGCCGCTTCAAGGGCGCCTGCCGCGCCGAGGGGGTGACCAGTCACACCTTTTATTGATGTCATTGGTGGCTTGTTGGTGAACAAAGAAGCGACTGCTTGTGCCTCGGCAGAGTCGTTCAGCGGTGTGGATGTCCCGTGTGCATTTACCTGTTTAATTTCGTCAGCCGACAAGCCGGCGTCTTCAAGTGCGAGTTTCATGCAGGCGATTGCACCGACTCCACCAGGCGACGGGGCGGTGATGTGGTGGGCGTCGGCATTGCTACCCGCGCCGAGAATTTCTCCGAGAATCTCTGCTCCACGGGCGATAGCTAGGTCCAGGCGCTCCAGCACGAATACGGCCGCACCTTCGCCAAAAATGAAACCATCGCGAGTGGCGTCAAACGGCTTGCTGATCTTTGTCGTCGAGAGCGCAGTCATATTGACGAAACCTGCGACCGCCGTGATCGTCGCTGCAGATTCTGCGCCACCTGAAACAACCGCGTCACACCGACCCCATGCCACAAGTCGAGCGGCGTAACCGAGTGCGTGTGTTGCCGCGGCACACGCTGTACAAATAGTTTCAGCCGGACCTCGAAACCCGTGGCGCATCGAGATTGCGGCGCCTGGCGCATTGGACATCATCATCGGCACTAAAAACGGCGAGACGCGTCGTTCACCTTTTTCGACGCGCACAACAACTTGCTCCTCGAGCGTACGCAGTCCGCCGATGCCGGTGCCGAATATCGTCCCGATTCGAGCGCTTTCATATGTCAGTGTTCCCGATTGCTCGAGTGCTTCCGACGCGGCGGCAAGCGCGTATTGTTCGCACCGATCAGAGCGGCGAATTTCCTTTGGTCCGGCGAAGTAAGAGGTTGGATCCCAGTTCTCGATTTCGACCGTGTGGCTTCCTGAGACGCCAGGTCCGAGAAGGCCCTTCCAAAAATCTTGTTTACCGACGCCACACGGAGCAACGACTCCATAACCAGTTATTGCGACGCGATGACCAGCACCTTGCATGAATTTTTTGGACGACTTATCGTCAAGAAACTTTTGCAGTTACGAGAGCGAAGGCCTTGCCGACAGTGTCCACACCCTCAAGATCGCTTTCAGGCACCGTGATGCCGAATTCTTCTTCGAGCGCCATGACGAATTCGACAAGATCAAGGCTGTCCGAGCCGAGGTCATCTTTGAAACTAGCCGTCATGGTGATTTTCGCGGCGTCGACTGCCAAAATTTGGACAGCGCATTTTTTAAAACGATCGAATAGTTGTTGGTCCATGCAATAAGTCTAGTGCCCCATGCCGAGGCCACCATCGACTGGGATTACTGCGCCAGTTATGTAGGCGGCATCTTGGGATGCGAGAAATGCAACCACCGAGGCAATTTCTTGCGCGGTCGCCATGCGTCCAAGCGGAACAGCGGCAAGCATGTTGTCGCGTTGTTCTTGGGTCAGTGCAGCCGTCATATCAGTCTCAACCGGACCAGGCGCGACGACATTAACCGTTATCGTTCGCGAGCCAAGTTCGCGAGCCAACGAACGTGCGAAACCGATAAGCCCTGCTTTTGATGCGGCGTAGTTGGCCTGACCAGCCGAGCCGAGTAGACCGACCACGGAAGACATCAAAATAATTCGGCCAGATCGCGCGCGCAACATGCTTTGTGTTGCCCGTTTGCAAACTCTGTATGCGCCAGTCAGGTTGGCATCGACGACACTGGCAAAATCGCTTTCAGTCATGCGCAGTAGCAACAAATCTTTGGTGATTCCGGCATTTGAGACCAGCACTTGCACTGGTCCAAGTTTTTCCTCGACCGCGGCAAATGCGGCGTCAACTTCGCTCTGTTTTGTGACATCGCATTTGACGGCGAAAAAATCGCTCTTTGGTTTGGTGTTGTTGTATGTGACCGCAACTTTGTCGCCGAGTTTTGCAAAATGTTGGGCACATGCGAGGCCAATGCCTTTGGACCCACCAGTAACCAGCACAACACGACTCATGGTCGAGTCCATTTTATTACCGCGCTGGCGGCTGTCATTCCGGCACCAAAACCCACGAGTAGAACGTTGTCACCAGTCTTGAGGCGGCCCTGTTCGGCCGCGTCGAAAAGTGCCAACGGAATTGACGCCGATGAGGTGTTGCCCGTGTCTTGCAGCACGACGGCGGTTTTGCCCAGCGGTATTTCAAGTCGTTTGCACGCTGCCTCGATAATTCGGAGGTTGGCTTGATGCGGTACCACCAGATCGATTTCGTTTGATGTAAGACCCGAAGCTTTAAGCGACTTTTCTGCCGAGTCGACCATGATGCGCACGGCGCGACGAAAAACTTCTTTACCCTCCATGAGTAATGTGCCGCCCACCTCGGCATACAGCAAATCTTCGAGTGATCCATCGGCGTCAAAGTCCCAGCCGAGCAGGTGACCGGGTCCGGTTACGGCATCGATAATCGCCGCACCAGATCCGTCGGCGAATAAAACTGCAGTGTTGCGATCAGACCAATCGGTGATCCGCGAAAGAGTGTCAGTGCCGATTACCAAGACACGTCGCATGCCCATCGCGATCAAGCCGTGCCCGACGACTAATGCATAGACAAAACCCGAGCAAGCAGCGTTGACATCAAATGCGCCACAACGCAAACCAAGACCGTGTTGCACGGTCGCGCTGGTTGCTGGCACGGTTCGATCAGGTGTCGTAGTTGATAGAACAAGGGCGTCGATTGTCAATGGATCAATCCCCGCCATCTCGATTGCCTTGCGTCCAGACTCGATCGACAAACTTGCAGTCGTGCCACCGACATGTCGTCGCTCAATGCCAGTTCGTTCACGTATCCACTCGTCCGAAGTATCGAGAGTTTTGGATAAGTCGTCGTTGGTGACTATTTTTTCGGGCAACGAAGTGCCCCAGCCGATGAACTTCGCGCCGATCGCGCTCGTTGGAATTATCGGCATGGAGAGATCGCTGTCATATCGTTCGAAGCCAGGCGATTGGCTGGTGAGCCGTTAGGCGCTCACCGTCGACACTGATGTAATTTTGCAGAACCCCGTCAAACAGTGATCGAACTTCTGAATCGCCGACCATGCCCAGCACATCTCCAACGCTAATGCGTGCTCCGTTGGCAATCGACTTATTCGGCACGAACACACCTGCGCCCGGGCTGACGACGAGCCGCTCCACGGCAAACAGGTGCTCACCCTCGTGCAATTCAGGAGTGCTCAGTGGCGAGGCGCCGATCCATCCAATTAGCTGGTCAAGTTCATTCGGTGTGCTGATGCTGAGAGTGCGGGCAGACTGAAGGGTGCGTTTGGCCATGCCGGTGAGCACGCCACCTGGTCCGAGTTCGACGAAGTTGTTGATCCCATTTTCGGACAACGTTTGCAGGCATTGCTTCCAACGCACTGGGCTTGAGAGTTGCGCCGAGAGAAGCGTTGTCCACTCGTTGCCGTGACTGTGAGCCTTGGCGTCGACATTTGAAACAATCGGCACATCTGAGTCGCGAGGTTTCGCCAAAGCGATGGCTTCCCGAAGCCTGTCGCGCGCCGACGCCATTAATGGGGTATGAAACGCACCAGAAACTGGAAGCGACAGCACACGCTTGGCGCCAAGTTCTTTGGCGTGGTCAGAAGCCAGTTGAACGCCGACTGCCGTACCTGCGATGACAACTTGTCCTGGCGCATTGAAATTGGCGACCCAAACATCGCTGTCGGCACGTCGGCAAGCAGTTTCAACTTGGTCGTCTTCGAGGCCGAGAACCGCAGACATCACGCCTGGCGACTTGAGACCAGCATCATGCATCGCAGCGGCTCGCTCGATCACGAGTCGAACACCGTCATCGAAGCCGAGCGCACCGTTGGCAGTGAGCGCCGTGTATTCGCCGAGTGAATGTCCTGCACAAAGGCTCGGCTCAAACCCCAGGCGCTCAACCGCAT
>SXGS01362683.1_pt1 | contig 29334 bp, 23 predicted proteins | sample 3174681 | NCBI WGS metagenome assembly SXGS01 (sample SAMN11356861, study PRJNA531348) | freshwater metagenome | isolation source: freshwater sample F1-80 | place: China: Fuxian Lake, Yuxi | collected 2017-12-25 | reverse complement strand
GGGATTTATATGGATTGCTGATGCCAAAGTCGCTCGAAAACGGGGCATGGTCAATTGTCGTGATTGCAACAACGCTTGGACCAACACGCTTTGCGACTTCGCGGAATGCGCGCGACAGACTTCGGGCATAATTGATTTCGTCGGTGGATGTGGGATTTGTACTGTCGGAGGCGCTTTCCTTCGTCGCCTGATTGTTCGCATTTGCAGGTACCTCGCGTCCAGCAATGCCGATGACCACGGCAACCGCGGCCAACATATTTCGCGCGCGCAGAATATCCAGCGCTTTCCGTGCGATTTTCTCGGCATTTCTAGAATTCTGAACCTTGTATTGCCTTGTTTCGTCGCCCATTTTTCCTATCCTTTCGTGCTGAACTGTTGGGTTCATTACGCACGAGGCTATGCAGCGGTTCAGAAGTCTTTAATCCCGCCATCCGAATGGATCTTTAGACCTTGGGAAAAGCGCGATTTCTAGAAGGTAATTTGATGCGTCAGCGCAATCGAAAAGTTGATTCATACGGTGTATGAGCTCCCAGAGCCGGTTATCCCTTCGCTTGTTTGGTATTTGGTTTGTATTTCGGGATTTAAAATATTTTTGGCGGCAAAGAATTATCGAAGCCCCTCAAACAATTCCTGAGAAAAAGTGAAGTTGAGCGTGCCATATGAAAGCTGATAAATCGCTGTTTCAAGAGAGTTGTATAAGGATTCGCAGCTGAGATCAGAGACTCTCCTTGCAAATTGTAAAAAATTCCTAACTGTGTTCCCCAAGATTCATTCTCGTATGTTGCGTTGATGTTCCAGATAAAATCTGGAGTTGCGGTCATTGGTTGGGTTGTTTGGTTCACACCGTAGATAGCCAATGCTTCAAATTCAGCCGCAAAAAAACTGGCCGTCTGGGAAATTGAGAGGGCTTCTATAGAAGAAGCCTTCCGTAAATCTTTGCACATACTGAATTGGATCCTGAATGTCGTTATAGAAAAGCGATCCAGAGATCAGCCATTTGTCGCACGGTGTCCAGTCCAGTCGAATGTCGTGGTTATTCAACGAACTCATTTGCAAAAGCTGGATTGCCTATGAAGATAGGTCCTCCGATGTATTCATACTGTATGACTGGAACAAGATGAATTTGGATCACCATTGTTGCTGAATGTGTCCTGTGTGAACGATTGTCCAGATTTGGCGAAGGGCTGACTGTGGAGCTGCTTCTCTCTCAAAAATCTCGAAAGTTCAAGAAGGCTTCGTCGCCAACCGATGCAAACAAATACTTGCCGCCACAGCAGCATTGAGCGAATCGACCGAGGCCGAGATCGGAATTCGAACGCGGTGCGTGGATGCCGCGAGAACTTGAGCAGAGATTCCCTCGAATTCACTGCCGACAATCAACATAGTTGGCGGAGGCTCTGTATGAGTTTGCGAATCGAAGTCGGCGATGTCCTTTGCAGAATGTGAACAATCCGCAGCAAGCACACGCAACTGTGGCCGGCGAGCGCGCATTTCGGCGATGGTCGCCGCGAGACCATCACACCATGCAAATGGAATCGTCAGCGCATATCCCATCGACACGCGCAGGGCTTTTCGATAGAGCGGGTCATGCGAATCCTTGGAAAGCAATACTCCGCCAACTCCAAACGCGGCACTGCCACGAAAGATTGCGCCCACATTGTCCATATTGATGACGCCGTCAAGAGCGATCAGCAGGTTTGCGGATTGAAACGCAGAATCGAATGGCGTTCGGTGATCGAATGGCGTGCGAAGTCCGATGGCCAGCGCGCCGCGGTGAACATCGAACCCCGCGGTTTGCTCGATGATCGCATCAGAGGCAATCAACAGCGGAACATTGGGCGATGCAGATTGCGCAATCACTTCCGCAGCGCGATCTGCCATCCGCTGTGAGGCAAGAACGCTTCGGGTCACTCCTGGGATCGCAAGCATCTGGGTGAGAATTGGCAGTGTCTCGCCAACAAACAGTCCTTCGTTTCTTCGCGCACCAGATAAATCACGATCGCGCAGAAAACGATAATCGTCGAGGCGTGGATCGTTGAAATCTAGAATTGGCGAATCGCCAGAGCCAACCCCAAAACCAATCTGGTGCGTCGAATTTGTCACCTTTACTCGGTGAATTCGCTTGGATTTTCCAGCAGTCGAATGACTTCACTGAGAAACCGAACCGCTTGCGCGCCGTCGACAACTCTGTGATCGCACGAGATCGAAAGCGGGAGAACGAGTCCTGCGTAGAACTTCCCGTCTTTGACGAGCACGCGTTCTCGTGCGCGACCCGCCGCAAGAATTGCGACTTCTGGATAATTGATAATCGGAGTCGCAAACATTCCACCATACGAGCCAACATTCGAGATGGTGAATGTTCCGCCCATCGACTCTTCGCGGGTGATGGAACGATCCTTGCACTTCGCTGCGAGTGTTCTGACTGCTGTGCCAAGTTCCAAAGCCGACTTGCGATCCGCATCGCGAATCACCGGAACCATCAATCCAGATTCCGTATCGACTGCGACACCAATATTGATTACGCCCTTGATCAATATTTCGTTATTCGCATCATCAACATTCGCGTTGAGCGCTGGGAATGCACGAAGCGCCTTACAAACAGCAAGCATCACAAATGGAAGCATTGAAAGTTTTTCGCCAATAACGCGCGAATATTCTTTGCGCTTGATGTCGAGTTGTGTGACATCAGCCTCATCGACCGCTGTGAAATGCACCGCAGTCTGCACAGACTTTGCCAGCGCTTCTGCGATCTTTCGCCGAACGCCACGGAATGGAATGCGCTGAGAAACACCATCTTTATCGACTGGCGGCAGCTTGATCGGAGCCGCCACGGCGCGCGCGGCAAATCCAGTTCCCGCGGCGGGAGTTCTGGCTTTGCTCACAGACGGAACTGTGCCCGCAAATGAACCAACATCAGTTGCGGTGACTCGTCCGCCGCGGCCAGTTCCATCGACTCGATTGATATCAATCGAAAGCTCTTTCGCGATTCGGCGCACTGCAGGAGTCGCGAGCGACTTGCCTTGTGGAGTTTTCGTTGATGTCGTTGTTGCGAGATGCTCATCTTCTTTGCGAGCGAATCTGCTGGAAACATTCAAGGTTCCTTGCATACTGCCAACAACAGTTCCTTGATCTTTGCTCAAGTCGTCGCCTGATCCCTTGACTCCAGCGGCAACTTGCGATGAGACACATGCAGGCGCGGATTCTTTCGCGACACTCTTCGCTGGCGCACTCGCAGTTTTCGTTGTGCTTGCAACGCCGACACCATATCTCACAAGCACGGACGCAACTTTAATAATGTCGCCTTCCTTGCCGCAGAGTTCGCTGATTGTTCCTGCCCAAGGGCTTGGGACTTCAACAAGCGCCTTGTCGGTTTGCATTTCCGCCATCGGCTGCGATTCCTTGACTGCTTCGCCTGGCTTGACCAACCATCGAATGAGTTCTGCTTCCACCAAGCCTTCGCCCAAATCAGGAAGAAGGAAGTGGCTCTTATCTGCGGGTTGTTTGAGTCCAGCCATATGTGTGTTCAGGATACGGGGGTGAAGTCGATCGAGATACCAATAGCAAAAGAAGCGGGTGGGTCAGAACGAGAAGACATCCTCGATCGCGCCGGTGATGCGGTTGGCGTCGGGCATATAATTCAATTCAAGCTTGTAATAAGGCATAATCGTGTCAAAACCAGCAACGCGTTGCACTGGTGCTTCGAGATAGAGGAAGCAGCGCTCCATAATTTGCGCGGCGACTTCAGCACCCATGCCGCCAGTGCGAGGGGCTTCGTGCACGACAACGCATCGACCAGTCTTGCGAACACTTGCTTCGATCGCTTCGAGGTCCATCGGAAAAATTGTGCGCAGATCAATCAGTTCGATCGAACGGGAAGACTTTTCGATGCTCTCCATGCATTGCAGAACGCTGGCGCCCCAACTGACGATGGTCAGTTCAGTTCCTTCGCACACAACGCGGGCTTTACCGATTGGAATTGTGTATTCATCCTCTGGAACTTCTTCGCGGAATGCGCGATAGACACGCTTGGGTTCGAAGAAGATAACTGGATCTGGATCGCGAATCGAACTGATGAGAAGTCCCTTCGCGTCATACGGCGAACTTGGCATCACAACTTTGATGCCAGGTTGATGCGAATAAATTGCTTCGGGAGAATCGCTGTGAAGTTCTGGAGCGTGAATGCCGCCACCGACAGGAACGCGAATCGTCAACGGTACGGTGAACGCACCGCGCGTTCGTGTTCGCATACGAGCGGCGTGACTGCAAATCTGGTCATAGGCTGGCCCTAAAAATCCATCGAATTGAATTTCGGGAATGGGTCGAAGACCTGCCATCGCAAGTCCGATTGAAGTGCCGATGATTCCACTTTCAGCAAGTGGAGTATCGACCACACGGCGAGCGCCGAAGCGTGCGTGAAGTCCCTCGGTGACTCGGAAAACGCCGCCATTGACGCCGACATCTTCGCCGAGCAGCATCACGCGGTCATCTTTTTCCATTTCTTGGATGAGCGCAAGGTTGATTGCTTGAACAAGATTGAGATTCGCCATTTTTTAGTGTCCTTCCGATCGAACGGTGGCTTGTGATGCCAACGAATGTGTTTGCATCGAATCGCGTTGCTGCGCCAAATCTGACGGCAGTTCTGCGAAGGTGTAATTGAAAACGTCGGAGACTTCGGGCGCCACGATCTGTTCACTGCGCGCGACGGCAGCGTTCACCTCGACTTCGATACGCTGTCGCATCGCATCTTCTTTCGATGAATTCCAAAGTTTCTTGCTCTCCATAAATTTTCGTGTTCGAAGAAGTGGATCGCGCAACTTCCAAACATCAACCTCCGCTTGATCGCGGTATCGACGCGCGTCATCCGCGGTGGTGTGGTCGCCAAGTCGATAGGTGACCATTTCGATAAAGGTTGGTCGGGATTCTTTGCGAGCGCGCTGTGCAGCTTCTTTGACTGCATAGACACAAGCGAAAATATCGTTGCCATCGACTTGCAGGCAAGGCATTCCGTATGCGATACCACGCTGCGCAACGGTTGGCGCGCTGCACTGAATCTTGCCTGGAACGCTGATCGCCCAGAAGTTGTTCTGGCAACAGAAGACGACGGGAATATCAAGATTCGCGGCGAAATTGGCAGCTTCGTGGAAGTCGCCTTCGCTTGTCGCGCCGTCGCCAAAGAATGTGCAAGCGATTTGTTTTTCACCGCGATACTTCGATGCCCACGCCAATCCAGTTGCGTGCAACATTTGCGTGCCGATAGGGACGGCGATCGGAGTTGCAAAGTGCGGACGCGGCATCGCATTGCCACGCTCGTCGCCCATCCAATGCAGAAGAATTGCCTCCATCGGAACGCCGCGCCAGAAGAGTCCGCAATTTTCTCGATAGCAAGTGACCAACCAATCATCTTGGTTCAAGACATATGCGGCGGCCAAACTTGTGGCTTCTTGCCCCATGTTCTGCGGATAAGTTCCCATGCGCCCCGATCGCTGCAACTTGAACGCGACTTCATCGAGATAGCGGCACGACGACATCGCTTCATAAAGTTTCACAAGGTCGGCATCTGGAATCAGGCCCGCGCCAAGCTTCTCGTCATAATTACCGTGCTCGTCGAGGATCGAGACGCGCTCGATTTCCAACTTCAAAATACTCTTTATGGGCATTGAAAAAGTGTAGCGCAGAGGGGCGGTTTCGCAGAAACGGTTCTGCCAAGAGGTGTGGTCTTATCTCGCCGCGACAAGTCCATCTGCACGCAAGTCACTCGCGCCCATCCATCCATCACTCATCCGAATAATCGCTTGTCCGCGCCCAAAAGTGACCGTTCTTGCGTTCGCAATGGTTAACTCGTGCCCACGTCGGCGCAATTCTGCGATTGTTGCGTCCGAGAATCCTGGCTCCAATTGAATGGATTTTCCTTGCATCCACTGCCAACGAGGAGCATCAAGTGCCGCTTGAGGATTCTGTGCGAAGTCGATCATGCGCATCATCACTTGCACATGACCCTGCGGTTGCATAAATCCTCCCATCACGCCAAACGCCATCGCGGGTTCTTCGCCAGCTGGAGTTGTTCGCGTCACAAATCCTGGAATGATCGTGTGGTATGGCCGCTTCGATGGACCGACACAGTTTGGATGACCCGTTTCAAGATTGAAACACGCGCCTCGATTTTGCATTGCAATGCCTGTGCCAGGAATGACAACACCAGAGCCAAATCCTGCATAATTGCTCTGAATGAACGAGATCATCATTCCGCGTGAATCGGCGGCGCAGAGGTAGACCGTGCCGCCAGGCTTTGGAATGCCGCTGCTGAAATCTTGCGCTTGAGCAAGATCGATTCGCTTTGCAAGCGTGGCAAGTCGCGAAGGATCGAGCAACTCCGCAGAGGTGATTCGCATTTGCGCAGGATCTGCAACATGCATATGCGCATCTGCGAAGCCAAGCTTGATCGCTTCGATTGCAATATGCAGCACATCCGGACAATCCGCAGAGAGGCTTGCGAAGTCTCGAGTTTCAAGAATGCCAAGAGCAATAAGCGCTGCAATTCCCTGCCCATTTGGGGCAATTTCGTGAAGTCTGTATCCCCGATAAGGCACAGAAATCGTCGCGGAAAAATCAGTTTTATGTTCGGCGAGATCAGAGAAGCGAAGATGACCGCCTTGCTCGCGAGCCGCGGCATCAATCGCCTTGGCGATTTCACCTTCATACATCGCGCGACCACCGCTTTGCGCAATAGCTTCGAGCGTGCGCGCATGATCAGGCAAAATTATCTTCGCTCCAGCGCGCGGAGCTTCGCCATCTTTGAGAAATGTCGCACTCCACGCTTGTGTATTTGGGCGCTTGGCATAGACATCTGCCGCACGCTTCCATAATTGAGCCGTGAGCGGCGCAACTTGATATCCATCTCGCGCATATGCAATCGCCGGTGCGAGAAGCGCTGCAAATGGCAATCGACCAAAATTTTTATTCACATCCGCCCAAAGCGCAATTTGTCCTGGAACAGTAATCGGCAACCATCCATCCATTGGCATCTTGTCTTTACCCACAAAGTGTTCACGCGACAGAAGGGCAGGCGATCGCCCACTCCCATTCACTCCGTGAAGTCCTTTTCCATCCCACACGATTGCGAACGCATCGCCGCCGATTCCGTTTGTTGTTGGCTCGGTCACCGTCAACACCGCAGCGGCGGCAATCGCTGCATCAGCGGCGCTTCCACCTTGGCGCAACATTTCAAGTCCAGCTTGCGCCGCGAGCGGCTGGCTGGTTGCCACCATTTCGCTGCCGAAAACCAGCTGTCTTTGCGAGGGATATGGCAGATCGTCCGAACAAGGGATTGCGGATTGAATCATTGGTGACAAGAGTACCCCGATCGCATTGCGCGAGTCCACGGTTGTCCATTCGAGTCTTTGAAAATCTTGGGATTACTTCGGAAAATCGCTCGACCCTCGCGCACCAATCTCATCAGCAAATTGCACGATGACGGTCACGGGTCGACCCAGCGATCTCGTGAAAAGTTCGCCGAAGAATTTCGCGGCAACTTGCCGCGCTTCGATTCGAACTTCTGCGAGTGCGGGCTTGGATTGCGCTGTCTCAATCACAGCTTGGCGAAGAAGTCTCTTCGCTTGATCGATATCGCCGCCGCTTGGAATGAGATGCTCCATCCAATCGTTATCGATATATACCTTCATCTTTCCAGGATCAGATTGAACTTCAACCACTTTGTCATTCACGATCGGCGCAGGAAGAGTCATCAAGATGGTGCTTTCGCTGATTAGTTCAGCATTCCAATTTTCATCGTTTGGTCCATTTGATGGAATGATGTACTGCGCACGATTGCCCAAAACTTCGAGCAAAATTTTCACAGAACCGACGGGGATTTTGTATCCAAACACACCAACAGTCGTCGCTCGGTCGAACTTCACACGCGTATCGATTTCTCGCCAGCCAACGAGCAATCCACCTTGTGGTTGCAGATCCCCAAGCGCGCTGGTCAATGTGCTTGTGACCGTGGTTTGTACGAGGGAGAAATTTTTGATGGAATCGCTGATCTTGTCACACGAACGGACACCCCAAAAAATTCCGGCCGCAAGAAGCGCAAGAACAAAGAAAGTTCCGCATCCCGAGCATCCACAGCACCCGCCAGAACGACGACCCGTGGACATAGATGAATTCGATTTTGAATATTCGTCAGACATGCACAGTGCGAATGTACATCATCTAATTATTGGAAAAAGCAATCAATTAATGAACAAACTTGCAACACTCCCTGTCATCCAACAAGCAAGAGCACCCGCAACCATCGCGCGCAGGCCAAGCGCCGCGAAGTCTCCGCGGCGATTTGGAGCCATCGCACTCAGTCCGCCGATTTGAATCGCAATCGACGGCAAATTCGCAAATCCGCAAAGCGCATATGTGGAAATTTGCGCGGCTCGAAAGCCAATCGTTCCGTCACGAAGTGACGCGCTCAAATCGACATACGCCACAAATTCGGTGGCGATAATTTGCTGACCCATGAGTGATCCAACTTTGCGCGCATCTTCCGAACCGACACCCATGCACCACGCAAGTGGAGTGAAGACATATCCAAGCAAATTCTGAAATGTCAGCACAGGGATTCCGTGTGCGGCACGCCACGCCGCAATCGAATCGATTTCGCTGAGCGCTGCGAGTGGATAATTCAACAACGCCAAGAGCGCAACGAAAGCGACAAGCATCGCAGCAACATTGAGAGCCAATCGCAAACCATCCGTCGCTCCCTCAGCCGCCGCATCCATCACATTGCAACTGGTCTTGGGAATTGTCTTGAGCGCATCAAGCGATTCGTCACGCGTGGGTTCAGTTTCTGGCAACATCAATTTCGCCATCACCAATCCAGCTGGCGCAGACATCACGCTGGCGGTCATCAAGTGTTTCGCCATAAGAATGCGATTCGCATCATCATCACCGCCAAGCATGACGATGTATGCCGCCATCACACTTCCTGCGATTGTTGCGAAACCGACAGTCATAACAGCCATAATTTGCGATCGGGTCATTGTTGCGATGAAGGGTTTCACGGTGAGCGGAGCTTCAGTCTGACCAACGAAAATATTCGCAGATGCAGAAAGCGCTTCAACTCCAGTGACATTCAGTACGCGGCGAATCACCCACGCCAACACCGCAACAAGTCGCTGCATTATTCCCAAGTGATAAAGGACTGCCATCAGTGAGGCAAAGAAAATAATAATTGGCAGCACCCTCACCACGAAAATGAATCCCCACGGACCACTTGGGTCTGCGGCCTTGCCGAAAATGAAAACCGTGCCAGCGTCGGCGAACGAAATCACACGAGTCACCCCAGCCGCGAAAAAATCAAAGACTCGAACGACCGGCGGAAAACGCAAGAAGAGAAATGCGAGCAATAATTGAATCGCAACACCAGAAACGATCGTTCGAACATTGATTCGACGCCTGTTCGTCGAAAGCGCAAATCCAATGGCAAGGATCACTCCAATGCCAATCAGACCAGTGAGTTGCTGCATATGCGCTTGAGAATACTGAATTGTGAATCATCCCCGCGAAGGCGCGAAACACTTTTCGCAGCGGGGTTCGTAATCGCCAACACCTCCAACGACGATCCGCTGCATGCTTGGGTTCATGCGCTGAGTGTGTATTGCCCTGTTGCCACAGATTGAACAAATTCCCACAAGCCGCGTCGTGTCGTTTGAAAGCGTAAATAATGCAGGAAATGGCTCAAAGACATCGCCGCGGTGATCAAATTCCAAGCCGACAACGATGACACGAAATCCCCAAGAGAGAAGTGTGGCGCATACTTGCGAAAGTTCTTCTCCAAAAAAATGCGCTTCGTCGATGGCAACGATTTTCATGCTCTTCGAAATCCGAAGTTCGCCGACGAGCGCAAGGATTTCTGCCGCGTTCAATACAGCAGATGCCTGAATGCGCTGGCCGGTGTGCGTGACTAGGTCATACGAGGAATAGCGGTTGTCAGTTGTTGGCTTGATCGCAAGTGTGGCAGAGCCCAATTCGCGCGCGCTCTCAATACGGCGAATCAACTCCGTCGTCTTTCCAGAGAACATCGGACCGCAAATTACTTCGAGGCGACCGAGACTTGGCTTCTCCATCGAATACGATCAGCCTGTCATGCCGTTGGGGCAGCTGTCGGAACCAAATGCGCTTCCTTGACTTTGCGAGCTGCATCGATTCGGCGCTTTGCATAAGCGATCGCCGCATCGGAAACACTTTCGCAGTGAGCAGATTCTCGCATCACTGCGAGCGTTGTCTCTTCGATTGCCGCAACTTTCTGATCGATGGTCGCTTCGGTCATACCAAGATGCAATCCACCAAGTCGAATCAGACCTCCAGCATTGGCGATGAAATCTGGTGAATAGAGAATGCCGCGCTTCTTCAACAATGCTCCATCAGTATGAGGATTCATCAGTTGGTTATTCGCGGTTCCACAAATTACTTCGCAGCGAAGGTTGGAGATCGTTGCGTGATCGAGCACCCCACCCATTGCGCAAGGCGCCAAAATGTCCAGCTTTTCGTGGAAAAGATTGCGGTCGTTGCCGATCGCAACACAACCCAGTTCTTCAACGGCGCGCTTCATCGTTGGCACATGCACATCGGTCACCATCACCGCCGCGCCAGCAGAACGAAGCAACTTCGCCAACTTATAACCCGTCGCGCCGCATCCTTGCACTCCGACGGAGAGATTCGAAAAATCAACTTTGCGCCCAAGGTGACGCAGGCAAGCCTTCATCGAATTGAAGCAACCCAGCGCAGTCCAAGGACTCGGATCACCGCCATGAGAAACAGCTTCGCCGCCCATGATGTGGCGACATTCTTGCGCCATCCAATCACAGAACTGCGGACTGACTCCGACATCTTCTGCAGCGATGTACGAACCGCCGTGACTTTCAACGAATCGACCCATCGCGCGCCCTTGAGCTTCCGTTGGTTGTTCGCCTTGCTTATTCAAGAGTATGACGCTCTTGCCGCCGCCGAGAGCGAGATCAGCCGCTGCCGCTTTGTATGTCATTCCCTCGGAGAGTCGCAGCACATCGAAGATCGCATCATTTTCATTTCCATAATGAAAGCGTCTGGTTCCGCCAAGCGCGTTGCCAAGCACTGTCGAGTGAATCGCAATAATTGCCCTCAATCCCGTCGCGGGATCATTCGTGAAGGAGATGCGCTCGTGTCCGTGCTGAACCATACTTTCAAGAATGTGCATTCAATGCTCCAATTTTTTTGAACTGATCTTGCTGTGATATACGAATGGAAAAGAATAGACGATGAGGGGCTTCCTGACCAAACTGCTGCAAATATTCAGGAAAAACAGTGAAAATCGATTGAGCGGTTATTCCACCTTTTGGCCAGTGAATGCCGTTCCACTTCCGAATTGTGGAATGCCGTGGGTCGCAATTGGCAGCCCAGTTCCGCGAGCAGCCATGACCGGCGTGCGCTCTGGAATGGAAAATTCCGAATTGCTCAATCCATCGGCTTGCGCAAGCACAGAATCTGCGCAAGATCGAGTGATCGCATCGATGTTCCAGCGAAGACCGCGTGTCTCTTCGTCGATCCCTGCATTTGCAAGCGCACAGAGGTGATCGACGACCAACATTTCATGTGCAAGCTTCGCACCTTCTAGGCCAGAGCGCAATCGTGCGTCGCACTTACTCAGCGTGCAAGAGACCGCGTGAATCCACATCGCACATTTCGAAAGGCGTGCTTGGATGAATTGATTTCCGATCAATCCCTCTTCGTGTTCCTTGAACATCATCTTCACGTTGTATGAATGGTCCCGAATGCGGAACATCAATTCCTGAGCGTGGCGTTGCAATTTTGGATGAATCTTTTCAAATTTTGGAACCGGCCTTCGCATACCCAAGAAGAGTTCTCCGCCGATGCGCGCCGCCGCGCCGAGTTGCTTGAATGGCTTTGCTTTGATGCCCAACATCCATTCGCCAAGTTGCTTCGAACCATACGCAAAGACGAATGAATGCATCACTTCATTTGCGCCTTCGACGATCGTATTGATCCGAGAATCCCGCCAAATTCGCTCGATATTGTTCTCGGTCATATACGATTCACCACCGAGAATTTGCATCGCATCATCCACGGTTCGAAATCCATATTCACTGCAGAACACTTTGCACATTGCAGTTTCCAACATGATGTCTTCGTCGCCACGGTCCAAAAATCCAGTGGTCATATAGAGCATCGCATCCATCGCATAGATGTATGCCGCACTGCGTGCGAGTCGTTCCTTCACAAGATCAAATTCTCCCAGCGGTCGATCGAACTGATATCGATACTTCGCCCACTTCGTCGCCTGTTCGAAGGCATAAGTCGCGCCGCCAAGCATTCCAGCAGACAAAGTGCAGCGTCCATAATTCAGACAAGTCAGAGCAACGTTCAGTCCGCGGCCTTCCTTGGAGAGCAAGTTGGCTCGAGGGACTTTGACATTGGTCAATCGAATTCGCGCTTGCCATGTTCCTCGGATTCCACACTTTGATCGATTGCGACTGAAAATTTCGATGCCTTCCATATCTGGCGTGCAAATGAGCGCAGTCACCGAATCTTTGGTTTTTCCACTCTTTGGATCGGTGATTTGCTGCTTGCACATCACCGTGAAAAGCCCGCTCAGCGCCGCAGAGGTTGCCCATTTCTTTTCGCCATTGAGAATGAAGTGCGTTCCATCTTCGCTGACTTGGCAGCGCGTTTCTTGTCCTCCAGCATCGCATCCAACATTTGGTTCGCTGAGACAGAAGGCACTCAGTGTGTCTTTGGCCAAGCGCGGAAGAAAGTGACTCTTCTGCTCCGGCGTTCCAAAGAGCATCAACGCTTTGCATCCGATTGATTGATGCGCCGAGACCATCACCGCAGTCGATCCACACGCACGCCCAATTCGTTCGAGCACTCGGTTGTAACTGGTGATTCCAAATCCACCGCCTTGAAACTCTTGCGAGATGGTCATGCCCAGCACGCCAAGGTCGAAGAGTTTTTTTACAACCCATTCTGGAATGTGCTGTTGCTGATCAATCTCATGGGTTGGATGTTCGGTCTTGAGATATGTGTCCAGTCTTGCAAGCAGTTCGTTGCAACGCTGGGTTTCTTCGTTTGAACTCTTGGGATATGGAAAGAGCAGGTCCTCTCGAAAAGTTCCCCAAAAAGTGTTTTTCATCACACCCATCGTCGCAGGATCGGGTCCGAGCATTTCTTGTGCGGCTTCGATCTGCTTGCGATCGTTGGCGGAAATATTTTTCAGGTTGTCTGCAAGATTGGTGCTGTTTGTTTTTGTCATAAAAAATCCGTTGTTGCGTTTGGCTGAAATAGAACAATAGCCTATTTGACGATTAAAATGGGAAATGTTCTTATGCGAAGCGCCGAACCGATATTGACTCAGCTTGCAGGCTTGAGAAATTGAGCGAGTTTTTCCCTTGCAGATGGGGTGTGGCGGAGGGCAACAAGATGTTTTCGCTCCGCAGCAAGCGCCGCTTGCCATCCGCTCTTGATCCCAATTTCGACACAATTTAAGATTGCTTTGGCAGAATCAGTTGCAGGAAGTGTTTCGCGAACAGTCACAAGTGCAGATTGAATGGTCGGTGCAAGACCAGCGTTGATCGATTTTGGTTGCGATCGCGGCTTCGAGCGCGGATTTGCCGCGAGCCAATCGAGTGCTGCCCGCAATGCATCTTCACCAGCGTTCACAGCAACATCAAACAACCCAGCGGGGAGTGCGTTCACAGAATTTGTCTGGCCAGTCGCGGTCTGCGTGATCGCAAGTGCGGGGTCGATCCTCGCAGGCAACATCTGAGTGCCGCCCCAGCCTGGACAAATTCCAAGGCCGCACTCGGGCAATCCAATTCTCCACGGTTTTTCTTCTGCGCTTGCAGTTGTTCCGACGATGCCGTCGCAGTGCATCGCGACTTCCAATCCGCCGCCAAGCGCGGCGCGATGCACCAACGCGACAGTTGCGCATGGAACTTGATAGAGGCGCGCGAATGCTTCTGATCCTCGGCGCAAATACGCATCGAGCGCATCGTCATCGAGAGCATCAATCTCTGCGAGATCTGCGCCAGCAACGAAAACTCTTTCGCTTGCAGAACGCAGAATAATTCCAGTCGGCTTGGTCGAAGCAACAGCGTCGAGTGTCGACGCGATTCCGTCGATCAGCCAAGAATCCAAGACAACAACCCCTCCGCGAGGCTTTGATGGATTTGCGGTGAGTGAGATGATGGCGATGCCTTCGGCAGTTCGTTCGACTGGGAGCATTTTTTATCTTTCTGAATTCGAGCGCGAATGTGCTGAAAAATGTCGAGAAAGATGCGCCTGTGCTTCTGCGCCCGCAATCACTTTCGCAGAAAGTTCTGCGGCCTCGATGGCAATCCGTTCGTCATTTGATCCATCAAGATCGTTGAGCATTTTTTTGGTGCACGCCAATGCGTGCGGTCCGCCAGTCACCAAGCGCGCAACCAATGTGGCGACCGTTGCGTCGAGTTGATCGATTGGCGAACAGTGTGTGACAAGACCCCGCGTAAATCCTTCATCACCTTTCATCGTTCCACCGCAAAGCAACATCGCACGCGCTGGACCAGCGCCGATTTTCTTGATCAGCCACGGTGCAACAACTGCGGGGCAGACGCCAAGATCGACTTCGGGATATCCAAGTTTCGCTTCAGGATGCGTGACGGCAAAGTCACAGACGACGATCAATCCGCAACCGCCACCGATGGCGGCACCTTGCACCCGTGCGATCGTTGGCACTGGCAATTGTCGCAGAGCAAGCAGTGTCATAGAAAGTTGTCGGAGCATTTGACCCATTTGAATGGGGTCATGCATGACAGCCTTCAAGTCCATACCCGCACAGAATGATTTGCCCTCGCCAGCGAGGACAACGACCCGAATTTCATTTGAGTTTTCTTTGATGCGCTTCGCAGTGCGGGCGATGGCATCAGCGAGAGCTTGGATAAGTGGAAAGTCCAGTGCATTGCGCGCATCTGGCCGGCGCAGCGTGATCGTTGCGCAACCTTGAGCAATCGAGAGCTGAACCAAATCTTCCATATGTTTAAGCGTACGCAAAGTCGTGCGTTCGCCCTTTCCCTGTGGAATGGGCGCTCTATGTCGTTTTTCGACAGTGGCTGCCCATTTCAAGCGGTATCAAGTCACGAAAGGTATTTCCCGCACTCGGGGCAACGAATAGCAAAAGGAGTTCCCTTCAGCGAATACTTGCAGTTCGGGCAAATTCCCTCTGATTTAAGAGATTTGCGAACAATTTGCTTGTGCTGGGTGTGTGTGATCTTCCAAATCCACACAATGCCAGAAATGCCAAGTCCGCCTATATATAGGAAGGGCCACCAGAGAAGCGCATTGCGGATGAATTCCCACCAGACAAATGGTGGCGCTGGCGGCTTCGCGAGAAAGTGCATCGCGATCGAGCAAAGGAATCCCAAGCACAAAGTCACCAAGAGATTTCGGATGAGCATTCTGGACCACATCGTGGTCGGGCGCTTGATGGAGTAATAATCAAGGTCGCGAAAAAATCGGCGAATGTCTTCGATCCAGTTCAAGAACCACCTTTGCGTTTGTTCCAGAAATCTTTGATCATCGAAAGCGCTTCGTTCCCAGCGCAGAGTTCTGCGGTTGCATCTATGGCATTATCAACACGGCTTCCCAGAAAACCGTCACGACTTGTGCCGTCAATTTGATTCAACCACAACTTTGTCGCGCGTAATGCTTGTGGACCTTTCAACAAGAGTGCTTTAACAAGCGTGGAGACTTGCACTTCTAGCGCAGATTCGTCGCACGCGACCAAATGAACAAGTCCAAGCGCCTTCGCTCGCTGCGCGTCGATGATTTCACCCGACAATGCCAATTGACGCGCTCCACCAAATCCAACAGTCGCCATCAATGTCGGCAAACTGACCGCAGGGGAGATTCCAATACGGTGGACGGGATATCCGAAAGATGCGGAGTCGGATGCGAGGACAATGTCGCACGCCGCGATGATCGCGCATCCGCCAGCAAGTGCGGGTCCTTCAACTTGAGCGATCACAATTGCAGGCATGGTTCGAAGTGCGCTGCAGATTGCGCCAAGTCGACGCACGAATTGTTCAAGCATTGTCTGGTCATTCACGCATTCAGCAAGATCGAATCCAGAGCAGAATGCCTTTCCCATTCCACGGAAGATCACGACGGTTGTTTCATCGCGCTGGGCCGATGTTGTTGCGCGCTCGATCGCATCTTCGAGGTCATCGAACATCGCTGTACTCAGCGCGTTTCGCATCGCGGGATTGTTCAGGGTGATTGTGAACGATCTGCCTTCAGATTCGGTTTTCACCAGAGAATGTTCGTTGCTGGTCATTGTCGATTTTTCACGTGACGAAAACGATTCGGACAGGGTATTGTCCAACACATTCCTATGCCATCAAACGCGCAACAAATTTGGATTGTTCGCCACTCCGACACGGAGTGGAGCCTGAATGGTCGCCATACAGGCCGAACCGATGTTCCATTGACCGCTGGAGGAGAATTGAAAGCGGATCAGTTGGCTCCGCGATTGGCGAAGGAGAAATTCGCTCTCGTTCTTTCGAGTCCCGTCAGTCGGGGAATGGATACCGCGCGGCGCGCGGGATTCGCGGACCGTGTTCAGCCAGACCCAAATTTACTCGAATGGGATTATGGAAAATACGAAGGGCTGACTTCTGCGCAGATTGCGGCGATGCATTTTTCTGGCGATCACGATGTCAATCTCGATTGGGATCTGTGGCGTGATGGTTGCCCAGGTGGCGAATCAATCGAAGCAGTCGCTTCACGAGCGCGCACAATTGTCCAGCGATGTCTTGCCACGAATGGAAATGTGCTGTTGTTTTCTCACGGTCATTTTTCGCGCATGATCGCCGCAGTTTGGTTGGAACTTCCGCCAGCGCGCGGTCGAAGCTTTGGTCTCAAGGCAGGTTCGATCAGTATGCTTGGATTCGAACATGCGAATCGCGTGATTTGGCAATGGGATCGTGTTGATACTTTCGAGGGGCATTGATGAATTCTCACGATCACGATGATAAAATTTTGAGCAAGGGATCCGTGATTGATCCTCGCATTGAGACGGCAGAGGACGCACTCGTCGATGACCTGATCGAAAGCGATGCATCGCCCGAAGTGATCGCAGATGCGGTCGAACAGCAAGACGCAGCGGATGCTGCTACGACATTGGAAACATTGCCGCAAGATGAAGCGTCGGATGTTGTCGGCGAGATGGAAGTTGATGCCGCCGCGGATGCGCTCAGTCATATGTCGATTCCGCTTGCAGTCAGTGTGATTGAAGATCTCATCGAAGAAGATCCATCATTCGCAGGTCGCATGTTGAGCGAGATGGCGCCCGATGATGCGACCGATCTTTTGCAAGCTCTCCCCAAGCAGGACCGCGATCGCTTGCTGGCGTTGATGGGCGCTGGCACTGCTCTGAATCTGCGTGAATTGATGGTTCATCCCCGCGAGAGCGCTGGGGGAATGATGACCACGCAATATTTGTCCGTGCGGGAAAACGAGACTGTGGCAGAAGCGATCGAACATATTCGCCGTGGCGAACCAATCGAGCATGCGCAACAAGCGTTTGTAACCGATCGAAAAGGTCGATTGAAGGGAACGATTGGACTTCGCAAATTGCTTGTTTCGCGCAGCAGCGAATTGATTGGTGATATTTGCGAGCGTCATGTCGATGCGGTGAATCCTGAAATCGATCGAGAACTCCTGGCTCGTGAGTTTGAAAAATATGACTATCTGGAACTTCCGATCGTGGATCATTCTCAGCGATTGCTCGGCATCGTGACCGTCGACGATGTGATCGACATAATTCGCGCCGAAGGCACTGAAGATGCACAGCGCATGGTGGGTGCAGGAAAAGAAGAGGGCGTTCATTCCACGGTTACTCAAAAATTGCGCGGGCGATTTCCATGGCTTATCGTCAATCTCTTCACCAGCGCGGTGGCAGCGGTGGTTGTTATGCAATTCGAAGGAATGATCGCCGAGATCGCTTTGCTGGCTGTGATGATGCCGGTCATCGCGAATCAATCTGGGAATGCAGGACAACAATCGCTCGCGGTGACGCTGCGAGGAATCGTATTGGACCAGATTCGCCCAAATCATTCCTGGATGCATGTACGACGAGAGATGACAGTTGGATTTCTCAATGGCATCGTGTGTGGATCGATTGTGGGCGGCATCGTTGTCATCGCAAAAATCGCATCGGGTGAACCATGGCATTTGGGTGTGGTGATCGCCATCAGCATGACCGCGACCTTGACGATTGGTTGCGTGACTGGAAGCGCGATGCCGCTCATAATGCGGAAACTTAGATTTGATCCCGCAACGGCTTCAACGATTTTTCTGACGATGGTCACCGACAGTATGAGTTTTCTTGTCTTTCTTGGCCTTGCCAGTCTGGTTGCACAATGGATTCTCTAATCAAAGATTTTTCCCCGCGTCATTCGTTGCGGCGGCGTTTGGTCATACGCATCGGGGTGCCGCTGTTGGTCACATTCCTCTTGATGATTGTGGCGCAATTCAAGCTTGACAGCGAACTTCTTGTGGAATCTATTCGTCAGAAAATGCGAGCGAGCGTCCAGATCACTTGTATGAAGGCCGAGGCGGAATTTCTTTCAATACAGCACGCGGTTGCTCTGCAGGCCGACATTATCCGATCGGACGGAGAAGGTCTTCTGCCGCTCGATTCTCCTGCGGCGAAGAATAAACTCAACTTGTTCCTCGCAACAGTTTTGAAGTCCAATTCATTTATCTTTGGTGCCGCGCTCGCATTCCCGCCCGGATCTGCTGGTGTATCAGCGAATGGCTTCGGACCATATGTTTGCCGCACGGCGGACCAAAAAGGATTGCGCACGATGGATCTTGCGCTAGATTTGAAGTACAACTTTTCGAAGACACCTTGGTTTGTTGATGCGGGGCCAGAGCCCAATGGCGTTTGGAGCGAGCCATTTTTCGACGCTGGCGGCGGCGATCAATTTATGACGACCTATTCAATGGCTTTTGTGGCAAGCGAAGAAATTCCCGCTGGCGTCGCGACTGCAGATGTCGTTCTCGCGGATATTGTCAAGTCATTAGAGTACAAGAACAGAGACAGTGCTTTTGATTTCACTGTTGTTTCGGCGAAGGGGCGAATCATTTCATCCTCGGATCCCGAAGCGTTGATGAAGGTTGCGACAGACTTCGACCCTTCTTCGATTGAGCGACAGACGCTCGATGCTGTTGCAGCATTTCGGACTTCTGGCGTGGAATTCGCCCGTATTGGAAATGGATCCTTGTTCACATTTTCAGGATCTCGACTTGTCTTTATAAATGTGCCAACGACCAGCTGGGTTTTTGTTGGCTCATTTCCAGAGACCAATCTTCTTCCATCAATTATGCAAGCTTTGTTCTTTGGTCCAGGCTTGTTATTGCTAGGAGCCATCTTTGCAATGGCAGTTGTTTGGCGTTCTGCGGATCGTGCCGTCGCACCACTGCAAGGAGTCATTGGCGCGATTGGGAAGTTTTCCAAAGGCGATCTTTCTGCACGCGCTCCGGACACGGATCGTGATGATGAAATCGGTTTGATGACCACCGCATTCAACAAGATGGGTGGAGATTTGCAAGGAGCAATATCACAGCGTGAAGCCGCGGATGCGCAGCGCATAGCGGTTGAGGTTCAGATTGCCGCAGCCCGTGATGTTCAAAGACTTCTTCTTCCGCAAAGTGATAGAGAAGTTGCAAGCCAAGACGAAAGATCGACGGATGAATTTTCGGGGGTCTCTCTCTTGGGGTTCAATGTTCCAGCAAGTGAAATCTCTGGCGACTTCTTTGATTGGTTTCCTCGTGGAGACGGAACCTTCGCGCTTGTCATCGCCGATGTCTGCGGCAAAGGTATGCCTGCGGCGATGGTGATGGCGGTGTGCAGAACACTTATTCGAAAAGCAGCTGTTGAAACCGCTGAACCTCATCTCGCACTTGCTCGAGTGAATGCGGATCTCATCGCGCAAGCTCCCAGATCGAATTTCACGACAGGCGTTCTCCTGTATTTTGACCCTCACACGGGGAAAATCTTGTATGCCAACGCTGGCCATCCAAATTCTATTTTGGTTCGAGTTGATGGATCAACATCTCAAGTGATGGAAGGGACTGGAACCGTCCTTGGGCTTGCGGCAGATTCTGTGTGGGAAACAAAGCGAATTCAACTTCATCGTGGTGAAGATTTAGTGCTCGTTTCTGATGGCGTGACCGAGGCGGGGCCAGAGCATGCGGGTGCTGATCGCCTCTTCGGATCCGATCGTGCGGCGGCAGCAGTTTCTGCGGCTTGCGGTGGAAAGCAGCAGAGTCCAAGAGTGATTGTTGAAGCGCTCGTCGCATCCGTCAAAGTATGGAGCGGTAATTATCAAGGTGACGATATGACCATCATTGCCATCAGCAGAGAGTAAAAACAAAATGCCGTCAGTTGATTTTCCAAGAGAGATTTTCATCACGCACGGTTCGCAGCAGTTTGGGCCATACACCGTTGAGGAAATCAACGCAAAGATTCGCACGGGCGAAGTGACAGGAGTTGGCACCTTTGCGTGGTATCAGGGATGTTCTCAGTGGATCTCACTTGATCGGGTTCCTGGTGTTTTTATGCTTTATGCGCCGCCAACGTTTGGTGCTTGCGCGCAGCCCCATTCGCAAGGCGATGCGACTGGCGGATTGATTCCGTATAAGAATCCCCCTGCGCTTGTCGGTTATTATTTGAGCATTTTCAGTTTGATTCCGTTACTTGGGATTCCTCTTGGAATTGCTGGCGTGATCTGTGGAATCTTTGGCCTTCGACGCAGAAATAAAAACCCCATTATCAAAGGTATGGGCCACGCTCTTTTTGCAATCATCTTTGGCTCGCTTGTCATACTCATACAAGCCGCTGGAATTTTCATCATGATCCGCTTTATATGATTCGCTTGTCTCTTCTGATAGAATCTTGGAGTATGAGTCATGCCTTATTGTTGCGTACCAAGATTGTTATGACCACGACCACCTTGCTTGCAGGGTCGATCCTTTTTCAGTCGCGTGCGGAAGAAGCGAAAACAAATCAAGCTGACCCCCCAGTATCAATAACTTCAGTCATCACACCTGAAGCGCAACCAGTCGTGGTGACGGGGAGTCTGAAGGGTCGAGCGCCAATCAACAAGGCCAAATCTGCTCGTCCTGCGAAAGAATATTCTGGGCCATCTATAAAAGTAGAGCCAGCAGATCCACAGGTCTCCGCAGTATGGATTGGTTCGGGATTTCCAGCGCTCGATCCTGCACACGCACCGATCAAGCGAATTGATCAAAGTGGATATCAATTTCGTCCAGCGTTGATGGTGGTGCAGACGGGAACGCCTGTCGTCTTTCCAAACAAGGACTCGATGTATCACAGTGTTTTCAGTTATTCCGATGCGAAAAGTTTCGACCTCGGTCGATTTCGTCAAGACGAGGAGCCAGACGCGGTGTTATTCGATAAGCCTGGTCTCGTTCAACTCTTTTGCGAAGTGCACGAGCATATGCGCGCATCATTGATTGTTGTGGATACTCCGTGGTTCGTATGCACTCAACCTGATGGAAGTTTCGAAATCTCTGGCATCACGCCTGGAAAATACACCGCGACGATTTGGCTTTCCGCCAAGAAAAGCTTTGAGCAAGTTATCGAAATCGCCGCCGGGAAAACACTCGAAGTCGAATGGTCGAATCTTGTGGAGACGCCGGCCCCGTGAGATTTTCGCTCAAGCTGTCTGCTGTAATCACGCTCATCATTCTGATTTTAGTTGCGACTGGCGCACTGATCGGAGCGCCAGTTCTTCGTGAGAAATATCTTTCCGCACTTCGCAATACGCTTGTTGCCCAAGTTGATGGAATTGTCAAGCTTCAAGAACGTGACCAGAAGGATTTGGCAGTAGCCCTCGATCGAATCGTAAGGTCGTCTCGCCTCGTGGCGGCAATCAACAACAAAGACAAATTCAGGCAGAATGCCGAAGATGAACTTCGTTACTTGCTTGACCGTGGCGGTCCTCGCTCCTCGTTCTTCTTTATGGTTGAGAACGATTTTTTCGCGGGTCGTGATGAGGTGTCCTCATTCAAGGCTTTTAAAGAACTCGACCCTCTTCTTAAACGAATCAGCACAGTGCCGATCACAGAGCCATTCTCACTCTATTGGCCATTTGATGGAGAGGTCTTTCAATTCATGCTCTCGCCGATGATTGATAGCGACGGGTATCTAGGTCTGCTTGTGTTTTACTTTCCGTATTCAAAAATAGATCCAATGATTATGAGCGATAAATCTCTTCTGCAAGTTGGCTTGCGAATCGAGGATGGGCTTTATGGATTCAGTTTGAATGAAGCCGAAAAAGCCACCGCAGAGATCGCACTTAAATCCTCCGGCGGGGCCCTCGAAAAAGAATTCACGATGGATAGCCAGAAGCAAATTGCATATACGCACTCGATTGTCAAGGAGCCGCCGACTGAACTAGTCGCAATCACAAGTCTCGCGCCTCTTTATGCAGCAGAAAGCGCCTTATTCTGGCGAATGGTTTTTGTTGCCGCAATCGCGCTTTGCGTTGGATTGGTGATGACACTCTATCTCGCCCACACGCTTTCGCGTCCGATTGCCGATATGACTATTGCGGCACGGGCTATTCAGGCAGGTGATTACTCAATACGCGTTCCGGTTCGCGATCGAGGCGAACTCGGCGCACTTTCACAGCGGTTCAATGAAATGGGTGAGGGTCTTGCGTTACGCGATCAATATCGCCGTGTTCTTGATGTTGTTGCTGATCCTGAAGTTGCGAAGGAACTGCTTGCGGGAAAAATCGATTTGACTGGGCGTTCGCTTGATGTTGGAATCCTATTTTGTGACATTCGTGGATTTACTTCGCTGACCGAAAATATGCCTCCACAGCGAGTTATTGAATTTCTCAATTCCCATATGTCGGTGATGACGAAGGTGGCATATGAACACGGAGGAGTGGTCGACAAATTTGTGGGCGACATGATCATGGTGACATTTGGAGCGCCGAAGCCATCGTCCAATGATGCGCAAAGAATGGCGAAGTGCGCTCAAGCGATGATCCAAGCCCGTCGAGCGGCAAACGACGCATCATCAATACCCATTCAGATTGGAATTGGATGCGCATTCGGAACTGTTGTTGCAGGATGCATGGGCAGCGAGCAAAGATTGGATTACACCGTGCTTGGGGCAGTAGTCAATCTTGCCGCAAGATTGTGCTCGATGGCGCCTCCGATGAAGGTGTACATTGATACTGAAACAAACACTCGCAATCAAAGCGCGACCTCTGTTGCGTTAGATCCGTTGAAAGTAAAAGGTTTTTCATACCCAATTCTTGCATTCGAGCTTGAATGATTGTTCCACACAATATGAAACTTCGTTGCCGCACAATCTCCTCCTTCCTGATCCCGTTTACGCTGACTCAATTGTGTCTTGCTGGTGATGTACTCGATCAAATTACAGACGAGATTCGCCAAGGAACCTTCTTTCAGTCTGAGGATGGAAAGACTTCACTTGACTTTGATTTTTATACAACGGTGGACAATTGGGTTGTCTCGCAACCGCCGCCAGGCATTATGCGGACGGGCGAGAACTATCTCAACTCCCCTCGACTGAGCATGCTTGGGACTTTCAACGTGAACGAATGGATGTCGATCTTTGCGCTTGGAAATGTTGATCGCGGATTTGATCCAACGGACGAATCGATTCAGATTCGACCTGATATCTATTTTTTACAACTGAACCCCTTTGATGGAATGGCAAAGGGAGCGTTTGGAAAAACACAGACAACTTATGGTCAGTGGGCGAATCGCCATTTCAGTTGGGATAATCCGCTTGTGAATGCACCACTGACTTATGAGTGGCTCACGACAGCACTCGGCAGTGGGCCAAACGCAGGCAAAATTGGGTCAAAGAAGCTGGCTGCCAATTACAACACATGGGTTCCAGTTATTTGGGGACCGAGTTATACGACAGGTGGCCAATTCACTGGAACGATTGATGTTTTTGATTACGGATTCGAAATCAAGAACACGGCGCTCAGCAGCGCGCCTGACGAGTGGGATCTTTGGAATCACGGATTTTATGGAGACGCTCTGACATATTCGGGACGTGTTGGTTGGAGACCTCGTACTGATTGGAATCTTGGAATCAGCGGAAGCACTGGATCTTATTTGGCACCGAACTCCGTCGCAGACTGGCAGAGTTACAAGCAAAATGTTGCAGGCGCGGATATTTCTTGGGCGCACGGCCCGTTGGAAATTTGGAGTGAAGTGAATTGGTCCAGCTTTGATGTGCGCCAAGGAGCAAATTCCAATGCAGGGACTGTTGGACTTGTCAGTTACTTCATCGAATCGAAATGGAAGTTCGCGCCCTCTTGGTGGTTGGCAGGCAGGTGGAATCAACAACTCTATGGAGACAAACCAGATTCGAGCGATCAATGGGACAACGATGTTTGGCGCATCGACGCATGCCTGGGATGGCGCCTTGATAGATCGCTGACTGTCAAGACGCAAGTCAGTTATACCGATGAGCAAGGACCCAACCCAACAAGTGGTGGCGTAAGTTTGCCGAACAAACAAGGCGAATATCTCTTTGATTTGCAATTCGTGTTCTCATTCTGATTCTTTGGCGGCGCTGCCACCGTGCAGAGTGTGCGCACAGCGACAACTTACAACCTTTGCGGTGATCGAGTCCAAAACATATTGGCGTTGTGCGCATTGCCAAGCAACATTGCTTGCAGATGCGCATCTCCCAACACCCAGCGAAGAAATCGCGCGATATGCCCAGCACAAAAATGACCCGCACGATGGGAGATATCTGGATTTTCTACGCAGGTTTGTTGATCCGCTGATGGTCGAGTTGCCTACGCCGCAAGTGGGTTTGGATTATGGATGCGGTCCCGGTCCAGCGCTTGCGCAGATGTTGATTGAGGAGGGACACGAGATGCATTTGTATGACCCGATTTTTCACGCCGACGCCTCTCAGCTTGAAAACAAATACGACTTCATCACATGCACAGAAACGGTGGAGCATTTCCATCAACCGCGCGTGGAATTTCAGAAGTTCAACAGAATGCTGATACCCGGTGGTTTGCTTGGTGTGATGACCAATTTTCAAACAGCCGACGCGCAGTTTGCGCAGTGGCATTACCGCCGAGATCCAACGCACGTCACGTTTTATCGCGAGGCAACATTCACTTGTATTGCCGCAGATTTAGGATGGCACTGTCAGTTTCCTGCACGCAATATCGTATTGATGCGTAAGCCACGCGAGGCGTGATAGCAATGGACACCACCTCGATCACCATCAGCGTTTTCGCCGGAGTCTTCGGATGCGCATATTTCATCTATGGGAAAAAACAACAGAAGTTGATCCCGCTCTTGTCAGGGGTGGGACTTTGCGTTGTTCCATATTTCCTCGATAGCAACATGGTGTTGATCGGCGCTTGCGTTGCAATGTTGATCGCACCATTTCTTATCAAGATCGATTTCTGAGGTCGCACATGGAAATAATTGTCATTTCACTCGTCGCGCTTGTTGCTTCGGGGCTGACTCTGTTTTCAGGATTTGGTCTCGGCACGCTCTTGATGCCCGTCGTCGCGATCTTTTTCCCAATCGAGATTGCAGTTGCAATCACAGCAGTTGTGCATCTTGCAGCAAATCTTTTCAAGTTCGCGCTTTTTGGCAAACGCGCAGATCGCGGCGTAGTGATTCGATTTGGTGGACCAGCGATCGCCGCGTCATTTGTCGGCGCATTTTTGTTGGTATGGCTTTCATCCCTTGCGCCAATCGCCGAGTATTCCATCGGATCAAGCGTGCGCCAAATCACGCCAGTCAAATCGATCGTTGGTGTGTTGATTCTTGCGTTCGTGATGATCGAACGATCTCCAACATTTGCAGAGCGATCAATGCGCCGCAATATGTTGCCTCTCGGCGGAGTGATCAGTGGTTTTTTCGGTGGACTCTCTGGCAATCAAGGGGCTTTTCGCAGTATGTTTCTGATCAAAGCAGGTTTGACGAAAGAGCAGTTCATCGCAACGGGCATCGTGATCGCAGTCTTGGTCGATCTCGCGCGAATGAGTGTCTATGGCTGGGATGTCGTGATCAAACACAAAGATATGGACTGGTTGTTGATCGCGATCACCTGTGCCGCGGCTTTCGTTGGCGCGTTTGTTGGATCACGCTTCATAGCAAAGGTCACGATCAGCGCGATTCAAATGATCGTTTCGATCTTCCTTGCACTGGTTGGATTGGGGTTGATCAGCGGGTTTCTGTAAACAAATGAAAGGCGTTATGCATACGCGCTCATCCCGTCGCATGTGCAGACGAGATTGCGATCACCGTATGGATTATCAACTCGTCCCACCGCGGGCCAGAACTTGAAGTGCTTCAGCCAATGAGCGGGGTATGCAGCTTGTTCTCGCGTGTACGCGTGTGCCCACTTGTCCGAGCAAACTTCAGCAGCCGTATGCGGCGCGCCCTTGAGTGGATTGTCTTCGCGGTTCAAGCGGCCAGCTTCGATTTCGCGAATTTCATTTCGGATACCGATCATTGCGTCGCAGAATCGATCGAGTTCCTCTTTTGATTCGCTTTCTGTTGGTTCGATCATCAGCGTTCCAGGAACTGGCCAACTCATCGTCGGCGCATGAAATCCATAATCGATCAAACGCTTGGCGATGTCTTCATTCTTAATGCCAGCGTTCGGCTCGAATCCACGGCAATCGATGATGCATTCGTGCGCGCATCGTCCATTGTGATTCACAAACAGAACGGGATAGTGCGTGCTCAACCGTTTCATGACATAGTTTGCATTGAGAATCGCGACTTCCGTTGCTTTCTTCAAACCTTGCGCGCCCATCATCGAGATGTACATCCAGGAGATGAGCAGGATGCTCGCACTGCCATATGGCGCCGCGCTGACTGGGCCGATCGATTGTGGTCCAGCATTCAGCGGCGCTAAAACAGGATGGCTTGAAAGAAAAGGCGCAAGATGCGCGGCAACGCCAATCGGTCCCATTCCTGGTCCGCCGCCACCGTGTGGAATACAGAATGTCTTGTGCAAATTCAGATGGCAAACATCGGCGCCAATTTCTCCAGGCCGCACAAGTCCAACAAGCGCGTTGAGATTCGCTCCGTCCATATAGACCTGACCGCCGTGTTGATGCACGATTTCGCAAAGTTCGCGAATGCCTTCTTCGAAAACGCCGTGCGTGCTGGGATAGGTGACCATACACGCCGCCAAATCCTTCGCATGCTCATGCGCTTTCGCGCGCAGATCCGCGAGATCAATGTTGCCTTGATCGTCGCACTTGATCGACACGACATTCATTCCAGCAACAACCGCGCTCGCGGGATTCGTGCCGTGGGCACTCTCTGGAATGAGGCACGCAGTGCGATGACCTTCGCCGCGACTTTGATGGAAGGCACGGATCGCCATCAATCCGGCATATTCGCCTTGGCTTCCAGCATTTGGTTGCAAAGAAACCGCGGCAAATCCAGTGATATTCACAAGCCACGATTCGAGCGTCTTGAAAATCTCCGCATATCCAAGCCACTGTTCGCGCGGTGCGAACGGATGCAGTTGGCCAAACTCTGGCCACGTGACCGGCAACATCTCGCTGGTCGCGTTCAATTTCATCGTGCACGATCCGAGTGGGATCATGCTGTGGCAGAGGGAAAGATCCTTTGATTCGAGTCTCTTGATATATCGAAGCAAGTCGGTTTCCGAGTGATGCAGGTTGAACGCATCTTGCGTCATAAACGTCCCTGTTCGTGCAATCGCAGTTGGGATTGCAGTAACGGTTGACTCGAATGATTCGATCTTCGGCGCGGGCTTGCCGGTTCCAGATGCGAAGCATGCGAGCAAATCCTGCAGATCATTTGTCGTGACTGTTTCATCAAGCGTGACGCCGAGCGATCCGTCCGCAAACGGACGCAAGTTGATTTTCAAACTTGTCGCATGCGCGATGATCGCTGCGGAGGTTGTTCCCTTGATATGCACGCGCAGTGTGTCGAACCAAGTGGACTGTGTGGCAGTTTTTGATTCACCAGCGATGGTGTGTCCTATCGAACGAATTCCTGCCGCGAGCGCATTTGTGCATTGACGGACACGCTTTGCAATCTTGAGCAAACCATCTGGTCCGTGATACGCGCCATACATTCCAGCCATCACTGCAAGAAGAACTTGCGCGGTGCAAATATTGCTCGTTGCGCGGTCGCGCTTGATGTGTTGCTCGCGAGTTTGAATGGAGAGTCGCAGAGCTTGCGAGCCGTGTCGATCGCGGCTCACGCCAATCAAACGACCTGGCATTCTGCGTACATGCTCTGGTTTTGTGGACATAAACGCGGCATGCGGACCGCCGAAACCCATCGGCACACCGAATCTCTGCGCAGTTCCAACAACGATGTCCGCGCCCCACGTGCCGGGAGGTGCGAGCAATGTCATCGCAAGTGGATCGCATGCAGCGACAACTTGCGCGCCGGCTGTATGAGCACGCGCCGCAATTTCTTTCCAATCATTGGCGCATCCGTTCGTGTCTGGATATTGAACGAGAATTCCCGCAAATGGCTTCGCAGCGAAATCTGTCTTGAATGGATCGCCGACGATCACATCAACTCCAAGTCCAGACGCGCGTGTTTGCACAACGGCGATCGTTTGCGGATGGCATGTCTCTGCGACGAAAAATGATCGACGCTTATCGCCTGCGATGCCCAAGCACATCGTCATTGCTTCGGCAGCGGCAGTGCCTTCGTCGAGCAATGAGGCATTCGAAATTGGCAGGCCAGTCAACTCCGAAATCATTGTTTGAAAATTGAGCAGCGCTTCGAGTCTGCCCTGCGCAATTTCAGGCTGATATGGCGTGTAAGCGGTGTACCAACCTGGGTTCTCAAAGATATTTCGCAAGATCACGCCGGGGACGATGCAGTTGGTGTAACCCATTCCGATATAGGAACGAAAGACTTGATTGCGCGATGCAATCGTGCGCAGCGCGAGCAACGTTTCGTGTTCGCCGCGCTGGGCGAACTGTCCAGTGTTGGTTGGGTCGTCGATCACGAGCGGCGACTTGACGCGAATCGACGCAGGAATCGTCGCGCTCATCAAATCTTCTAGGGATGCAAATCCCAGATCTGTCAGCATGGATGCAACATCACCATCGCTTGGCCCAAGATGGCGATGGACAAACGTGTCGGTCGGATCAAGCGATCGACTGTGAGTTGTGGGCGAGGAGTTGGTACGGGGAGTTTCAAGCATGGACATTGGTTTGATGAGTATAGGAAGGGGGCGAGGGT
>SXGS01018311.1_pt1 | contig 29343 bp, 29 predicted proteins | sample 3174681 | NCBI WGS metagenome assembly SXGS01 (sample SAMN11356861, study PRJNA531348) | freshwater metagenome | isolation source: freshwater sample F1-80 | place: China: Fuxian Lake, Yuxi | collected 2017-12-25 | reverse complement strand
CGGTTTGAAAATTGGACCAGAAGCACATCATGTGGTGCCGATCGTGCCGGCCGCAGTTCTCTTTGATCTCGGCGCAGGCGGCAATTTCAAAAATCAACCAACCGCTGACTTTGGTTGGGAAGCGGCGAATCGTGCTTCGGTCACCGATACGCGTATTGGCAATGTCGGAGCAGGAACGGGTGCGCGGTCTGGGGGATTAAAAGGAGGCATCGGATCTGCCAGCGTTGTTTTGCACAACGGCATTACCGTCGCAGCATTGGTGGCTCTAAATTCTGCAGGCAGCACGGTAGACCCAAAGTCGGGCGAATTGTTTGGTGCCCGCTACGGGTTAGGTGATGAGTTTGACCACTTGCGTGCGCCGAAAAAAGATGAACTTCGCACCTGGCTTGAAATCGAACGAACGCCACCACAACTAAACACGACACTCGCCATAATCGCCACCGATGTGCGTCTGGCTAAACACGAGTGCGCCAGGGTCGCAGCGTCTGGTCACGACGGAATGGCACGTTCAATTTCTCCGATTCATCTATATACCGACGGCGATACTGTCTTCGCACTTTCAACTGGCGAGAAAGAGTTTCCTGAGGGTGAAGCGGCATCGGGTGCAATCCGCACTGGTGATGAACGAATTTACAAAATCAACGAAATAATTGCGGCGGCTTCGGACTGCGTTGCGCGAGCGGTTGTTCACGCGATGCTAAATGCCGAGTCGGTGGCAGGTTGGAAGAGTTATCACGACACATTTCCATCCACTAGATAAAGTTTCACAACTTACTTATTGAGTGATCAACTATTAGTGGTTAATATAAAAGTAGCTTTACTCCGACCGAGAGGCCCTTTAATATGGGATCAATCATTGTGACTGGTGCTGCCAGCGGAATTGGTCTAGCAGTTTGCAACCGGCTAAGAAACCGGCCCGATACTCGTCTTGTACTTGTTGACCAAAATACTAATCAATTAGGGCAAATCTCAAGATTGAATCTGGCGGACGCAAGTCATGCGATTGATGCCAGCGATCCTGATGCGATCCAAAAAGTTATTAATACTTCAATTTCTGGCGGCGAGCAATTAGACGCAATTGTAATTTGTGCGGGTATTAGTTGTCCTGGTAGCGCAACTGAATTAGAAGTTTCGAGATGGAAGAAAACAATTGAAATTAATACGCTTGGATTGATGTTTGCGATTAGAAGCGCAATTCCTCCAATGATAAAACAGGGCTATGGAACCATTATCGCAATCGCTTCGGTAGCTGGAAAAGTCTCCTATGTTGGAGAGCCGGCATATGTAGCATCGAAATATGCGGTCGTCGGATTCTGCGATTCGGTGCGTAAAGAGCTGATCGGGACAGGTGTCCGTGTTTCAATTGTTGAACCTGGATTTGTTGACTCTCCAATGACCCGAAATCAACCAGCAATCGCGGAGCGTATGAATAAAATAAAGGCGCTTGAAACAGACGACATTGCCCGAGTGATCGAATTCGTTCTTGACCAACCGCCACACTGTAGTATTAGTGAAGTAATAATTAGGCCAACAGAACAAGAGTTGTAGGTTGGCAACCTAGTGCAGTTTGGTGTTGCTTGGTGAACCTGGACTTTTAGTCGTAACTTGGCTATTTCGACTAAGCGCAAGGTACCCTATGTTATAGATAGACAAAAATTGACGGTATTTAATGATCCGAAATATTCAATCCGAAGATAGTTCTGTTCAGCAGGTTTTAGCATTCGCGTGAGAAAAAATAATAAATGGTGAATACCCACCAAATACTAAATTGCTGCCAAAAGAACTTGCCGAAAAATGCGGCACCAGTCTCATTCCAGTGCGGGAGGCAATGCGTACTCTTGAATCTGACGGTCTCGTCACTTTCATTCATAATCGCGGTGCATGGATTTCTCCAATTTCTATTGATGACCTCAATGATCTATATTCAGTTCGAATTCCACTTGAAATGAACGCTGTTGAAACAGCGATTGACCTGACTTCCGGGGACATAAAAAAAATACACGAAATCCTAGATAGAGCTGATGCAGCAATGAAATCGAATGACAAGGCTGCAGTTGTAAAGTTGAATAAAGACTTTCACTTTGCAATCTATTCACACTCTAAATCGCCTTGGCGATTGAGATTAATTGAGACTTTGTGGTCTCATGCCGAACGGTACCAACGCTTTTCTCTTGACTTTAGAAAAGATCCTGCGGATAAGGAGCATCGTGACATCGTTGATGCGTTAGCGGCACAAGATAACCAAGGTGCCGCCAAGGCGATGGGCTTCCATCTCAAAACAACTGTTGAATTGCTCAACAAAAGTCTCCAAAAAGCGAAAATTTCTGAAGTGAACTAGGTTAGTCTCTGCTGTTTAAATGACACTATAAAACAGGATTCACAAGAGTACCCAGACGTTCAATAAAAATTGACACTTCGTCTCCAGATTTAAGGTATTCAGGCGGCACTCGGGAATGTGCGATCCCAAATGGGGTGCCCGTCGAAATCACACTTCCCGACAAAAGAGTCACCGAAGAACTTAAGCGACTAACTATTTCACGAACTCCAAAAATTAGTTCGCTAGTTGTAGATGATTGTTTTAGAACACCATTTACCCAAAGTCGAATCTTTAGGTTACTTGCATCACCTAATTCATCCAGGTCACGATCCATGGCCCCAAAGGCTTAAACGAGTTAAAAGATTTTGATCTCCCCCATTGTCCCTCGTCAAACTGCACTTGACGCTCGGAGACATCATTGATGATTACATAGCCGGCGACATGGTCCAGCGCATCCTCAACCGAAATATCGGTGCCAGATTTTCCAATTACAATTCCCAGTTCAGCTTCCCAGTCAACTTTAGAACTGAACGGCGGAATGATAACTGCGTCACCCGGTCCGATGATTGCCGTTTGCAAAACTCCAAATATAATCGGCGAAATTGGAATAGTTGCGCCAGTTTCAATCGCATGATCGCGATAGTTAAGCCCAACACCTATGAATTGAGGTTGCGCCTGTATCGGCGCAAGCACCTTACACTCACTAAACTTTGGTCCTAAGGGTTCAGTTAATAAAGTCTTAGAAATAAGTGCCAAATCGCCTAGATGCGTTTGCAGCGGACCACTATTTTGCGGCGCTAACCGTATTCGATCCTGTTCTAGAACTCCCGACCTTGGGCCATTTTGAGTCATGATAGATAAAAGTCTCACAATGTTCCTCTGAAAAATGAAAAATATAAATATCAAATTCATTGCTGAAAGAAATATTATTGGATCATTTGCGTACACCGGCGAAGCATTCGAGCGCGCCAGAGATTTAATACTTGAAAATAAGTTAATGGTTCAAGAATTGATCGGACAAGATACCGACTTTGAGGGAGTTGCCACAGCCTTCAGTGATCTCGCAAGCAATAAACGAACAGATCTTAAAGTTTTGATGGGCACCGGAGAAGAAGGGTGAACTCAACCTGCCGATAGAACGACTTGACATCTATCAACAATCTTTGCCACACTCGGCAAATAGGCATCTTCTAATGGTGGACTGAAAGGAACAGGAGTTGCCGCACCGTTAACTCGCCCGATCGGCGCTAGTAACTTTCCGAATAGTAATTCACTAATTGATGCAGCAATATCAGCCGAAACAGAACACCGTGGTGGACTCTCTTCGACTATAACTAACCGTTGTGTTTTACTTACGCACGCAACAAGTCCGTCTAGATCAAGAGGCTGAAGAGTTCTGAGACTAATTACTTCAGCATCTACGCCCTCTCTCGCCAATATCTCCGCCGCTTCAATGCCCAAAAGTGCTGCTTGACCAACACAGGCTATGGTTAAATCAGTTCCGGGCCGTAAAACTCCTAGCTTTCCTAAACTCATTGCATCATGGTTTACTGGCACCAATCCTGTCGTTCGATAAAGCGCCATATGCTCTAAAAAAATTACCGGGTTGTCGTCATTAATCGATGCGATCAGCAATCCACTCGCCTCGTCTGGAGTAGCAGGCACAACAACTTTTAGACCCGGAATATGCGTAAATAAAGGGTACAGCGTGTCTGAGTGTTGGGCAGCAGCACGCAAGCCACCACCGACCGCCATTCGGATTACTAGGGGAATTTTTGCTTGACCGCCACTCATAAATCGCAGTTTCGCTGCTTGATTTAAAATTTGATCAAAACAATTTGGGGCGAAACTCGCCCACATTAAATCTAAGACTGGCCGCAATCCTGCCATTGCAGCGCCAACTGTTGCTGCGGTTATGCCAGCCTCCGAAATCGGCGTATCCCTCACCCTGTCGTTACCGAATTCTTCAAGAAGACCTTTTGTCACTCCAAAAGTTCCACCCATCGAACCCTCAAGCGGGGTGTCTTGTCCGGCTCCACCTGCAATATCTTCACCTAACACAATCACCCGGGAGTCATTGCGCATAGAAAATGCAATTGCATCATTCAACGCTTGTAAAAATGACTTCTCAACCATTTGATTGCTAATTGCTGTAGACATACTTTTCCAACTCATTTGTGCTTGGCCATTTACCTTGCCTCGCTGCATCAAAGGCTGAATCTAATTCTTTAATAATAAGATTTTCCGTCTCACAGACGATCGAGATCACATCGACGCCTCGAGACTCAAGATCAAGACGGGTTTTCGCAATGACGTCAGAATCTCGAGCGTTTTTACGCTCATCACGGCTTCGATATGCCTCTCCATCCCCTACATAGTGACCAACCTGGCGGGGGAATTTTGCTTCAATGAATGTCGGACCATCACCAACTCGGGCTCTTGAAATTGCTTCTTCTGCGACAATATGCATTGCACCGTAATCGGTGGCGTCTACAACAACTCCGGGAATTGAATATCCAGCTGCGCGAGTTGCTATATCTAAAACTGAAGTCGAATAACTTACGGGTGTTGATTCTGCCCACCCATTGTTTTCACAAACAAAAACAACTGGTAATTTCCAAATCGAGGCTAAATTCATCGACTCATGGAGAACTCCCTGGTTGGATGCTCCATCCCCAAAAAAAGAAACTGCTATTCTCCCATCATTTAAGGTCTGAGCAGCTAGAGCCGCTCCAACCGCCAAGCCAACACCACCGCCAACGATTGCATTGGCTCCAAGTACACCTTTAGAAAAGTCAGCTACATGCATTGATCCTCCACGGCCATGGCACAATCCAGACTCACGGCCATACAGTTCAGCGACCATTGGCGCGATTTCAACGCCTTTGGCTAAACAGTGACCATGCCCTCGATGCGTGCTCGTAATCATGTCTGTTTTTTCTAACTGACTGCAGACCGCAACTGCAATCGCCTCTGCACCAACATACACGTGAACAAAACCAGGCATGTCGCCTTTGCCAAACTCTCGACGAACTCGTTCTTCAAATAAGCGAATTCGCAACATTTCACGAAATGACTGCTCAAGGGTCTTAATCGAAAGCATAAATCTATTTGTTTGCTTTTATCTGATCGTATTCTGCTCGAGTGGTAACTAAGTAGCCGATAACAGTTCCAACCGCTGCCACAAATCCATCATCCTGAGATTGCACCAATATTCCTGCATCTTCGGCCTCAATATCTATCTCAACTTTTTCGTTTTCCATCGTGAACAAAACATCGCCCACCAAGACATCGGTGCCATCGGGTATGAGCCATCTAATCAAAGTGACATCACCTTCATACATTCCCTGCTTTGGCATTATGACTTCAAGCATCATTGTGTTTACCTCTTTCAAAATTAATTGGTATAACCCTCAAATGGCTGAGATGAAATTCCGCCGTCAACTGGTAGAAGTATTCCAGTGATAGAAGCAGCCATAGGCGAAACTAAAAACAGCACTGCTAGTGCCACATCGTCAGGACTAATTAAACGCCCCATCGGAGTTCGCTTGGCAATGCCAGCCCATTGTTCTTTTATATCTATCCCATCTGGGGCACCAGCCTGCACAAGTTCAATTGCGCCTTCAGTTAACGCAGCGCCGGGACAAACCGCGCATACACGCATTCCTTTTGGCGCAAGTTCTACAGACAAGCCTTTTGTCAATCCCGCAACTGCGTGCTTAGAAGAGGTGTAATGAACCTGTCCGACACACGACGGGTTCAATGCATCCACTGACGCGATGTTAATAATCACTTTTTTTGTTGCGCTTCTTTGATTAATTCTTGCAAACTCTTTAGAGCACAAAAATGCTCCTTTGATGTTTACGCGAAGAATACGATCAAACTCGTCGGATGATAGGTTTTCTAATACAAAATTTGAAAAGACCCCTGCGTTGTTTATTAAATAATCAATTGTTGAATATTTCGCGAAAATTTCAGTAACTTGACTTTCGTTTCCGACATCTAGCTCACAAGATTCGACCGCAACAGAAAATTCATCACTAATTTTTTTCGCAGCTTGTTGTGCATTTTCTAATTTTATGTCAGTAACCACAACTCGTGATCCAGCCTCAGCCAGCCTGCGGGCTATCGCAAAACCAAAACCGCGCGCGGCACCGGTCACTATCGAAGACGAATTGCTGAGATTTAACAAATTTTGGTTTGTCATCTTCTAATCTTTTTTTCGGTTATAGATTTCATGGGTATAAATACGAGTTCTTTCAAAAAGCTGTGGCTTACGGTCTAGGACAACAGAACCCTGTTCAACAAATTTTCCAGACTTCATGATTTTGTAAATATTCTTAGAGTTACTCAAAATCTTGACGTCTAGATCCGGCTTTCCGTCGACTATGAGAGCATCGGCATATTTACCTGGACTAAGTGTTCCAATCAAATTTCCAAAGCGCGGCATAGCCCAAGCAGCATCTCGGGTCATTGCAAGTAGCGCTTCATGATTGCTGAAATTCAAAAACTCAACAAATAGCTCCATCTCTCGAGAATGCCATTGCCCATAAGGCGTCATAGAAAAACCAGTTTCAGACCCAGCAATCAATCTCGCTCCATTGGCACGGGCCTTTGAAAGAATTTTGACCGCAGCATCTAGTTCGCGCTTTATCGCATCCAACGTGCTGGTGGGCTGAACTCCTTTTCCTGCCTCTAACGAATTAACAAGTAACGTCATCGCTGGCACAATCGGAATCTTCTTTTGAATAAGCGACTCCAATGTCGGCTCATCCATATAAGAAGCATGCATTATCCAATCAAATCCAGCACTAACGGCATCGGCAACCGACTGTCGACTTCGAGCATGAATAGCAATGGGAAGATTTAGTCGATGAGCTTCAGATACGGCAACTTCTAATTCGCCAAGCGTAAATGAACCAAACTCTCGAGTCCCAATTCCAGATCCCGCTATTTTGATTAGGTCAACTCCGTCTTTTAATTCATTTCGTATCTCTTGAAGAATTTCATCACGCGAACGAACGAGCGCACCAATTGAAGTTGGTAGGTCTCCCAAAGGAGAAGGAAGCGTGTCTCCGATTCCCTGCTGGGTAGTAATTTGCGGACCAGCAGCAGCCATTCTTGGACCAACAACCAGTCCAGCAGAAATAGCATCACGAACAGCTGTCGCAATTCCACGAGGCCCGCCTGGGTCACAAGCACTTGTTACTCCCGCGAGAATAACTTTCTTCGCATCTACGCTCGCTCTTATTGCTCGATACGCAGATGGAGTATGAATTGAAAGCTCTTCTTCGCTGGCGGCCTCACCAAAACTAATATGCATATGCGCGTCAACAAGTCCAGGCATGAGTGTCCGCTGGTTTGCATCTACAACTTGGTCAATATCTCGAAACTCCTCAGGAATTTCAGAGGTCAGGCCTAACCATGCAATGCGATTATTCACTACAACAAGAGACCCATTTTCAATAACGCTCGTATCCTCGCAGGGTACGATGCGCGCATTCTCTATTCGAAGTTGTCTAGCCGGAATCAACTTAATTCCATCTTCTTAATTTTCGGGAAGTAAACACCACCGATGGGATCGCCAAGTTTTAATCCGGCTTCGCTGGAACTGTAGTTATATGCGTAGCGCTCTTCGCCAAGCCAAATTGTTCCGTCGGCAACATATCGACATACTGCGGCTCTTCGCGAAGTTTTCGTGATATTTGGTCCTGACGCATGCCATGTCAATGAATGATGAAATGTTGCCTCGCCGGCTTTCATTGTTAATACTTCCGTATCCAATCCAATCGACCGTGGCTCAACAATTGGCATGACAGTTTTTGGGCGACGGTCTCTGAAATAAGATGCCCCGGTGCCAAAAACAGTCGGTAATCTTTCGCCTAACAAGTGGCTACCTAAAGCCATGTGCATTGCACCATTATCGAGTGTGACGTCATCAAGTGCAATCCAAAGAGTTACAGCATTTGGTTGGGCTATTGGCCAATACGAAAAATCTTGATGCCATTTCAATTCGCCGCCTGAGAGCGCATCTTTGGAAAGCGCATTATCTTCCAAAACACGCACATCACGACATCCAAGTAACTGAGTCGACCACAGTGCGAACCTTTCGTCCATAAGCAGTGACTTATAAATATCGCTAGTCAACCAGAGGTTAAAAAGAAACGAAACCGTCTTTCCAGGTTCCTGCGGAACTCCGCCAACACCGAGTTCCCATTGAGAAGAATCAAGTAGATCAATCTCCGTTTTAGTTTTTCGAAAATTTTCGACTTCTAGGCGAACTTGCTCCAGCCTCTCGTCGTTTAAAACGCGACCCACGCGAAGGAATCCGTTCTGAGAGAACTGAAGAATCTCTTCACCGCTAAGTGCTTCGTTACGAATTGCTTTTAACCTCGCAATACCTTCGCCGATCGTCACGCTATGCTCCTTTTTAACGCAGAAATTTGACTGACAACATAGAACTATATATTATTACATTGTTTGCGTCATTATTTAGGTAAAAAAATACCAGATCAAGAAGGACGAAAATGGTTGATTACGTAGTAAATCCAAAAACAACACCCCCCTCCGACCTGACAGGAACAGCATTCTCACATCTTGATGTGCGATGGCTTGTGAATGACATACGCCAAGGGGCTGAATTAGTTGGCGTCGGACAAACTATTTACCCCGCACGCGGTGGCACACACGAGCACCATCTCCACCCCGATGCAGAAGAAGTCGTCATCGTGATGTCTGGCTATGGCTGGCACCGAGTAGGTGCGAAAATTTACAATATTTTTCCTGGAGATGTAGTTTTCGTACCAAAAAATACCCCCCATTCGGCGTGCTGCACCAGTGAAGAAGACATGGTCATACTTTGGGTTCTAGGTGGCGTCTCCTCACTCGAACGCGCTGGTTATCAATCTGTTGCGGAAGTACTGCCCTGAACCACTCGGACCAAACTTCAAAAATAATCCAAGAAGTTCTTAAGAATATCCATTTGCATAATTTAAAATTTAGAGCGTTTGTCGATGTCTTAGACGCACGTGCGGAAAAAGAAGCGCATCAACTTGATCTAGACCTTGCAAACGGTTCTCAACCAGGATTACTTGCAGGAGTTGCTGTTGGGGTTAAAGAATTATTTGATGTAGAAGGTGCAGATAACTCATACGGATCGCTCACTCGAAAAGATTTGATTGCAAAAAAAGATTCCGAAGTCGTAAATCGGCTTCGGAAATCTGGTGCGATAATTGTTGGAACCACTAGGTCACACGAATTCGGTTGGGGAATTACCACACAACACCAAACTCGAGGGTCAACTTTGAATCCGTGGAATCTTTCCAGGGTTCCAGGCGGATCAAGCGGTGGCTCAGCCGCTGCAGTATCTGCAGGTTTAGTTCAACTTGCCGTCGGCAGCGACACTGGCGGATCAATACGAATACCTGCAGCCTTTTGTGGGGTGCTCGGCTTAAAGACAACATGGGGACGAATCAGTCGAGCTGGAGGCGTTTCGCTTGCTCCATCATTTGATACACCAGGATTTCTCGCGAAATCAACAAAACTTCTTACCGCAGCATTTTTGGCGACCGCCGGCACAGATCAGAATGACATCGCAACAATATCAACACCCAAAGTCATAGCAAGTCAAGCTGGAAATCTTGATTTTGCGAAACTTCGAATTGGAGTTTCTAATAGCGAAAGTTCAATCTCGCTAAATCAACATAGAAAGCTGGCCCTCAATAATCTTTGTGAAGAATTAAAAGTTATAGGTGCAAAAGTTTTTGAAATTTCTGCGCCAGACCCAACTGCGTCTCTCAAAGCGTTTGTGCCTCATCAAATGGCTGAAGCATTTCACGTACATACACGCATACTGAATACGTATCCAGAAAAAGCGAGTCTTTATGGAAGTGACGTCCGAGCCCGAATGGAAGTGGCAGCCGAGGTTACAGCAAGCGAGTACATCGACGCTCGACGAACAGCATCCGAAATCCGTTCTCATTTCCTTCGACTATTTGAAACGGCCGATGTATTAATAACTATTGTGGGGAGCACTGGTCCGAGTTCGGTTTCTGATCCCGACTTTGTGCTGCTAAATGGTGAACGCACGGCGTTAAGAGATTCGATGATGCCGAGTACCGTCCCACAAAATCTTGCTGGACTTCCATCAATAACTTTTCCATTTGGCTTTGACGACGACTTACCAATTGGATTCCAAATGACTGGACCACCATTTAGCGAAATTCTTCTGTTGAATATTGCTAGCGCTATGGAGAAGGCAGGAATTATTTCCGTGCCAAGTCCACCTACGTATATCGGCAATACAAATTAACTATAAGGAGACAACAATGGGTAAAGTTTCGATAACACCAACACTTTCGCTCTACTACGAAGAGTTTGGCGAACGCAGTAATCCAACAATTGTTTTAATTAGAGGGACTGGTGCTGATTCAAGTCGTTGGATGCCGCAAGTCAATATCTATAAACAGAATTTTAATGTGATCATTTTTGATAACCGTGGCGCAGGCAAGAGCGACACTCCACAGGGCCCGTACACCGTCCAACAAATGGCAGATGATACTGTTCAACTTCTTGACAAACTAAAAATTGAAAAATGTCACCTTTCCGGATCGTCGCTTGGTGGAGCAATTGCACTTCATGCCGCCCTCCAACATCCTGACCGTGTTGGCTCACTGCAGATGCATTCGAGCTGGTTGAAGACTCACGGCTATACGGAATTCTCACTCAACCTACTCAAACAATATTTATCACGTGGTGGAGTTGATTTCTATTATGAAGCGGCACTTCCTCTATTGTTCACACCTAAATTTCTTAGCTCTGACCATGAACGACTCAAGTCAATTTTGGCTCATATGCGAGCAAATGCTGCAACACCAGAAGGCTTGATGGGTCAAATCGAAGCTAATTTGTCGCACGATCTATTAGATACTGCTAAAAATCTAAGAATTCCAACACTTGTGACAGTTGGAGAGTCAGACTATCTATTACCGGTTTCGGCATCACAAGAAATTGTTGACACGATTCCAGGAGCGAAACTAGTCGTCTTCAAAAATGGTCCGCATTTGGTGACAATGGAGTCCCCTGACGAATTCAATGCAGTAACTCTTAGTTGGATGAAAGAAAACTGCAAAAACTGACCAGATCAGTTACTTGATAAATTCTCTTACAACGTTTTCCATAATCTGAGAGATATTGTTTTCATAGTTGTGATGCGAAAGACTTCCAGATGCCCCAATTGCAGGAATTGAAAACACCGCCGATCCGTTGTCACCTTCAAAATAAACGATGTCTGATCTCACGTTTTGATTGTTGGTGCCATCAACATTTTTGTCCGTAACATACAAATCTTCGTGAGTAACCAAGTAAAACGAACTCTGTAAACCTTTTGATGTTGCGAGATACATCGCGTGCGTTGGTGTGCCGAGACTGTAGTCAAGTCGATCAATTTCATCCCCAGATGCACCGTTCATCACAAGTCCAAAATCGCCAATTAGCTCGTCGGCAACTCCATCAAATATAAACGCAGCACGCGGATCATAACTGTCGGGTAGTCTCTTGTAGCCGGGCGCTTTCTTCGACCAACCTTGAGCAGCAAACCCAACACCGACTAACTCGTTCGGAGACCGCCCGCGAAAGCGCCATATTCCACCCTTCTCCCCAGTTGAAGCCAAATGTAACTCAGCAGGATGACTTGTCCATGTGCGACTGCTTGCATACCCGCGCCGTACCTCAATCAAGTGCGGTTGCTCAGAATTAACAGCTGTAACCCAATAGAAACCGTTTCCACCCAAATAAATTAATTTTCCACCGTTTGCCAAGTAACTTTCTATCGCGTCTTGCATTGGCTCAGTCCAATATTCTGGATGACTTCCCGTAATCACAACTTTGTATGCCGAAATTGCCGATAAACCATCTTGATGCAAATCGTGATCAGTCACGATGTCATGTTCTAATTTTTTAACCTCAAGCCAGTCAGTGACATAAAGATCAGCTGCAAAATGACGCGGAGCGCCCGTTACCCAAAATCTATGCTTTGGACGCATATTCAAAATCGGACGCTTCCAACTTGAATAATTTATTCCAGATCCATCAGAGTGTTTGTCATAAATTGAATAGCCAAGTTCGGGATGATCCCACACATATGTGTCATATAAATCTGGAACTATTTCGATGTCGGTCATCGCGCTCCAGTCGGTATCCAGCGAGGTTGCTAAAACACTTTCGTTCGCATACGCCTGATAAGAAACTGTTGGGACCAGATAGCAAATAGCTGCAGACTTGCCACCTTTCTTTGGTCTGACAAAAAATGGAATGTGATCCTCGGTGTCTCCTGCTCGCAGCCTGACCGCATAAATCCCACTTTTTAAGTCGACTGGTACATCTAATTCAATACTTTTTTCCCATGCGCAATCTGCGTTGTCATCCTCGTGAAACTCAATAGACGAATACATTGACGGATTTAAACGGAAATCAAAAACTTTTTTATCCCAGCTGTGTCCTAATAATGCACGAGTCGGATAATTAACACATGTTCCATCCATTCGATTAATTGACTGATCTTTGACCGTACTCGAATCAAAATTATCCGAAAAATCCCAGTCAGCTAAGACTGAACCGATACTTTTGGGGCCAGCACCTTTTCTCAGTTGTTCGAGCTCGTCAGTGTCTAACAGTCTTGAAAACAGGCGCGGCTTCTCTATCCTTCCGTTAAAGTGGCCTTGCGTTGAAATATTTCCACGTGGACTCTTTACTTGGGATTTCGCTCCAATTAATAGATTGGCTTTGCAATTGATTTTGAATTCTTTCGAAATTGTTTTTTCGGTAGTCATTTTTGAATCTTGAAGCGGCCAACCTGGGGTTGAGTGAACCGCGATGGTTAATTTTTTTGCCCTATTGTCAAATCCACCAGCGACAAAATACCAAACCCCGGCACGTAACGAATGAGCCGAGGTGACTCTTTCGGTTGCGCCTTTCGATCCAACTTCGACATACGCCTTACCAAAGGAATCCAAGCCGACGCTGAACCCAGCCCCTTCAATAGTCCAAGATGAGACGACTCCTTGGTCTGTTTTCGACGATGGTTTAAATGGCTTTATCCAAGTTTGTACCATAAATGATTGGATCGAATTAATGACTGGTGCATGTTTTATTTCAATATGCGAACCAACGTGTGTTTCTTGACGGTGTCCCGGATAAACACCATTGATCGGAGAATCGATCTCAATCTCTTTAAAGCCTGGCCCTGCTGGGTTTGTATCACCGTGGATAAGCCGCACCAGGTTGACTTGATAGTTTTCAAACTCGGAGCTAACCATAAACTGAATTCGCTCGCCACCGCAGGCATTTGGTCGGTCAGAATAACCAAGTAATTCTTTGCGGTCAGAGTCTGGTCGTTTAACCGCCATATTTCCCCTCACTTAATTGGTAGTGTTTATCATATTATATTCTTTTAGTAATTTTAATTGAAGTCCACTCACAGAAACCTTAATTTTTATGTCACTTTTAAGTAACTCACAATCATTTACCGGTGTATTTCCAGTCTTTCAGACGCCATTTCATGAGGATGAGTCAATTGACTTCGAAACTTTGGATAAAGAAATTTCTTGGCTGTACGACAACGGAGTTCAAGGAGTAGTCATGGCTATGGTCTCCGAAGTGCTCCGATTGTCTTCAGAAGAAAGGGACAGTCTGACCACAAACGCCTGTCGTCTTGGGTCAAAACGAGGACTCGTAATCATTAGTGTCGGGGCAGAGAGCTCTCACACCGCAGTTCGATATGCGAAACATGCTGAAAGTGTCGGTGCGAATGCCGTCATGGCGATTCCTCCCACATCAACTTCGGCCAATGACGATGAACTATTGAAATACTACGAAAACCTCATTCGTGCAATCAACATACCAGTAATCGTTCAGGACGCAAGTGGTTATGTCGGCAAGCCAATGTCGTTAGCAATGCAAGCATTACTTCTCGAGAAATTTGGTGAGCGTGTGATGTATAAACCAGAAGCGACACCGATTGGGCCACGCTTAAGTGCACTGCGCAATCTTACGAATGGACAAGCACATATTTTTGAAGGCAGTGGAGGAATAGCCCTCGTAGATAGCCATCATCGAGGAGCAAAAGCGACAATGCCTGGTGCAGACATGTGTTGGGCCCTTGTCGCTCTCTGGCACGCATTAGAAATAGGTGACAGTGCCCGAATAGATGCAATTAATGGTCCTTTGTCGGCAATGATTTCGTTGCAAAACAGTCTTGACGCATTTCTCGCTGTTGAAAAACACTTGCTTGTGCGGCAACAAATATTCAAAAATGAGATCATTCGCGGTCCAGTAAGTTACAGCTTGGATATTGAAACCAGAAAAGAAGTCGACAGGTTGTTTGAACTTCTTAAATTTGCTGTCCAATGACCAGTGATTTCTATGAATTAACATGTTGCATCACAACTCTTTAGGTAATTACAGGTTTCTTCAAGGAATAGAGCCGTATTCGTGTGGGGTAATTGCTGACAAAAATTTTGAACTTGTCCGCGTGACCATGCCCCAAAGTATCAAGTGGGAAAATGGTTTTGATAAAGTTTTTGAGTATCTAATCAAAGAAAGTCAGAGTATTCACAGTCTTGCTTCAATTGAACTTCGTTCACCATGCGTGAGATCTATGACCGAATTTATCGAGTTCAATTCGAATTACATAAACGTGATAAGTGAGTTTGATTTGTTAGTCAAAGGGTTAAACCCGATAGCCCGAACAAATGTAGTGCCTGCTTCCAGCAGTGACTCAGAAACCACCCTGCATGCATTTTCTTACACGCGCCAAATCGCAAACAGGTCTTTTAAGTCCTTTGTCGTTGCAGGAGCCGGTGAATTAAGTGGATCAGCCCTTGATTCTCAAGACATCATCAGATATCAGGACACGAGCCAAGATGGTTTATCTGAAAAAGTTAAATGTGTCCGCGATGTCATGACTGATCGACTAATCAAACTAGGTGTGGGATGGATTGATGTGACATCTACTTCTATCTACACGGTGCACGATGTTCAGTCAATAATTGATAAATCACTCCTGCCATATATTCACACTGCGAGTCGATTTGGTCTGCAATTTTTTCGGGCGAGACCACCCGTTATCGATATTGAGTTCGAGATGGATACACGTGGCGTTCATGTTGAAACAGTTTTATCTAGCGAGTAACCCACCATCAACTGCTATCGATTCCCCAGTAATAAATGAAGCATCATCGGATGCCAGAAAAGCAACGACTGCCGCAACTTCTGCAGGTTGACCCACCCGCCCTAATGGGTGCAAGTCAATGATCTGTCGCTTAACGCTAACTGAATTTTCATGATGGCTGGCGATATATTCACGCATCTGATCTGTTTCAATAAAGCCAGGGGCTACGCAATTAACACGAACACCGTCCTTGGCATAATCCAATGCCATTTGACGTGTCAGTGCGTGCACTGCCCCTTTTGATGCACAATACGCAGCATCGTCAAGTAAACCAACACTCGCAGCGATTGAACCAATATTCACGACGCTTCCACCCGAACCTTCAACCATCATTGGTATGGCGTATCGAGAAGTCACAAAAATACTTTGCACATTAGCGGCCATTAAATCAACGAATTGCTGATCTGTTGTATTTACGACAGATTTCAAAAGCCCAACTGCCGCGTTGTTGCAAACTATATCGAGGCGCCGATACTCGCTTCGTATAAAATTAAAAATCTCTTTAATTTCACTATCCGATCTGACATCAGCAGAAATAAATTTTGCTTTAAACCCATTTGACTTGAGTTCAGCTTCGAATCTCTGACCTTCTTCTTTAGTGCGCTGTGTGAAAACAACTGTCGCACCTTCATAAGCCAACCGTCTAACGACGGCCTGACCTATTCCGCGTGCTCCGCCAGTGACTAGGGCAACACGCTCGCCAAGTCGATTTTCGGATACTTGAGACATCGTTCGTTAGAAAACTTTTTTTCTTTGCTTCTACGTAAAAAATATAAGTAAGCGCATATGAATCAAAATGATATTTTTTAGATTTGTCACTGAAGGTTATATTATATATAGTTTCACCATGAATAAATACCGCATCGGAATCGACACGGGTGGCACTTTTACCGATCTAATCAGATTTGACATGAGCACAGGTGAAATAACTTCGCTTAAAGTGCCGAGCACCCCTGGCAAACCACTACAAGCCTTTGTTGGTGCACTCAAGCAATCTGAAGTACCTTTAGACAGCGTTGATGGGCTCGTTCATGGTACTACCGTTGCTACAAATGCACTAATCCAAAGAAATGGCGCAAAAGTTGGCTTTATTTGTACCGCTGGATACGAAGATACTGCCTACATCCAACGCGTTAATCGCCAATTTCTGTATGACTTAACTTGGGATAAACCGATGCCGTTACTGCAAAGTAGGCGAAACTGCATCGGTGTAGCAGAACGAGTTAACGCCAGGGGTGAAATAGTTACAGTTCTTCAAGACTCAGAGATTGAACGCATAATCAAACACATCGAAATAAGTAACTATGAATCACTGGCAATCTGTCTACTCTTCTCATATTTAAACATTACCCATGAGAAACTTTTAGCTACCAAACTTAGAGAAAAATTTCCAGAGACCCCGATTTCTGTTTCACATGAAATTGCGCCAATATGGAGAGAATACGAGAGATCTAGTACAACGATTGCTGATGCATTCGTCAAACCGCTGATTCGAAACTATGTAACTAGTCTAAAAAATGGGCTTTCCGAAACAGGCTTTGCTCATCCATGGTCGATGATGAAGTCCAATGGTGGTCTTATGAATGCAGACGCGGCGGCGCTTCAACCTATCCACCTTGCAATGTCTGGACCGGCAGGTGGAGCGGTCGCTAGTCAACGTATCTCATCACTGCTTGGTCTTCAGAACTTAGTAACTATTGATGTTGGCGGTACTAGTGCTGATGTTGGAATGATTCTAGAAAGCCAGATCAGTTACACAACCGAATACGAAATTGAATGGGGAATTCCTGCTGCGATTCCCTTAATTGACATCAAGACAGTTGGAGCCGGAGGTGGATCAATTGCGTCCGTGAACTCTGGTGGTTTTCTTCAAGTCGGACCAAAGAGTGCTGGTGCCGTACCAGGGCCAATTTGCTATGGACAGGGTGGTAAGAACATCACGTTGACTGATGCAAATTTGATTCTTGGACGCCTCAACCCCGACTATTTTCTTGCAGGAAAATTAAAACTTGACATATCTTTAATTGATAACGAGATTCAAAAAATGTCGAATAATCTTGGAATGAGTAGCCTTGAACTCTCTTTAGCCATAGTTGAAATCGCAAACGAGAACATGGCGAACGCAATTCGAATGGTCAGTATTGAGCGTGGACATGACCCGCGGAATTTTGCGCTTTTAGCATTCGGGGGTGCTGGACCGCTCCATGGATGTGCTATTGCTCGAAAGCTAGGAATTCCTACGGTTGTTATACCCCCATTCCCCGGAGGATTTTGTGCACTAGGTCTGCTCATGGGTGATTTACGTGTAGATAAGGTTTGGACACAATCGTTCAGATCAGACAGAGTTACTCCGAGCGAAGTCGTGGCCAGATTTGATCTAATTGCCGAAGCGGCATCATCCGAACTTCAGCAACAAGGTTTTTCCGGTGAACCAACGTATGAGTACTCAATCAATATGAGATATCTTGGACAAAATTATGAAATGGAAGTTGTTGTACCTTCTTTGCGAAGCACAAATAGCGAGTCAGCCAATGAGCAACTTAACAGAGCTTACGAATCATTTAATCGTAAACATATTGCAATGTATGAGTACAGCATGAATGAAGCTGTAATTGAAATGATTAGTTTTAAAGTTGCCGCAATTGGACTGATCCAACATCCAAAGCTCGCAACTATTTCCGAAACTGGAAAGCAGTTTACCGAAACTCGAAATGTTCACTTTGAATCAGCCGGGACAGTGCAATGTGTAGTAATTCGGCGACAATCAATGCCGATTAACGTAACTCTCGATGGACCAATGATTATTGAAGAAGATGGGTCCACAACCCTTGTCGCGCCAGGCGCAAAAGTAACCCGTAATGAATATGACATTCTGACTTTAGAGGTACCTAAATGACAACGAAAGTTTCGCACTCAAAAGATCTCAAAGTAGATCAGGTGACACTCACCGTGATTGATAATTATTTGGCCACAACATGTCGCGAGATGGGTATCGCGATGATGCGCACCGCGTATTCTCCAATGTTCAATGAGTCACTTGACTTTTCTTGTGTCTTGTTTGATAAGTACGGCCGGATGATTTCGCAAGCCGAGTTCTGTCCATCTCAAATTGGGACGATTAAGTTCACCGTTGAATGGATGATTGACGAGTTAGGGCCTGATGTTTACAAGCCAGGCGACGTGATAATAATGAACGACCCGTACCGCGGTAGCGGACACATTCCAGAGCACACTTTACTTAGAGCCGTATTCCACCAAGGCGAAATCGTTGCTTTCGTTGCCAATTGTGCGCACCTTGCAGAACCCGGTGCGAAAGCACCAGGAGGACTTTCAGGTGATGCAACAGATATTTTTCAAGAAGGTCTTCGCCTTCCTCCCCTTTGGCTACAACGTGAAGGAAAACCACAAGAAGATATCTGGAAAATCATTTTTGCTAATCATAGAACTCCAAAAACAACCTATGGAGATTTGATGGCAATGGTTGGATCACTCAATGTTGCCGAACGTCGAATTACTAGTCTTATCGAGAAATATGGCCTGGAGACTTACCAAAATGCGACCAACGACTTAATCAAAATTGCCGAGCGCCGTATGCGTGAAGAAATCAGAAAGATTCCAGACGGCGAATACAGCTTTGAGGACATTATTGAAGATGATGGTGTTCTAAATATTCCTTATACAGTGCGTTGCAAAGTAGTGGTCGATGACGACCAAATTACTTGTGATTTCACAGGATCTTCATTGCAGGCAGCCGGTCCAATGAATGGAACTTTTGCTGTAACAGCATCCGCCGTATACAACGCTCTAATGCACTTGACTGACCCGACTATTCCGCGAAACGAAGGGTGCTATCGACCAATACATACAATTGCGCCACCAGGAACAATATTAAATTGCGAGTTTCCTGCCCCGCTAGTTGGCGGCAATACTGAATTAAGCCCGAGAATAACAGACATTATTTTTGGCGCACTCGCCGATGCTCTTCCCGATCGAGTTCCAGCATCACAAGGTGGAACATCCTGCTGCTTCCTATTTGGTGGGGCTCAGCCTGACTCTGGTGACCTCTACTCTCATTTTCATTTTGAAGGTATCGGCTGGGGTGGTCGACCATACAAAGATGGAAATAGCCAAATCATTGTTATTAACGGAAACTGCCGCAACACCCCTGTCGAAGTTTTTGAAACTCGATACCCGATTCGAGTTGAGTCATACCGTTTGCTTGAAGACTCAGGCGGTCCTGGCGAAAACCGAGGCGGACTTGGAATTGAGCGAATTATGACGATGGAGGCGGACTCGATAACCGTTAGCGCAATTTTTAATCGAATGACGGTTGACCCATTTGGAATTCATGGTGGCAAGCCGGGCAAAAATAGTGGAATCTATGTTCGAAAAGCCGGAACTAAAGATTGGAAAACATTCAGTGAATTATTCGGTACCACATCGCCGTCTAAGTTTGCAAACATAAACTTGAAACGCGGTGACCAGGTAAAAATTGTTGCACCTGGTGGTGGCGGTTGGGGTGATCCAATGAAGCGTTCGTCCGAACGTGTGCAAACTGACCTTCAGGAGGGTTTTATTACCCAAGAGTCAGCCAGAAATGATTACGGAGTATCTGCTCATTGTGACGATCACGGATTATGGAAAGTTACACCAAGATGAAACAGCAGAACGAAACACCCAATGGCAGGTGGATCGAGCGCTCACCAATGTATCTCTCGTTTGATATTTTTAATTGTGACTACTGTGGAAAGAACATTCCTAGATCAATTTGGTTGGAAAACATCGAAAATAAAGAAATCCCATTCTGCAGCCCAGAAATCGCGAAAGTATTTATTCGTACCAGAAAGTTTCCAGAAAATGAGCGAAAGTCTGACTGTGAAATTAGTCTTTCAGAGGAACTTCGGGTCGTTCGCGCAGGATGTGCGGCGCTTCGCGATCGCCGCGACACTTCAACACAATAGAAATTCAAATAATTTATACTCAACACAACATCCGGAGAACAAAGTGCCAAAGCGACCAATATTAACGAAAAATGCACCAGCACCAAGCGGAGGTTACAATCAGGCAATTCGTGCCGGGCAGTTTTTGTATTTGTCAGGGCAAGGACCAAGCACACCAGATGGAGTGCTCATCGACTCTGGCTTTGAAATGAAAGTCAGACAAGTCTTCGAGAATTTAAATCAAGTCGCAACCGCAGCAGGATTCTCATTGAGTGACGCGGTCAAAATCAACGTGTATCTTGAATCAATGGATGATTTTGACACCATGGATCGCATTTACCGTGAGATGGTCCCGATGCCATATCCAACTCGCACGACAATTTCTTGCGGTGTAGGTGGAATCGGAATCGAGATTGATGCTGTCCTGTGGTCAGACAACGTCAAATGATGCCTGATCAAGAGATGTCTTTCATCGACTGGCGACATAAAGGTTTCCCAACCACCGAAAGAATTGATTCTGATTTTTTAATCAAGCAACAATGGAATATTTTAAGTGGCGACACATTTCTACCAATTCTGGTGATCAAGGAATCGGCACTAAGTCACAATCTCGATGTCGTACATGGTTATTGCAAAAACAATGGTTTTTCTATCGCACCTCATGGTAAAACAACCATGTCGCCAGAAATAGTTGCGAGACAATTTGCCGCTGGCTCTTGGGCAATTACAGCCGCAACCGTTAGCCAGGCAAAAATTTTTCGAGCATTTGGATCACCAAGAGTATTGATTGCAAGCGAAGTCGTGGAGCCAAATTCAATTAAGTGGATTTCCGAGCAGTTATCCGACCCAGATTTCGAAATTTTATGCCTAGTTGACTCGGTTGCTGGAGTGAAGATTTTAGATACATCTCTTGGCAAATCCAAAATACAACCAAGACTCAAAGTATTACTTGAACTTGGAATGATCGATGGTCGGACAGGTTGCAGAAGTCTTGAACAAATTGCGGCAACGGTGGCCGAAATTAAAAAGTCGGACCATTTAGCCCTTGCCGGAGTCGAAGCATTCGAGGGGGTTGTTCACTATGACGAAGATGGTATAAAAATAGTTGACAGCTTTCTTGAACAAGTATTTCAGACCGCGCAGCGACTTGAAGCTCAAGGCGACTTCGCTCGTGTATCAGAAATTATAATTAGCGCCGGTGGAAGCGCGTTCCCAGACCGTGTCGCAAATAGTTTCACTGAAAAGTGGCTAGGTAAAGCTCCAATACGAATCGTGTTGAGAAGTGGCTGCTATATAACGCATGATCACGGTCTTTATGAACGGGCATCACCTTTCGGTTCACGACTCAACACTCAATCACTTAAGCCAGCTCTCGAAATTTGGGGAGCAGTTATTTCGCGACCTGAACCCAATCTTGCCTTGCTTAACTTTGGTAAACGAGATGTTGCTTATGACATTGACCTGCCAACAGCCATATGGATAAAACATCAAGGTACGAATCAACTGATAACCGCACGTGGCCTAAATATCTTTGACTTAAACGACCAACATGCTTTTGTCCGTGTTGATCCGAGTATCGAATTAAACGTTGGAGATTTTGTTGGTGCTGGAATCTCACACCCATGCACAGCCTTTGATAAGTGGAGGATGATTCCAGTTGTTGCCGATGACTATAAAATAGTGTCAGTGGTCTCGACTTATTTTTGAAAAATCGTACTAATATTCCAATTATCCGCACCAAATAGTTGCGCATTTTCGGAAGGAAACTTTATGGATACTTTCGTGCCAACTTGAACCTTTGCCTTAGGTTGGCACCGAACCACGACTAGGTCGTCAGCTATTGCGATATTTACAAAAAGATCCGCACCGGTTGGTTCTAAAAACTTTACGACTCCTGAAAGTTCACCCGCGAGCACATCATTTGAAATCTCAATATGCTCTGGTCTAACGCCTAAAGACACAGTCTCGTTCACCCGACTTGAAATCAAGTCTGGTGTCAGATCCATTTTGGAATAATCAAGCGACAATGTAAAATCGCCACATTGAAACTTTAATTGACCAGAAATCAGTGCGATTTTACCTTTAATGAGATTCATCGGTGGCGCACCCATAAATCTCGCTACAAAAGTATTGGCGGGCTTCTCATATGTTCTAGTGGGTGTATCAATTTGCTGTAACTCGCCATCTCTCAAAATTGCGATTCGCTTACCCATCGTCATCGCTTCAATTTGATCATGGGTTACATAAATAGTCGTAATTCCGAGTCGCTGATGAAGCTCCATTAGTTCAATTCGTGTTTGTTGACGAAGTTGAGCATCAAGATTTGATAACGGTTCGTCCATCAAAAATACAACGGGTTTTCTCACGATGGCACGAGCCAAAGCCACCCTTTGTCTTTGACCACCAGATAATTGACTAGGTAAACGGTCCATTAACTGATCTAATTCCAGAATCCTCGCGGCTTCCTCAACACTTTTCGAAACTTCATCTTTTGATAATCGAGCAGTTTCAAGCGGAAACGCAATATTTTTTCGAACTGTCCTGTGTGGATAGAGTGCATAATTTTGAAACACAAATGCCGCGTTTCGATCTACTGGACTCACAAAATTAACAATCTCGCCGTCAATCAATATTTCCCCCGAGTTCACATCTTCAAGACCTGCAATCAGACGCAGAATGGTACTTTTGCCGCACCCAGATGGCCCCAATAAAACGAGAAACTCACCATTTTCGACTTTCAGGGATACGGATTTAACAACCGTATTATCACCAAATGATTTGGTTAACTCTCGAATAATTACTTCAGCCATTGTTTCTCCATTCAATTTGACTCATTGTTTCAAAGCTCCTGCTACCGATGCCTGGACGAACCACCTTTGAAAAAATAGAAACACCATAATGATCGGAGCGATTGTCATTAGTGTCGCCGCAGCGATCACACCCCAGTTGGTAACAAATTGTCCTTGAAGCGTCGCGATACCAACTGTTAGCACCCTGGTTTCATCTTTTGTTGTAATAACGAGTGGCCACAGAAAATTCGCCCACTGCTGCATGAATACAAATATTCCAAGCACGACGATTGCTGGCTTAATCAATGGCAGAACAATTCTTGTGAATATTCGCCATTCGCTTGCACCATCAATTCGTGCGGCCTCGTACAGACCTTTTGGAAGTGTCTCGATAAATTGCCGCATCATAAAAACACCCAGTGGAGATACCGTCATTGGAATGATCAAACCTCCAAAAGTATCAAGACCTATGAGTCCAAATGTCCAATGGTCCAAGTTACGGACGAGCAAATAAGTTGGCGCCAAAAGCGCTGCAGTTGGCACCATCAGAGTTGCCAAAATGAGACCAAAAATCATTCTTTTGCCCGGAAAGTTCATTCGCGCAAATGCATAACCTGCAAGGGTGTCTATTACTAACGAAATCAATGTGACCGATGTAGCAAATATGAATGTATTTATTGCCCAACGTACGTAATTAGTTTCAAAAATTAAAAATTCAAAATTGCCAAGGTAAAAACTATTAGGTAGCCATTGAGGAGGATACGAGAATAGAGATTTGCTTTCACGAAATGCTGGGGAAATAATATAAATAATCGGACCTACAGATATAAATACGAAAATGCCAAGAATCAGATAAGAAATTAGTGACTTGATACGGCGACTTTGCGTATCTTGCCTTGCAAGATCTTGTAATTCAACACCGACCGAAAGTTTCAATGCCATAACTTACCGTTAGTTTGCGTTGTCGGATTTTTTGCCGAGAAAACCATAAGCTGCGACCGTTAAGGCGACTACGACCAGTAGCAAGCCGACGCTAGTTGCATAAGCAAGACCAATATCCTGAAATGCAAACAATCTCTTATAGATGAACCAAACGACGGACGAAGTACCTAGAACAGGACCGCCTTTGGTAAGAACTTGAACCGAATCAAACAACTGAAAGTTGAAAATTAATGCGATTATGACTGCAAATAAAAGCAGTGGCCTGAGTGTCGGCAAAGAAATTTTGAGAAAACGTCGCGCCGATCGTGCCCCATCAACTTTTGCTGCATCAATCAAGTCACTCGGAATGCTTTGCAACCCCGCTAAAAAGAACAAAACCCAGAACCCAAGCCCTCGCCACACTTCAAGCGAAACTATGGTCAACAAGGCATTTGGATTTTCACCCAAAAAATTTAATTTCTCTTGATTTGTTGCCTGCAAAACAAGATTAATGAATCCCATATCGTAATGTGTTAGAAAAAAGAAGATCATTCCAGCCATAATTGGCGGCACGAGTAATGGAAAATATAAAGCGACTTTAAAGAAATTTTGACCACGTTTATTACTTTTGAGTAGTCCTGCAATTAGCAATGCAAGACCAAACACCACCGTAATTGCGATAATGACGTATATCACTGTATTTTTTAGCGAGCGAGTGAGCTCGTCGTTTGAGAGCATCCTTGACCAATTATCAAAGCCCACAAATTCAGCTCGATCAATCAACCCACCAGAATTAAAACTAAGCCAAATAGACCAAACCATAGGTAATGCCAGAAAAACTGACCAAAGTAATAAAAATGGTCCTAGAAATCCAGCAACCGGCAGAATTCCACGAAGTTTATAACGCGATCGTGCTTTTCGAAATTCATTTTCCGACATCGCAAGCTCTTGCCATCTAGTGTCGGGGCTATTTTGTTCAATCTGATTCACAAAATTCTTTCTCAGGCACAAATTAAACTGGGGTGGCTGACCGTCGAGGTCAGCCACCCCAGTTCTTAGATCTACGTTTAATTATTAGCCCTTGGCCAATGCCTCAGTCGCACCTTTCTGAGCTGCCGCAAATGCATCATCTACCGAAGTTTTGCAACTTGTAGCTGCTTCGAGTGCTTTTGCATACTCATCAAGAAGTTGAGAAACTTTTGGCGAAGTCTTTAGCCCATCCCATACCGCTACCCAACTTGCGTTGCGAGCGAGCATTTCATCGCCACCGCTTGCATCTGCATCCAGACGAGCCGGAACGAATGCATAACGTTGGTTATAGGTTGAGTTGAACTCTGCAGAGCTAAGCCACTTTACGAATTCCCAAGCAGCGTCCGCATTCTTGCTTTTTGCGGCAATTGCCCAGTGTCCAGTTGTAGCGAATTGAGTCGCCTTACCGCCGAATCCGACAGGCATTCCAATGTCCCAAGCAAAAGGAAGACTGGCTTCCTTGAATGTTTTTACACGACTTGGTTCATCAAGAATGAAGGCAAGTTTTCCAGCTTTGAAAAGTTCAATCGCGGCTTCGCGATTATAAAGTCCATTTGCCGGTTGCACTTTGTCCTTACAGATCATGTCTGCAGCAGCTTGTGCTGAGTCCTTGACTTCTTTTGAATCCATCATTGCAGTCTTGCCATCAGCCGAAAGAAAATCGCCTCCACGGTTGTGGACACTTGCCAAAGTGAAGTACCAGCCATAGTCGGCAACAGTTCTAGGTGTATAGAAACCGAGAACATCTTTGTTACCTTTCGACTTTTGATCAGCCATAATCGCCTTTGAAGCGGCAACTAGCTCCTCTTCAGTCGTTGGCACATTAGCCACACCGGCGCTCTTCATCATGTCAAGATTTGCGTACATCGCAATTGTTCCGACCACGAAAGGCAATCCGTAAAGCTTGCCATTGTAAGTACTCGCATTAAGAACTCCAGCCGGGAAGTTCTTTAGATCACTTGCGAAGTCTTCACCATTGATTCGTGGTGTTATGTCACTAAATGCACCACGCTCACCAAAAAGTGTGAGGTGTGTACTTGTTTGATATGTCACGTCATATGGCGTTTCAGAAGCGAAACTTGCTGTGTACAACGCTTCAAGTTGATCCCAAGGAACTTGTGTCAACTCAACTTTGATACCAGTCTTTTCTGTGAAATCTGGCAACCACTTTTCCCAATTAGCTTTTTCGTCCTCGCCGTGAGGTGCTTTACCGAATGAAAGGGTGACCCCATCAAAAGGCTTTGCGTCCGCGACCGCTTCGGCTACAGTATCGGCTACAGATTCTTCAGTTGAACTATCTCCGCCACCTCCGCAGGCACCGACAAATAACGCTGTCGCTCCTAAAAAAGCAAGAAATAACCGGTTTGAATTTTTCTCTTTCATTACACTTTCCCCTCTAACTGGGAGCCATTGTTGACCCCTTCAAACGCCATGATAGTGATAATATAACCTTGCGTCAAATTTATATTATTTGATACCTAACCTATTGAATTAGGCTAGTTAAGTGTCAAATGAACATAACTACGAACGATCGCAACTTCATTCAGAGCGGTCTAAAACCACAATTCCGGGTGGGGTAAACAGCAATGTGAGATTGCTCTCGGATCCTTGCCCCCTGACTTTCACCCGTGGCGAAGGATCATATATCTGGGACATCGATAACAATCGCTACTTGGATTTTGCAATGGGGATGGGTCCACACATTCTCGGACATTCTCCCAAAGCGGTTATAAGTGCAATTCATCAAGCCTTAGGCGAGGGACAATTATTCGCAGGTCAGAATATCTACGAAGTACAACTTGCTGAGTTGTTTGTTTCACTCCTTCCATGGATTGAACAGGTACGAACTGGACTCTCTGGAACAGAGATGAATCTTCTCGCAGTCCGTATTGCTAGGGCTCACACTGGGAAACAAAAAATCGTTAGATTCGCTGGCCATTATCACGGATGGCTTGACCCGTTATTCGTTAATCCATCATCGGTTGATTCATCAGACGAGAATTATTTGACGGCAGGACAGTCGAAGTCGGCAGCAAATGACATAATTCTTGCCGAGTGGAACGACATTGATTCATTAAGAAAATTAGTTGACTACGAGAGTGATATCGCTGCCATGATAATGGAGCCAGTGATGTGTAACACAGGCTGCATTGAACCATCTCCTGGATATTTGCAGTCTGTAAAAAATCTGTGTCAGTCACGTGGAATTATTCTGATCATTGATGAAGTAATTACAGGATTTCGACTTGGTATAAAAGGTGCCCAGGGGCGACACAAAATACATGGAGACATCTCAATCTACGCCAAAGCAATCGGTGCGGGTTTTCCAATCGCTATTTTGGGCTCGTCAGTGGAACTGCTGAACGAGGTTGGAACAGGAAATATAAATCACTCGGGCACATACAACGCAGGGGTCGCATCCACTGTGGCTGCACTTGCAACGCTCACAGAGCTGAAAAACACGAACCCTTTTGAAAAAATTCAGTCAACTGGTCTCAACTTGATGAATGAACTGTCAAGATTGAAAACCAGAGATGGTAAGCACCTCAATGCTGAGGGAACTGGACATCTTTTTCAACTTAGATTTGGACCGTCAGACAGACCTGATAATTTGCTTCGGTTCAAAGAAAACTCTGATAGCGAAACTCTCAAAAAGTTTATTTCTGCATGGCAAAAATTAGGAGTCAAAACCACAAGTCGCGGAATGTGTTTTCTCTCCGCTGCGCATACTGAAAAAGATATAGAGTTTGCCGCTGAAAAAGCTGCGAAAGCAATATCTGAGATCTGATTTTATTTTCTGAGTTGTTAAAAAGGAGCAAATTATGCAGAACTTTAATTATAAAGACCTCAAATTTACTTATAGCCCAAGTCACGAAAAAATTGGAGAAGTTAATTCGGGCGAACTGTTTAGCGTTGAGACAGAAGACTGCTTTACCGGGAAATTTCGAGACTCTCAAAACTACAGCAGTGAAACATTGGCATGGGTGCTTGAAAACTTAGATGGTGTTACGGGACCGATTGCGGTGCGGGGTGCAAAAGTTGGCGATGTCGTCGCAATCACATTGCACGAAATTGAAATCACTACACCAGGAAGCGTAGCCCTGAGCCCATGCGATGATCCGTCACCCGGTGACTGGTGGAGTCAATGGTATGGATGCAAATCTTTTCAAATCAAAAATGGATTTTTGCACTTTAGCGAGAAAATAAAAATACCAGTACAACCTCTAATCGGTTGTATTGCTACTGCACCTGACCGCGAAACTGTTCTAAGTAAAATGCAGGGTCCGTATGGCGGAAATATGGATTGCACTGAAATGAGTACGGGATCAACAATTATTCTCCCAATCGCGGTGCCCGGTGCGATGATTTACTTTGGGGACGCCAAAGCAATCATGGGCGACGGGGAAATAGTTCAGGCACCAGAAGTTGGCACGAAAATTACTGTCAGTATCGAAATTCGCCATAAACCAAGAAGTATGAAATGGCCAAGGGTCGAATCTACCGAAGCACTAACAACAGTTGTATCTGACACGACACTTGACCGAGCGATCGGTAAAGCTTTTGCTGAACTTCTCTGCTGGATTGAAGATGATTACGATGTTTCAAGAGTTGACGCTGCACTGCTCTTGGCAATGGTCGCCAAAACTGGTGTCTGTCAAACGGCAAATACGCTGCACACCGGAAAATGTAGCGTACAACGAAGTGATCTAATAGGGCTTGAACTTAGAGTCCTAACACCAAAAACTTGATCGCCGCAATGTCGGAGCAGGAAGGGGCGCGCGGTCTGGCGGATTAAAAGGAGGCATCGGATCTGCGAGCGTTGTTTTGAACAACGGCATTACGGTCGCAGCATTGGTGGCTCTGAATTCTGCAGGCAGCACTGTAGACCCAAAGTCGGGCGAATTGTTTGGCGCTCGCTACGGGTTAGGTGACGAGTTTGGGCACTTGCACGCGATGCTAAATGCCGAGTCGGTGGCAGGTTGGAAGAGTTACCACGACACCTTCCCATCAACTAGGTAATTCGAATCAAAGTTACCGACTGATCGCACGCTTCCTCGAAGTGCAATAAAAGCACCTTCGATCCTGGCGTCAGAACATAGAGCTTTGGCCATCTGTGCG
>SXGS01345696.1_pt1 | contig 29344 bp, 35 predicted proteins | sample 3174681 | NCBI WGS metagenome assembly SXGS01 (sample SAMN11356861, study PRJNA531348) | freshwater metagenome | isolation source: freshwater sample F1-80 | place: China: Fuxian Lake, Yuxi | collected 2017-12-25 | reverse complement strand
GGATGCGGTGGCCGCGCCCTGAGTGCCGGATGCGGTGGCCGCGCCCTGAGTGCCGGATGCGGTGGCCGCGCCCTGAGTGCCGGATGCGGTGGCCGCGCCCTGAGCGCCGGATGCGGTGGCCGCGCCCTGAGTGCCGGATGCGGTGGCCGCGCCCTGAGTGCCGGATGCGGTGGCCGCGCCCTGCTCGCCGGATGCGGTGGCCAGTCCGTTGTCCTTGACCGCGACCGGACCCTCTGGGGTCGCGCGGTCCATGACCCACTTAACGGCTTCCAGTGTCAGATCGCGAAGGCCGATCTCTTGCCCAACCTTCAGGATTTCTCCGGCGACCTTGACCTGATCGTCGCTGTCGGTAGCCCCGGACAACTCCACCCGGCAGAACCGCGAACCGGCGGGCAAGTAGTACTGGAAAACCGACAGCGGGTGAGCCGTGTCGATGATGGCGTGGAACCCGCCTAGGCAGGCCTTCACCACGCCCTTGTGGGTGTAGGTCTTGCCGACCTCGAACTGATAGCCCCGGCACTGAAGGTTTGCGTCGAACCCCTTGATGGCGTGGGTCACGGGGGCCGGTGCAACCTCCCCCGTTTTCGATTTGGTCTTTGCGGCTCGCGCCATCTGCGTTGCTCCCTCGTGATGGGAGAAATGTCGCAAAATGCAAACTCCGGTGTCAAGCGGAGATTTTGCATAATGCGAACCCGGCAAGCGCGGGCTGCAATACGTCAGTTTTGGACGCACCCGTTAAGCCGTCGCATTGACCAATACGGCCAAGCTGGGAATCGATGAAGGCTGAAGGGAGGACCGTCGATGGCTCAGACCACGATCTACTGCGTGCAGACCTACTGGAAAGACCGGCTTCGCCTGAACATGGGCGGCCTACGTCAGTTCACCGACGAACGGAAAGCCCGTTACCACGCCGAGCGAGCCTCACTCCGTGAGGATGGCGTGATCCTCTATGCAGTGAGAGGCGAGCCAGAGTTCGATCACTGGGAAGATCCCCGCGTCCTGGCCGCCTACGGCGAGACGCCGATCGCTTAGCGCCTGTCGATCGTCTCGGTGCAGCCGAACCAGAACGGGTTGCTCTGGTCCCGGGGGCAGTCGTTAACAGTCGCTTCCGGATGGGCCTCTGCCCAGGCAATGCCGGCCTGATAGGCGCGGTCTTCAGCGGTTCGCGGGGTCAGCGCGTTATAGATCACCACCACGGCCGCGAAGATGAGGAACGCGATACCGTAATCCCGTGCCCGGCGCCGGAGGTTCACGCAGCTCTCGCGAAGGTCTTCAGCACCGCAAGCGCCTGGTCGCGGCTGGCCTCTGGGATCGAGCTCCACACGTCCAGGACGTCGGTCGGCATCTCGTCAGGGTCGATATCCAAGATGAAGCCCGGCGTGGTGTTCAGCACCGGCGCCAGCTTGCGTAGCCACTTCGGCGACAGCTTCCGCTGGCCCGATTCCAGAAGCGAGATAACGCCAGGGGTCGTGTCGATTGCCTCGGCCAGCTGTTCTTGCGTCATCCCGCGATGACGACGCCAGGCCGACAGGAAGTTCGCATTGGGCGTCTGGAACGGAACGTGGTCCATCCATGCATTGTGCGAAGAGGTCGGCGGCATGTCCTTGGGCAGACTGCGACATTGACCCCTTGCGTTTGAGTTTGCGTTCTGCAACATTTGCGGAATGCAACAGCTAGACGAAGACGCCAGCCTTGCCACCCGGCTCCGTAGGATCGGGGTCAGCAGGGCTTACGCCAGTCAGATTGTGAACGGAAAGCGCGCCCCCTCGATGGAGCTGGCCCTGCGTATCCATTCCGAAATCGGTGAGAAGCTGGGCCCGCTCGCCAACGTGGCGGACGAGGACATTCCGGCTCTGCGCCGCGTCCATCAGCCCGAGGCCGCATAGCATGCGCGCCGGGGGGGTACAGATACCTCTGACGGGTGGTCTGGTGGCGCTCATCGACGCCTCAGACGTCGATCTTGTGGCGGATGTCAGTTGGTATGCGCACAAGTCCAGCAGCCGATACTACGCGGCCCGGAATGTCGTCATTGCCGGGGTCAGCAAAAAGGTTCGGATGCACCGGCTCATCATGGCCGCGCCGCCCGAGCTTCAGGTGGACCACATCAACGGCAACACGCTCGACAACCGCCGGGCCAATCTTCGGCTGTGCACTCCGGCGCAGAACAAGTGGAACCGCAGCGCGCCGAGCGGCTCGGTTAGTGGTTATCTGGGGGTTTTTCGCAGGCCATCGGGCCTCTGGCGCGCAAAAGTTGAAGCAAACGGTCGAAAGATCGATGTCGGCCCTTTCTCGACGCCGGAACAGGCTGCGAAAGCCCGCGACGCCATCGCCGTCAGGCTTCATGGCCCCTTCGCGACCCTGAACTTTCCGGAGGCCGGCCGTTGACCAGCCTCCGCGCAAATCTTGTCGAGAAGCTGCATTGCAGTGCGGCTCCTCTTGTCGGCCAGGCGTCCATAACGCCGCGCCGTCTCAGGCCCCTCGAACCGGGCCGCAATGCGCCAGCGGGAAGCCGCCACCGCATTCTCGATGACCAATCGAACCCTTGCATCCACCTCCATGTCGCGGCCCTCCGTGGCCCGTCTCTGTCGCAGGCACATCAATGACCTGCACGGAGCGGACTTTCATGGGTCTGGATTCCCACGAACCTCGCGGCCGGCTGGCCCGGTATCTCCAACGCCAATACGCCGACGGTGGCCATGCCGCCAACCGGCTGGCGCGGGAGATCGACTGCACGCCCAAGGCCGCATCCAACATCCTTTCCGGCCACTGGCCGACCTCCCGACACTGGGCCGCCATCGCGCGTCGCTTCGGCGACGACGTGCTGCAAGCGGTCTTCGCGCCCGAGATCGACGCCACCGTGGCCAGGCTTCAATCTGAGGTGCGCGACCTTGAACTGGCACTGGAACGCAAGCGCGCGATGGCGCGTCAGGCTGGCGGCTATCGTCCTGGCAATCCGTCTCGTGTGGCTCCGGATCAGGAAGGGCCGCGCCCATGACTGACGTCCGCACGCCCGACGAGGCCGTGAGCGAGATCGAGGGCGGCGACGGCCACGGTCTGCTGACCCTGCCCGACGGCCGCAGCGTGCCGGCGCAGTTCCACCCGCTGGCCCAGTTGCTGCCCATGATCGAGGGCGCCGCCTATGACGAACTCGTCGCCGACGTGAAGGCGCGCGGGGTCCAGCGGCCCATCGTCCTGTTCGACGAGAAGATCCTCGACGGGCGCAACCGCTACATGGCGGCGCGGGATGCGGGCGTCGGCTATCGCGTGGTCGAGTACACGGGCGACGATCCGGTCGGCTTCGTGATGAGCGAGAACGTCCAGCGCCGGCACCTGTCGACCAGCCAGAGGGCGATGGTGGCGGCGAAGCTGGCGGACCTGCCGCGCGGCGCCAACCAGCACCGGGAACAGCCCCTGCCGACGGCGGCCGAAGCCGCGAGCATGCTGAGCGTGTCGACCCGGGCCGTGGAGACCGCGCGTGTGGTTGAGCGGGAAGCTGCGCCCGAGGTGAAGGCGATGGCCGAACAGGGCAAGATCAGCGTGTCGGCCGCGGCGGACGTGGCCGGCCTGCCTGTCGAGGAACAGGCCGAGCTGGCGGCGGCGGGCCCGGCGGCGGTGCGCGAAGGCGCGCGCAAGGTGCGCGAGGAACGCCAGGTCGAGCGGTGGCGTCAGCGTGTCGAGAAGCTGGAGGCGCAGGCCGATGACGGCGAGGTCGGCGAGGTCGGCCGGGTCAACACGCGCGTCTCGATCGCCGTGCATCTGCTGGCCAAGGGCCGGGCGGACGAGGCGGCGGTGGTGTCGGAGCGGGCGGGCGTGTCGCTGGCCGGTCTCTGCGCCGCTCACCGGATGCTGACGGCCTCGCCGGAGGACCAGCGGCGGGAACAGCGCGAGATCGCGATCGTGGTCAGCGCCGTCATGGCCGCCGAGGTCGAGGTGCGGTCGGTCAAGCAGGTGGTCGACTACGACCCCGACGAGCGCCGGGTGCGTGCCTGGCGCGCGGGATGGGCGGCGGCGGTGCTGATGCGCTCCGAGCCTGACGACCTGACGACGGACGATGAACGGGCCGCTTTCCGCGAGGGCTTCGACGCCTTTTCGCAGCGGTTCGACGCCTATCTGGAGGGGAGCCGGTGACGCTTGTTCTTGGTATCGACCCCGGCCTGTCCGGCGCGCTCGCGCTCTACGACCCCGAGGGCGGGTTGCTGGAGGTCGCCGACGTGCCCGTGCTGGAGTCGCGTCGCACGACGGGCAAGGTGAAGCGGTCCATCGACGCCTACGAGGTCGCGCGCCAAGTCGATGTGTGGTCGCGCCAGATCGGCCTCGTCATGATCGAACAGGTCGGCATCCGGCCCGGCGAAGGGGCGGTAGGCGCGTTTTCGTTCGGCGAGGGCTTCGGGCTGCTGCGTGGCATCTGCACTGCGCACTTCCTGCGGATCGAGACGGTCACGCCCCAGGTCTGGCGGCGCGCGATGGGCGTGAAAGGCGACAAAGACGAGAGCCGCGCCCGCGCGTCGGTCCTCATGCCCCGCTCGACCGAGCTCTGGCGACTGAAGAAGCACGATGGCCGGGCAGAGGCGGCGCTGATCGCTCTCTACGGCGTGCGCATCCTGAAATCGGAGGCTGAAGCGTGAAGCGAAACGACCTGATCCTGCTGTTCTGGAACCAGGGCCACGATGCATCTCACATCGCCGAACAGTTCAAACTGACTGACGCGCGCATCTATCAGATCCTCAAGGAGCATCGTGAGGCCGGGCGTGTTGTACGCGCTAGTGAGGCGAGACCGCTCATCGTTCGGCCCGATCACCTATTGGTGCCGCTGGCGGCGCGCGGCAAGGGCGTCGTGGCCTACGCCATGATCGACCACGAAGATCGCGCGGTTGCGGAAGGGCGCAACTGGTGCCGCACCGTGTCCGGCTATGTCATGGCTCGTCGGGCCGAAGGAACAGGCTACGACTATCTCCACCGCCTGATTCTGCCTGGCGAGGGTCTGGTCGCCGACCACATCAGCGGCAACAAACTCGATTGCCGTCGCAGCAATCTTCGTCTCTGCACGCAGCTGGAAAACAGCAGAAATCGGGCCAAGCACAAGCGCAACACCAGCGGTTTCAAGGGCGTATCTCAAGACCGGCGATCTGGGATTTTTGTGGCTGCGATCACAGTGAACCGGCGCGCGGTGCAGCTTGGCCGCTTTGCCACGGCCGCTGAAGCCGCTGCTGCCTACGACGCTGCTGCGATCAAGTATTTCGGCGACTTTGCCCGCCCTAACTTCCGCGCGCACGGCGACGGCGTGCTGGCCGAGGTGGCGTGATGCTCGGCACGGTCCTGTTCTGGCTGCACCGCCTGATCCAGCTTCCGCACGGCCGTCGCTGGCGGGTGCTGTCGTGATCCTGCTCGAGCGGCCGACCGTCGAACGCGCATGGGCGCTGATGACCGGCGGCGATGACCTGAACACCGCAGCCCGCAAGCTGGCCGTGAACGCGGCCACCCTGGACGTAGCCATCTGGCACTGGCGGGCGCGCGTCACCGAATCCAACCCCACAAGAGGAGCGGCCAACGCATGCAAATCCTGACCATCGCCGGGAACGTCGGCAACGTGAAGGACATCAAGTCCGTCGGCGACGACAAGGTGCTGAACTTCTCGATCGCCGTGGACAACGGCAAGGATCGAAACGGCGAGAAGCGCGAGGCGACATGGTTCGACTGCGCGCTGTGGGGCAAGCGCGCGGAGTCGCTGGCGCCGTACATCACCAAGGGGTCGAAGCTGTGCGTGACCGGGCGCCCTAGTGCCCGCGCCCATGAGGGCAAGGCTTACCTGGGCATCACCGTCGCCGAGCTGACCTTCATGTCCAGCAAGTCGGACGGCGAGCGGTCGGAGACGCGCCAGAGCGATGGGTACTCGCAGCAGGCGACAGGCCCGCGCGAGACCTACGACCTGAACGACGACATCCCGTTCTGAGGTCGGCGCCGTGAAAACAGATGAACCGCGCGGCACCGTCGAGCGCGTCTTTGCCAACCGTGACGGGCACTTGACCGCCGTCATCCGCTGGAAAACCGGAACCGGCCCCGCGTCCGCCGTCGGCGACTTCCGCGAGGGCCAGGCCGTCACCGTGCGCAACGGCGAGGTCGTGGGGCGATGACCGACGTCACCCTCGTCCACACCCCTCCCCCGCCGCACAACCTCGAGGCCGAACAGGCGGTGCTCGGCGCCATCCTGTTCGACAACAAGGCGTTCGAGGGCGTGGCCGGCGACCTGGCGCCCGAGCACTTTTACGAGCCGTACCACGGGCGGCTGTTCGATCTGATCCGCGACCGCATCACCGGCGGCGGGCTGGCCGATCCGACCATGCTGAAGGACCAGCTGCGGGACGACCCCGCGTTCCAGTCCAACGGCGGGCTGCGATACCTGGCCGACCTGATGGACATGGCGCCGCCCGCATACGCCGCGCCCCAGTACGCCACGCCGATCATGGAGACGGCCGCACGTCGGCGCCTGATTGAGATCGGGGGCGCCCTGACCATGCTGGCGCGCGAGGCCACCGAAGACGCGCTCCAGCTGGCGTCTGTCACCATCAACCGCTTGGACGAAATCGTGGCTGGCGCCGCGCCGGACTCCAGCACGATGATCGACGCCAGGACGTCGATGCAGGCCACTGTCGAACGTCTGCTGCACGATCACACGCATGGCCGCGCGCGGGGCTACCAGACCGGTATTCGATGCTTTGATTATCGCCTTGGGGGCCTGGTCCCTCAGAAGCTGATCGTCGTCGGCGGACGCCCGTCGATGGGCAAGTCCGGCCTCGCGCGCGCCGCCGCGTATGGGGCAGCACGCCACAATCCGACGCACGACTTCATCCTGTTTGGCGTCGAGATGGACCGCGAGGAATACGACCTGCGCACCCTCGGCGAGATCAGCTACCGCGAGGGCCGCGGCGTCCACTACAACCGCCTGGGCGAGCCCCAGAACGTGGACCGCGAAACTCTGGACCGGCTAGCCTCATTCGTCGACCGTGCGCCGTCAAACCTGCTGATCGACGACTCCGGCCTGCTGTCGCTTGAGCATGTCCGACGCCGCCTGATGGCCCGTCGACGCAAGCGCCAAGTGGGCGCCGTGTTCATCGACTATCTGCAGATCATGGCCCGGCCCGACAGCCGAGGTCGGAACGAGGCCAGCGTCATCGGCGAGATCACCGCCGGGCTCAAGCAACTGGCCCGGTCCACCGGCGTGTGCATCGTGCTCCTGTCGCAGCTCTCGCGCCAGGTCGAGCAGCGCGACAACAAGCGCCCCATGCTGTCGGACCTGCGCGAGTCCGGATCCATCGAGCAGGACGCCGACGCCGTGCTGTTCTGCTACCGCGAGCACTACTACCTCCAGCGCGAAGGCGCGAAGAAGGGCGTCTCCGAGGCCGAGCACACCCTGATGCTTCAGAGCGTCGAGACGGTGATGGAGGTGATCTGCGCCAAGCGGCGCGGCGGCCCCATCGGCACTGATCGCCAGCGCTACCTGGCGCAATACGACGTCATCGAGAACGAGGGGGAATGGCCATGACGGCGCCGCGTCGCAAGCCCTGGATGAAGTTCTATCCCGCCGACTGGCAGTCCGATGAGGGCCTGCGATCGTGCTCGCTCGCCGCGCGAGGCTTGTGGGTCGAGATGCTGGCGATCATGCACAAGGCCGAACCCGTCGGGCACATGCTTGTCAGCGACCGTGCGCCTCCGACACGGGTGCTGGCCATCCTATGCGGGGCCACGGTGAAGGACACGGAGCGTGCTCTGGCCGAGCTCGAGGACGCCGGCGTGTTCAGCCGGAATGAGGCCGGCGTGATCTACTCCAGGCGCATGGTACGAGACGAGGAGAAGGCCGCCGAGGATAAGGCCAACGGCTCCAAAGGTGGACACCCTGCCTTAAGAGGGGGGTTAACCCCCCCGGTTAACCCGACGGTTGACGGGGGGGATAAAGCCCAGAGGCTAGAGGCTAGAATAAACCCCCCTGCCCCCCTTGCCGGGGGGGAGAGCACATCGACCCGGCGAAAAGCCCGAACGTCGATTCCCGACGGCTTCCCGTCAGCCGAACACCGCGCCGAGCAACAGGCCAAGGCTCGAGCGGCCGGTGCCAACATCGACGTCGGCTATCAGGCCGAGCGGTTCATGAACTGGGCCAAGGCCACAGACGCCCGGTATGCCGACTGGCCAGCGACCTGGCGGAACTGGATTGCGAAGGCCATTGCGGATTGCCAGTCGTCAGGCCAGCTGGCCCTCGCTCCAACGGCCGACGAGAAACCCGACTGGCCATCCCGCCTCCGCATCTGGCGATCAACCGAGCAGTGGCATCACGGCACCTGGGGCCCGTCTCCGGGTTATCCGACATGCCAGTGCCCGCCCGAGCTGTTGACCGAGGCCGAGCGTTGCGGCCGTGGTCCGGAGCGGCCGTCGTGAAGCGCCACGAACGCGACGCTGTCGGCCTGATCCGCAGCCTGGTGGAACCGCACGGCTGCACTGTCACGACCGAGATGGGCGGGAAGCACCTGGGCGTGGTGATCGAGGCGCCAGACGGCCGATGGGCGAAGTTTCCGGTCAGTGGGACGCCGCGTTCGGCCTCATGCCAGTTGAACGCCATACGCCAGCAGATCACCGGCTGGCTGGAGTCCGTCGGCCTGGTCGACCGCCGCGGCGTTCATGGCTCGAGCCGCAAACAGAAGCGCCAGACACGGGTCCGATCCCGCATCTGGCGCGTCGAGGTGATGGAGGATCCGCACACCGGGCCGGCGCGCGATCCGTGGGCCGTTCTGTCAGGCTTTCGGCTTAACGGCCCCAGCGAGCCGCTTTGACATCGCCTTGCAGGCCGTCGACCGTTGCTCGAGATGCGACGCCAGCTCGGCCAGCATCCCGTCCGGCGGCTGGCGATCGTCGGCCGCGTAGTACTGGACCCGCCGCAGCGAAATGCCCAGTAGCCGGGCAAGGTCCGATTGCCATTGCTCGCCGAACAGGAGCCGCCCCGCTTCGCATAGCAGGGCGGCGTTAGAGGGTCGGGCGGTCAAAATAGGCTCCCCTGGTTCATGGCGGTTTCATCCCATAGCCCGCCGCATGGCAAGGCCGCATGTCCGCGCCGGGATTGGCGCCGGTTGCGTTCTTGTTCGAGCTGGCGCGCGGTCAAGGGCGCGGCCGCGACGCCGGGGATCAGGGACTGATCCGCGACGCCATCGGCGAGGGTGACGGGTTCGGAGGCGGGCCGCTTGATGTGCTGACCCTCGATCCATGAGCCGGGATAGCAGGCCATAAGCCCTTTGGCCGCTTGCATGGCCTTGTCGTGGTCGCCGTAATAGTGCGCGACCACGCCACGGGAGCTGTCGGGGGCCTTGGCCATGACGCGACACATGAAAGTCGCGCCAAGCCGGTCAGCCTCCTCCCAGCACTCCGGCGGAAACGGTTCCTGATTTGCCATCACGCGGCCTCCCCATAGATCGGCGCATCTTCCGGATAGGCTTCCTCCCAGGCCGCGTCGTCCCATTCGGGCACAACATAGGGCATGTCCGGCCCTTCGGCGGGATAGCAGGGACGCCCGGCGAGCTCGCGATCTATGGCCTCGAGCAGCTGCGGCACGGTCGCGGGGTGATAATCATCGCCCGCGCCCATGCCCAGCGTCGGGGCCGCATAGCCCAGCAGATAGCCGCGCTCATGCGCCATGTCCGCCGCGTGATCCAGGCTGACCCCGTCCGGCCGCACAAGGCGGGGACGGAAGGCCTTGGCACGGTGCCAGCGATCAGCGCCCATTTGTGCCAGTTCGCCGCCGTCATCCCGCAACCCGCCGGACGCGGCCAGAAACTCGCATAGCGTGGCGGGGAGCCGTTCGGCCTTGGGAGCCTCAACAGGCCGCTTTTCCGAGCCACCCAGGGCAATCGCGAGCTCGCGCGCTGCAATGCGCCAGTCGGCCCGCTTGTGCGTCTCACAGGCCAGCGCATAGGCCGCCTGCGCCGCGCGGTCATTCGTGAGCGACGCCATGGCGTGACAGGCCAGCCGCCACCGCTTGCGGGCGCCTTCCGTGCCCGCGCCAGCTTCGGCCGCGTCGTATAGTTTCAGGGCTTCGGCGCGGGTCATTGAGCCGACTCCGCATTGAGGGTGAAGCCGTCGCCGTAGTCGCCGCCGACGTTCACGAAAGCCGCATAGGCTGGATTGCTGTCAGGCAACGCGCCAACAACCCATTGCCCAGTCCAGCCGTACTTGCTGGCCAGCGCCATTGCAGCGGCGCGGTGGTTGGCCTCCGGGTTCAGGGCATGATCCCAGTTGACCGTTACCGCTCCGGCTTGCGCTTGCGCCTTGACGCGCGCGCCCCGGTAATCCGTCGGCCCCAAATACTTGGTGGTGATAGCCTGATGCATCGTTCTCGCTCCTAAGCGTTGCGGCGCGCCCCGTGGCGAACCGTGCGCAAAGTTACGCACGATCATTCCGCCATGTCAAGCGGTTTGTTCGCAGCATTGCGCACGATCATTCGCGGTGCTGCACGCCCTCGCGCGTATGCGGAGCCGCGAGTGACAGAACCGCCGAACGCGGTTACAGACGGCGCATGTCGCTGAAATGGGAACGCGCCAAGCCCGCCAAGCCCGCCGAATCCATCCGATCGGTGCCCAAGGTCGCGGGCCCGTGGTCACACATCAAACGCGAGCCCGTCCGCACCATGTCCCAGGCCGAACGCGACGCTTTCCTCAAGAGCCGGCCGGACCTTCAGGGACAATAACCCGCACCGGCCCGCCTCGAGCCTTCGCCCGGCTTGGCTTCGTCGGCTGGACAGCGCGCCAGCCGTCGCTATCCATCGCTAGGCCCCACAGCGCCGCGTTCAGTCGCTCGCCGATCAGCTGCGCAGCCCGATAGTCCCGCCCCGCCTCGCCAGCCGCTTTCATGCGCAGCACCGTGCGCACCGACACGCCCGTCAACCGCGCCACAACCGCAGCCCATTGCGGCCCGAACGCCCGTTCGGAGCACGTCGCGATTCGTCTCGCCAGCGGTTCTAAGTGTCGCGCCACACGACACCCTAACCGAAACGTCCAAACGCTTAAAAGCCCGCCTGACCCGCTCAAAAGCCCGAAAACACGGGGCCGAGCGTAGTCAGTGCGTTTCTCAATCGCTCAAAATCGCGCGATTTCTCGCGTCGCCCCGCCCCGCGCCTCGCCTGCGCGCAGACTCCAACCCAACCGGGGACCGCCAGTGGCAACACGCCAACGCCAAGCCCAAGCCGCAGCCGACAAGGCAACCCGAGCCGCTGCCCTCGCCACCCTACAGGGCGCACCGCTCCCCCTCCCAACCGAACCCCGCGACGTCCCCGCCCTCCCCGACGCCACAACCGCAGCCGAGATCATCACCCTCGGCGCATCCGGCCTCGCAGACGCCCAGATCGCCAACCATCTCGCCATCACACTCGAGCAGTTCCGAGGGTGGGAGAACACGCATCCCGAGATCGAGCAGGCGATGTCACGCGCGCGAACAGCTGCGCAGGCGTGGTGGGAAGAGCAGGCTAGGCGGGCTGTCATCACCGAGAACAACCGCTTCCCGGCTGCGATGTGGCAAACCCGGATGCGGGCCTTCGCCGGCTATGAGGAGAAGCCGACGATCTCGCTCAACCTCGCTGATCTGGTGCGGGTCGAGAGGCGTCAGCCGACCGTTGATCGGCTTCCGGCTGGGGCTAACACGTTGATCGAACACGGAGCGCCCCAACAGGGGGGCAGTCCGGAGGCGTCAGGGAACGCACGACTCAACCTCTTGGCCGCACCTGACGACGACGCATCCTGACAGACGCGCGCTACCCCACGGCAGGGGGGTAGGGGGGAAAATCGGGCGCGCATACCCACCAACGGGGGTCGCTCTCCCTTCCGAGACCCCCCACCCCTGATGTGTGGTCGGGCTGCTGAACGGGTGGTCTGGATTTTTTGTGAACCCCCACCCCCGGCGAGGGTCCGCAGATTTGCGGATGCGGGATGTCGAGTGCGTTCGTGGGTGCTTGGCTGGCCGACACTTTGGCGGCATGGGTCAGGGCCGCACGTATCGACCGGACGGCGTCACGCTGGAGCGGTATCTGGACAGCCGCGCGAACGTGGTTTGCATCCAGGGTCCGGTGCGTAGCGGCAAGTCCGTGGCCAGCATCATGCGGCTGTATGAGGGCATGATGAGCGTGCCGCCCGACCATACGGGCAAGCGCCGCTCCCGCTGGCTGGTGATCCGCAACAGCTATCCCGACCTGGAGGAGTCCACGCTGAAGACGTGGCTCGAGTGGTTCCCCGAGAAGGTGTACGGCCGGTTTTACTGGTCGCAGCCCTATGTGCACGAGATGCGCTTCGGCGACGTCGAGGCGGATGTGATCTTTGAGTCGTTTGTTGGCGAGGAGGATATTCCGAGCCTGAAGTCGCGGGAGTACACGGGGGCGTGGATCAACGAGGCGCAGTTCTACGGCCGGAAGTTCTGCGTGGCGGTTCTGGAGCGGACGGGCTGGTTCCCGACGCCGGGCGGCCCGAAGTGGCTGCAGATGGACATGAACGCGCCGCCGCTGGGGCACTGGGTGCCTATCATGCGGGGCGACGCGCCCATGCCGGAGGAATGGACCGAGAGTGAGCAGCGGGCGCACCGCAAGCCGGATAGTTGGGAGTTTCTGGTTCAGCCGCCGTGGTTCATCGAGAAGCTGGATCCGCAGGGCAATGTTATCGACTACGACGTCAATCCGGAGGCCGAGAACCGGAACATCGTCGGCGACCAGGCGGTGTACGAGCTGCTGGACGGCCGCACGAAGGATGAGATCGACGCGGACCTGATGAACCGTGTGCTGATCGTGCAGAGCGGCCAGCCCGTGTTTCCGATGTTCAGCCGCGAGCGCCACATCGCCAAGCGGCCGATCGTGCCGGTGGCGAACCTGCCGCTGTATGTTGGCCTGGACTTCGGGCGGCGCCCTGCGGCGGTCGTGATGCAGTGCGTGGCGGGCCATTGGTTCGTCCTGGGCGAGTTGACCGCGAAGAACACCGGGTCGGAGGTCTTTGCGCCGGAGGTGAAGCGGTATCTGGCGCGGCGCTTTCCGGCGTGGATGGCGGCGGGTGGGCCTGAGATTCATTTCTGGGGCGACCCTTCGGCCGAGAAGGCCCGCGGCGAGACGAACGACGACACCGGCTTTGCGATCTTCGCCAAGCACGGGATGATCGTGCGCAAGGCCGACAGCGGCAACCGGCGTACGGTTCGCCTGGAGACCATGACGCGCGTTCTGCGCGAGTTCGGCATCACGTTCGATCCAACGGCCTGCCCGACCCTGACGACGGCGATGTCGGGTGCCTATGTCTTCCGGCGCAAGAAGGTCTCCGGCGCTCCGACCTATGAGACGGAGCCCCACAAGAACGAGTTCTCCGACCCCGTCGACGCTTGCATCGAGGTCCTGATGGGTGGGGGCGAAGGCCGAGCGACGCTTGGCCGGGCCGAGCGGCCGAAGCCGGTCAACACACTGAAGCGGCTGGACGTGTTCTCGCGCGGCCAACGTCCGACGGTTCGCCAGTCGGTGTATGCCCGATGAGACCCGACGGCTACGAGTGCCACGGCACGCTGGTCTGGAACGTGGCGATCGAGCGTCGCCGGACGGCATGGGGGCATGTGCTGGCGTTTGCCAGCCTGGGGCACGAGTGGCTGGTGGTTGATCCGCACTTTCGCTGGACCGAGACCTATGTGCTGGACCCGCCGGCGTTTGACGCATGGGTCCGCGATCTGGCGACACGGGCGCGCATCTGGCGCATCGCAGGTGGCCGCGAATGTCCTGCGCTCGCTGGCCCGTTCTGCGTCGGGACGGTCAAGCGTTTGATTGGGCTGCGGAGCGGTGCGTTCACCCCGGCGGGTCTGGAGCGCGACCTTCGACGCTCAGGCGCCACACGAGAGTTTGTCCGGTGAAGGTCAAGACCCCGAAGGAAGACCCCACGGCGAAGTCGGCCCGCGAACGTGAGGAGCGCCGCGCCGACGCGGCCTTCATTGAAAACACGACGAATCTTTTGGGTGAGGAGGAGCGCCGTCGCGTGCGTCGCTTTGGTCGTCGTGGCGGCGCAGGGCGCGTCAGCGGTCAGGCATCTGGTGGTTCGGGTGGGGGTTCGTCAGGTAACGGCGGTGGCGGGTCGTCAGGCGGCGGCGGGTCGTTTGATCCTGGAGCATATGGAGGCAGGGGCGGCTCTAGCGTGGCCGAAACGGCGCTCTGATGGCCAAGATCAGCCCCGAGCTTGAACATCGCCTGTCGTGTGCGCGGAACGATCGGGCCAAGCACCAAGGCCCGATCAACGACTTTCTGCGCCTCGCGGATCCAGTGCGGCCTCGCATCGGCGACAACAGCACGACTGTCCGGGCTGAAGAGGCAGACGAGCTGTTTGACGCGACGCTGCAGGAAGTCGCCGAGGACTTTGCGTCCGACATCATCCACCGCGCCATGCCGCGCGAGAACCCGTGGGTGAAGTACGAGCCCGAGATCGCGCTTGACGAGGCCGTTCAGAAGGCGCTGGCGGAACCGCTGAAGCGCCGGACGGACATCATCTTCGGGGCAGTGCGGGCCTCGAACTTCTATTCGGAGGCCGGGTCGGAGTGGGCCTTTGACATGGGCCACGGCACGGGTTCCCTCAGCATCAACGATTACGGTCCCAGCGAGCCGATCTGCTGCGAGGCGATCGGGCCGCACCAACTGCTGATCGAGCGCGGTGCCAAGGGACAGCTCGGACTCAAGGCGCGCGAGTTCAACCTAACAGTCGAGGATGCGTTTGCGCAGTGGCCGAACGCAGCGTGGCCCGGCGAGCTCCGTCGCAAGCTGGCACAGAAGGGTCAGCGCCGGACGGTGGTTCCTTGCATTGAGGCTGCCGAGCGGATCTGGGATCCCGGCGACGAAATCTGGCGGTTCACGGTTGTTGTGGACGGCCATGTTGTCATTCAGGACCGGTTCGTCGGTCGCGGCTCCTGCCCGATCATCGCGACGCGCTGGCGTTCGGTCAGCTCGACCGCCTGGGGCATCGGGCCGCTGCGCAAGGCGCTGGCCAACGGCAAGTCGCTGGATCAGGTCGCGTATCTGCGGCTGAAGAACATGGGCCGCGCGGTTGATCCCGTGACGGTCTATGACGACGACGGCGTGCTGAACCCCGAGGGCGGGGTCGGGCCGGGGATGTGGATTCCGCGCGTCACCGGATCGCGTGTCGACGTGCTCGACACCCCGGCGCTGGAGTGGACCTACTATGAAAGCGGAGAGCTTCAGGACGCGGTTCGGCGCGCCGGCTTCCAGTCCGGCCCGCGACAGGAGGGCAAGACGCCGCCCACAGCGTTCCAGTGGCGCGAGGAGCAGATCAGGGAGGGTCGCCGCCTGGAGCAGCCGACCGGCAAGCTGTACGAAGAGGGCGTCATCGCGATCCTCGACCGGTTTGAATACCTGCTCATCAAGCGCGGGACGATCGAGCCGATCCTGAACGTCGACCGCCAGGCCATCCGGGTCCGGCCGCAGAACCCGCTGGCCAAACAGCAGGACGGCGAGAAGGTCCAGAACGCGATGAACCTGCTGCAAGGCTGGCGCTCGACGCTGGACCCGCAGGTGATCGCCGCGTCGGTCGATACCGTCGCCACGATGGAGAACATGAAGCGCGCGGTGGATGACACCCTCGTCGTGTTGCGTGATCCGCAGCAGGCGGATGAGTACATGCGCGGCGTGCTGGGCCAGCCGGGTGATGCGCCCGGTCTGGAAACTGTGCCGGGAGCCCCTGTGTGAGCCGTCAGCCGCTGACCCGCCGGGCTCCGCCCAAGCTGCCGCTTCATCCCGAGGGGCAGCGCATCAACGACGCCCTGGCATTTCTGACCAGCCTGCCCGAATGGCAGGTCTTCATCGACTTCTACAAGGCCAAGGAGTTCGAGGCTTGGTGGAAGAACGGCGCACCTGACGCCGGTGCGTTTCTGACGATGAATGGCCGCCGCAGTCTCCTGGCCGAGTTTGAAGCTCTGCCCAAGAGACTGACGGATGACGGATCAGGCGAACAGCACGGATGAAGGCGCGACCGGCGCGACCGTTGAGGCTTCGGCCGCAGCGAGCCAAGGAGCCGCGACCGAAGCCGCTGCCGCCGCTGGAGCCGACGCTAAACAGGCCGGGGCAGATGCCAGCGCAGCCGCTTCCGGACCCGTCCGCCCCGAAGGACTCCCCGACGACCTCTGGGACGACGCCAAGGGCGTGAAGACTGGCGACCTGTGGGCCGCCTATCGCGACCTGAAGGCCGAGATCGACGCCAAGCGCGCCGACGTGCCGGGCGAGAACGAGACGTATGATCTGGCCCTGCCGGAAGGTTTCGAGGTTCCCGAGGGCCTGTCGGTCGAGATCGCCAAGGATGACCCGCTCTGGGCTGACTTCCAGGCGCTCGGCCGCGAAGCCGGTCTGTCCAAGGCCGACTTCGGCAAGTTCGTCGGCGCGTTCGCCAAGTACCAGATCGCCCAGCAGACCGCCGACGTGGACGCCTATGTCGCCGAGAAGACCAAGCTGGGCACCAACGCCGACACCCGCATCAACGCCGCGAACGACTGGCTGAAGGCCAATCTGACGGCTGGTCAGGCCGATGCGCTGGGTGGCGCGCTCACCACGGCCGAAGGCGTCCAGGCGCTTGAAGCCCTTATCCGGCTGAAGTCGGACGCCACGACCGCCTCGGGCGTCGGCGCGTCCCAGGCCAGCAAGTTCGACAACACCTTCGGCGCGTCCCGGCTTGACGCCATTCGCGCCTCTGCGGCTCGATAAGGAGACACCACTATGGCCGTCGCAATGACCCTCGGCGAGTATGCCAAGACCCTGCCGGCGGACAGCGTCGACCGGGCCTATGTCGAGCTGTACGCCCAATCGTCGGACCTGATCGCGGCCATGCCGTGGGAAACGGTTTCGGGCGGCCTGTACCGTTACAGCCTCGAAAACACCCTGCCCGGCATCGCCTTCCGCGGGATCAACGAGAACTACACCCCGACCACGGGCGTCATCAATCCGCAGGTCGAGCAGACCTTCATCGCCGGTGGCGAGATCAAGGTCGACATCGCTCTGGTCCGCCGCCACGGCGAGTCGAAGCGCGCCCAGCAGGAGAAGATGCAGGTGAAGGCGCTGACGCGCGGCATCACCTCGGCCATCCTGGCGGGCAACAACGCGACCAACCCGAAGCAGTTCGACGGCCTGCGTCGCCGCCTGACCGGCGCTGCGGTGCGCACGAACTCCGATGCCTCGGGCGGCGCGGCGCTGTCGCTCTACAACCTGGACCGCGCGATCGACACCTGCACGGAGCCGACGCACCTGCTGATGCCGAAGGCGCTGCGCACCCGTCTGACCCAGGCGGGCCGCAACACCGGCGTCGGCGGCTACGTCGACCAGACCAAGGACGACTTCGGCAACCTCATCACCTCCTATCGTCAGTTGCCCATCCTGGTGGGCTACGAGAACGAGGCCGACGGCGCGCTGCTGCCCTTCGATGAGGTCGCGACGGGCGGCGGTTCGGCCGTCACGTCCTCGATCTACGTGCTCTCGATCAAGTCCGGCATGTTCTCGGGCTTCCAGGCCGCGCCGCTGTCGGCGAAGGATCTGGGCGAGATGCAGGGCGAGCCGAAGTGGCTGACCCGCACCGAGTGGGACTGCGGCATCCGCCTGGAGCACCCGTTCGCGGCCATCCGCGTCCCGTCCATCACCGACGCCGCGATCACGGCCTAACCCCCGGCGCTGAGGAGACACGACCATGCCCATCCAGTACCCCTACGACGCCTCGATGCTGCTTCACGACGGCGCGGCGGCGGTCACGTCGTCCGCCGCCGGTGTGGTGGCCTCGGCCGCCAAGGTGTTTGACACCGAGTCGACGACCACCCCGGTCGGCCGGTTCCCGGTCGCTGTCGTCATCAACATCTCGGCGCTGGACGTCGCGGACGGCAACGAGACCTACGACCTGATCTTTGAAGGGTCGAACAGCGCCACGTTCGCGTCCGGCAACCAGCAGCTCGGCTCGATCGTCGTCGGCGCGACCGGCCGCTACACCATCCTGGCGGACAACGAGCAGGGCGGCACCGTGTACCGCTACTTCCGTATCCGTGCGGCGCTGGCGGGCACGACCCCGTCCATCACCTATGTCGCCTTCATGGCCCCGGCGGTGGTGGTCTAAGCCATGCACGTTCAAGCCTATGACCGCGTGACTGGCGTCGTTTTCCTGACGACCGAGATCAACGCCGAAGACATCGTCGCGCGCGGCGGCGGTCGCTACGGGATCGGGGAAGTCTGCCCCGATGCCGAGCGCATGACCGAAGACGAGTGGCGCAAGAAGGCGGGCCTGCCCGCCGCTCCCGCTGCCCCGGCCGAGGTCAACAAGGTGATGGCCGGCGAGGGCCTGCCGATGCCGGGCGAGACGCCTGACAGCATCGCGGCGCTGAAGGCCAGGGTCGCGGAACTGGAGGCCAAGCTGGCGGCCGGTTCTGAGGTCGATGATCTGGCCGATGTCCGCACCGTCTCCGGTGATGGGGCCGAAAAGCTCGCCGCCATCGAACGCGAGGTGGACGAGGCCAACGGCAAGCTGACTGCTGCACAAGTCGAGGCTCTGGACCGCGACGACGACGGCAAGGCTGGCGGTTCCAAGGCGCGCACTCCCGAGGAAGAGGCCGAGCGCGCGGAGGTTATCGCCATGCTGCGCGAGAAGGGCGTGAGCTTCTTCGCCGGAGCCTCGACCGAAAAGCTGAAGGCCAAGCTCGCCGAATCCTGACCCCCTCCCCCCTGAAGCCCCGACTGGCCGCCGTGTCCTCGTGATGCGGCGGCCATTTTCGTGGTGCGTTTCCGCGCTGGCCCTTCGCGCGGACCTTCGGCGGCATGGCCACCTCGAAAATCGACATCATCAAGCGGGCCGCGTCTCAGACGGGCAACGGTGCCTTGGTGTCGATCGAGGACAATGCCGAAATCGCGCGGCTGACCGAGGAGCACTACGAGGCCGTCGTCGAGGAGGCCCTGACGCAGCATGCGTGGAAGTTCGCGCGCAAGGCTGGGGCCTGCCAGCTGACGCCGCTGACGCCCGAGAAGCCGTGGATGCAGGTGTGGCGAAAGCCGGCTAGCCTGCTGTCCCTTCAATACGCGGCCACGGATGAAGGCGTGCGTGTCGATGCAGAGGAGCGCGAGACAGATCAGGGTCGGTCGATTGTGACCCTCTGCGAGCACACTGCCTTGGTGGCCGTTGGCACGTTCCGCGTAAATGAGGGCAGTTGGCCCGGCGATTTTGCCATGGGCGTTCAACACCGAATGGAGTCAGTGTTTCTGGCGGCGGTGTCGGAACAGCGCAGCGAGGCGGATGCCCGCGACAAGCTGGCCGAAATGAAGTTCCAGCGGGCTCGGGTCCGCGATCAGCGCGCCAGCACCGCGACAGACGCGACCATCTGGGATCTGACCGTCGCCCGGCGCCGAAGCGCGGCCTGGGATCATCGCGGGTATCGCTGATGCCCAGTCGTCAGGTTGAGCAACTGACGTTCGAGACCGGTGAGGTCACGGACACTCACACGTTTCGAGCCGACCTGGCCGTGCGCGCCAAGTCGCTGAAGCGCGCCCGCAATGTTCGCCTGCGGGTCAGTGGTGCTGTCGACGCTCGCCCCGGAACGGTGCGGCTTGCGACGCTGAACGGCGACAGCATCGTGCGCGAGATGATCGTGCAGGACACAGCGTACATTCTGGTCCTCGGGCATCAGCGTCTGGACGTCTGGAACTGGTCGACAAGAACGCAGGTGCAGTCGGTCACTGACTGCGCCTGGACGCTGGCGATGATCCAGGACAACGAGACCCCGCTGGTCATCGACCCGTATGACCGCCACGCGCGGGTCTTCCATCCGACCATGCCCGAACAGGTCATCGCTGTGTCTGTGGCGGGCGTCTGGGCCGTGACGGCAGACGTCGCCGCCGACGGAATAGGCGGGTCAAAGCGGCAGGCGTACTATCGCTTCGCCGAGCGAGGCGTGACGCTGACTCCGAGCGGAACCTTTGGGTCAAGTGGATCGCTGACAGCCAGCGCGGCCTATTTCACGGCGGCCCACGTCGGCGTTCGACTGCGCCTTCAGGGCCGCGAGGTGCTTGTGACCTCCTACAGCAGCCCGACACTGGTCGGCATGAACGTGATCCAGCGCCTCTACCAGACGATGACCGTCACAGTGGAAACGACGGTCGGATTTGAAGTCGGCGAGATCATTGAGGGTCGAGACACCCAGTCGCGTGGGGAGATCGTCGCCATCGTGAGCGACACCGTGCTGACCGTACTAATGCAGTCCTTCAACCCGTTTTTTTATGATGCAGCGGCCACCCCGGCCGGCGAGCAGATCGTCGGTGTAAACCTGACCACGCGCCTGACCGCTGCTCCGACGCAGACGACCGATGCGGCTGTGCTGGATTGGGACGAGCAGGCCGAAAACCCGGTCAGGGGCTACGCGGCGACCGGGGCCGTACACCGTAACCGCCAGTGGAAAGCACGTCTGCCGCTGGTGCCGTTCGGCCTTCTCGCCAGCGCCGTGAACGATTTTCAGGATTTTCAGGTCGACACCGGCGACGCGGATGCGATCTTCGAGGAGCTGGGTGACACCAGAGCGGGCGTCGTGCGCCATGTCGTGTCTGCCGAACAGCTTCTGGTCGGAACCTCCCGAAGCATCCTGTATGTTCCGGAGTCAGAGGCAAACCCGATCCGACCGACCAGCTTCAGCCTCAACCAGATCGGGCCTGACGGCGTGTCCCCGGCACGGCCGGCGCTGATCTCGGAAGGCGTCATGTTTGTCGAGAACGGGGGCGGGTCGGTTCTGGGCGTGCTTCCCACCGGTGATGTTCGCAGGTCGTGGCGAGTGGTCGACGTGAGCATCCTGTCGCATCACCTGATCCTGAACCCGCGCGGGCTGACCTATGTAAACGGTGGTGAGACCGACCCCGAGCGGTACGTCTATGGCTGCAATGCAGCGGGCGACATGCCCGTGGTCTTCTACAGCGACAGCGCCGAGGTGTTCGGCTGGACGCTCTGGGAGACCGAGGGCGTGTGCCGGAGCCTGTGCGCCTGGCGCGGCGAGGCGTGGGGCGTGTTCCAGCGCATGCACGGGGCGACGCCGGTCTATTCGCTCGAGGCGTTCGACCAGGACCGCTACATGGACGCCTGCGTCGACGTCGACAATCTACAGGGCGCGGCTACGACCGAGACCATCCAGACACCCGACGGCGTGATTGCCGCGGCGTTCGTGCATCGCTGCGCACCCCTGGCCGGTGCGACATGCAGCCTGATGGTCGGCGAGGCTTACGTTGGCGAGGTCACGCTGGACGTCGATGGGGACTTCGGCGTGCCCGATCTGGAGGGCGACATTCAGTTGGGCCGGAACTTCGTGCCGCTGCTGGAGACGTGGCCGCCGCAAAGGCCAGAAGACCCTCGTGCCCGGCGTCGGCCGCAACGCATCTTCCGTGCCGACGTGCGCTGGCGCGGACGCTACATGGCGATCAACGGCGCATTAAAGCCGATCTATCGCGGCGATGAGGATGTGCAAGCCGCCCCACCGCTGCGCGACGAGCTGGCGACCGAGCCCATGTACGGTTGGTCGCAGGATCCGACGGCGACGTTCACGCGGCCTTACCCCGGCCCGTGGCAGGTACTGGGGATCGTGCTGCATGTGAGGGACTGAGCGGTGCGTTCCGTCTGGCTATAGGCGGCGGGACGTTGCGGCATGGCCCTCCCCCTGTTTCTCGCCGCCGCTGGCTCCCTCGCTTCCGGTCTGGCCACCCTCGGCTCGGGCGTCATGTCGGCGCGGGCCAACAAGGCCAATGCCTTGGGCGCGCGCATAGAGGCCGACATGGCGAGGCTGCGGGGGACACAGATTGCAGAGCGGTCGCGTGAGGACTTGGCTCGGGCGATGGGGAATATCACGGCGATCCGGTCAGCACGGGGCGTGTCGGCGGACTCCATGACCGGCCGAGCGATTGAGCGTCGGACCCAACAGGACGCTTATCGCGATGAAGGTGTAGCGGTGCTGGGCGAGACCATGCGCCGATCGGCTGCGCTTCAGCAGGCGCGCGGGTTCTCCTCTGCGGCGCGGTGGGCCATCCCGCTGGCCGTTCTGAACGCGACCGGCGATTTCGCGCGGGCTGGCAGCTATGCCAGCATGGCCGGGAAGAAGTAAGCCATGGCCATCGGAACCGGGCTCCCCAGCGATCGCGGACAGGTCGCCACGACCATCACGGACATGGCGGGTTATGGCGCGGCCGAAGAAGCGACGGCTCGCGCCTTGTCCCAGGCGGCTGACGGTCTGGACCGACTGACGCGCGTCATCGAACCGGCGGCACAGGACGCCGCGCGCACCATCGCCGAACAGAAGGTGGCTGCGGGAGAGTTTGAGCAGCGTGTCGCGATCACCGGCGCGGACCAGGCGTTCAACGAGGCCATACGCACCGGCACGCTGGCCCGTCTGTCGAACCAGCGCGATGCCGACCTGGACCGGCTGCGCACCGAGCATGCGTTCGACCCCGAGGGCTTCGAGCGGGCGGCGGCCGAGTACCGGACCAGTGCCCTGAACGCTGCCGTCCCCGGCGCTCTGGCGATCGAATGGGGGCAGGAGTTCGACGCCCGCGCCACGCGCACCGCCTCGACCATCCGGGCGGCCCGTGCCCAGGCAGACCTTCAGGAAGCCAAGGGCGCGGCCGAAGCCCGCATCGAGCGTCTGACCCGCGAGACCATCGACGCGACTGGCGGGCGGCCGTGGGAGACGCTGGCCGACGATCCTGATGTCCAAGGCAACATCCTCCAGATCCAGCTTCTGTACGAGGGGCTGGCGGCCAACCCCGCTTTCGGGATGTCGGAGGAGGAAGCCGCGCTCAGGGCTGACGAGACGATCACCGAGATCATCGGCGGTGCTGTTGCGTCCGAGCACGTTAACATTCTGCGGAACCAAGGCATCGACGCCGCGCTGGCCAGCATCGAGACCTTGAACCAGAACGGGGCGCAATACCCCGATCTGACCCGCCGCAACGCTATCGTCGCAAGGGCGCGGGCGGCGGTGGCGGATGAGTACAACCTGACCCAGCAGCGCCTGAATGTGCAGAACGCGCAGCGCGCGGTGGCCGAACAGGAAGTGGCGCGGCTGATCGAGGCGGACGTCGCCAACTACACCCTGACCGGGGCCGGCACCGGCGTGACCGAGGATCAGATTCGTGCGCTTGGAGGCCAGCCGGCGGTGCTGCGCTGGCATCAGGCCAAGGCGCGAGCGACTGAGGACAGGCGGCTGTATGAGAACCTGCCGACCGACCCGGATGACGCGGCCGACGAAATCGCGCGGCGTGTGTCGCAGCAGGTCAACCTGAACACTGGCCTGCCGGTCATCACGGACATGGGCGACCTGTCGACCTACACAGCGGCCATCGAGATCGTGGAGAGCGGCGGTCGCAACGGTCTGGTCAGCGCGGACCCGGACGGCGCGGGTCCGGCCGGTGGCGGGGCAATGGGTGTCCGCCAGCTCTTGCCCGAGACGGCACGGCTGGTGGCGCAGCGGCTCGGCTTGCCATTCGACGCCGAGCGCCTGCGGACAGACGTGGCCTATAACCGCCAACTGTCGGACGCCTACTTTGGCGAGCTCGTGACCCGCTACAACGGCGACGCCTTCCTGGCGGTCACGGCCTATCACGCCGGGCCGGGAAATGTGGACGGGTGGCTGCAGTCGGTCGGAGACCCGCGAACCGGGGCGATCAGCCGCGAGGAGTGGCTGAACGGCGTGGAAGCGCGTGGCAATCCGCGCTCGGCCGAGTACCCGCGAAAGGTGCTGCGCGCCATGCAGGGTGGCCGGGCGGCGGCGGCGTGGGATCAGCACCAAGGCAATCTGGCCCAGCGTCGTGCTGACCCGGCGGCGACCGTGCTGCGAGAGCCGGACGTGGCAGCGGCGCGGGCGAACTGGCGGGCCAACCTGACGGACCCGGAAGCGGGCGGCGGCATGGTCCGCGCTTTCCTGAACGCCCAGGAGCGGCAGGGCATCCGCCAGGGCGACCGCCGGTCTCTGCCGAACGAAATCCTCGTGCCCTACGCCCGCGCGCTGGCGGGTCTGGAACGCGATCCGGCCGGCTACACCGCGATGAGCGAGGCCATCATCGAACGCTTTGGCGACTATGGCGAGCGCGTGCTGCAGGACGTGCTGACCCTGCGCGGCAACACCGCCTATGCCGCCCAAATCGCCGCCGCCGCGACCAACGCCGGTCGTACCGGCACGCCGCCCCCAACGCCGTCACAGGCCCGCACGGCAGGCAACGCCGAGGCCATGAACCGCGCCGCCAGCGGGCAGGCCCCGACCAATACGCGCGGCATGTCTGACCAAGACCTGCTGAACGCGCTGGGAGGATCGCCGCTGTGAGCGACCAACAGGCGCTATGGGCGGAAGCCTACCGCCGGAACATCCTGCCGCCTGAGAGGCGGGCGCTGTACGAGGAAGCCATGCGCCGCGGACTCGTTCAGGGCCCCGAGCGCAGCATGGTCCAGCGGTTCATGGACAACGTCGGGGACTCGATGGCCAACAGCGTGTTCGGCGCCGCCCGACGCGCCGTCGACCGCGACGACGACGGTATCGACTGGCAGGACCTAGTCGGGCGCGGCTGGACCGACGTGTCGCAGCTTGGCCCGGTCATCACCGAGGGCAGCGGGGTCGACCGCTTCCTTGATCGGCGCCTGGGCGAGAACCGACGCATCCTGCCTGGCGTGGCCGAGCGCAGTTATGATCGGGACGAGCGGGAGCGCCGCGCGCTGTATGAGGCCCGGTCGGAAGCCGACCCGATCCGCAACCCCGGCGATTTCGTCGCCTTCCTCGCCGGCCAAGTCGTTGGCGGGATCACCTCGCCCGAGAACGTGTTGGCGCCGGGCCGGAACTTCGTCACGCGCGCGCTGGCGGCCGGGGGCATCGGCGCTGCGGCTGATGCGGGCATTCAGGGGAACAACGTCGCGTCGGGCGTCCAGGACCGATACAGCGGCATGCAGACGGCGGGTGCCGCGCTTCTAAGTTCCGGCTTCAGCCTGGCGGCGGACGCGGTGCGCCCGACTGCCCGCTTCGTCCGTGACGCCTTCACGCGCCGGATCGAACCCCCCGCCCCGCCGCCCGGCATGGCCACGGAGGGCATCGAGGTCGGCCTGCCCGACGGGACGGTGGTCGATGTGCCGCGCACGCCCGATGCTGCCGCCACACCCGAACCGGCCGCCCCGGTGCAGATGCCCGACTTCGCCAGCGTCGAGCCAGTGGCCCGCGACACCTTCCTGACCCGCCAGCAGCGCCGCCTTGGCGAGCGAGGCCTGCCCGGCTACGTCCACGACCTGACGGCGCGCGGCTACACCGCCGTCATCGACGAGATGCACCCGATCGTGCAGATGCGCGAGCGGTTCATGCAGGCCGAGGAGGCCGTCACCGGCGCTCCGGCCCGGCCGCTTCGCCCGTCGCAGGATCCGCTGAAGCTGTCGCGGGGCCTGCGTGACGTGCCGAACGTCGGGCACATGGACATCCTGCACGGCGTCCACGCCTACGGCAGCATCGACGCCCCGACAGGCCCGGCCCTAGCGGACATCATGACGGCTGCGTCGGCGCGGGACATCCGCTTGGGCAAGGCGGCCGAGGACGGTCTGGGCGCGCTCGGCAAATATGCCGCCGCCAAGCGCGCAATTGCGGAATGGGACAACTTCACCGCCGGACGCCTGGAAAACCGACCGACGGTCGAGGAGCGCGCTGATCTGGAGGCGTTCGTCGCTCGCATGGATCAGGAGCGGCCAGAACTCGCCGAACTGGCCGACAACCTGAACGCCTATGCCCAGGGCCTGCTGCGCAAGAAGCTGGACGCTGGCCTGATCGACAAGGCTACGTTCGACGGGGCGATGGGCGCCCGCAGCTTCTATGTCCCGCTGAAGCGCGTGGCGAAGGACTCCGGCGCCGTCGGCGGCGCGGGCGGCACGAACCAGGGCGCGGCGGTCAAAGCCTACTTCGGCATGACCGACGAGCAGATCACCGAGGGCAACACCCGGTTCCTGGACCCGGTGCAGGTGCTGATCGAGGAGACCTATCGCACGGCCCAGCGCGTGCGCCAGAACGACCTGAACCGCTCGATCATCGGCATGGCGCGGCGTCTGGACGGGGTGATGCAGTCGGCGGGCATGCAGGGCGACAACGGCCTGATCCGGAAGGTTCCCCGGCCGGTGCTGAAACAGAACGTCGGCGACGGCGTGTCGGGAGACCTGTTCGACGACCTGCCCGACATCTTCCGAACGGGCGAGGTCAACGCCGCCGGCCGCCCGATCCTGTTCGTCTGGGAGAACGGCAAGAAGGAAGCCTACGAGCTGCTGGATCCCGAGTGGGGCGAGATGGTGTTCGAGGCCGTCAGCGCCATGACCAAGGCCCAGAGCGACGTGGTTGTGAACGCCATCGGCGCCTTTTCCACCGCCGTGACCCGCACCGTCACCCGCGAGCCTGCCTTCCTGTTCGCCAACTTCCTGCGCGACGGCCTGTCGGCATGGATGCTGAACCCCGGCGTTCGGCCGTTCGAGGGCCTGGTCGGCGTCGGCGAGGAACTGCGCCAAGCGGACTCGTCCAGGCTCTACAACCTGGGTGGCGGCATTTCTGGAGGCGAGGCGTCGGCAGGTATCGAGGGCGCGCTGCGCCAGCGCACCGGGGCCGAGGTGACGCGCCGCTTCCGCTGGAACGTCGACAGCATCCGTCGTCGCTACGCCTCCGACTGGCGTAGTGGCGGTCGCGCCCTGATGGACGTCTATCGCATGACCGAGCTGACTGAGACGGGCACGCGAAGGACGATCTTCAACAAGGTGTTCGCTCGGGCCAAGAAGGAAGGCATGACCGACGAGGACGCGCTGCGTGAGGCCGCTTTCTCGTCCCGCGACTATCAGGACTTCGGCCGTCACGGGTCCGCCCTGTGGGCCGCGCGGCGCGTCGTGCCGTTCCTGAACGCCGCGACACAGGGCCTCGACAAGACTTTCCGCGCCGCCATCGCTGACCCGGCGTCTGCGGTCGGCCGGGCTTACAAGTTCGGCGGAACCGAGGAGGCCATGAGGGCGATCCTGCGCCCGCTGCTACGCCAGGACCTCAGCGGGCTGAAGGTGCGCAAGGCGGATCAGGCGGCGCTGAAGTTGGCCGTTCACTACTGGACCCGCGCGGCCATCCTGGGCGGTTTCGGGCTGACGCTGTCGGCCATCAACCGGGACGACCCCGACTATCAGCAGGCCCCCGACGACATGCGCGCGACGCACTGGATCGTGCCGATGGGTGGTGGCGTGAACATGCGCATCCCCAAGCCGTTCGAGCACGCGGCCCTGTCGAACCTGTTCGAGCGCGCCTATGAGGCCAGCTACGGCGGCGACGAGACCGCCTGGGGCCGAATGTGGGACGGCATGCTGCACCTGTTCGCCCCGCCGATGGGCGCGCCGTTGCTTGACGCCATCACTGGCGCCGTGACGGAGGTCGATCCCACGACAGGTCGCGACATCATCCCGGCCGGGACGGAGAACCTGGACCCCGAGATGCAGTTCAACGTCTGGACCAGTCAGGCGTCCAAGGGCCTCGCCGACGGCCTGCGTTCGGTCGGCTTCGACGTCGCGCCGGCCAAGATCGACTACCTGATCCGGACTCTTGGCGGGCCGGTGGGAACCTACTTCGCGGGAATGAGCGACATCACCGATCCCGACCGCCCGGCCGGAAGCTGGACCGAGGCGCCGGTCGTGCGCCGTTTCTTCGGCCAAGCCTACAAGGGCTCGCAGGACAAGCGGGACTTCTACGAGCGCGCGGGAGCCCAGAGCGCCGCGCTGAACCGCGCGCTGAACAGCATCCGACGGGCTGAGGCGGACGGTGACGAGTCCCTCGCCCGACAGATTTACGCCGAGCTTGACGAGCCGGGCCGCATCTACGTCATGAGCCAGCGCGGCGAGGCGTCGACCGACCGGCTGAATCCGCTGATGCGCGCCCGGGCCGTGGGCACGAACGCCAGCCGGTTGATCGGCGAGCTGAACGGCGTGGCCCCGCGCGGCGACAACGCGCGCGCTCTGCCGGAGATGACGGCCCGCCAGCGCCAGGCGGCGATCGAGGCGCTGGAGCGTCTGGTCGTGGCCGAGATGGGCAACGCCATGATCGCCACCCGGCAACCCGGCTTCACGACCAAGAACCTGCGTGACCGGGCCGCGATCTGGGACGAACTTGAGACGGTGGCGCCCGAAGTGGCGGACGAGCTTAACCATAGGCTGACGCGCGGAGACGAGCGGGCCTACGACTACGACGCGGTCATGCGGGCCTGGCCCCAAGTCGAGGCTCGGTTGCGGGAGCAAGGCACGACCGCGCGGCTGGATGATCTGGCCCGCCGGGCACAGCGTGACACACCGGGCTGGGGCCGCCGGAACCGCCGCGTCGAGACCGATATGCTGGACCTGACCCTGTAGGGTGCGTTCGCGTCTGGCCTTGAGCCGACGACCGTGCGGCCATGCCGCAGAACGTCGTCGTCCCCGTATTTGATGTCGCGCCCGAGACGGTCGTCGGCTCGACGCCGCAGTCGGTGTTCGACTTCGACTTCCCGTTTTGGGAGGCGGCGGACATCATCGTACGGATTGACGGCGTCCGGCTGGATCCGACCGAGTACAGCGTCGAGGGATTTCTGATCCAGAACGGAGACCCTGTAGAGGGCGGGTTCGGGTCAGGCCGCGTGACGCTCGACAGCGCCGTCGCCAACGTGACCGTGAAGATTGATCGGTTCGTCGTCGGCGCTCGCGAAACGGTCTTTTCGAGGTCAGTTCCGTTGCCGATGACGGCCTTGAACGCGGACCTGAACAAGCTCACCGCGCGCCAACAAGACCTTCAGCGACGCAACATTGAGACTGTCGCTGGCGCTGCGGAAGCCGCAGAGGCCGCGGTGGCGCTCCAGCTCGCGAACAAGGCCGACAAGACAACCTCGATCACGGGCGGTGGACTGGCCACGGGGGGCGGCTCGCTCGCCTCTAGCCGAACGATCACCGTCCCTGAGGCCACCCAGGTGGAAGCCGAGGCGGGGACGGGCAGCACCCAGGCGATGACGCCGGAGCGGGCGACGCAGCACTTCAACGCGCGCACCACGGCGTTCACCCGCTCGCTGCTGACGTCGGCGTCGGCGTCGGTGCTCAAGGCGGCGCTGTCGCTGGACGCGGTGGAGAACAAGAGCGCGGCCACCATTCTGGCGGAACTGCCGGAGGCGACCCCTTCGGCATCGGGTCGGATGTCCGCCGCCGACAAGACGAAGCTCGACACCGTGGCCACGGGCGCGACCGCGAACGCCACCGACGCGGCCCTGCGGGATCGCTCGACCCACACTGGCGCTCAAGCCATCGCCACCGTGACGGGC